>Ga0209178_1000368_pt1 | contig 12955 bp, 9 predicted proteins | sample GAAS200_FD_187521 | JGI IMG/M metagenome (GOLD analysis project Ga0209178, IMG submission 187521) | Agricultural soil microbial communities from Georgia to study Nitrogen management - GA AS200 (SPAdes) (version 2) | ecosystem: Environmental > Terrestrial > Soil > Agricultural land | place: USA... | reverse complement strand
ATGAAACAGGTTGAACGAGAAAATCAGTCCGCGCTGGATCTCTTATAGCTATAACCCCGAGATACGCGCTCTGAGTGCATGTTTTGCTGGATAATTTGCAAATTGCCGAACTGCTTGCGTTGGAGGGGGAGAGTGCGCCACCACCCGCGAATCGCGCGTTGAGGCGCGCGTCAAGACGTGCGTTTTTATGGACCGAAGAAGCTGGCGAGCTGATGAATCAGAAGCGCGGCTTGACGGAACTCTCGGGCGTCGGTCCTTACATTGAGCGGCTGATCGTTGGCTGGGTCAAAGAAATGCAAACGGCGCCCGATCCGCCGCAGATTCGCGCAAATTTTCTCACGATGACTCATGCGCGATCAGTGTTGGCAAAGAAACCGTCATGGCTCGGCGGGATCAAAGGCGATTTGCAGATGCATACCGATTGGAGCGATGGCGAAGCATCAATCGCCGAGATGGCCGAAGCGGCGACCGAGCGGGGTTACGAGTACATTGCAATTACGGATCATTCAAAGGGATTGAAGATTGCGGGAGGAATCGATGAAGCACAACTCGCGCAGCAAGGGCGCGAGATCGATGCGATCAACGGCTCTCTGGCTCCGTCCGGGAAGAAGCTACGCGTCTTGCGTTCCGTGGAGATGAATTTGAATCCACGCGGGGAAGGCGACATGGAGAGCGGCGCGCTGGCAAAGCTCGATATCGTGCTGGGGTGCTTCCATTCGTCGCTACGGAGCAAGGAAGATCAAACGGAGCGTTATCTGGCGGCGCTGCGGAATCCGGATATCCAGATTCTGGGGCATCCGCGCGGCCGAATTTACAACCATAGGCTAGGGTTGAGTGCGGATTGGAAGAGAGTCTTTGCATTGGCTGCCGAACTCGACAAAGCCGTGGAGATCGATTCTTACCCCGACCGGCAGGATATCAGCCCGGATCTCGTGGCACTTGCCAACCAAGCAGGATGCAGGATTTCTCTGGGAACCGATTCGCATGGCCCGTCACAGCTGCGGTTTATCGAGTTTGGGGCGGCAGCAGCTATCATAGGCGGCGTGAAACAGGACAGGATTTTGAATTGTATGAGCAGAGAAGACTTATTGAGCTGGGTGGCGAGCGTAAGAGGCCGCGCTACATCGAATTCTGGCGCGCGTGTACATTTGGGACTGGATAGATCGCTCGGGCACCCCGCCTATACTGCGAGACTTGAGGAGGTAACGGAGATGGCGTTTACTAAAAATCGCAGGACAGGAAAAACAGGCGGGAATCCGGGATTCATGCCGATCGACGACGTCACAAATGAGGAAGGCGTACTCGATGTGGAACCCGACAGTACCACCGGGCGTTTAGCATCGCAGGAAGAACCGGAGGACCGGGGAACGAAGCGGCGGCGTTCAGCACGTAAAAGGAGTAGCCGGAAAACGAGCTAACTTAGCTCGATGATTGCGGACCTGGTTTGGTGGCCGTTACCGTGAAGAGGCAGGAGTATGTGAGAGTCTCGGGGTTTTGCAGGTAGCCGAGAAACTTCTCCGAATAGGTTCGGGCGGCATCTTCGCTGCCCAAGACGGTCACCAGCTGGGGCCGAGCTATTTCTAGTTTTGTGCGCCACTGTGAGAACTGCCGCTCGTCGATTGCTCCGGCGTAAAGGTGGTAGGGGTCGAGTTGAACGCGAACATCGGTTAGGCCGGCACCCAGGCACAAGCTGAAGAGCTTTCTGCCGACGAACGGATCAAACCCGGTGGATGCCAGGTGGTCTATCACTCGCTCAGTATTGCGGCGGAGTTCGGCGTCCTCGGGAAAGTGCCACAGAAGTTGACCATCTAAATCCTGCAGCAGGATCGTTCCGCCCGGCTTGCAGACGCGCATCATTTCGCGAACTGCGAGTGGTTTGTCAGGCAAGTATTCCATCAAAAACCGGCAAAAAACGAGGTCGAAGGAATTATCCTCAAAAGGCAGTGCCAATGCATCGCCTTGATGAACATGAGCATTTGGCAGGCCGCGGAAGCGCTGCTGCGCATCCCGGACGCGGCGCGCACTGATATCGACGCCGACCACCTTCATTTCGGGATGAGCTTCAGCCACTTCACACAGGAACACGCCGGGGCCGCATCCAACTGATAGCAGGCTACTAACCCGGTGAAAATGAGGCGCAAGGAATTTTGTGATCCAGACCTCTGGATCGGCCTTGTCCAGAAGGCGCTGGCCCTCGCGAGGGTCATCCATGATGTAGGTTTTTGCTGTCGTCATGGCGTTGAGAAATGAATGTGATTCGTGCAGCGCGTCATGGGGCTACGTTTTGGGTGAGAAGCGCCTCGGCATCCTCACGACTCAATGGTTTTGAAAAGAAGTACCCTTGCGCGTATTTGCAATCCAATCTTTTCAGTTCCTGTGCCTGTTCCGCCGTTTCGACTCCTTCTGCAACCACATCGAGGCTGAGATTTTTGGCCAATGGCATGATCGTCTTTGCGATTTCCATTCCGTTTATGCCGCCGTTCACGCCGCTGATGAACGAGCGGTCGATTTTCAGCGTATCGAGTGGGAAACGGTGCAAGTAGCTCAAGGAGGAATATCCCGTGCCGAAATCGTCGATGGCGAGGCGAATGCCAAGCGCTTTCATCTGGCGAAGCATTTCGACGGCTGTTGCCGGGTCATCCATCACGGTGCTTTCCGTGATTTCGAGCTTTAACGCGTCCGGCGCGAGGGCCAATTCGTTCAGGAGGTTTCCGATGTTTTCCACCAGATTGGGTTGAACGAATTGTTTAATCGAAAGATTTACACTGACGATCAAATCGCGGCCGGGGTCCATCTTGCGCCATTCGGCTATGCGACAACAGGCCTCGCGCAAACTCCACCAGCCGAGTTCGCGAATGAGGCCGGTGTCTTCCGCGACGGAAATGAACTCTTTGGGACCGAGTAAGCCGCGCGTGGGATGTTGCCAGCGCAGGAGAGATTCGAAACCGGTGAGTTCGCCGCTTGAGAGCGAAACGATCGGCTGATAATAATTACAGAATTCTCCACGATCGAGGGCCCGGCGAAGATCGGTTTCGAGTTCAAGGCGAGCCATGACGCTAGCGCGCATGTCCGCGTTAAAGACTTCGAACCGGGCTTTGCCGAGCGATTTGGCGCGATACATAGCTGTGTCCGCATCGCGCATGATCTCTTCCGGATCTTTGTAAGTGGAGTTGCAGAGAGCAATACCGATGCTGGCGGAAGTGAACACTTCCTTGCCTTCGAGGTCGAACGGGGCCGATAGGCCCTCCATGATTCGTTCCGCCGCGCGGTTTGCGTCGGCGGGATCCTTCAGATCGTCGAGCAGCACCGTGAATTCATCGCCACCCATGCGGGCGAGAGTAAACGTCTCCTGTCCAAGCCGGGCGACGGTGTCGCTCGAACGAAGGCACTTTTCGAGCCGCTTGGAGACACCGAGCAGAAGTTGATCGCCGATCAAGTGGCCCAAGGAATCGTTGATCATTTTGAATGCGTCGAGGTCGAGGAAGAGAACCGCGAATAGGCGTTCGGAATGTCGCTTGGAATGCTTCATCAAGCGATCGAGGCGGTCGAGGAAAAGCAGCCGATTCGGCAACCCGGTGAGAGGATCGGAGACTTTGCCCTCCGTAATATCCGTTTGCGAGCCGGCCATTCGCACCGGCTTTCCGGAGCGATCTCGAACGGCAAGGCCGCGGCTGAGCATCCAGCGGAATGTGCCGTCTTTGTGCCGGATGCGATGGACGCTTTCAAAGTGAGGAGTGTGCCCGTTTTGGTGCGAGGCAATTTCATCGAGCATGCGCTGGCGGTCATCAGTATGGACGCGATCAAGCCACTCCTCTGGCTTGTCACTCATTTCGTCTTCGGAGTAACCGATCATCGCCTTCCAGCGGTCTGAGAAATAGATCACATTGGTGGCGAGGTTCCAATCCCAAAGGCCGTCATTGGCGCCGCGAGCAGCCAGTGCGTAACGTTCTTCGCTCTCTTTCAGGCCCTCCTGCGCGCGCTTGTGGGAGAGCTGTGTGCCGATGCGAGCCAGGGCGACGGCGAAATCAATGGGCTTCGTAAGATAGTCATTGGCGCCCATTTGCAGGGCCTTAACAATATCTTCGCTTTGATTCCTTGCCGTAACCATGATTACCGGCAGCTCGATCGCGGAATAGAGTGTGCGGATACGCTGTAGACCTTCGAGGCCGCTGATCTCGGGCATCTCGATGTCGAGAAGCACGAGTTCAATCGAGTCTTTTTTGATTCGCTCCATCAACTCGTGCGCGCTCGCCGCGACGCTGACTTGATAGCCCTTGCGTTCAAGCCGGCGCGCGAGCATATCCCGATTCATCTCGTTGTCGTCGACGATCAGGACGCGATTGGGCCGGGAATTCATGACGGTTTCTTCTCCAGAAGCAAACTGTTGATTTTGTCCTGCAGCCTGGTGAAATCCACAGGCTTGGTGTCATAGTCATCGCAACCTACTTCAATGGCCTTGGCGCGATCGGTGGCCAGTGCGTGAGCGGTGAGCGCGATGATCGGGATATGACGCGTGGCTTCTTCAGACTTGAGCAAACGAGTGACTTCCCATCCGTTCATCACAGGAAGACTCATATCCATCAAGATCAGATCGGGCGATTCCGAATGCGCGAGCGCGTGTCCTTCCGCGCCGTCGTGCGCGGCCACGACGGCATAGCCCTTGCGCTCAAGACGCCGCGTCAACATGTCCCGATTCATTTCGTTGTCTTCGACGAGCAGGATCTTGATAGACATGGTTAATTTCTCCTCGCACGCGGATCCAAGCGCGGCGTTGAAACAGATTTCTGAGACGCATGTGATGCGCCTACAGGGATGTTCTGCAAATTTGACGCGGCATTCGCGCCTCTATACTGTTCGACCATCTCGGCCAGCCGGTCGCGATCCACGGGTTTCACAAGGTAATTCGAAGCGCCAAGATTCATGGCCGCTACCTCGTTGTCGACGATCGTTACCATAATCACCGGAATATTGGAGAGGTCAGGATCGGACTTCAGTTGTTTCAAGACTTCCCAGCCATCGAGGCCGGGCATAACGACGTCGAGTGTGATGACAACGGGGCGCAGAACTTTTGCGAGCTTCAGACCTTCATCGCCGTTAACGGCGGAAACGACGTGATAGCCCAGCTTCAAAAGAAAGCGAGACATCAAGTCGCGGACTGCAGGGTCGTCGTCAATCACCAAAATCGTTTCGGCCTGGGGCTTCGGCGGCGGTTCGGGATGCCGCGGCTCGGCCTCTTGCGGCTTGGGCGATGCGGGGTCGGCTCTTTCGGCGCTCACCTGAACAGGAAGCTGGACGGTAAAAATGGAGCCTTTGCCAGGCTCGCTTTCGACGCTAATTTGACCGCCCATTAATTGGGCGAAACGGCTGCTGATGGCGAGACCGAGGCCGGTGCCGCCGTACTTACGTGCAATCGAGACGTCCGCCTGTGCGAACTCCTTGAAGAGATTCTCCTGCTGCTCCTCGCTGATGCCGATGCCTGTGTCCCGGACGCGGAAGGCTATCCATTGCTGATCGCGATTCTCGAGGCGTTGAGCATCCAGCGAAATCGTGCCGTGATCGGTGAATTTACACGCGTTGCTCAGGAGATTGGAGAGGATCTGGCGGACTTTGGTGATATCAGACCGCATCATTCCTAGATCATCGGCAAGATTAAGCCGCAGCGTATTGGAATTTTTCGCGATGGCGGGTTGGAGCGTAGCGACCATCTCCTGAATCATTCCAGCGATCTCGAAATTTTCGAGATGCAGGCCCATTTTGCCGGCTTCGATCTTGGAAAGGTCCAGCACGTCGTTTATAAGCGATAGAAGATGCTTGCCGGCGTATTCGATTTTTTGAACGTCCTGGATATTTTGAATCTGGCCACAGTCCTGGATTTCTTCCTCGATCATCTCGCTATAGCCGATGATGGCATTGAGTGGCGTCCGAAGCTCATGGCTCATGTTGGCGAGGAAGGCGCTCTTCGCGCGGCTTGCGTCTTCGGCGGCTCGCTTTGCAGTGAGCAACTCTTCCTGGGCCTGTTTGCGGTGGAGAATTTCGCCCTCAAGCTCCTCGCTTCGCATCTTCAATTCGTCATTAGCACCCTGCAAGGCGGCGTCGCGATGCTGGATTTCCGAGAGCATCGTGTTGAAGCCGTCGATGAGGCGGCCGATTTCGTCATCGTAGAACTTCAGTGCCCGCACTTCGTAATTCTGCTTCGTAGAGACAACGCGCATGGTGTCTTCAAGACGCAGAATCGGGCGCGAAATCAGAGCCTGCAGCTTGGAGGCGATCAGCAATGCGAGAAACGCCGTAACCAACATGATCATGAAGAGGAAGATGGCGTAACTTTTTGCGCGCGAGCTCCACTGGCTCATGTCCGACTGCAAGAAGAGCATTCCGAGAGGTTCTCGGTCGAGAGAAATCCCGTGAAAAACCTCCAAATAGCTGCCCTTGAACCGCGACGTGTTCGCCTGTGGAAGGTCCGTGGGAAGGGCAGGATGCGTGACGCCGGCGCGAACGTACTGAGCGAAAATTTTTCCGTCAGGACTGTACAGAACGGCAGCAACGATATCTTCTTTCGCCTTCAGGGCTGACAGCGTCACTGTGGCAGTCGAGGCATCCTTGAACGCCATCGCTGTGGCGCTGTTATAGCCGATGATGTCGGCTTGCGTCGCCAGGTCATTGCTTAGAAAGTGACGGAAGGAAACCAAGTCGTAGATCAGGAAACTGGCGGACAAGAGAACGAGCGCGACGCTGCTGGTAAGCATCGTGATTAGCAGCAATTTGCGCTTAATGGATAAATTCTGGAGGTTCACGGCTTCCTCCCATCCGGAGTGCCATGAACGGGAATGGCCAGCGAGAGAAGCCGGGAGCTGATATTGATGTTCGCCTGTTTCGCGGCATCAGCGTTAATTTCGAATCGTACCCTATTATCCTCAACGACGAAGTTGATGATTCCGCCTCGTTGCGCGAATCCGGGAGTGTCGCCGATCGTGAGGATCGGTAAGCCTTTGATATTGTGAAAAAGTTCGTCGAGATGGGCAGTTTCGGAGTCGCTGACAAATAAGATATTGCAGCCTTTCAGATCCGCACCCCATTTTAGATGCTTGACCTCGAACGCCCTGCCGTTTGCCTGCTTTCCTTTGAGTACCTGGTCGAGGGTGCCGTTAAAAGGATCGGTGCCGAGGACGCCGATGACGATAGGGGAATCGGGCTGTGCGAACGCGCCGGACGGCCACTCCATCAATTTTGCGAAGTTGTAGGTAAAACCAGCTTTAATCAGGTATTCGGATGAATCCGAGGAATCCGTATTCTGCGCGTGGCTTGGAGCTGCAGTCATCAGACTGAAGCAGAGCAAACACGCGACGATGAAAGGGATTTTCCTCATTAGCCTCTGACTCTTACTCACCATGGTTCCCGTGCTTCCTGAAGACGATTAACCGCAATTAGCGCTTGTCAAAATCCCACGTGACCGATCCATAGAACGTGCGTGAGACCACGGTGGGCACGGTGTTGATGAAGTCAGGCATAAACTCGAGATGGCGATTGTCGAGCCAGTTCTGACCGTCGAAAGACAATTGAAGGTTCGTCATAGGCTTCCAACTGAAGCCGGCATCGACGGAGGAATAGCTCGGCACGCCAATGCCCGCCAGTTTGCCCACAAAGCGGTAACTCAGATGCTGTTCAAGATGCCAAGGCAAGTCGACGGAAGACTGGATAAAGACCTGGTTCTTCGGGTTGCTGCCGTTGGGTATGTCTGGCGTCGGATCCAAACTGTCAGCATTCTTGCGAATATTCATTTGCAAATAGCTGTAAGAGCCGAAGATCTTCCAGCGTGGCATCGCTTTCCAATCGAAAAAGGGCTCGATGCCATACGTTCCACCGCTCATCTTGTTTTCGGCGACGAAGGGATAGACCACATCCGTGGGCACCGGGCTTCCTTCCAGGAAGGGCGTCCCAGGCTCGGCGCTGCGAAGGTTCGTGTAGTCGTTGTAGAAAGCGGAGATATCCGCCGACAATGACTTTGTCACGTCAACGCGGTAACCCACTTCATATGCGAGCAAGTCTTCTGACTTGAACTGTTTGCTTCCGTAGACCGCTTCAATTACAGGAAGCGGACTATTAAAGGGCGGCACATTAGGCGGGACAACTGCGTCTGCGAGCCGCAAGCCTTGCTCGGTGATGGCTGGCGTCCGTACCGCACGAGAAATGGCGCCCCACACGGACTGATTTTTTCTGACTTTCGCCAGGAAACGGACGTTAGGCTGAATTTCGAAACCTGTAAAGGAATTGTGCTCGAATTTGGAACCGACGGTAACGTGCAACCGGTCCTGTAAAAAGCCGACTTCATCCTGAACGAAGGCGCTGAACAGGTTGTACTGCCCCTGGCTTGGATCGACCATGACAGTAAACGTCGAGTCGCTGCGATCCTGCACCGAGCGATAGCCCGCGCCCCACACGATCTCGTTATTGTGATCGAGATGAAAATCGTGCTGAAAATCGATGTCGAAGACGTTCTCGTGGTCTACGAACAGATTATTGTCAGCATAGTTTGTCCGATCAAAGTACGTCTGGACCGAGACGTTCGACCCGTTGCTGTAGTTATGCGTCCAGCGGCCGAGCAGGTTTCCGCCACTGTATTCGCCAACGTTGCCGAAGGTGTCGGCATACGGCGCTGCGAGCGTTGGAACAGTGAGTGTCTCACCATCCCGGCTGTGGTACATGTCTCCCTGGAAAGTGACAGAATCGGTGTTCGTTAGCGTCCAGTCCGAACGGAATCCGCCCCGGACCTGGTTCCAGCCATCGCCTGCATACTGTCCACCCAAACCAGTCGAGGAATTCCAATCGAAATACTTGGCATAGACTCGGTAGTAGCCCTTATCCGCAACCTTACCGCCATAGCGGGCGCTGTCGGCATTGAGTTGCTCATCGCCGCCTTCGCTCTTCACAAGCGCGGATTGAGTGTCCTTTGCGGATTTCGTGATGATGTTGATGACGCCGTCAACGGCATTGGCGCCCCAAAGCGTTGCGCCGGGGCCGCGGATGACTTCGATCCGGTCGACATCTTCGAGCATCACATCTTGAATGTCCCAGTAGACGCCGGAAAAGAGTGGTGTGTAGACGCTGCGTCCATCGATCAGGACCAGCAGTTTGTCGTCAAAGCGCCCGTTAAAACCACGCGAACCAATGGCCCACTTGTTTTCGTCAATGCGAGCGACTTCGAGACCGGGGACCATGCGCAGAAGCTCTGGAATGCTGCGCGCACCAGAGTTCTGGATATCCTCCTGCGAGATCACGAAGATGGCAGCCGGCGCGTCTGCGACAGATTGAGCTCTCTTCGAGACGGAAGTGACCTGCATCTGCATCAGGTCCTCGACGCTCATATTCGTGACGTCCGGAAGGTCCTGTGCACTCGTGTTCGCCAATGCAGTGGACGCGACGAGCATCGCCGCCAGCGCTGTAGCGAGAAATTGCCGCGACCAGGCGGCAGCGCGAGTAGCCGCGTGCGCACGCACTAATCCCTTGCGCTTCTGAGCGCTGCATTGAGCGACGCGGCCCTGGAAGATTCCCTTGCTGCTGGGCGATGCGTCTGTATAGTGCAACGGTATCGTAGTCATGGCTAATCCTGGAGGACGAGCGAATGTTGTAAGCCGTGTCGTCCTGAGCGAACTAACACTTTCGAATAGAAGCTATCCACGTGCCGGTACGAACGTGCGTAACCATCCTTGAGCCAAATACATTGACAGTAATAACGAAGGAACTGAGCTCCGAGCTTTGAAAGAGCGGGAACACTATTATCCGGAGCAATTACGGGAATTTCATCGAGCTCGAAATTCTCGTAAGCACTGACTGCGGCACCGAGCAGGGCTCCGGACGCCGATTCCACTTCGGACGCCGAGAGGTACGGCATCAAAAGCAAATCGCAGCGGTTTTCCAAGTAGCTGAAATTCAAACCAAGCGGGCCTCGATATACCACCACAGCGCCCATCACTTCATCCTTGCCCTTGCGATATGCGAGCCAAACGTGCCGCGTGCGGCGCAGGCCAACGCGTCGATAGAGACCATCGAGCGATTTGAACGGAACGTCGCGCATCAGTTCTTCGGCCGCGACAAACACGTGCCCCCGAGCTTGAGCGGCTACCGAACAAAGGTCTTTATTGCGGGCGTCTTCATATGCCATCACGCGCACGCTGGCGTCTGAAATCGGCGAGAATTTCCGCGGCAGGGCAAAGTACGCGTGCCGTTGCGATGAAGAAAGCGACCCGCCTATGGTTTGGATCATTGAGCCGAAGACACGGGCAGGGAAGCGATTTTCGGGGCGGTACCAATTTTGCGCCGATTCGTCGGAGCCCTTGAGAATGCTTTCGGCTTCCGCGGCGAGCATCACGGCGCGCGACGCATATGGATTGTTCTCTGACACGAGGTGCTGATACGTCCAGCCATGGCGCGTGGTTCGCCAGACCGCAAGTGCCGCGCGGCCGCGCTTTTCGTCGCCGGCTGTGAGGATGTAAAGCAGCGATTCTTCCGCGCGCAACATCCGTCGCCAGTTTTCCTTTACACGATCCATATGCGGCAGAAGGCGGGCTGCCTTCTCTGGGTATAGAAACCCAGTGCGCTCGTACAAGTCGAAAAGCTCATCGATGTCGATCCGGTTCACCTGCACGCCATACGCGGCATGCAATTCAGAAAGGCGGGGCAGCTTGTTCACTGTCTCCTGGTCTAGCGCGTCCAAGGGCATATCGTCTCCGTCGTCAGGTTTCGAAAATTCTTCGACCGCAAACTCCTGGCTCTGTGAGCCAGTCCCCCAGGAACACAGCTCTACCAGCACTGCAAGCGTCTTGAAGCCGTGTGGCGCCCGTGGCCTCGTCCGGGCGCGGTTCGACGCGTTTCTTCCTCAGCCTAGTTATAGAATTTCGGTTGGCCTCGCCCAATGGACTCTAAGTACTATTTGCGGACAGGTGCAGCGATTGGATTAATAGTAGGTAGGCCATGATTGGCGAGTGGAAAACTACTTCCGTTCGGGCGTGGCGGATGGCAGAACGACGAGCTTCGAGAAGTACAGGTGCCTCTTTCAACAAACATGTCGCAGAGGACCCAATTACATCAAGGCGATTTTTCCCTACAATGGACGCTGATTCCGGGACTGAGGAGGAACCATGCCAAAGACTACCTATCCGGTGAAGCGCACGAATCCGCGTTTCCCGTTCTCCGCAGAGGCCGAAATCATTTTACAAGACGGCACATGGATGCCCGCGCAGATTGCGGAGATAAGTGCGCGCGGCTGCTATGTCGATACGCTCGAGCCGATTCCCGTCGGCACGGAATTTGATCTTTCCATTTGCGATGGCACCCACACCTGCGAGTTGCCCGGCAAGGTGATTTACGAGCATACGGGAGGCGGGCTGGGAGTCATCGGCATGGGAGTCGTATTCGGAAACGTGGGATTCGAACAGCACTCGGCAATCGATGCGTGGCTGCTCGAACTCGCCGGACATTACTCCAATAGCTCCGCTAGCCATTAGCAATCAGCCGGCAATCAGCAGAAACTGGACACAGCGTAGCGTGCGAATTAGCGCGCCAACACTCTTTTCCCTCACTGCGGCAGGGCAAATGCGACGAAGACGCCGCGTGTCCCATCCTTGCGACTACCCCTCATGCCGGTAGCGGCGATCACAATATATTGGCGTCCGTTCACCATGTAGGTGATCGGCGTGGCGCTACCAGCGTATGGCAGAGTCGCCTCCCACAACAATTTTCCCGTGTCTTTGTCGAAGGCATGGATTTTCTTGTCGAAATTGGTGGCCGCGATGATCACTACGCCGCCCGCTGTGACGATCGGGCCTCCATAATTTTCCGTTCCCGTATTTTTCATGCCCAGTGCGGCGAGTGCAGGGTATTCGCCCAGTGGAATTTTCCAGACATATTCGCCCGTATTCAGATTGATGGCGTTGAGTGTCCCCCAGGGGGGAGCCACCGCGGGGTAGCCGTCCGGATCGTAAAATCTTTTGTAGCCGGTGAAACGATATGGCATGTTTTGTGCATCGTTGGGATCGCTCTGCGCTGAGTTGACGCCACCTGCACCGGATTGGGCGAGTCCGGCGTCCGCCGGCGCGGCAGGCTGCAGCGCTTGGCCGCCGGGAGCTGCCGATGACGCAGCGCCCCTTCCGCGACCCCGGCCTGCCCGGCCGCCGTTCGTCGTCAGAAACTGCACCAGTGAAGACACGTCCTCGTCACTTAGGCCGGAGAATGCCGGCATGCGGCCTCTTCCAGTGCGGATCGTCGTCGTGATTTGGCTCGGAGAAAGGCGCGCGCCGACATCGACGAGCGAAGGAAAATCAGGTGGCTGGCCTTGCATATTTTCCTCATGGCATGAGGCACACTGACTCAGGTAGAGCCCGCGCGTTGGCGACGTGCTCGCAGACATGTTATCCGCCAGGGCGCCAGTCCAGGCGATATCATTGGCGTTAACATAGAGCACTCCCTGCGGATCGGCAGCAGAGCCTCCCCATTCGGCGCCACCGTCGAAGCCCGGAAAAACAACGGTGTCTTTACCGACGCTAAGTGGAACGAATGGTCCTTCACTGCGAAACGTCTTGAACTGATCGACGGCCCAGGCATGTGCCTCCGGAGTCCGGTTCGTGAGCATATCTTCGGTGAGCAACTGGCGGGCAAACGGCGCAGGCTTTGTCGGCATCGGCTGTTCCGGCGAAGCGACCTCGCCCGGAACCGTACTCGCAGGATATTTTTTCTCGACGATAGGGAAAAGAGGCTCGCCCGTTTCACGGTTAAAGACGTAGACGACGCCCTGCTTTGTTGTTTGCGCCACTGCATCGACCATCTTCCCGTTGTGTCTGACGGTGAGTAGCGTAGGTGGCGACGGGAAATCGCGATCTAAGAGATCATGGTGGACTGCCTGGAAATACCAAACCAACTTTCCACTCTCTGCGTTGAGTGCGAGTAAGCAGTTTGCGTAGAG
>Ga0209178_1000367_pt1 | contig 12957 bp, 10 predicted proteins | sample GAAS200_FD_187521 | JGI IMG/M metagenome (GOLD analysis project Ga0209178, IMG submission 187521) | Agricultural soil microbial communities from Georgia to study Nitrogen management - GA AS200 (SPAdes) (version 2) | ecosystem: Environmental > Terrestrial > Soil > Agricultural land | place: USA... | reverse complement strand
TAGGAACAAGGCACATTGCTGGGGGCGCGCTGTCGTTCACCGCAGGGGACGCCAGCAACTTCATTCTACGGGGGTGTCGAGGGCGTCTTCAAGCTTGCGGCGCAGCAACGCGATCTGCTCGCCGGCGCTGTCGGACAGTGCACTCTGGCTGCGCTGCAACATCAGCAGTTCATGCGTGATGTCGAGCGCGGCCAACACCGCGATGCGGTCGTAGCCGGGGCTGCGCGAAGCATGCCGGATTTCGCGCATCTTGCGGTTCAGGTGTTCCACCGCTGCCAGCAGCCCCTCGCGTTCATCGGGCTTGCAGCCGACCAGGAATTCGCGGTCGAGCAGCTTGACGGTGACGGTAACGGATTCGTCGGACATATGGTTCAACCTGCGTTCTCGAGCGACTTCAGGCGCTCGATCATCGCCTCGACCCGCGCACGTGCCTGCTCGTTGCGGGTCATCAGCGCGGCACGTTCACCCACCAGTTGGTCGCGTCCACGGCGCAGGCTGGCGTTTTCCTCGGCGAGGCGGCGCATCCGTTCCAGCGCCTGGTCCAGCGCACGGGACAGCGCGGCGAGTTCGGCTTCGACGGAGTTGGCGGCGGTGTTCATGGCGCGAATATATCAGGATGTTGGCGAAGGGCTGTCCGCGTGCGTCGCATCTTTCAGATCACGAGCGGCGCGGCGGCGTGGCGATCCAGGAAATCGAGGCAGGCTTCCGCCGAAAGCGGGCGGGAGAGCCAGTAGCCCTGGATTTCATCGCAATGCTGCGCGCGCAGGAACGCAAGTTGTTCGGCGGTTTCGACGCCCTCGGCCACCACCTTGAGCTGCAGCGAATGCGCCATCGTGATGATGGTGGCGGTAATCGCGGCGTCATCGGGATCGGTGGTGATGTCGCCCACGAATTCCTGGTCGATCTTCAGCGTGTCGATCGGCAGCCGCTTCAGATACGCCAGTGAGGAATAGCCGGTGCCGAAATCGTCGATCGCGAGGCGCGCGCCGATCGACTTCAGTTCGCCGAGCAGGCGCACGGACAGTTCTGCATTGGCCATCACCATGCTTTCGGTCAATTCCAGTTCCACCTGGTTCGGTGCGACGTCATGTTCGGCCAGGAGGTCGCAGATGTGTGCGGTCAGGTCGGGACGGTTGAGCTGTGCTGCCGACAAGTTGATGGCCATGATGAGGTTGCGGTGGCCGCTTTCGCGGAAGCGGCGCAGGTCGGCGCAGGCGGTCGCGAACACGTAGGCGCTGATCTCGTGGATCTGGCCGGTTTCCTCGGCCAGCGGGATGAACACGCTGGGCGGGATTTCGCCGAGGTCGCGGTTGTGCCAGCGCAGCAGCGCTTCCATGCCGGTGATGGTTTCGCTGTGCAGGTCCATCTTGGGCTGGTAGACCAGCCGCAATTCGCCGCGGTCCAGCGCGCGCCGCAGTGCGTTGATCAGGGTGGCGTGATCGCGCGCCCGCGCGTCCATGCCGGGATGGTACACCGCCCAGGTGTTGCGGCCGCTGGCCTTGGCCTGGTACATCGCGGTGTCCGCACATTTCAGCAGGTCGGCCGGGGTCTGGCCGTGGTCCGGATACAAGGCGATGCCGATGGACGGCGAGATCACGGTTTCCTGGGTGCCCGTGATCGGCAGCGGCTTGGCGAAGGCGCGGATCAGGCGTTGGGCCATTTCCTCGGCACCGCGGGTGTCGGCGAGGTCCTCCAGCACCACCGTGAATTCGTCGCCGCCGAGGCGCGCGACCACGTCGTTTTCGCGTACGCACTGGCGCAGGCGGGCGCCGGCCGCCTTGAGGGTGCGATCGCCCGCGGTATGGCCGAGCGAGTCGTTGACATGCTTGAAGCGGTCGAGGTCGAGGAACAACAGCCCGACCTTGTGGCCGCCGCGGCGCGCGCTGATCACGGCCGCGCCCAGGCGTTCACCCAGCAGCGCCCGGTTGGGCAAGCCGGTCAGGGTGTCGTAGTTGGCGAGGTAGCGCAGTTCCTGCTCGGCGCGCTTGCGGTCGGTGATGTCGGTGAGGACGCCGATCATGTGGGTGCGCTGGCCCGAAGCGTCACAGACTTCGTTCAGTTCCACCCAGCACAGGAACTCTTCGCCGTCCTTGCGGCGCTGCCACAACTCGCCGCGCCAGTGGCCGGTTTCCGCCAGCGTCTGGCGCAGCTGGGTGTAGCTGTCCGGCGCATGGCGGCTGCCGTTGAGCATGGACGCGTCGCGGCCGAGCACCTCGTGTTCGGCATAGCCGGTCATGCGCGTGAACGCGGTATTGACCGACATGAAACGGAAGTCGAGATCGGTGACGGTGACCGCCTCGCTCATGTTGCGGATGACCTCGGACGCGATGCGGCGTTCGCGATCGGCGGCGCGGATCGCGCTGATGTCACGCTCGGTGCCGCACACGCGCAGCGGCTTGCCCTCCGCATCGCGCTCGATGGTCTTGCCGCGCGAAAGTACCCAGGTCCATTCCTCGTCGCGGCCGCGCACGCGGTGTTCGACTTCGAAATGCTCGGTGCGGCCCGCGAGGTGCTCGGCCAGCGCGAGGTCAAGATTGGCGAGGTCCTCGGGATGCACCATCGTGCGACGCCACTCGTCGGCCGGCACGGATTGTTCGTGATGGCCGCCAGGCGTGCCTTCCGGGCCCAGCCGCAGGATGGTGCCTTGTTCCAGATTCCAGTCCCAGAATTCGTCGCCCGATCCCCAAAGCGCCTGCCGCAGCCGGCCCTCGCGCAGTCGTAACTGGCGGCGATGCCGTACCTGCTCCAGGTGGTGGCTGCGCCAGCCGAGCACCGCGATCAGGATCAGGAGCGCGACCGCCGCGGCATAGACCAGGCGCATCGGCAGACTCCACCACCACACGACGGGAATGTAAAACGGAAGGCTGGCTGTTCGGCCCGGAGTGCCGTCCCGCAGAACCGCCTGTACTTCGAGGCGGTAGTCGCCGGGCTCGAGATCGGAATAGGTGACGGTGTGATCCAGCGTCGGGGCGGACCAACCGGGATGGCGTGAACCGAGCAGTCGAATCCGAAAGCGGTTATGGGCGGGCGCAGCGTAGTCGAGCGTGCTGAATGCCGCATACACGCTGCGATCGCCTGTGCCCAGCGTCAGCGTTTGAGACGACTGCGGCAACTGAACCCGATTCTCACCTGCGTAGAACGCGGTGAACGCCACAGGCACGAGATCTTTGGAGGAGCGCTGGTGCCTCGGCTCGACAATGTCGAAACCATGGCCTCCGAATAGCAGGGCTCCGTCCGGGGAGCGCAAACATGCACCGGAAGTATATTCGTTACCCTGTATGCCGTCGGCAAGGCCAAAGCTGCGGATGGAGCCGGTCTTCGGGTTGAGCCGGCCGAGGCCGAGATTGGTACTGAACCAGATCTGTCCTTCAGCATCCTCGAGCATACAATTGATAGTGTTATCGGGCAGTTCTCCGCCGAGTCCGTAACGCAGGAATTCCGCACTGGTGGCGTTAATGTGTTCTACGCTACTGATGCCGGAGAGGGAGCCGATCCACACTCGGCCTTGTTGATCAACCAGCAGACTGGCCACCGCATCGCCCGTCAATGAGTGAGCGTCTCCGGGGATCTCTCGAAACGTGCGGAGCTTTCCGGTGGTTGGGGCGATCATAGACACGCCATTGGTCGTACCAGCCCAGATGTTGCCCGCGCGATCTTGGGCAATCGTGACTACGTTGTTGCTGCCGAGCCCCTGTGTGCTGTCGAAGTGTTGCAACAAGCGGCCGTCGTGATAGTGGACGAGCCCTGCGTCATATGGTGCAACCCAAAGATCGCCGTTGCTGGCACGAAGCAGGGTACGCACAGGTGTCGTTGCGGGTTTTCCGTCGAGCTGAGCGTAAGCGGCAGTGCCGGTTAGCGGATCAAAACGCAAGATGCCGTAGTTGGATGGCAGCAGCAGACGGCCGTTGGTGTCCTGCAGAATGCCGTAAATCCGGATCTCGGGAGAGTCGGTTGATTTCGCCGAACGCAACGAGGTGCCTTGCGCCGCAGGTCTGGCGGCCGGATCCCGGGCCACTTCCCTGATCGCTTTTTCCAGCGCGTCTTTGTAGCTGGTGATTTCGCTGGTGGCGCGATCGTATCGGGCCAAGCCCGGGCCACCACTCGTCGCCAGCCAGAGGTGACCATCAGGAGCCGGATGGAACGCGCTGACGAAGATTCTGGTACGTGGATCCCCGGTCAAGTTGAGAACCGAACTGATGGGGCTGTTGTCGGTGCGGGTCCACACCACACCGGACGTGAGGGTGCCGACCCAGAGCAGGCCCGTTCGATCGACGAACATGGTCTTGATGGGCGAATCGGGCAAGCCGCCGGTCATTCCGAGTGGTGCGGGCGTGACCTTGACGATAGAGCCGTCGGATCCGACGCGGACCAACGTGTGGTCGGTGAGCCCGAGCCATAGACGCCCAGTCTCGTCGACCACCATTGATACGACGCCTGTGCCAGTACCGACCGCCGCTGGCCACAGCGGAGTGAGCGTTCCGGTTCCACGATTCACATTTGCCAGGCCGTCGCCGTTGCCGAGCAGCAGATGGCCTCGCTGATCGCAGAAAAGCGCGTTGATGGCAGAACCCGTATCGGTAAGGACGCGGCCGGTTGATTTGGCCGCATCCAGCACGACAATCTTATCGCCTGCACTGGCGTAGATCGTGCCGTCACTGCAGCGCGTCATGGATTGGACCCATGCCTGCGCGCGACCGGCTTCGGCCCAGACGGTGCGGAGCCGTGGCTTGTTGGCGCCACCAGTCAGCCTGTCCACACCATGCGTGCTGCCAACGAGCACGTCGCCTCCCGGCAAACTCAACAGGCTGGTGACGGATGTTTGCCTGCGTTGCACGGCGGCCGGCAGGGGGATCGTCAGGTCCGCGCCGGGATCGAACAGGATCAGCCCACCGCTGGTGGACCCGACCCAAAGCCTTCCGTTTCCGGCATCCGCCAGCGAAGTGACCCTGTAATCCTCCGGCAAGCTGTCGGCGCGGTTCGGGTCGTGCGTGTAACGCGTGAGCTTGTAACCGTCGTAGCGGAACAGGCCGGCTTGCGTCGCGAACCACATGAATCCGGTCTGGTCCTGAAAAATCAGCGAAACCGAGTTTTGCGTCAGACCGTCGCGATCGTCGAGTTGCTGAAAATGATAATTGCGCTGATACGCCTGCCACGAAGTCGGCGCTTCATCCGCGCGCGCAACACCGACCGCCATCAGTACGGCCAAGGCACCGGCCAGCACGCGCGTGATCCGCGGGTGCGCGGATCGCAGTCTGATCGCGGATGGTCCGGATGCGATGCGACTCATGATGAAAAGGGTTCGCCCCTGACGAAGCGCAGCCCGAATTGCGCGACTGCCCCGGGGGCGCGTCGGGCGCGACTGCCGGCCAAGTGTACTCAAACGCGCATGGCGCGTCGTGGGCAACACGTCAGACTTTCCCTAGAATAGTGAATGGCACTGGACACGGCACGGCCGGCATGCAGACGCCCAGCTACGAAAACCTGGAGGCGGCGCTCGCACGGGCGAAACTGGGCGTCTCGCCCGCCGACCTGCATGGGTCGGTCACCGGCTATCTGTGCGCCGGCGGGCATGGTCGCGGCCACGAATTGCTGACGGCGTTGGCGCTGGAAGGTGACGAGGCCGGCACGGCCGGGGAACTGCACGCGCTGCTGGATGCGATAACCGGCGATGTTTCCCACCGGCTCCGAACAGGCGAGCCGGTCACGCCGTTGCTGCCTTCCGGTTCCCTGGCCGCGCGCGCCGATGCGATGGTGGACTGGTGTCGCGGATTTCTGGGCGGGCTGGCGCTGAAGGGCGAACTGGCCGAGGCGGCGAAGATCCCCGAGCTTCGCGAACTTCTGGAAGACTTCAGCCAGATCGCGGCGATGCACCTCCGTTGCGACGATGAGGATGATGAAGCATCGCTGCAGGACGTGCTCGATTTCATCCGTGGCGGTGTTGCCCGGCTGCATGCCGCGCTCGCGCCCGCGAGGCGTCAATGATCGCACCCGCGGAGTTTGCACGGCGGCGCGCGGAATTGATGCGCATGGCCGGCGAGGACGCCGCGCTGGTGGTGGCGGCCGCGCCCCAGCGCATGCGCAATGCCGACGCCGCTTGGCCGTACCGCCAGGATTCCGACTTCCATTACCTCACCGGATTTCCCGAACCCGATGCCGTGCTGGCGCTGCTGCCGGGCCGTGCGAACGGCGAAGCGGTGCTGTTCTGCCGCGAGCGCGATGCCGTGCGCGAACGGATCGAAGGCGCCCGCATCGGGCCGGAAAACGCGGTGGCGCAGTTCGGCGTCGCGGATGCTTTCCCGGTCGAGGACATCGACGACATCCTGCCCGGCATGCTGGAAGGGCGTGCGCGGTTGTATTGCCATTTCGGGCGCGAGAACGATTTCGACGCGCATCTGCTGCGCTGGATGCGTCGCCTCCGCAGCAGCCGCGGCGGCGGGGTGGTGCCGCGCGAATTCGTCGCGCTGGGACATCTGCTGCACGAATTGCGGTTGTACAAGTCCGCAAGCGAAATCGCGTTGATGCGCCGTGCCGCGAAAATCGCGGCCGACGCACAACGCGCGGCCGTGCGCGCCGCACGTCCGGGCGCCGCCGAGTACGAAGTCGAAGCCGCATTGCTGCACACGATGCGCGCGCACGGGGCGGTGCCGTCGTACCCGCCTACCGTTGCCGCCGGCCACCATGCGTGCGTGATGCACTACATCGAAAACCGCGGCAAGCTGGGCCGCGGCGATCTGCTGCTGATCGATGCCGGCGCCGAAGTCGAGTGCTACGCCTCCGACATCACCCGCACCTGGCCTGTCGGCGGAATCTTCTCGCGCGAGCAGCGCGCGCTATACGGCGTCGTCGCGGACGCCCAGCAGGCTGCCATCGAGGAAGTGCGTGCGGGTCGCCCGTTCACCGCCGCGCACGAGGCGGCAACGCGCACGATCGTGCATGGATTGTGCGCACTCAAATTGCTGCCGGGCAGTCCGCGCGCGGCATTGAAGTCGGACGCCTACAAGCGCTTCTTTCCGCACAAGACCGGCCACTGGATCGGACTGGACGTGCATGACGTGGGCGATTACCGGATCGACGACGAGCCGCGCATGCTCGAACCCGGCATGGTGGTGACGGTGGAACCCGGCATCTACATCGCGCCCGACGATGCCACGGTGCCGCCGAAATGGCGTGGCTTGGGCATTCGCATCGAGGACGACGTGGCGGTGGGCACGCGCGGCAGCGAAGTGCTGACCGCTGCGCTCCCGAAATCCATCGAAGACGTGCAGGCGCTGTGCAATGGCTGATCGCCAACGGTTCGACCGCGGCATTTGATGCTATGGTGCGCCCGCGGGGCCGGCCCGCAATGCGACGGCCCCACCGCTTGTCCACCAATGGGGAGAACCAGCATGGCCGGCAGCAACTCCTGGACCAAGGCGTCACCATTTCTGCTCAGCATCCTGCGCATCGTTGCCGCGTTCCTGTTCCTGTGCCACGGCGCCGACAAATTGTTCAATCTCCCCGCCGGGCCGTTCACACTGATTTCTTCGGCGAAGCTGTTCACGCTGGCCCCAGGGCTCGCCGGGATTCTGGAATTCGGCGGCAGCCTGCTGCTGCTGATCGGTGTGTTCTCGCGTCCCATTGCGTTCATCCTGTCGGGTGAAATGGCGTTCGCTTATTTCATGGCCCACTTCCCGACCAACCACATCTTCCCCTATCTCAACGGCGGCGACAGCGCGGTACTGTTCTGTTTCGTCTTCCTGTATCTCTCGGCGGCGGGTCCAGGGCCCTTGAGCGTGGATCGGACGCTGCGTCGCGCGTGAATGGAGGGTGCCATGCACCACAGCAGACTCTGCAGCATCATCATCGATTGCAGGACCGACGATCTCGAGGCAGCAGCGCGGTTCTGGTCGCAGGCACTGGGACGTCCGTACAAACCGGATGATGATTCAAAGTACGTCGACATCGAGACCCATGACGATGAACCCATCGTGATGGTGCAGAGGGTCGATCACGAAAGCCGGGTGCATCTCGACATCGAAAGCGACGACGTCGAGGCGGAGGTGCGACGGCTGGAAGCATTGGGCGCAAAACGGTTGCAGGCCATCAAGACTTGGGTGGTGATGGAGGCGCCGACCGGCCAACGTTTCTGCGTGATTCGGCCGCAGCGCCATGGCGAGGTTGGTCCGCACGCGAACGCCTGGCCGTAGCGCCGGCGGCGGGTGCGGTTGCGCCGGAGTGTCGCATCGGCATGGGAAATGACAGGTTGGCATGCGCACGAAGCTGCTTGCCCCAACCTGCGCAACGCGATCGTCACCCCGGCTTTCGCCGGGGATGACGGGTTCGTCAGTTCGTCAGCGTGCCGCGGCCACGCGCGCAGGCGCAGCAGCCGGTGGCGCATCGGCTGCCAGTGCCTCGACGATGCGCTGGTGTTCCGCCTTCAACACTCCGGGCAAGTGCGCGCCATAACCCGAAAGGTACTCGCCGACCGCGGCTTGCTCCTCGCGCCATTCGGCATTGTCCACGCGGAACAATTCATCCAGTGCGCCGTCGCCGAGATTGAGTTCCTCGAGGTTGAGATCGTCGGTACGAGGCAGGTTGCCGATCGGGGTTTCGACGGCGCCCGCTTCGCCGGCGACGCGCTTCAGCATCCACTCGAGCACGCGCATGTTGTCGCCGAAGCCAGGCCACAGGAACTTGCCGTCCTTGCCCTTGCGGAACCAGTTGACGTGAAAGATCTTCGGCAACTTCGCGCCGGGCTGGTCGAATGACAGCCAGTGCGCGAAGTAGTCGCCGTAGTTGTAGCCGCAGAACGGCTTCATCGCCATCGGGTCGCGGCGGATGTTGACGCCGACGTCGGCCGCGGCGGCCGTGGTTTCCGAAGCCATCGATGCGCCGACCAGCACGCCATGCGTCCAGTCGCGCGCCTCGAATACCAGCGGCACGCGCGTGGCGCGGCGGCCACCGAACACGATCGCGTCGATCGGCACGCCTTCAGGATTTTCCGCTTCCGGCGACCAGCTCGGACACTGGTTCGCGCGCACGGTGAAGCGCGAATTCGGGTGCGCGGCGGGGCCATTCGCAGGATCGTAGTCGCGGCCCTGCCAGTCTTTCGCAGGCGTGCGCTCGTCCAACCCTTCCCACCATGGCTGGTTGTCGCCGGTGACCGCAACGTTGGTGAAAATGGTGTCGTGCTGCAGCATCGCCAGCGCGTTGGGATTGGTCTTCTTCGACGTGCCCGGCGCGACGCCGAAGTAGCCGGCCTCGGGATTGATCGCGTACAGCCGGCCATCCTTGCCGGGGCGCATCCAGCAGATGTCGTCGCCGACCGTCCAGATTTTCCAGCCCTCGCGTTGATAGCCTTCCGGTGGGATCAGCATCGCGAGGTTGGTCTTGCCGCAGGCCGAAGGAAACGCCGCCGCGACGTAGCGGATTTCGTGCTTCGGATTCTCGATGCCGACGATCAGCATGTGCTCGGCGAGCCAGCCCTCGCTGCGCGCTTGCCACGAACCGATCCGCAGCGCGTGGCATTTCTTGCCGAGCAGCGCATTGCCGCCGTAGCCCGAGCCGAACGACTTGATGGCGAGTTCCTCGGGAAAATGCATGATCCAGCGGCGCTCGGGGTCGAGCTCGCCGATCGAATGCAGCGCCTTGATGAACGCGCCTTCCTGCTCGATGCGCTCCAACGCCGCGGTGCCCATCCGGGTCATGATGCGCATGTTGGCCACGACGTACGGCGAGTCGGTGATCTCGACGCCGCAACGCGACAGCGGCGAACCGAGCGGACCCATGCAATAAGGGATCACGTACATCGTGCGCCCCTGCATGCAGCCGTCGAACAGCGCGTCGATCTTCGCGTGTGCCTCGACCGGATCCATCCAGTTGTTGTTGGGGCCGGCGTCTTCCTTGTTCTTCGTGCAGATGACGGTGAGCTTTTCGACGCGCGCGACGTCCTTGGGGTCGGAGCGGTGCAGATAGCAGCGCGGGTGGGTTTCCTGGTTCAGTTCGATCAGGTCGCCGGTTTCCAGCATTTCGTCCACGAGCTGCTTGTATTCGGCCTCGGAGCCGTCGCACCAGTGGATATGATCGGGCTTGGTGCTTTTTGCGACGTCGTCAACCCATCGGTTCAGAGAATCGAGTTTGCTTGGCATCGGTTGTGATACTCCAGAAAGAGATCTTGTCGTTATGCATCAGGCATCGCGGTCGTCGCTGCAGCGGAAGGTCGGTTGGTTTTTTTTGTGACCTTCGGCGACGGACCGGCGTGTCGAGTCGGCCTGAAGAAGCATTGTGAGGGCTTGTGCCTCCCGCGGTGTGCAGGAAAGTGACGGTAGTCTGCGCATCGGGGCTTTGCAAGGCGCGGCGCGCGCACGCGTTGTGCGCTGCAGCACGCGAAGCGGCTGCTGGCGAGAAGTCGGGCCATGGATGGCCGGTCCGGTGTTACCGGGGATCAAAGACTCCGTTTCGCCGAAACGTCGAAAAATGCAGCGATCAGGGACGACCACATGATTTATGGCACCAGTGTCCCGATCACGTGTTCGACGTAAGCGTCGTATTGCTCGTGCGAGAGGTGCGGCATTTCCAGCGTCAGGTTCAATTGCAGGAAACCAACATAGGCGGCGTAGGTCAGGCGTGCGCGGTGGCGCGCCGCCTCACCATCCAGTCCCGCCTGCCGGAACGCCTGTTCCAGGAATTCCATGCGGCGTTGCGACACGCGGGTCATCATGGGCTTGACCTGCGGATGGTCCAGTGCCTGCAGCAAGGCCGCATAAATGCGGTGCGCCTGGGCTTCGCCGGAAACCCAGCGGAACAGCGTGCCGAGCCGCTCGCGGGGATGTTCGCCCACCGCTTCGACGTGACCGGAGAGTTCGCGTGTGTCGTCGGCTTCCCAGCGGGTGAGCGCCGCCTGCAACAGCGCTTCGCGGTTCTTGAAGTGCCAGTAGAAGCTGCCCTTGGTGACGCCGAGCCGTCGTGCCAGCGCTTCCACCGCCAGTGCGCCCACGCCTTCGTCCGCGATCATTTCGAGGGCGCCGCGTTCCCAATCGGCGGCGGAGAGCCGCGCGTGCGCGCGTCCCCGGCGGGTGGCGTCGGCGGCTTCGGGTGTCGTTGCAGGTTCGGCGGACATGACCATACTGTAGCGTATTGACAGTATTTCAGCACAAATCCATACTTGTGCGTATGGAAGCAGAAAAAGCACCAATCGAACAGGCGCTGCACCGATTGCCGGTGAGCGATGACCTGTCTCTCGCCGTTGAGACGCGTGGTCCAGACCACGCGCCTCCAGTCGTGTTCGCCCACGGCTTCGGCCAGAGCCGGCACGCGTGGACCCGCGCCGCCGAATCGCTGGCGGATCGCGGCTGGCGGACCATCGCGTTCGACGCGCGCGGCCATGGCGACAGCGATCGGTTGAAGGATGGGCGCTACGCTCTGGCGCAGTTCGTCGATGACCTGCTGGCCGTGGCGCTTTCGCTGGATACGCCGCCGGTGCTGGTCGGCGCGTCGATGGGCGGCCTCTTGGGTCTCGTCGCTGCGGGCGAAACGCGTCCCGATCCGTTCCGCGCGCTGGTGCTGGTGGACATTACCCCGCGATGGGAAACCGCCGGCGTGGAGCGCATGCTCGGTTTCATGCGCGCGCATCCGCGCGGGTTTGCTTCACTGGACGAAGCCGCCGAGGAAGTGGCGGCCTACCTGCCGCAGCGACGGCGGCGCAAGGATCGCTACGAACTGGCGCAGCTCCTGCGCCGCGGTGCCGACGGGCGGCTGCGCTGGCATTGGGATCCGGCGATGCTGGACACCGTTGCGCGCGAGGGTGAGCGCCATCAGCAACGTCTGTTGAACGCCGCGCGCAACATCGACGTGCCGACGCTGCTGGTTTCAGGCGGGCGCAGCGACATCGTATCGGAAGCCACCGTCAAGGAATTCCTGGATGCGGTGCCGCACGCGACGCATGTGCAGATTCCGCACGCGACGCATACGCTGGCGGGCGACGACAACGCCGCGTTCGCCGCCGCGATCGAACCGTTCCTGAATACACTCGGCGACGAGGCCGATCTACCACGGCGCACGCGCGCCGCCGGCTTGCGAGGTTTGCCATGAACACCATCATCATTCTTGCCTGCGTCGTGATCGTCGGGATGGCATGCGCGTATTTCCGCAGCCGCCTGTGGCAGTGGACGCTGGCGACGATCGTGACGATTCTCGTGGCCGGTTTCGGCCTGCAGGCGTTCACGCCGATGTGGGTGCTGCTCGGCCTGTTCGTGGTGCTGGTCGCGCTGCCATTGAACCTGACGCCGCTGCGCCGGGCGTTGTTCGCGGCGCCGCTGCTGAACCTGTTCAAACGCGTGCTGCCGAAGATTTCCGAAACCGAGCAGGTCGCGCTGGACGCCGGCACCGTCGGCTTCGAGGGCGAACTGTTCGCGGGCAAGCCCGACTGGTCGAAGTTGTTGTCGGAGCCGAAGCCGCAGCTCTCCGCCGAGGAACAGGCGTTCCTCGACGGGCCGTGCGAAAAGCTGTGCGCGATGATCGACGACTGGCACATCACGCATGAGATCGCCGATCTGCCGCCGGAGATCTGGGACTTCATCAAACGCGAAGGTTTCTTCGCAATGATCATCCCCAAGCAGTACGGCGGCAAGCAGTTCTCGGCACTCGCGCATTCGGCAGTGCTGCAGAAACTGTCCAGCATGTCGGCGACGCTTTCGTCACTGGTCGCGGTGCCGAACTCGCTCGGCCCGGCCGAGCTGCTGCTGCGCTACGGCAGCGAAGAACAGAAGAACCGCTACCTGCCGCGCCTCGCCGATGGCCGAGAGGTGCCGTGCTTCGCGTTGACCGGTCCGTACGCGGGTTCCGATGCCACCTCGATTCCGGACTACGGGATCGTGTGCAAACAGGTCATCGACGGGAAGGAAACGCTCGGCATCAAGCTCACCTTCGACAAGCGCTACATCACGCTGGCCCCGGTCGCGACCCTGGTGGGCTTGGCGT
>Ga0209178_1000366_pt1 | contig 12976 bp, 5 predicted proteins | sample GAAS200_FD_187521 | JGI IMG/M metagenome (GOLD analysis project Ga0209178, IMG submission 187521) | Agricultural soil microbial communities from Georgia to study Nitrogen management - GA AS200 (SPAdes) (version 2) | ecosystem: Environmental > Terrestrial > Soil > Agricultural land | place: USA... | reverse complement strand
TTTGGAACGTGTCCGAAGGACTGATCGACCGGAAGCTGTCGAAAGAAATTCGGAATCCGAAAAGCGGCGAAACAATCGTCGGAATGAACAAGCGCATCAGCGACGCGCTCCACAAGGAGCTCGTCAAGGCCAAGGTTACGCACGTGGAAGTGGTTCACCAGGACCTTGAAGGTGCGTACACGGTGGGCGAACTCGTAAACCGCGAGACGGGCGAAGTGTTGCTCGACGCGAATAAGCCGCTCACGCCCGAGCTTTGGACTTCTATCGCTGAAGCCGGAATTACAGAAGTGGATGTTTGCTTCCCCGAGCGCGACGACGCGGGCATCATCATTTCCCGCACGATCGATAAAGACTCAATCCGCACGCCAAAGGAAGCACTGATCGAAATCTATCGCAAGCTTCGTCCCGGCGATCCTCCGACGCTTGAAACGGCAACTGCGCTCTTTAATGGAATGTTCTTTGACGCGCGCAAGTACGATTTCAGCAAGGTCGGGCGCCTGAAATTCAATATCAAGCTGGGCCTCGAAACTCCGCTCGATAAGAGGACACTCGATCCGGAGGACTTTGTCGCCGCGATCAAGTATCTACTCAAGCTGCGCAAGAACATCGGAACGGTGGACGATATCGATCACCTCGGTAACCGTCGCGTCCGCGCGGTGGGCGAGTTACTTGAGAATCAGTTCCGCATCGGCTTGGTCCGCATGGAGCGCGCGATCAAGGAAAAGATGTCTGTCTACCAGGAAATGTCCACGGCGATGCCGCACGACCTCGTAAATGCGAAGCCTGTGATGGCCGCGATTCGCGAGTTCTTCGGAAGCTCGCAGCTTTCACAGTTCATGGACCAGACCAATCCGCTGAGCGAAATCACGCACAAACGGCGTCTTTCGGCTCTGGGACCGGGCGGTCTTTCGCGCGAGCGCGCGGGATTCGAAGTGCGCGACGTTCACCCGACACACTACGGTCGTATTTGCCCGATTGAAACGCCGGAAGGCCCGAACATCGGCTTGATCAGCTCGCTTTCTTGTTACGCGCGGATCAATGAGTTCGGCTTCATTGAATCGCCGTACCGCAAGGTGAAGGGCGGCCGCGTGATCGATTACGTGCAGATCGTGAACGCCGGCGATAGCGAATTCACGGCGGGCGAAATCGTAGAGCGCGAGAAGGTGGAAGCCACGAACGAGGATTTGAAGCGGCGGCGCGTTGTGGTCGAGCCGCACTGCTTCTATCTCTCGGCCTGGGAAGAAGACCGTTACGTGGTGGCGCAGGCCAATGCTTCGATTGACGACAAAGGCCGCATTACGACGGAACTGGTGAACTGCCGACAGGCCGGCAACTTCGTACTGAAGAGCAAAGAGGAAGTGGATTACATTGACGTTTCGCCGAAACAGCTTGTATCGGTGGCGGCGAGCCTGATTCCCTTCCTTGAGAATGACGACGCGAACCGCGCGCTGATGGGCTCGAACATGCAGCGCCAGGCCGTGCCGTTGATCAAGGGCGAAGCTCCGCTCGTGGGCACGGGCATGGAGCGCGTCACTGCGCGCGATTCGGGCGCGGTGATCGTCTGCAGACGCGACGGCATCGTCGATCAGGTCGACTCGGAGCGCGTAATCGTGCGCGTCGAATCGGACCAGTCCGGCGTGCTGAGCCGCGAAGTTGGTTCGGACATTTATCTTCTGACGAAGTTCAAGCGCTCGAACCAGAACACCTGCATCAATCAAAAGCCGCTTGTGCGCGCGGGTGACCGCGTAAAGCAAGGTCAAGTGCTGGCAGACGGTCCTTGCACGGATAAGGGCGAGCTCGCGCTCGGCCGCAACGTGCTTGTGGCCTTCCTGCCGTGGCGCGGGTACAACTTCGAAGACGCGATTCTCGTCAGCGAAAAGCTGGTGCAGGAGGATTACTACACCTCGATCCACATCGAGGAGTACGAAATCGAAGCTCGCGATACGAAACTTGGTCCCGAGGAAATCACGCGGGATATTCCCAACATCAACGAAAGCTTCCTGCGGAACCTCGACGAGAGCGGAGTGATCCGCATCGGCGCGACGGTGAAGCCTGGCGACATCCTGGTTGGCAAAGTGACGCCAAAGGGCGAGACCACGCTCACGCCGGAAGAGAAGCTGTTGCGCGCGATCTTCGGCGAGAAAGCGGGCGACGTTCGCGACGCATCGCTCTACTGCCCACCGGGCATCGAAGGAACGATCGTTGACGTGAAGATCTTCTGCCGCAAGGGCGCGGAGAAGGACGAGCGTCACAAGGCGATTGAAGCGGCGCACGTGGCGAAGCTCGAAAAGAACCTCGCTGACGAAATCCGCATTTTGACCGACGAGAGGTTGAAGCGATTGAACGACCTGCTCGGCGGACAGAAGCTGATTGCCGATCTCCACGACGAGCGCACGAACAAGCGCCTGCTGACCAAAGGCACGGAGCTGACGCGCGACATCCTGGACAAAATCTCGACCCGCAACCTAAAGCGGCTGCGCCTCAACGACAAAGATCCTCTCCTAATCGAGAAGATCGACGAAGTTGAGGAGATGACGTCGCGCCAGATTGACGTGTTGCGCAAGATCACGGACGAGCGCATCTCGAAGCTCAAGAAGGGCGATGAGCTTCCGCCGGGCGTCATCAAGCTAGTGAAGGTTTACATCGCCATGAAGCGCAAGCTGTCCGTCGGCGACAAAATGGCGGGCCGTCACGGCAATAAGGGCGTGATCGCGCGGATCGTTCCCGCGGAAGACATGCCTTATATGCCGGACGGCACACCGATGGAAATCGTGCTCAACCCGCTCGGCGTTCCTTCGCGTATGAACGTCGGACAGATTCTCGAAACGCATCTCGGTTGGGCTTCGAAAGAGCTCGGCGAGCGAATCGGGAAACTGCTGGGACCTGAAGAGCGGGCGGAGGCGGTCCGCAAGTATTTCAAGGAAGCTTTCGGTCCTACGTCGGTGTGGAAGAGCATCAGCGAGCTGGATGACGAACAGTTGCTCGACATGGCTTATGGGTTCCGCGAAGGAGTTCCATTTGCGACGCCGGTATTCGACGGCGCCCGCGAACACGACATTCGGCACCTGCTCGAATTCACCGAGCTGCCGGAGAGCGGGAAAATCACGCTCTACGACGGCATGACGGGCGAAGAGTTCGCACAGAATGTGACTGTCGGCTACATCTACATGCTCAAACTGTCGCACCTGGTCGACGACAAAATCCATGCGCGTTCCATCGGACCTTACTCGCTGATTACACAGCAGCCGCTGGGCGGAAAGGCGCAATTCGGCGGTCAGCGCTTCGGAGAAATGGAAGTATGGGCGCTGGAAGCTTACGGTGCTGCGCACATTCTGCAGGAGCTGCTCACGGCGAAGTCAGACGATGTCTACGGTCGCGCGAAGATTTACGAGGCGATCGTGAAGGGCGAACCTGGCATCGAGCCGGGCGTGCCTGAGTCGTTCAACGTGCTCGTGCGCGAGCTGCAGTCGCTGTGCCTGGACGTCGAATTGATGAAGCGGCAGAAGCCTCAGTTGGAAAAGGCCGAAGCCGCCGACTAATGATGCGACGCGCGCCTGCGCGAGCAATCGCCGGGCGCGCACCACGGTTTTTTTAGAGTCTTTCTCCGGCGTAGCCGGAGGGGAGGATCATACCTTGTATCGTTCGAGCCCTTATGACCGAGCCAGCCAGATTGCGGATTTCGATTCCATTCGTATTTCGCTGGCGAGTCCTGAAAAAATCCGGTCCTGGTCCCATGGCGAGGTGACCAAGCCGGAAACGATTAACTACCGCACCTTCAAACCTGAACGCGACGGCCTTTTTTGCGCCAAGATCTTCGGCCCCGTGACGGACTGGGAATGCCTGTGCGGAAAATACAAGCGGATGAAGCACCGCGGAGTCATCTGCGATAAGTGCGGCGTGGAAGTTACGCTCAGCAAAGTACGCCGTGAGCGCCTGGGCCACATCGAATTGGCTTCGCCGTGCTCGCATGTGTGGTTCTTCAAGGGTTTGCCGAGCCGCATCGGTTACCTGCTCGATATCACGATGCGCGATCTCGAACACATTCTCTATTTCGAGACGTTCGTCTGCGTCGATCCCGGCGAAGTTCCCGGCATTCAGGAAAAGGAAATTCTGCCGGAAGAGAAAGTTCGCGAGCTTCAGCGGGAATATCCGGGACGTTTTGTCGCCACGATGGGTGCGGAAGCCATTAAAGACCTGCTCCGCCGCGTGGATGTGGACAAGCTGGCCGACGAGCTGCGCGAAAAGATGAAGGTCGATCCGAGCCTTCAGAAGCGGATCAAGTTTGCCAAGCGCCTGAAGGTGCTGGAAGCGTTCCGCAAGAGCGGTAACAAGCCGGAGTGGATGATTCTGGACGTGATTCCAGTGCTGCCGCCCGAGTTGCGCCCGCTGGTACCTCTCGACGGCGGCCGGTTCGCTACTTCCGACCTGAACGATCTTTATCGCCGCGTGATCAACCGCAACAACCGGTTGAAGAAGCTGATGGAGCTTCACGCGCCCGACGTGATCGTCCGCAACGAAAAGCGCATGTTGCAGGAAGCCGTTGACGCGCTCTTTGACAACGGACGCCGCGGCCGCGTGCTCCGCGGAACGAACAATCGCCCGCTCAAGTCACTCTCCGACACGCTGAAGGGCAAGCAGGGCCGTTTCCGCCAGAACCTGCTCGGAAAGCGCGTCGACTATTCAGGCCGTTCGGTAATTGTCGTCGGCCCCGAACTGAAGCTGCACCAGTGCGGTTTGCCAAAGAAAATGGCTCTCGAGTTGTTCAAGCCGTTCATCTATCACCGGCTCGAGGCTGCGGGACATTGCACCACGATTAAGCAAGCGAAGGAGCTTGTGGAGGCGCAGGAGTCCATCGTTTGGGACATTCTCGAGGACGTAATTCGCGAACATCCCGTGCTTCTCAACCGCGCTCCCACGCTGCACCGGCTGGGCATTCAGGCGTTTGAGCCGACTCTCGTGGAAGGCAAGGCAATCCGCATCCATCCGCTCGTCTGCACCGCGTTCAACGCGGACTTTGACGGCGACCAGATGGCTGTGCACATTCCGCTTTCGCCGGAAGCGCAGGTTGAGGCGTCCGTGCTGATGCTTAGCTCGCACAACATCCTGTCGCCCGCCAACGGCTATCCGCTGGCGATTCCGACGCAGGACATGGTGCTCGGTATCTATTACATGACGAAGGCCAAGCCGAAAGCGAAAGGCGAAGGCCGTGCATTCGGTTCGACCGAAGAAGTCGTCATGGCGCTCGATGCGGGCGAAGTGGAATTGCTCACGCCGATCCGCATGCGTTACACGGGCGAAGTGATCGACCTGACGAACGCTTATGACGATCAGGACGTCTCGCACACAGAGCCGGTCTCTCTCGATAAACAGTTCCTGCACACGACCGTTGGGCGCGTGATCTTTAACGATCACCTTCCCACGGACATGCCGTTTATCAACGGCCTGCTCAAGAAAAAGGGTGTGCAAGCGCTGGTGCAATACGTTTACCTGCGCTTTGGCCTGGAAAAGACGGTCGTCGCGCTGGACAAACTGAAGGAACTTGGCTTCCTCTATGCGACGAAGTCGGGCGTTTCCATTGGCATCAGCGACATGGTCATCCCCGGCGTGAAGAGCAAGCTGGTGGATGCGGCCGAACACGAGGTCGTGAAGGTCCAGCAGCAGTATCTGGACGGTGCGATCACGAACGGCGAACGCTACAACAAGGTCATTGCGATCTGGTCGGACGTCACGGAAAAAGTGGCGGACGAAATGTTCAAAGCACTCGAAGAGCAGGATAAGCAGGGCGCGATTAACCCGGTTTACGTCATGGCGGACTCCGGCGCCCGCGGTTCGAAGCAACAGATTCGCCAGCTTTCCGGTATGCGCGGATTGATGGCGAAGCCATCGGGCGAAGTCATCGAGACGCCGATTACGTCAAACTTCCGCGAAGGCCTCACCGTGCTGCAGTACTTCATCTCGACGCACGGAGCCCGCAAGGGTTTGGCTGATACGGCGCTCAAGACGGCGGACTCCGGGTATCTCACGCGGCGTCTCGTCGACGTGGCGCAGGACGTGATCATTAACGAATTCGACTGCGGTACGGGCGACGGCATTTACGTGGAACCGATTCTCGAAGCCGGCGTCGAAGTCGAACCGTTGCGCGATCGGGTTGTGGGCCGCGTGTCGCTCGAAAAAGTGAAGGATTACGAAGGCAACGTAATCGTTGACGTGAACCAGGAGATTACTGAGGAGCTCGCGAACGCGATTCAAGCGGCCGGCATCGAGCGCGTGAACATTCGCTCCGTGCTGACGTGCGAATCCCGCCGCGGTGTGTGCGCCCGTTGCTACGGACGCAACCTCGCCACGGGACGCTTCGTTGAAATGGGCGAAGCGGTCGGCGTGATTGCCGCGCAGTCGATCGGCGAACCCGGCACGCAGCTCACGATGCGTACCTTCCACATCGGTGGTACGGCGACGCGAGTCACCGAACAATCGAAAGTGGAAGCGCGCAACAACGGGTTCGTGAAGTTCATCGACCTCAAGGTCGTTGAGGGCCGTAACAAGACCCTTATTTCGATGAACCGCTCGGGCTTGATCGCCGTAGTTGACGAAAAGGGACGCGAAAAGGAACGCCACCACGTGGTTTACGGTGCGCGGCTAAAGGCTGAAGAGGGCCAGCCGGTCACTGTGGGCCAGACGCTCGTTGAGTGGGACCCGTACACGTTCTCGATTCTTACCGAATCGGGCGGCACGATCCAATTCAAGGACCTGCAGCCCGGCTTAACCATCGAAGAGCAAGTGGACGAGGTCACGGGTCTTTCGCAGCTCGTCGTCACACTACCGCTCGGTGATGAAAAGCACCAACCGACCATCATGGTCAAGGATTCACAGGGCCGCGTGAAGCGCAAGTACCTGATGCCGGCGCGCGCTCACTTGATGGTTGCCGATGGCGACGATGTGCAACCGGGAGACGTGCTCGCGAAGATTCCTCGCGAGACCACGAAGACCAAGGACATCACGGGCGGTTTGCCGCGCGTCGTGGAACTTTTCGAAACGCGCAAGCCCCGCGATCCGGCGGTCATCAGCGAAATCGACGGCGTGGTGAAGTACGGCGAAATCGCGAAGGGCCAACGCAAGATTTACGTCGAGAGCGAGGATGGTCGCACCGTGAAGGAATATTCGATTCCGCGCGGCACGCACATCAACGTGCAGGAAGGCGAACACGTTCGCGCCGGTGAAGCGCTGATCGATGGTCCGCTCAATCCGCACGACATCCTTGCCGTGCTCGGCGAAAAGTACACGCAGGCGTATCTTGTGAACTCCGTGCAGGAGGTCTATCGCCTGCAGGGCGTGAACATCAATGACAAGCACATCGAAACGATCGTGCGGCAGATGATGCGCTGGGTGAAAGTGGAGGACGTGGGCGACACCACGTTCCTGCTGGACGAGCAGATCGACAAGTTCCGCTTCCGCGAGGAAAACGAACGCGTGGTTGCGGACGGGGGCCGTCCAGCCATCGGTCGCCCGCTCTTGCTCGGCATCACCAAGGCATCGCTATCCACGGATTCGTTCATCTCCGCGGCGAGCTTCCAGGAGACCACCCGCGTCCTCACCGAAGCGGCAATCTCCGGGAAAGTCGATTATCTGCGCGGCCTGAAGGAAAACGTCATTATGGGTCGCCTGATTCCGGCGGGCACCGGTCTCGAGCGCTACCGTAACATCCAGCTCCTCACCGAAATTCCTAAGGAGGAGCCGATGCCGGAAGAGCCCGAGCTCACTCCTGAAGAAGCTGCGGCGCTGGATTTCCTGCGCAAGGATACTGACGCCGTCGCCGAAGGCTAAAGAAAGGGAAACGATCCGTTGACTACCAGAGGGCGCAGTTCGCTGCGCCCTCTTTTTTTTGCCCGCATGCAGGTAGAGCAACTTGCGCCTGTTGAACAATAGGAAGCCCCGCTCTATTCTCGCCCTACTGTGAAGTTGCCCGCCTTGTAAAATGTTGTGGTCGCATTTCGCTGCACAAAGCCTATGCCACGGAATCCTTCGCAAACGCTACACGAACAGGAAAGCGCGTCTCCTGCATCCGAGGCGCAGTTCCAAAAGCTGATCGAAACAATCTCGCGTTCCCAGCAGGGCTTTCGCGACCTGATCGATCATCTGGATCAGGCTGTGTTTACGCTCACATTTGACGGCGAAATCCGCGTAGCCAATACCGCCTTTTCTGAAATCCTCGGCGTCCCGTTTTCAGATCTTATCGGACACAATCTCGCGGAATTCGTCGCGCTGCCATTCGCAGAACAAATCGCCGCAGAAGTGCCGGCATTTTTGCGGGCAGGTTCATGGTCGGGCCGCGTGCCTGTTCGGCTCAGGCGTACGAATGAGACGCTATACTTCGACTGCTACCTTCAGGCGGCTGGTGAAAGCGGCCGCGGCGGCATTGTGAGCGGTTGGGCGCGCGATGTTACGGCCCTGCGCGATACCCAATTGCGCTCGATGGAGCTTTTTGAATCACTTCACGAAGGCATTCTCTTCAGCACGCCGGACGGCCGGATCCTCGATGCAAATCCTGCGCTCATCCGGATGCTCGGATATGCGTCGAAAGAGGAGCTACAAGGCCGCAATCTCAGCGACCTGTACGCGGATCCATCGCATCGCTCCGCGTTGATCACTGAAATCGACAGCATCGGGTCCGTGCAGGATGTCGAGATTGCCCTCGTACGCAAAGGAGGAAGGCAGATCCGGTGCCTGGGGTCGGCGCGGGGAATCCGCGATGCTTCCGGCGCTCTCGTTCGCATTCAGGCCACGCTTCGCGACGTGACCGAACAGCGCCTGATGGAACACGAGCTTCACAAAGAGAGGGAGTTCGGACGCCGCCTGATTGCCTGTTTCCCGGACGTAATTGCACTGCTTGATCCGGAGAGCCGGTTTACATATGTCAGCGAGAGTGTTCGTTACGTCTTGGGCCAGCCAGCCAGTTTCTTCATCGGACAGCGCCTCGGGGCGAATTCCGCACCGGAGGACCGAGCGAAACTCGACGCGATGATGCAGAGCCTGCTTTCCGGCGCATCCGTGCGCGGCCAGGTGGAGGTGCAGGCGCCGCATGCGGATGGATCGCAGCGCTCATTCCGTATCAGCGCTGCACCCCTTCTCGATGAAAACGGCAAGATTACCGGGATCGTCACTTCCGGCCGCGATGTGACCGAATCGAATCTTCAGGACCGGCAATTGGCCGAGCGCGAGAAGTTCACAGCCATGGGGCAAATGCTTGCCGGCGCTGCGCACGAACTGAATAATCCGCTCACCGCGATTCTCGGCGTCAGCGATTTGCTGGCAGAGGGCGGACACGACGAACTCACGAGACGGCAGGCTGGGCTGATATTGAAGCAGGCCCGCCGCGCGGCGGATATCGTTCAAAATCTGCTCGCATTTTCGCGGCCGCGTGCTTCCGGACTGCTGCCGCTTCGCGTGGAAGAAGTAATCCAACACCTTCTTCTTGGTCAACGTGCCGAATTCGAGAAGAAGGGAATCGCCGTAAATCTCGATGCGGATCCCGGGTTAGCCGCAGTCGAAGCGGATCGGAAGCTGCTCGCGCAGGTCTTTTCGAACATAATCGTCAATGCCGAGCAAGCGATTTCCGCCGCCAAGCCTTCGGGCACGATCACTATTTCGATCAGACCGGCAGGTGATCGCGTGTGTGTCAGTTTCGGAAATGACGGACCACCGATTCCTGCCGATATTGCCGGCAAACTGTTCGATCCCTTTTTCACGACGAAACGTCCTGGAGGCGGTAGCGGGCTGGGGCTCACCATCTGCCTTGCCATCGTGAAGGATCACGGCGGCAGCATCGAGGTCGAGTCGGCGGAGTCCGGAGGAGCCGCATTTCGCGTGTATCTGCCTGCCGCAAAGCCTTCTTCAGCGAAGGTGCAGCAGTCGGCAGCTCCGGCGGTAGCCGCGAATGCGACGGACTTGCAGTCGGCACGCGATGACAGCCAAACGCGGCAGCAAGTTCCTGCGAAATCAGCAACAGCCACATCGAAAATCATCCCGGCGCTTCAGGGACACTCTATTGTTGTCGTAGACGACGAAGAAAGCATTCTGGAGATCGTGGAAGATGGATTATCGGCACGCGGCCTCAAAGTCGCCGGTTTTTCGAAAGCCCAGGACGCCCTCGCGCATCTGCAAGAAAATAATTGTGAGGTAGTCCTTTGCGATTTCAATATGCCCGGTATGAAGGGAAGCGAATTGTTTGAGCGCGTCCGCGCGCAGAAGGCAGATGGAGCGCCTCGCTTTATATTTATGACGGGTGAACTCGTCGAATCCGAGGCGATTGCTGCGCTGCGCGAGCAGGGCGCGCTTACGCTGCAGAAGCCGTTTCACATTCCCGCTGTTGCAGACGTTCTGCTTACGATTTTCCAGCCACAACGTTGATCTGAGTCCGGAAGCTTTATCCCGAATGCAAACATTGCATTTGCTAGGCCGTTTGCAGTAGCCTCCGCGCAATGGCCCGTCTTTTCGCGAAGGAGGTCATCATGTCCAAGACCGTCCCTTGGTATGCAGAAAAGGACACCGTCTATCACGATAACAATCGCTGCACGCTGGCTCAGGACATTCCGGCAACCAAGCGCCACCCGGGCACAGCCGATCGGCCCCACTGTGGCGAGTGCGAAAAATTGAATGTTCAGGCAAAATAGACAAAGCCTGGCGCTACTCGCAAAGCCACGGACAGCCTTAGCTTAAGGTGTGTCTGAAAACCGCATCCGTCTCTCTGAGGACGAAATACGTGCCGATCGCCAATCAACCCTATATAGGTTTCGAAGGGCCCATAGGTGCCGGAAAAACGACTCTCGCCCAGCTTTTGGCGATGCACCTCGGAGCCAATCTGATACTAGAAGATGTTGACGGCAACGAATTTCTTGCCGACTTTTACGCGAACCGCGACCGATGGGCCCTCGGCACGCAGCTTGCGTTCATGATTTCGCGCTATGAGCAGTTACGCACGATTCCGCCATTTCGTAATCGGCCGGTAGTATCGGATTACACGCAGGCGAAGGACCCGATTTTTGCGCGCGCCCTGCTTCACGATCGCGAAGTGCAGCTCTATGAGCGCCTCAGCATCGGGCTCGATGCCAGTATTTTTCGTCCTGATCTAACGGTCTACGTTGACGCTCAGAATGATGTCTTGCTGGACCGCATCCGCCGCCGCAACCGGCCTTATGAATCTTCGATAAGTGCGGAGTATCTCGATTCGTTGCGCGCGGCGTACACCCGGTACCACAATTCGACTGGAAGGTTGCAGCTCATCGCGTTCGATACATCGAAACTGGATTTGCGTTCGGAGTCGCAGCTGAACACACTCTATAAGAAAATCCTCGCAGCGGCTGCGATCCACTGCTGAAACCGCGCCTGTCTCCGCGTTTCGCAATGTATACTTCGGATTTGCAATTTTCGATCCGAGGCAGCCGGTGAGCAAGCCGAAAGTCTTCTCCACAAAAGCGCTTTTTTCTTCCGCATGCGCAGTTCTCGATCGGCACGTTGATGCCGAGTACTGGGCCGAGGTCGAGCGCATCTCGAGACACGATCTCCTGCGCCATATCGCGCAAAAAGACGGGCTGATTTGTCTGCCGACTGAGAAGGTCGATGACGAACTACTTGATGCCGCTCCGAAACTGCGGATGATTGCGACGGCTTCCGTCGGCTACGATCATGTTGACCTCGCTGCATGCACGAAGCGCGGCGTGATGGTGAGCAACACACCGGGTGTGCTCACGGATACGACGGCTGATCTCGCATGGGGCTTGCTGATGGCTGTAGCGCGGCGCATCGTCGAAGGCGACGCGTGGACGCGCTCCGGCACATGGAGCGGGTTTACGTTCGATACGTTTCTCGGCGGCGATGTTTGGGGCAAAACGCTCGGCATTGTCGGCTTTGGGCGGATTGGCAGGGAAATGGCGCGCCGCTCTCTGGGATTCAAGATGCGCGTGCTGTATTTCAGCCAAAATCGCGCGCCTGAAGCGATCGAAAGGGAATTGCATGCCGAGTTTGTGCCGTTGGAGACGCTTCTGCACGAAGCGGATTTTGTCAGCCTTCACGTTCCGCTGCTGCCGAGTACTCGCCATCTGATTTCCGCAGATAGTCTTGCAAAGATGAAGCCAACAGCGTATCTGATCAACACCGCGCGCGGGCCGGTAGTTGACGAAGCCGCACTCGTCCACGCGCTTGAGACTGCAAGGATCGCGGGAGCGGCGCTGGATGTCTATGAGCAGGAGCCGAAAGTTCATCCGGGGCTTCTCTCGCGCAGAGATGTTGTGCTCGCGCCGCACATCGGCAGCGCCACAATCGAGACGCGAACAAGAATGGCGCAGACCGCAGTCGAAAACATCGTGGCCTTTTTCTCCGGCCGCAAACCGCCGAACGCATTGAACGCGCCAGCCTCATGAAAGACCTCGCCACGACGATTTTCCGCGAGACTTTGGCGTCGCTCGACGCTCGAGGAGCTCTGGAGAGGAGTCTGGCTCGCAGTGGTTCACTCATCTACGTCAGCGGAAACCCGTTCGATCTGCGGAAGTACCGCGAAATCGTTGCCATCGCGTACGGAAAAGGCTCTTTTGCGATGGCGGAGGCGTTCACCGACATTTTCTTGCCCGAGTTTGGTCTCGACGGAATTCTCGTGGGGCCTACCCAGCCAAAGCGCAACCTGCCAGGCTGGCGCATGTTCGTCGGTGGCCACCCTGTTCCCAACGAAGGCAGCTTTGCGGCAGGGAAAGCGATTCTCGATCGTCTGCAACTCTGCGATGAACGCAGTCTGATTCTCTTCCTGCTCTCAGGCGGGGGCTCTTCCATTATCGAGTCGCCTCTGCCAATGGTCAGCAGCGGTACCATACCGGCGACTCTCGACGAGTTTCGTAAATTCAACGCGGCGCTGACTGGATGCGGCGCACCAATTCAAGAAATCAATGTCATCCGCAGGCACGTTTCTGCCACGAAAGGCGGCCGGCTAGCC
>Ga0209178_1000365_pt1 | contig 12985 bp, 6 predicted proteins | sample GAAS200_FD_187521 | JGI IMG/M metagenome (GOLD analysis project Ga0209178, IMG submission 187521) | Agricultural soil microbial communities from Georgia to study Nitrogen management - GA AS200 (SPAdes) (version 2) | ecosystem: Environmental > Terrestrial > Soil > Agricultural land | place: USA... | reverse complement strand
GTCACTGCGCTCGCCGCTGCTGTGCCTGTGCCTGCTGGTATTGGCCGGTTGCGGCAAGAGCACCGGCAACGGTCCGCCGCAAATGCCGCCGCCCGAGGTGGGCGTGGTCACGGTGCAACCGCAGAACTCGCCGCTGACCCGCGACTTGGTCGGGCGCCTTTCCGCCTATCGCAGCGCCGACGTGCGCGCGCGGGTGGCCGGCGTGCTGCTCAAGCGCGATTACGAGGAAGGCACCGACGTCACGCGCGGCCAGTTGCTGTTCCAGATCGACCCGGCGCCGCTGCAGGCCGAGTTGAACGCGGCCAAGGCTTCGCTGGCGCAGGCCCAGGCCAGCTGGACCAACAACAAGGTCACCGCGCAGCGCGTGCGCGAACTGGCGCCCAAGGGCTACGTGTCCAAGGCCGACCTCGACAACGCGCTGGCCGCCGAGCGCAGCAGCGCCGCGGCCGTGCAGGCCGCGCGCGCCAACGTGGAGACTGCGCGCATCAACCTGGGCTACGCCAACGTCACCGCGCCGATCGCCGGCCGCGCCGGGCAGCAGCAGGTGACCGAGGGCGCGCTGGTGGGCAGCGGCGCGGCCACCTTGCTCACCACGGTCGAGCAGATCGACCCGCTGTACGTGAACTTCACGCTCAGCGTGGAATCGCTGGAGAACATGCGCCAGGCGCAGAGCGAGGGCAACGTCACCCTGGCCGGCCAGAACAAGGCCAGCGTGCGCATCACCCTGCCCGACGGCAGCACCTACGCCGAGCCGGGCACGGTCGATTTCTCCGCCGCCACGGTCAACCCGGCGACCGGCTCGGTGGACTTGCGCGCCACCATCCCCAACCCGAAGCACAAGCTGCTGCCGGGCATGTACGTGACCTTGCAGGCCAACCTGGGCCAGCGCCACAAGGTGTTCGTGCTGCCGCAGCAGGCGGTGCAGCGCGACACCACCGGCGCCTACGTGATGACCGTGGGTGCGGACAACAAGGTCGTGCGCAAGGACGTCACCACGGCCGACATGCGCGACGGCGACTGGGTAATCAGCGGCGGCCTGAAGGCCGGCGACAAGGTGGTGGTTTCCGGCATCCAGAACGTGAAGGAAGGCGAGCCGGCCAAGCCGAGTCCCTGGCACCGCGATGCGCCGGCCGGCGCGACGTCCACGGCGCCGGCGGGCGGCGCTTCCGCGAACGGCCAGTAACGGAGCGCCGACATGCCCAACTTCTTCATCGACCGCCCTGTCTTCGCCTGGGTGGTCGCCATCCTGATTTCGCTCGGTGGCGTGCTGGCCATCCTCAACCTGGGCGTGGAATCCTACCCGGACATCGCGCCGCCGTCGGTCACGGTCAGCGCCAGCTACCCCGGCGCCAGCGCCGACACCACCGAGAAAACGGTCACCCAGGTCATCGAGCAGCAGCTGACCGGCATCGACCACCTGCTGTATTTCAGCTCCTCGTCCAGCGCCAGCGGTCGCGCCAGCATCACGCTGACCTTCGAGAGCGGTACCGACCCCGACATCGCCCAGGTGCAGGTGCAGAACAAGGTGGCGCTGGCCACACCGCGACTGCCTTCCGAAGTGACCCAGCAGGGCGTGGTGGTGGCCAAGGCCAACGCCGGCTTCCTGATGGTGGTGGCGCTGCAATCGACCAACCCGGGCATCGACCGCGACCGCCTCAACGACATCGTCGGCTCGCAGGTGCTCGACCAGATTTCGCGCGTGCCGGGCGTGGGCAGCACGCGGCAGTTCGGCTCCGAGTACGCCATGCGCATCTGGCTCAACCCGGACAAGCTGCACGGCTACAATCTGTCGGCCAGCCAGGTGCTCGCCGCCGTGCGTTCGCAGAACGTGCAGTTCGCCGCCGGCGCGCTGGGCGCGGACCCGGCCATCCCCGGCCAGGGTTTCAGCGCCACGGTGTCGACCGAAGGCCGTTTCACCACGCCGCAGCAGTTCGCCGGGATCATCCTGCGCACCAACACCGACGGCACCACCGTCACCCTGGGCGACGTGGCGCGGATCAGCTTCGGGCCCGGCAACTACGGTTTCGATACCCAGTACGACGGCAAGCCGATCGGCGCCTTCGCGATCCAGCTGCTGCCTGGCGCCAACGCACTCAACGTGGCCACCGCGGTGCGCGCCAAGATGGATGAGCTGGCGCCCAGCTTCCCGCCGGGCGTGACCTGGTTCAGCCCGTACGACAGCACTACCTTCGTGACCATCTCGATCAACGAGGTGGTGCACACGCTGATCGAGGCGATCGTGCTGGTGTTCCTGGTGATGCTGCTGTTCCTGCAGAACTTCCGCGCCACCATCATCCCCACCCTGGTGATTCCGGTGGCCCTGCTCGGCACCTTCCTCGGCATGCTGGTGCTCGGCTTCACCATCAACCAGCTGACCCTGTTCGGCATGGTGCTGGCGATCGGCATCGTGGTCGACGACGCGATCGTGGTGATCGAGAACGTCGAACGCATCATGACCGAGGAGGGTCTCTCGCCGAAGGATGCCACGCGCAAGGCGATGGGCCAGATCACCGGCGCGGTGGTGGCGATCACCGTGGTGCTGGCGGCGGTGTTCGTGCCCTCGTCGCTGCAGCCCGGCGCCTCCGGCATCATCTACAAGCAGTTCGCGCTGACCATCGCGCTGTCGATGGGCTTTTCCGCCTTCCTCGCGCTGAGCTTCACGCCGGCGCTGTGCGCCAGCTTCCTGCAGCCGGAGCACGAGAAGAAGAAGAACGTCGTCTATCGCAAGTTCAACCGGCTGTTCGACTGGACCACGCACACCTATACCCGCCACGTGGGCGTCGCGATCGGCCACGCGCCGCGGTGGATGCTGGCGTTCGTGGTGGTCGCGCTGCTCGGCGGCTTCCTCTACACGCGCCTGCCCGGCAGTTTCCTGCCGGAGGAAGACCAGGGCTACGCGATGTCGGTGATCCAGCTGCCGCCGGGCGCAACCAAGCAGCGCACCACCGAGGTCATGACGCAGATGCGCGACATCCTGCGCAAGGACCCCGCGGTGGACGGGGTGATGCAGGTCACCGGCTTCAGCTTCATCGGCTCCGGCGAGAACGCCGGCATGGCCTTCATCAAGCTCAAGGACTGGGCCGACCGCGATGTCGGCGCCAGCGAGTTCATCCAGCGCGCCAACCGCAAGCTGCACCAGATCCGCGATGCGCGCATCTTCGTGATCAACATCCCCACCGTGCAGGGGCTGGGCCAGTTCGGCGGCTTCGACATGTACCTGCAGGACCGCAGCGGTGCCGGTCGCGACGCCCTGACCGCGGCACGCAACACCCTGATCGGCAAGGCCAACCAGGACAGCAAGCTGGCCGGCGTGCGTCCGAACGAGCTGGAGGAAGCACCGCAGCTGCACCTGCAGGTGGATCGCGTGCAGGCGCAGTCGATGGGCCTGTCGATCGGCGACATCTACAACGCGATCGGGCTGATGCTGGCGCCGGTGTACGTCAACGACTTTACCTATGGCGGGCGCATCAAGCGCGTGATCATGCAGGCCGACGCGCCCTACCGCATGGGCCCGGATGCGCTGCAGCACATCTTCACGCCCAGCTCCAAGCTGGCCGGCGACGGCACCGCGCAGATGATCCCGCTGGCCAACGTGGTGCACTCGACGTGGGACGTGTCATCGCCCTCGCTGACCCGCTACAACGGCTACTCGGCGGTCGAGGTCGTCGGCTCGCCGGCGCCCGGGCACGCCTCGGGCGAGGCAATGAGCGAGATGGAACGGATCATCCGCAACGACCTGCCCAAGGGCTTCGGCTACGACTGGACCGGGCAGTCGTACCAGGAGATCCTCTCCGGCAACGCGGCTACCCTGCTGATGGTGCTGTCGATCTTCATCGTGTTCCTGGCGCTGGCCGCGCTGTACGAAAGCTGGTCGATCCCCGTCTCGGTGCTGCTGATCGTGCCGCTGGCGTTCCTGGGCGCGGTGGTGTTCACCCTGCTGCGCGGCCTTCCCAACGACATCTACTTCAAGATCGGCCTGATCACGGTGATCGGCCTGGCCGCGAAAAACGCGATCCTGATCGTGGAATTCGCGGTGGCCGAGCAGCAGGCCGGACGCAGCCTGCGCGAGGCCACGGTCGACGCAGCCCGCCTGCGCCTGCGCCCGATCCTGATGACCTCGCTGGCCTTCATCCTCGGCGTGTTCCCGCTGCTCGTCTCCTCCGGCGCCGGCGCCAACGCACGCCACGCCATCGGCACCGGCGTGATCGGCGGCATGCTGTTCGCCACCTTCCTCGGCGTGCTGCTGATCCCGGTGTTCTACGTGGTGGTGCGTCGCCTGCTCGGCGACAGACTCGATGGCCACGACCACCCGGGCATCCAGGGGCCACACACCTTCGACTCCGATCCGCAGCGGGGGCTTTGAAGCCGGGAATAGGGAATCGAGAATAGGGAATCGGAAAAGCACGCCCCGCAAGCCCCTGACAAAAACGCCCCGGTATCAGCCGGGGCGTTTTTTGTTTCCCTTGAGAGCGGCGGAGCCTCAATCAACCGGATTGCGCCTGCCGCATGCTCGTCCGATTCCCCATTCCCCATTCCCTATTCCCTATTCCCGATTCCCTGCCTCACCGCAATCCCGTCTCCGCCCGTGCAATCACCAGCCGCTGGATCTCGCTGGTGCCTTCGTAGATCTCGGTGATCTTGGCGTCGCGGAAGTAGCGTTCCAGCGACATTTCCTTCGAATAGCCCATGCCGCCGTGGATCTGCACGGCCTGGTGGGCGATCCACATCGCCGCTTCGGAGGCGGTGAGCTTGGCCACGGCCGCCTCGGTGCCGAAGCGGCCGCCGTGCTTTTCGGCCTCGCCCTTGGTCCACGCGGCGCGCAGGGTGAGCAGCGTGGCCGCATCGAGCTTGCACTTCATGTCGGCGATCTTGGACTGGGTCATCTGGAAGGTGCCGATCGGCTGGCCGAACGCCTTGCGGTCGCGCGACCACTGCAGCGTGGCTTCGTACGCGGCGCGGGCAATGCCGACCGCCTGCGAGGCGATGCCGATGCGTCCGGCATCGAGCACGCCCATCGCGATCGAGAAGCCCTTGCCCTCCTCGCCCAGCAAATTGGCTTTTGGCAACACGTAATCGGTGAACTCGATCTCGCAGGTGGCCGAGGCGCGGATGCCGAGCTTGGGCTCGGTCTTGCCGGCGTGGAAGCCGGGCAGCCGGGTATCGACGATGAAGGCCGACACCCCCTTGGCGCCGATGCCCGGCGTGGTGATCGCGAACAGCACGATGTAGCGCGCCACCGGGCCGGAGGTGATCCAGCTCTTCTTGCCGTTGATCACCCAGTCGCCGTTGGCGTTCCTGGTGGCGCGGGTATGCATGGCCGAGGCATCGGAGCCCGATTGCGGCTCGGTCAGCGCATAGGCACCGATCGCCTCGCCGGTGGCGATGGCGCGCACGTACTGCTGTTTCTGCTCCTCGGTGCCATGCTTGAGGATGCCGTTGCAGAACAGCGAATTGTTCACCGACATGACCGTCGAAGTGGCCGCGTCGGCGGCAGCGATCTCGATCATCGCCAGCACGTAGGCGATCGGGTCCATGCCGGCACCGCCGTACGCCTCAGGCACCTCGATGCCCATCAGTCCGAGCCGGCCCATCTCGCGGATGTTCTCCAGCGGAAACTCGCCCTTCGCGTCCAGCTCGGCCGCCACCGGCGCGATGCGCTTGTGCGCGAAATCACGGGCGATCGACTGGATCGACAACTGGTCTTCGGTAAAACGGAAATCCACGGGGGGCTCCTTGAGGCAATCGAGCCGCCGATTTTAGCGGCAAATGGCCGATCGGCCCGGCGCAGCCCGCTTGACGCATGGCAAAGCCCGGCCTAGCCTATACATCTTTATATCGCGATACAGGGATAATCATGGACTTGGCCACCGCGTCCAGCGTGTTGCGCCTGCTCGCCGACCCCACCCGCGTGCGCCTGCTGGCCCTGCTGGAGAACGAGGAGCTGACCGTGGCCGAACTGGCCGCGGTGCTGCATCTGGCGCAGCCACGGGTATCCACGCATCTGGCCAAGCTCAAGGAAGCCGGCCTGGTGCGCGACCGCCGCGCCGGCGTCTCGGCTTATTACCGCGCCAACAACGAGGGCGACGAGGCGCAGCACGCGTTGGTGGTTTCGCTGCGCGCCAGCATCGACGACGCCCTGTTGCGCGAGGACACCGCACGACTGCCCGGCGTGCTGGCCAACCGCGCCCGCGAGGAAGGCTGGGCCGACACCGTCGCCGGCGACATGGAGCGCCATTACTCGCCCGGCCGCACCTGGGAAACGCTGGCGCGCTCGCTGCTGCAGCTGCTGGGCACCGGCGACGTGCTCGACATCGCCTCCGGCGACGGCATCACCGCCGAGCTGCTGGCGCCGCATGCGCACTCGATCGTCTGCGTCGATTCCAGCGAGCGCGTGGTCGAGGCCGCCGCGAAACGACTGAAGTCGTTCGCCAACGTGCGCGTGATCCAGGGCGACATGCACGCGCTGGAGCTGGGCGAGCAGCGCTTCGATCTGGTGCTGATGCTGCACGCGCTGACCTACGCCGAACACCCCGCCAAGGCAGTGGCCGAGGCCGCCCGCCTGCTGCGCCCCGGCGGCCGCTTGCTGGCCGTGACGCTGGGCCAGCACGACCACCGCGCCGCGGTCGAGCCGTTCGACCACCGCAATCTCGGTTTCCGCATCGAGCAACTCGAAGGCTACGCGCGCAGCGCCGGGCTCGACGTGCTCAGCGGCAACCGGCTCAGCCGCGAGCGCAAGGCGCCGCATTTCGAAGTCATCAGTCTGCTGGCGCGCAAGCGCGCCTGACCCTCTTGTCTGCAAGGACGTTGCAATGAACACCCTGCCCTGGCTCCACCCCGATCGCGTCGCCGCCCTGGAACAGGCGCTGCGCCAACGCATCCTGATCATCGACGGCGCCATGGGCACCATGCTGCAGGCGCACCACCTCGACGAAGAGGGCTTTCGCGGCGAGCGCTTCGAGCACGGCCACGACGGCCACGCGCACGCGCACGACCACCCGGGCTGCGACCTCAAGGGCAACAACGACCTGCTCACCCTGACCCGCCCGGAAATCATCCGCGGCGTGCACGACGCCTACCTCGAAGCCGGCGCCGACCTGGTCGAGACCAACACCTTCAACTCCACCCGCATCAGCCAGTCCGACTACAAGCTGCAGCACCTGGCCCACGAGCTGAATCTGGAAGGCGCAAAGCTGGCCCGTGCCGCCTGCGACGCGATGACGGCGAAGACGCCGCAGCAGCCACGCTTCGTGATCGGCGTGCTCGGCCCGACCAGCCGCACCGCCTCGCTGTCGCCCGACGTCAACGACCCGGGTTTCCGCAACGTGACCTTCGAGGAACTGGCGGCGAATTACACCGAAGCGGCCAGCGGCCTGATCGACGGCGGCGCCGACGTGATCATGGTCGAGACGATCTTCGACACGCTGAACGCGAAGGCCGCGCTGTTCGCGCTGTCCGAACTGTTCCACCAGCGCGGCGCGCGCGTGCCGGTGATGATCTCCGGCACCATCACCGACCGCTCCGGCCGCACGCTCTCCGGCCAGACCGCCGAGGCGTTCTACTACTCGGTACGCCACGCACAGCCGCTGTCGGTCGGCTTCAACTGCGCGCTCGGCGCCGAGGACCTGCGCCCGCACATCCAGACCCTGGCGAGCATCGCCGAAAGCCATGTCAGCACCCACCCGAACGCCGGCCTGCCGAATGCCTTCGCCGAATACGACGAGACGCCCGAGCACATGGCCGGCGTGATCGCCGACTTCGCCCGCGACGGCCTGCTCAACCTGGTCGGCGGCTGCTGCGGCACCACGCCGGCTCACATCCGGGCGATTGCCGAGGCGGTGCGTGATTGCGCGCCGCGTGCGCTGCCTTGCGTCGATCAAGCGGAGGCCGCATGACCATGACGCGCCACACCCGCCTGTCCGGCCTCGAACCGCTGGTCATCACCCCCGACCTGCTGTTCATCAACATCGGCGAGCGCACCAACGTCACCGGCTCGGCCAAGTTCAAGAAGCTGATCAAGGAAGACCGCTACGACGAAGCGGTGGAAGTGGCCCGCCAGCAGGTGGAGAGCGGCGCGCAGATCCTCGACGTGAACATGGACGAAGGCCTGCTCGATTCCGAAGCGGCAATGGTGAAGTTCCTCAACCTGATCGCCGCCGAGCCGGACATCGCCAAGATCCCGGTGATGGTGGACTCCTCCAAGTGGAGCGTGATCGAGGCCGGCCTGAAGTGCCTGCAGGGCAAGGGCGTGGTCAACTCCATCTCGCTGAAGGAAGGCGAAGAACCATTCCTGGAGCAGGCGCGGAAAATCCTGCGCTACGGCGCCGCCACCGTGGTGATGGCCTTCGACGAGAACGGCCAGGCCGACAGCGTGCCGCGCCGCCTGGAAATCTGCGAGCGCTCGTACAAGCTGCTCACCGAAGAAGTGGGTTTTCCGCCCGAAGACATCATCTTCGACTCCAATATCTTCCCGATCGGCACCGGCATCGAGGAGCACGCCGACAACGCGGTGAACTTCATCGAGGCGGCGAAGGAACTGAAGAAACGCTTCCCGTACTCGCACCTCTCCGGCGGCGTCTCCAACGTCTCGTTCTCGTTCCGCGGCAACGACGCCGTGCGCGAGGCGATCCACAGCGTGTTCCTCTACCACGCCATCCAGGCCGGCATGGACATGGGCATCGTCAACGCCGGCCAGCTGGCGATCTACGACGAGCTGGAACCCGAGCTGCGCGAGCGCGTGGAAGACGTGGTGCTGAACCGCCGCGCCGACGCCACCGAGCGGCTGATGGAGATCGCCGAGAAGCACAAGAAAGGCGCGCGCGAGCAGGACAATAGCAACGCCATGGCCTGGCGCGAACTGCCGGTGCGCAAGCGGCTGGAACACGCACTGGTGCACGGCATCGACCAGTTCGTGGTGGAAGACACCGAGGAAGTGCGCCAGACCGTCACCCGCACGCTGGACGTGATCGAAGGTCCGCTGATGGACGGCATGAACGTGGTCGGCGACCTGTTCGGCGCCGGCAAGATGTTCCTGCCGCAGGTGGTGAAATCCGCCCGCGTGATGAAGAAGGCGGTGGCGTGGCTGCTGCCCTTCATGGAAGAGGAGAAAAAACTCAGCGGCAACACCAGCAAGAGCAACGGCAAGATCGTGATGGCCACGGTCAAGGGCGACGTGCACGATATCGGCAAGAACATCGTGGGCGTGGTGCTCGCCTGCAACAACTTCGAGGTGATCGACCTCGGCGTGATGGTGCCGGCGCAGAAGATCCTCGACACCGCGATCGAGGAGAAGGCCGACATGATCGGCGTCTCCGGCCTGATCACCCCTTCGCTGGAGGAGATGGCCAACGTCGCCCGCGAAATGAAGCGGCGCGGCTTCAGCATCCCGCTGCTGATCGGCGGCGCCACCACCTCGCGCGCGCACACCGCGATCAAGATCGAGCCGCACTACGAAACCGCCTGCGTGTGGGTGAAGGACGCCTCGCGCGCGGTCGGCGTGGCGCAATCGCTGGTCAGCAAGGAGCTGGTCGACGGCTTCCTGGCCAAGGTGCGCAGCGAGTACGCGGAGGTGCGCGAGCGCCACAAGCACCGCGGCCCCGGCAAGAAGCTGGTGACGCTGGCGCACGCACGCGGCAACCGCTTCAGCTGCGACTGGGCCAACTACGACCCGCCGCAGCCGGTGCAGCCCGGCCTCACCGTGTTCGACGACTACCCGCTGGCCGAGCTGCGCGAAACCATCGACTGGACACCGTTCTTCCAGGCCTGGGAACTGGCCGGCCACTATCCCGCCATCCTCACCGACGCCGTGGTCGGCACGCAGGCCAGCGAACTGTTCGCCGACGCGCAGGCGATGCTGGACAAGATCGTCAACGAGAAGTGGCTCACGGCCCGCGCGGTGATCGGCTTCTGGCCGGCCGCCAACCTCATGGACGACGTGGAGATCTACACCGACGACACCCGCACCCAGCCGCTGGCCACGCTGCACCACCTGCGCCAGCAGGCCGACAAGCCGGTGGAACGCCCCAACCTGTGCCTGGCCGATTTCATCGCGCCGAAGTCGTTCGGCAAGCCCGACTGGATCGGCGGCTTTGCCGTCACCGCGGGCCTCGGCATCGAGCCGCACCTCGAGCGCTTCCACGCCGACCATGACGACTACTCCGCGATCATCCTGAAAGCGCTGGCCGACCGCCTCGCCGAAGCCTTCGCCGAACGCATGCACCTGCGCGTGCGCAAGGAGTTCTGGGGTTTCGTGCCCGACGAAAGCCTCGACAACGAGGCGTTGATCGCCGAGAAATACCAGGGCATCCGCCCCGCCCCCGGCTATCCGGCCTGTCCCGATCACACCGAGAAGGCGACGCTCTTCAAGCTCCTCGACGCCACGAACAACGCCGGCATCATACTCACCGAAGGTTTCTCGATGTATCCGGCAGCCGCCGTCTCCGGCTGGTACTTCTCGCACCCCGGCAGCCAGTACTTCGTGGTCGGCCGCCTGGGCCTGGAACAGGTGCAGGACTACGCCAAACGCAAAGGCTGGAGCCAGGCCGAGGCCGAACGCTGGCTCGCCGCCAACCTCGACTACGACCCGGATTGACCGGCCGCCCGGGTAGGGCGGGCACTGCCCGCCGGCTCTTGCTCGTGACGAGGGCGGCGGGCAGTGCCCGCCCTACGCCAACTCAAGCGGTGGCGTCGCCGGTCATGCCGTTCTTTCGATGGCGGAGGTGCACGACCAGGTTGTAGACCGACACGAACACCGGGAAGAAGTTGGAGAGGATGCCCACCGAGTCGTTCTTGCCGAACACGAAGTACGCCAGCAGCAACACGCTGCCGCACACCGACAGCCACCAGAACGCCAGCGGCATCACCACGCGCTTGTACTTGCGCGTGTAGTAGAGCTGGACGAACCAGCGGCTGGTGAACATCAGCGTGCCGGCGAAGCCGACGATCTTCCACGGCGTCAGCTCGAACTGCTGCAGCGCGTGAAGGATGCGAACCAGTTCGGTGTCGAGGAATGCCATGAGCGTGCGCTTGCGTCGGGAAAGGCGCCAAGTCTAGCAATTCGCCACCATCGCTCCTTGCACGCCGCCGCAGCCGGCGGCGATCGGCAAGGCCGTCTCCTTCGCCGCGAACACGAAAAAGGCCACCCGCTGGGTGGCCTTTTCGCGATTCTGTATGGTGGGCGATGCAAGGATCGAACTTGCGACACCTGCCGTGTGAAGGCAGTGCTCTACCGCTGAGCTAATCGCCCGCCGAGAACGCGCAATTTTAGGGATACATGCCGAGCCGGTCAACCATCGCGCGAACTCCGGCGCGGCGCCGACGCTGGGATGGCCGGCGCCCGGTGATCAATGGCTGGGCCGGGCAAGCGACACGGATCTCGCCTGCCCCGGCACGATCAGCCCGACGATTCGAGCACGTGGGCGACCAGTGCGGCCAGAAACGTTTCGCGCAGGCGGCGGTAGTGCGGGTCTTGCGGGCCTTTCAGCGCGGCTACGTGCATGGCGTGGTGGCTGGCGCCCAGGCTGTCGTCGAGATCGGCCAGGTGGAAGTATTCGCCGGGGCCGCAGGTGCGTCCGCTGTGGGTGGCCCAGAACGCGGACTCGGCCGGCAGCGCGACGAATTGCTCCTCCCACAGCAACTCGCCGGCCAGCGCGCCGAGACTGGTGAGCGGGACTTGCGCCCGCGGAGCGGGGCGATGCGCGCGCAGCCAGCCTTGCAGCGCCTCGGCCGGCATCGGCCGGGCCAGTGCGTAGCCCTGGCCGAAATCGGCGCCCAGCAGCGAGGCCGCCTCGATCAGGTCGGGCGTTTCCAGCCCTTCCACCACGACCTCCAGCCGCAGGTCGTTGCCGATGCGGATCAGCTGGCGGATGAAACGCAGCGTGTTCAAGGGGTCGCGTCGGGCCTGCAGCACGATCGCCTGGTCGATCTTGATGCGGTCGAACGGCCATTGGCGCAGCCGGATCAGCGAGCTGTAGCCGGCACCGAGGTCGTCCTCGACCAGCCGAACGCCCAGCGCCTTCAGCGATTGCATGCCCGGCTCGTCCAGCGAGCCGGGGTGTTCGCTGGCCAGCGGGGATTCAAGGATCTCCAGCAGCAGCGCCGCGGGCGGGCAACCGCTGTCGGCGAGGACCGCGGCGGCAGCCGCGCCGTAGCGGGGATCTTCCAGCGCCGCCGCCGGCACGTTCACCGACATGTCCAGCGGGTGGCCCGCACCGCACAGCGATTGCCGGCAGGCGGTGGCCAGCGCCAGGCCATGCCGGAACAGCACGATCAGGTCATCGGCATCCAGCGCGGGCAGGAAGCGGCCCGGCGCCAGCAGCTGGTCGTCCACGTCGCGCAAGCGCGCCAGCGCCTCGAACTCGGTGACCGCGCCGTCGGCCAGCCGGATCAGCGGCTGGTAGTGCATCTGCAAGGCATCGGTGGCGATCCGCGCGCGCCAGCGCTCGCGCACGAAGAACGGCAGCAATTCGGCGCCCTGCCGCGGTGGCGACAGCCGCGCCAGCGCAAGGTCCAGCACCGACTTGACCTGCTCCACGAAGGCACGTTGATCCTCGCTCTGCAAGCCGCCGGCATACGGGCTGTACAGCGACAGCACCACCACCGGGTTGTCGCGCGACGGACACAGCGGGATCGAAACGCTGGAGACCACCCCGAGCCCGAGCGCCATGTCGCGCCAGCTGGCCATGGCCGGATCGCTGCCGAAATGCACGCAGCGCTGGATGCTGACCGTGCGCCAGGCGCGCCCGCTCGGCCCGCCGCCCTCCGGGTGACCGGGATCGACGCGGATCGGCAATGCCTCGCCCGCGCTCAGCGCGCGCAGGTAGGCCGCAAACGCATTGCCCGCCACCGCCTCGTAGGTCAGCCGGCCGGAATCGTCCGGGCGCCCCACCGCGCAGGCGGCAAATTCCTGGTGCGAGGCGAGAATGTCGACCACGCCCTGGATCAGGCCAAGATAGCCCTCGGCCGACCACGCCAGCGCATTGAGCCGGGC
>Ga0209178_1000364_pt1 | contig 12989 bp, 7 predicted proteins | sample GAAS200_FD_187521 | JGI IMG/M metagenome (GOLD analysis project Ga0209178, IMG submission 187521) | Agricultural soil microbial communities from Georgia to study Nitrogen management - GA AS200 (SPAdes) (version 2) | ecosystem: Environmental > Terrestrial > Soil > Agricultural land | place: USA... | reverse complement strand
GGGCGTCCGCCGAGGGGCGTTGCGACTCCGGGCAATCCGGAGCCAGGCTCGGCGCGGCTTTCGCCTTTCAACCGCGCCCGTTCAAGAGTCGATCCGACTCCAACAACGGAGCAACCACATGAATGCCGTTCCCACAGATTCTGCCAAACAAGACTACAACGTCCGCGATATTTCACTGGCCGGCCTCGGCAGGAAGCGCATTACCATGGCCGAGCAGGAAATGCCGGGCCTGATGCAGATTCGCGCCCGCTACGCCCCGCAGAAGCCGCTGAAGGGTGTGCGCGTCACCGGATCGCTGCACATGACCAAGGAAACCGCGGTGCTGATCGAGACGCTCGCGGCACTGGGCGCGTCGGTGCGCTGGGCATCGTGCAACATCTTTTCCACCCAGGATGATTGCGCCGCCGCGATCGCCGCGGACGGCATCCCGGTGTTCGCGTGGAAGGGTGAAACGCTGGAGGAATACTGGCAATGCACGCTCGACGCGCTGACGCATCCCGGCAACCGCGGCCCCGAACTGATCGTCGATGACGGCGGTGACGCAACGCTGCTGATCCACAAGGGCGTCGAGATGGAAGACGGTTCCAAGTGGGTGGAAGAAAAAGGCGCCAACCACGAAGAACAGGTCATCAAGGATCTGCTGAAGAAAACCCGCACGGAACGCCCGGGCTTCTGGAAGAAGGTGGCCTCTGAATGGCGCGGCGTGTCCGAGGAAACCACCACCGGCGTGCATCGCCTGTACCAGCTCGCCGAGGCCGGCAAGCTGCTGGTGCCCGCGATCAACGTCAACGACTCGGTGACGAAATCCAAGTTCGATAACCTGTACGGCTGCCGCGAATCGCTGGCCGACGGCATCAAGCGCGCCACCGACCTGATGGTCGCGGGCAAGGTCGCGGTGGTGTGCGGCTACGGTGACGTCGGCAAGGGCTGCGCACATTCATTGAAGGGCTTCGGCGCACGGGTGATCGTCACCGAAATCGATCCGATCTGTGCATTGCAGGCCGCGATGGAAGGCTTCCAGGTCGCGACCGTCGAGGACACGCTGGGCCAAGCCGACATCTACGTCACCACCACCGGTAACCGCGACGTGATCACGCTGGAACACATGCAGCGCATGAAGAACCACGCGCTGGTGTGCAACATCGGCCACTTCGACAACGAGATCCAGGTCGATCGCCTGCAGCAGGCCGCGCAACAAACCAACATCAAGCCGCAGGTCGATCTCTACACCTTCCCCGAAGGCAACTCGATCTACCTGTTGGCCGAAGGCCGTCTCGTGAATCTCGGCTGCGCGCACGGCCATCCGTCGTTCGTGATGTCCAATTCGTTCTCGAACCAGACGCTCGCGCAGGTCGACTTGTGGACCCACAAGGACGAGTACGAGAAGACCGTCTACCGCCTGCCCAAGAAGCTCGACGAGGAAGTGGCGCGGCTGCACCTCGAGCAGATCGGCGTGAAGCTGACGAAGATGACCAAGGACCAGGCCGACTATCTCGGCGTGCCGGTGGGAGGGCCGTACAAGGCCGATCATTACCGCTATTGACGGTTTTGCTGCAAATGCTGAACGAGAAGGGCGCGACGCAGGTCGCGCCCTTGTTTTCTTCAGCGTGGCGCGCCGAACCGCGCCAGCTCCGATACATGGGGCGCGTACCGCCGCCAGCGCCCGACCGAAGTCTTGTAAACGGGCTGGCGCGCCTGCCAGACACTCGCCGACTGCACGGGCGCGGTTTCACCGGAACGGTCCGATTCGCCGGCAGGCGCACCGATGAATTCGCGCAGGCTCGCCATCGTCGCCTCGGTGTCGGTGACCAGCGATTCGTAGTCGACTTCGTGGATAGGAATGCGCAAGGCTCGCGCCCAATATTGCATCAGCGCGTCGTGACCTTTCATGTAAACCGCGATGTCTCCGAAGTCGTACGCAAACGCCATGTCGGGGTGCGCGAAATCCTGGCTCCATAGCGACAACGCGGTATCGCGCGGATCGCGCCGCAAATGGATCACGCGGGCCCGCGGGAACATCGCCGCGGCAATGTCGAGATACCGGAAATTCAGGGGATCCTGGTCGATATACCAAGCCGCCCGCGCATCATCCTGCACCGCGAGCGTGCGGTACAGGTTGGCTGCCTCTGCCAATGCCGAGGGTTTCCCCAGATGTCCGCCGGAAATGAGCTGATCGGCGATGAAGCGCAATGCACGAAATTCGCCGCGATCGCGCGCGCCACTCGCCCGCGCCAGCAGGGTCGCCGTCAAGGTCGTCCCGCTGCGCGGCACCCCGACGATGAAAACCGGCGCGAAGTCGCCGGCTGCACCTCCGATAGCCGCTGCGGCGTGCTCACGCCCACGCGTCTCGACGAATCGGCGCCATGCCGCACGGTCCCATGGCTGCACTTCGTGCACCATCACATTCGCTACGCGCAATGCGTGCGCTGCAGATTCGTAATCAGCCAAGTCGTTGCGCGCCTTCGCCAAAGCGAAGCCCGCCGAAGCGCGCGACCGCGGCGAATACCGCGTGTCGGCGAAGTGTCTGGCGAAGCGCGCGATGTCGGCATCGCCTGCGTCGACATAGCGCCGGGTGTTGGCCAACGCCCCCAGCACATGATGCCTGTCCAGATCAACGCCCGCGTCCAGGGCAGCGGCGTACCGTGCGCGCGCAGTTTCGAAATCACCCGATTCGCGCGCAATGTGTCCAGCCAGCACCAGCAACTCGGGTGGCACTGCGCCGCGACCAAGGGCCCCTTGGCAGATTTGCGCCGCGACGGCATGACGGTCGCATTGCTGGGCGAAACCCGTCGCGCGCAAGCACAACGACGGCTCGAAACAGTTGGCCTTGCATACTTCGAGCATGACTTGCGAAGCAGCCGACAAACGGCCTTGGCTGCGCAAGACCTCCGCCAACAGCACCGCCACCTCCTGCCGGGCCGGTTCGCGCGCGGCAACTTCGCGCAACAACGCCTCGGCGTCGTCCGCGCGACTATCCTCGAACAGTGCGCGCGCTTCGGCGAGTGAAGCATCAACGGTTTTGGACGGAAACCTGTCCTGCATGCCGACACCGGAAGCAAGTGTGTCCTTTATCATAGCCAGCAACATCAACGCGACTCGGCCCCATGCGATATATCCACGCACGCAGCGCTTCCACGAAGGCAATCCGTCCATGACCGCGCCTCGGCTGCACGGTCTGGACAACGAGGCCGCCCAGCAGGTCGTGGCAACGGCGCAGGCGCTGGGAATGGGGCGTGCCGATCAGGCAGAGGCGCAGCTCCGCCCCGTTCTCGCGCGTCATTCGGGCCATCCCGAGGTTCTGCGATTGCACGCCGGCATCTTGAGTCTGCGAGGCGATCACGCCAGCGCCACCGCCGCGATGCGCCGCGCGATCGAATTGCGTCCCGACGACCCGCTCTACCAAAACACGCTCGGGTCGGTACTCGGCGCTACCGGTGATTTCGATGGCGCCATCGCCGCACTGCGCCGTGCCTGTGAATTGCAGCCGGATCTGGCGATCGCCTGGTACAACCTCGGTGTCATGCTGACTCGTTCCGTACGCAACGACGAGGCCGCGGAAGCGCTGAAACGCGCGGTCGCACTGGCGCCCGACAACATGGATGCCCGCGCCTTGCTCGGCGACCTGCTGCGCATGCAAGGCGATGCCGCCGCATCAGCGCTTGAATACCGCAAAGTCCTGTCCGAACGTCCATTCTCCGGCATGGCATGGTGGGGACTTGCCGACCTGCGGACCGATGCGTTCGAGCCGGGAGACATCGAGCGGATGCAAACTGCCCTCCGCAACGACCGCACCAACGATGACGACCGCATCGCCACAAGTTTTGCCTTGGCCAAGGCCCTGGATACGGAAAAGCGCTACGCCGAGTCACTGGATGTCTTGAATCGTGCCAATGCCATCGCACGGTTGCGGGAACGCTGGAATGCACAGGCGTTCTCCGCAATGGTGGATGCGATCAACAATGCCTTCGCTCCGCCGCCCTCACCCGCTACCGACCCCAGCCTCGGGCGCGAGGCCCTGTTTGTCGTCGGCATGCCACGTTCGGGAACCACGCTGGTCGAACAGATTCTCGCTTCGCACTCGCAGGTAGCAGGCGCAGGCGAACTCCCGGATCTTTCGCTCGTAATCGCCGAGGAGTCGCGTCGGCGCGGCCAGTCGTTCCCCCGTTGGGTCGCCGCTGCGCAACCTGCCGACTGGCAACGTCTGGGGGAGCGCTACCTCGCACGTACGGCGCGCTGGCGCACGCAACGGCCGATGTTCACTGACAAATTCCCCGGCAATTGGGTGCACATCGGTGCCATTCGCGCGATGCTGCCCGGTGCTCGCGTCATCGTTTGCCGACGTGATCCCTTGGAGACATGTTTTTCGTGTTACCGCCAACTGCTGCCGCAGGGCAATGAATGGAGTCGCACCCCCGAGGATCTCGCATCATTCTGGCGTGATTTCGACCGCAGCGCGAATCGATGGGGCCGTAGCCACCCCACGGGCGTTTATCAGCATAGCTACGAGGGCTTGGTGGCCGAGCCGGAACGAGCGGTTCGAAGCTTGCTCGACTTCTGCGGGTTGCCGTTCGAGGACGCCTGCCTGCATTCCCACGAGACCTCCCGCGAGGTGCGCTCGCCCAGCGCAACCCAGGTGCGCGAGCCGCTGCGTGCCGATACCGCGCACGCACAACGCTACGGTGACCTCCTCGATACATTGCGCATCAGCCTGGGCATGCCGGCGTTCGGATCTTGACTGCGACGCGCAGCGAGCAAGACTGGTTGGATTCGGTGCGCGCGCGGCTTTTGCGCAAAGATGTTGCATCGGCACAAAACATGCTGGTCCAGGCGCTGGCCGAATTTCCCGGGTCTGTGGGTCTGCGCCGAACCCAAGCCGGCATTTTTCAGCAGACCCGCCAAGTCGATGCTGCCGAGCAAGTCCTCTGCGCATTGTTGACACAGCACCCCGGCGATTCGGCGTCGGCTTTCGCCCTGGCGCAATTGTTGAAGGCACAAGGGCGTACTGCGGCAGCCGCAAACGCCATGCGGACATGTCTCTTGATCGAACCGAACGCGCGGAATCCGGAACTTGCAATTGCCGCCATCGAATTGCTCGACGACATGGGTCGCAAGGCCGATGCGGGCGCGATTGCGGAAGCCGCGGTTGCGGCAAGCCCCAACGATGCGCGGCTGCACGCCTACGCAGGAATGCTTGCAATGCAGATGGGCGCATTCGAGTCCGCCCGGAGACATTATCTTTCGGCACTGGAACATGACCCGCGTGCGTGGGAATGGCACGTCCCGATAGGCCTGTCCTCTGCGCAACGCTACACGGATAAACACCACCCCGACTTCGCGTTGTTTCGGCAGGGGCTGCAGCAGGACCCGCTTTCCGACCTCGCACGAGCCGAACTTCACTTCGCGTCGGCAAAGGCCCATGACGATATCCGTGAATACGCGGAAGCCGCACGGCAGTTCCGGGCGGGTAACGCAATCGCGCATCGGTTGACCCAATGGTCGCGCAAGGCTTGGCGACGTGCGGTGGAGGCGCGCCTTTCGTCATCCGGCCGAGGCCTCCAAACGGCCGAACCGATTGCGAACTTTACGCCCGTCTTTATCGTCGGCATGCCTCGCTCCGGCACTACCCTGCTGGCGGAGTTGCTGGCTTCATTTCCGCAGGTCCGCAACCGTGGTGAACTTCCGTGGCTGGCGCATCTCGCAGCCCGGCTCGACACGAGTGGCCTGCAAGATGCTGCATCACTGCGGACAGCGGCGATGCTTTATGCAAGACATTCACGCCAGGACGATGCTCCATTCGCACGCTGGTTTCTGGACAAGCAGCCATTGAACTTCCGCTATCTCGATTTGGCGCTTACCTTGTTCCCCGACGCGAAGATCATCTTCTGCCGACGCAATCCCCGCGACAACGCCTTGTCGCTCTGGACGCAGTGCTTTCAGGAACACGTACAGGGATATAGCTACGACTTTCACGACATCGCGCTGGTGATGGGCGATTGCGAAAAATTGATGGCGCAGTGGCAGCAACGATTTGGCCCTTCGATCAGAGAGGTTCGCTACGAGGAGCTGGTGTCCAACCCCGGCCGGGTCACCGCCGCCCTTGCCGAGTGGATCGGCTTGTCACAGAGAGCCGCGGCTGCGCCGCCTGCCGGGTCGAACGCGAGCATCAGCACAGCCAGTCTCTGGCAAGCCCGCCAACCCGTCTATTCCGGATCAGTTGATCGCTGGAAGCACTTCGTTCACGAGGTGCCCGAATTGCTGCAGTTCAAGGCGTCCTGAGCCGGCCCGTTCCCGTTGCTCGGCACAAAGCAGCAGATGCAAGGATCAACTTGCAATCACGTTTTCAGATTGCGCGAGAGGGGTCATGCCAAGCGCGAGGCGCAATGGATCCAGTATTGCCCCATAGGCTGCTGCCGTGGCCGCGTGCCTGCGCATGGGCTGTCGCACCTGCGCCGCGCTCAAGGTATGGACGTTGCGGCGCGATTGATGAAATGCGAGACACGCCGGATCGAACGAAAGTCCGCAGAAGTCCAGCAACGAGCGGATTTCATCGGCAGGTTGTTCGGTAAGAAGTTCGTAGCCCTGTTCCCGGATCCGGCCCGAATCGCGCGTGACCCACTCCCTGGCGGCGCGATCGAATGCCTTCCAGAAGATGCCAAGCTGCTCGATGTCGTAGGTGAATTCCCATCCATTCGTGAAAAACTGCTTGAAACACGACCAGCAATTTTCAAGCGGATCGCGGCGGCAAATCAGGATTCGCGCCCCGGGCAGCATCGCCCGGATCGCACCTATCGCCTGCCAATTATTGGGCATCTTGTCCGTGAATCGCGCCTGATGCCCACCACGAAAGCGCGCGGTCAATTCCAGGTAACGCAGGCCGAGGCGCTGCCAATCCCGCGGGCTTGCCTCGGACACCCAGTCCGGATAATGACGCTGCAGGCGTGAAGACTCTTCGGTCAGGACCTGCGCCAGCTCACCAAGTTCTCCCATGCCTCGCACGTCGGGGTGTGAGGCCAGGATCTGTTCGACCAGCGTGGTGCCGGACCGCGGCATCCCGACGATGAAGATCAACTGTTCCCCCAAGTCCGCATCTTCCGCAACCGCAAAAGGCCGGGCGAAGACTGCCTCGGCATGCAGCGATCGATACTGGAATTGGTCGATATTCCAGGCACCGATCTCGTGTTTGCGTCTATCGTTGGCATCAGCAAACAGTGCAAACGCCTCCTCATAGAAGCCGCGGTCTTCGCAAGCCTTACCCAAGGCGAATTTGATCGCGGTGCGTTCGCTCTCGTCTATCGATTGGCCGTTCAACAACGTGCGCATCTGGTCCACCTCATGCTCCGAGAGGGGGACCGTCTTGATGTCAACGAGGTTGAGCCACGCGGCGCCAAAGGCAGGTTCGAGGGCGATCGCTTTTCGCATTGCGGCGGCGCCCTCTTCGGCGCGCCCGCACGAAACCAGTGCATCTCCGAGCTTCAGCAATGCGGGCGGGTAATCGGGCGCAAGTCGCGTGGCGCGCTCCAGCGCTTCCAGTGCCAAATCCGGTTGCTGATGGCGCGCGAGATGCTCGCCGAGGTCGGCCCACGCCATTGGCGACTCGGGAAGAACTTGTACGGCCTGCTCGCGCAACTGCCAGGCGTTCGCGACATCACCCGCCTGCTCGCATACCTGGGCGAATTGCCAATACCCCATTGCGTCATCCGGTGCTGCACGCAAAGCTGCCTGGAAGTTTGCATACGCGCCCTGCAAATTGCCCAGGCGTGCCAGCAACAAGCCATACAGGCGCAACACGTCGGGCTGGGCGGGAGCAACCTGCAGCGCATGCACCAGCAATGACTGGGCCGTACGCAAATCATCCGCGGCGAGCGCATTCCCGGCGTGCTCGATCGTTGCGCTCAGCCGCGGCGGAAGCATGGCGAGTCGGGCGTTGATTTTCGCCAAATCGGGCTTCGGCGCCCTGAACATCCGGTCGCTGATGCTCACCTCACTGTTCCTCAGCCCGATCGTCGAGTCCTGTAGCGTAGCCCCAATGCTCGAGCATTGGCTGCAGGATCGGCAACACCGGCTCGAAGTATTCCCTGTAGCGCTCCCACCGGCCGATGCCCTTGCTGTTGATGGGCTCGATCACCTGGGTATAACTCGGGGTCGCGATGAATCCTTTTTCCCGCGCGCGCCGGTCGAATCCCAACAGGGCATCTGCATCCTCCAATTCAAGGTATTCGGCAATCCTTCGGGATTGCCGCCTCGGATCAGCCACCAGATCCTCATACCGCGAAATGAAAACATCGGCTCCGAAAAGTTGCACGTGATAGAGCCAGTGCCTCATCGCATCCACGTAGGATGTCGCCAAGACCTCCAGATTTTCACACACCACGCACAACGTCCCGGCGATGAAATTCTGCATGTAATTGCTCAGCAACACGTCGCACGGGTGCCGCACGGCAAGGATGAACTTCGCGGCGGGAAACAGGCGATAGATCATCGGCAGCCACAGCATGTTCATCGGATTCTTGTCGACCAGCCGGGCACTCCAGCGTCGCGGGATCTTGGAACACGCGAAGGTCAGGTAGCCTTTGCGCAATTCGTCGCAATCGCGCTGACTCAGCCTGCCAAGATCCCGGGGAACCTGAAACCCCGTGCTGTTCTCGAGTTGCCCGGCCAGCATGTTGAAGAACGGCCGCTCGTCCATCGATTGCAGTCGCGGGTGCGCATCCAGCATTTGCTCCAGCAACGTGGTGCCCGAACGCGGGAAACCCACCACGAACACTGGCGACTGTGAAGCATCAGGCGCCCTCAGGACCGGCCATGTCGCGAAATCGGACGCCTCCAGGATTTCGTTCTGGTTGGGCAAAACCTTGGCGCCCGGTTCAAACCAATCCGGATGGATCTCCCTGATTTCGGCGACCTGGAGCGAGTGCGCGCGTTCCAATGCGGCCATGGCCGCAGCCACGTCTCCGGTCTTGTCGTACGCCTGTGCCAATTCGAACCAGTATGCATAATCGCGATCACCCCGCGGACCCATGCGTTCCAGGATCGCCCGGGTTTTTGCGTGGTCGCGTCGCCGCGCGGCGAATCGCGCATGCTGGTCGGCAATCTCTCGAGCTTCGACGGCGCTCTGGTCAGCCCCCGCCGATTCGGCCTCCACCTGCTCCAGAAGAGCCTCGGCTTCGTCAAGGCGGTTCATGCGCTCATACAGGCCAGCCAGCCGCAAGCGTATGCCCCGTCGATCGGGACGGCGACGCGCCAAATCCTCGAACAATTCCACCGCGCTCGACACATCGGCGTGTTGCGCCAGCGCCTCGGCCAACTCGGATTCGAGCGAATCGTCGAGCGGCAGCCATTCCCGCCACGGACGCAGGAGGTTCTCGGCGCGCAAATCGCGGCAAGCCAGACAGGCCAAAGCTGCATGGATGCGGATGGCGGGCGACTCCGGAGCCTTGCCAAAGGCCCGCAGCAAAGTGTTGCGCGCTTCGATCTTCTTGCCCAGATCGCCCTGCACCAACCCGTACAGTTCGAGCAATTCCGCGTCGTCCGGCGCGAGCCGAACGGCGGTTTGGTACGCCTGCTCGGACGATTCCAAATCCCCCGCACTGCGCAATGCTGCCGCGTAATTGCGCCAATGCACGCTGTCTTCGGGATACAGCTGCGTCAGGCGGGCGTAAATCTCCAGAGCCTCGGCCTGTCTGCCCTGATGCCCCAAACTCACGGCCAGAAACACCTGCAGTTCGGCGTCGTCGGGCATTTGCCGCAAGCGTTCACGGCAAAGGCGCTCCACGGTCTGCGGGTCATGGGCTTCCAGCGCGGCCACAATCGAATCCATCATGAAGCGTCCACCAGACAACCAAAAAGAAAAGGGCCGCACGGAGAATACCCGTGCGGCCCGGAATGTTGAAGCTGAAGCAGCCGATCTTAGAACTTCACGGTGATGCGACCCCAGTAGTAGCGGCCGATGACGTCGAAATCGTTCGGATCGGTGTTGGCGTTCTGCGAGTTGTTGGCGTACAGGAACGGCGGCTGCTTGTCGAACACGTTGTCCACGCCTATGTCAATCCGGGTGTTGATCGGCTGGATGTTGTAACCGACCGTGAGATTGTTGTAGACGTAGTTGCCGTACTTAATAACGTACGCGCCTGCGGGGCCTGAGGGGCTGAAGGCGGGGGCGCCGGTAGCACCCTGGCGCGCGTCAGCCGAACCCACCTGGAAGTGGCTGATGTACTGCACTTTCCACTGTGCATCCCAAGGACCCAACTGCCAGCCCAGGACGCCCTGTGCACGATTGCGGGGGAAGAAGCAGATCGCACCCGGCGCACCGCCCGGGCAGGACGCCTGCAACGACGAGCCGGTGGAACCCATCACGCCGACGTAATTCAGCGTCGAGTTGCCCGCCAGGCCCGGTGCACTCTGCACTTTCGCCTGCTCCATGTAGGTGCCGCTGACGCCAACGTTGAACTGCCCGAACGAGAACTGCGGCAACTTGTAGTTGACTGCCCAATCCAAGCCCTTCATGTCGGCACGGCCCAGGTTAGCCGTAGGCAGCAGCAACTGCGTGATCTGGCCTGCGGAGTTCGGGTTGGCGCTGCGCGAAATCATCGGGCAGAACTGGCTGAGACCGTTGAAGCACAGGTTCACGACGCTCTGCGCGCCGACGGTGGTGATGACGTTGTTCAGATAGATGCGCCACAGGTCCGCGCTCACCGACAGGCCGGGCACGAAATGCGGCGAATACACCACGCCGAAGTCGAACGACTTGCCGTTCTCCGGGCCCAGCGGGAAACCCGCATAGGCAGAACCGGACGTCAGCGCCTTGAGCTGTTGGTTGGCCGCGACAAGCTGGTTCACGAAACTGCCGTCCGTCGGCACGTTCGCACATGCGGGATTCGCCACGGTGATGTGGTCGCAAGGATCGGCGCTCAACAGCGGTGCGCTGCTGATGGGAGCGCCAAACACGTCACCGATGTTCGGCGCACGGAACACTGTTGAAACCGTGCCACGCAACAGCAGGTCGTCGATCGGACGGTATTCCACACCGATCTTCCAGTTGTTTGTGCTGCCGAAGGTGCTGTACTTGGAGTAGCGATCACCCAAGGTCACGTTCAACGCGCGGACGAAGGGGATGTCCTTGAGGACTGGGATATACAGCTCCGCGTAGGCTTCCTTGACGTTGTAGCCACCCTGCAGTTTCGCCGAACAGGCACTGCCCAAAATGCAGGTGCCGGAGATCGGATTGAGCAACAAGTCATTGCTGACGATGTTGTTGGTGTATTCCTTACGGTAGGACACGCCGCCCGCCAACTGCACCGTACCGGCCGGCAGATCGAACAGGCCGCCGCTGACGTCTGCATGCATGGCGCGCGATATGTACCAAACGTTGATCAACGCTGGTGCGGCCGCTGCCGCGATGGCGGCTTGGGTGTTCGAGTTGTAAAGGTTGAACGGGTTGGCCGGCGTGCAGTCCCCGAGTGAGATCGGATTTGCAGCGGTACCGCACATCACCGTGTTCACAGGTCCAACGGCAGGGTCGGTGTTCAGGAACGACGGCCCGAATGACTGGTTCAGGAGGTTCTGATTGGGCAAGCCGAAGTTCGTGATGACTTGCGAGATGTGGCCATAGTCGTAGCCAACATCCCACTGCCAATTTTGCTCACCGATGTTGAAGTTACCCTTGAAGCCGGTGATCAACTGATCCACGTTGAACTGGTTGGCGAAATGACGGTCGCCCGCAGGGAACATGCGGGCCGTGTAGGTGTTGCCGCTGGGGCCGGAAAAATCCACGCCGAACGGGTTCCAGTAATTCTGCGCGGAAATCTTGAGGCCGGTATCGAATCCGGGGCCGGAACCCACCACCGCCGGTGCAAGGTTCGAGGCTGAACTCGCCTTTTGGTGGTAGTAGGTACCATAAAAGTCGATGTTGTCGCTGAGGTGATACGTACCCTTGAAGAACGCGTTGGTGCGCTCCTGCGGGGTCATGATCAGGTTGACCGAGGCGTAGTTGTACTTGTCCTGGCTGTTGATGAAGCAGTGGTAATCGGCTGCGGTCGGATTGCCCGTGGGCGTCGCTGCGCTCGGATTCAGCGACAAGGTGCAAGGCGCACCGGGAAAGCTGATCTTGTTGCGCGCTGCATACGACGAACCACCGGCAACCGCAACGACCCCCGATCCCGGCACTGCCAGATAGGTCAAGCCGGCCGGTGCGGTTCCTTTACCGCCATACGTATTGGTTGCCGTCAAGGACACCGCGTTCTTGGAGAAGTCGCGTTGGGCCTGGAACAACGGGTCGAACTTGTTGTAGTCGACGCCGGCCAGAATGCTGCCCTTGTCGGAGGTCTGTCCGAACACGAAGCTGGCGCCTTGGCGCGCGGCATCGCTCTTATCCGAAATGCCGTAGTTGGCCTGGAACTGTGCACCCTGATAGTTGCTCTTCAGGATGATGTTGATGACGCCGCCGATGGCATCGGAACCGTACACGGCCGACGCGCCGTCGGTCAGCACTTCGATGCGGTCGACCGCCGCGGCCGGAATCGAGTTCAGGTCGACACCGCCCCCCTGGAAGCTGACTACACGCTGGCCATCCACGAGCACCAGGGTACGGCTCGAACCCAAGCCACGCAGGCCGACGAGAGTCTGACCCGAACCACCGCCGTTGTTGACGTTGGGGGTTTCAATGCCGCCGGTGATGACCGGCAATTGCTGGATCACGTCGCCCAGCGTCAGCTTGCCAGTCTGCTGGATTTGCTGCGAGGTGACGGCGACCACGGGGTTGGACGTTTCCAAATCCACGCGGCGAATGTGCGAACCCGTGACCACGATGGTCTGCAAGGTTTGCGGATTGTTCTGGCCGTTCTGCGTCGTGGTGGCGTTCTGCGCGAAGGCAGTACCGGCAACACCCACGGCAGCGACGGCACCCAGCGAAAGAGCCGTTTGCACGGCCTTGGACAGCTCACTGCGGTCGAGTCTCATTGCACTCTCCAAACGTTGTAGATGTGTGAAACAGT
>Ga0209178_1000363_pt1 | contig 12992 bp, 10 predicted proteins | sample GAAS200_FD_187521 | JGI IMG/M metagenome (GOLD analysis project Ga0209178, IMG submission 187521) | Agricultural soil microbial communities from Georgia to study Nitrogen management - GA AS200 (SPAdes) (version 2) | ecosystem: Environmental > Terrestrial > Soil > Agricultural land | place: USA... | reverse complement strand
ACCCGAGCACCTGACGATCAGCGGTGACATAAAACCGGTGCTGCCTAAAATAACGTCCGCAGGCAGCATTTTCCTGGGCGATTGGAGCGCACAGACGTTTGGCGATTACGCGACCGGTACTAATCATGTTCTGCCTACGGCTGGCTCCGCGAGGACGCGCGGCGGCCTTTCCGTTGCAGACTTCGTGAAATGCATCAGCGTGCAGGAAGTATCGCGATCCGGATTTGCGCGACTTGCACCCGTAGCCGCTGAATTCGCACGAGCAGAAAATCTTTTGGGGCACGGACGCTCCGTCGAGGTACGCCGATGAAGGGAGCTATCAAAGTGCGCGCGGCTGTGAAAAAGATGCGCGCGTATCATCCGCCGCTGGAAGGCCGCACAGAGAAATTGCGAATGGATTTCAACGAGAATCCAATCGGGTGCTCGCCCTCCGTGCTTCGTGCGCTGGCGAAGCTCACAGCCAACACCATTTCGGCTTATCCCGAGCAGGAGACGGTGCGCCGCAAAGTGGCGCGTTATTTTAGAGTGGACCCGACCGAACTCCTCCTCACGAACGGGACCGATGAAGCATTAAGCCTTATCGTGAATACGTTCGTCGAGCCGCGAGATACCGTGCTGCTCGTCGAGCCTACTTATGCCATGTATCGTTTCTATTCTGAATTAGCAGGCGCCCGTATTGCCGCACCTCGTTACGACGCGAAGATGGAATTTCCGTGGAACGATGTGCTAGCCGCATTGCGCAAGGGTCCGCGCGTATTGTTCCTGCCGAATCCGAACAGCCCGATCGGCGCGATTCTTTCGCAAGATGAATTGCGAAGTCTTCTCAAGGCCGCCTCACGCACGACGATCGTTGTGGACGAAGCTTATTTCGAATTCTCCGGCATAACCGTAATTCCCTGGATTCGCCGTTATCCGAATTTAATTGTCACCCGAACATTTTCCAAGACGGCGGGATTGGCGGGCTTGCGCCTCGGATGCATTCTCGTGCACAGCGAGCGTGCCGCCGTCATGCGGAAGGCGCAATCACCTTATCCGGTGAACGCAGCAGCTCTGGTGGCAGCTCGCGCGGCAATTAAGGACAGGAAGTTCATTAGGCGTACCGTTCGCGAAGTTCATGAGGGCAAGCGCGAGCTTGCAAACGCGCTCGTGCGACTGGGCGTGAAGCACTTCCCCAGCGCGGGCAATTTTCTCCTCGTCTATTTCGGTGCGCGCACCCGGAAGATCGTCGCGCGTCTGGCGCGCAGAGGCATCCTTGTTCGCGATCGTTCCAGCGATTTTGGCGGCGAAGGCTATGTGCGAATCACCATCGGCACGCTCGGCCAAACGCGTCGGTTGGTGCGCGAACTGGAAGCGATCCTATGAGAAAAGCGGCGCTGCACAGGAAAACGAAAGAGACGGACATTCGCGTAAAGCTGGACCTCGATGGCCGCGGAAACGCGAGCATTTCCACCGGGGTGCGCTTCTTCGATCATATGCTCGAGCAGATCGCCCGGCACGGCGCGATGGATTTGGATTTGCAAGCGCGCGGCGATTTGGACGTGGATCAGCATCACACAATCGAGGACGTGGGAATCGCGCTCGGTGAAGCTGTGAAAGAAGCGCTCGGAAACAAGCGCGGGATTTTGCGTGCCGGCTACTTCCTGATGCCGATGGACGACTGCCTCGCGGCAGCGGCGCTCGATTTTTCGGGCCGCGCGTACTGCGTAATTCAGTGGAAACCGGCCGCTCGTAATGTGGGCGATTTCCAAACCGAATTGCTCGAGGACTTTTTCCGTGCATTCGCACAGGCAGCAGCCGCAAACGTTCATTTACGCCTGATCTATGGACGCTCGTCACACCACCAAGTCGAGGCCATGTTCAAAGCATTTGCGAAGGCGCTACGGTTCGCAGTAACGCGGGATAAACAGTTGCGGCGCGTTTTGCCATCAACAAAGGGGCTGCTGTGAAGATCTCAATCATCGACTACGGCGCCGGGAATTTGCCGTCGGTCGAGCGCGCATTGGCAAAACTGGGCGCGGAGACGCAACTCGCGACTGAGGCGGCGCACATTTCTTCTGCGAAGGCTATTGTCCTGCCGGGAGTGGGCCACTTTTCCGCATTTGTAAATGGGCTGAGAGAAAGAAATCTCGTTGAGCCCTTGCGAAAGGCGTTCGACGAAGGCGTGCCGATTCTGGGGATTTGCCTTGGGCTTCAAGCCATGTTTGAAACGAGCGAGGAGGCCCCCGGAGAACGAGGACTAGGATTTCTTTCGGGCGAAGTACGCGCTTTACCCTCGAATGTAAAATCGCCGCACATCGGCTGGAATCAACTGCGGCAGCTGCAGAGCGGCGTGCTCCTCGAGGGCGTGCCTGTGGACGCGTTCTTCTATTTCGCGCATTCGTTTGCAGCGCCTGCGGAGACTGCACCCACCTCGGCTGCATGCGATCATGGCATGGCGTTCGCGGCTGTCGTCGAGCGGCGGAATCTTTTCGCCGTGCAATTTCATCCGGAAAAATCTGGTGAAGCGGGCGCTCAGGTGCTGCGCAATTTTGTGGAGGCGGTGCAGTGACCCTGGCTCGCAGGATAATTCCCTGCCTCGATGTCGATGCCGGCCGTGTCGTAAAAGGCGTCGAGTTCGAAGGATTGCGTGACATGGGAGATCCCGCAGAACTCGCCGCGCGCTACAACCGGGAAGGCGCGGATGAATTGGTTTTCCTAGATATCAGCGCGACACACCAGGGCCGCGAGACCTTTCTTGAGACGATTCGCCGCGTGGCGCAGCACTTGAATATTCCACTCACGGCTGGAGGCGGAATTCGCTCAATGGAGCAAGGGCGCGCCGTCCTCCGTGCAGGCGCCGATAAGGTGACGGTAAATACTGCCGCGATCAAACGGCCCGATCTGATTTCAGAGCTGGCGCAGCAGTTCGGCGCACAGGCCGTCGTTCTTTCGATCGATGTAAAGCGAAGTGGCACCAGTTGGGAGGCGTATACGCGCGGCGGACGCGATGCGACCGGTATCGACGCGGAAAAATGGGCGCGTGAGGCCGTGTCACGTGGCGCGGGAGAAATTCTCCTCACTTCGATCGATCGTGATGGGACTTGCACCGGTTTCGATTGTGAATTGACCGCTACAATTGCCAGCGCCGTCTCCGTGCCGGTGATTGCCTCCGGCGGCGCGAGTACATTCGACGACTTCTTTGACGTTTTCGAAAAAGGGCATGCGGATGCTGCCCTTGCTGCCTCTATTTTTCACCAGGAAACTCATTCCATAGGCGCGCTGAAGGACTTTTTGCATCGGCGGCACGTACCGGTGCGACTGAGCAAGTAAGTTCCGAAATGCCTATATCACTTCGAGAGAGCCGATGATCATTCCCTGTATCGACCTGCAAGGCGGAAAAGCTGTGCAGCTTGTGCGCGGACGCAACCTGGCGCTATCCGTCACGGACGTGCTTGGCTTACTGCACCGTTTTCGCGGATATCCGATCCTGAACGTGATTGACCTCGACGCTGCCATGCGCAAAGGCTCAAATGGACCCTGGATCAAACGTATCTGCGCAGCCGCGCCGATGGAAGTGCGGGTAGGAGGCGGGGTGCGAACGGTGGCGCGTGCGCAGCAATTACTTGGCTGGGGCGCGGCAAAAGTAATCGTGGGCAGCGCAGCCTTTCGCAATGGGGAGATTAACGACGATTTCCTGAAGGCTCTGGCAGCACGAGCGAAGCGCCGAAACATTATCATTGCGCTTGACGCGGAAGGCGGACGGATTGTCATCCGCGGTTGGCGCGAGCGCTTGAAACTCAGGCCGGAAAATGTGATGCCTAAACTCGAGCCCTACTGTTCCGGTTTTCTCTGCACGTTTGTCGACAATGAAGGAACGATGAAAGGCACGAATCTGGCGTGGTATCGTTCGTTGCGGCGTGCGACTAAATTGCCAGTCACCGCAGCGGGCGGTATTCGAAGCATGAGCGAAGTAAATGCGCTTGAGAAACTCGGCATGCACGCTGCCGTGGGAATGGCGATTTACACCGGCAAGCTGGCGGCCGACCAAACCGGCATCGCGCCAATCGAAAAGCTGATTCTCAAGAAACGATAGTCAGCAGCAAATCTTTTGCTTCCACGTTCTGGTTTGCCGAAACCACAATTTTCGCAATCCGTCCCGCAACCGGCGCATAAATATTCGATTGCATCTTCATCGCTTCGAGCGTCATCAGCTTTTCACCGCGCTGGATCGTCTGATTCACCTGCACCGTGATTCCCGTTATGACGCCAGACGTAGGCGCCGCAACGTCGCCGGGATTTGCAGGGTCCGCCTTGGGATGCGCACGCGCCACAATCTTCAGCGATTTATCGCGAACGCGGACTTCGCGTGGCTGCCCGTTCAGCTCGAAAAACAGCGTTCTCGAACCATCAGGATGCGCCTCGCCAACGGTCAGAAGGCGAATAATCAGTGTCTTGCCGGCCTCGATTTCAACGGTGATTTCTTCGTCGGGCCGTAATCCATACAGAAATGCAGGCGTCGGTAAGACGCTGACATCGGCATACACCTTCCGGAATGCGTCGAACTTCGCAAACACATCCGGATAAAGCAGCGAACTCAGCAGCTCATCCTGCCGCACGGTTCGCTCAACTTTCTTTTCCAGCGCCTGCTTCGCGGCATTGAAGTCGACAGGCTCCAGCAATGCGCTCGGGCGCCCGCGATCGGGATTCGCCCCGCGCAAAATAATCTGCTGCAATTTCTTCGGCCACCCACCCGGCGGTACTCCCAATGCGCCTTGAAACATCTCGACGACTGAATTTGGAAACGACACGTCGTGGTGGATGTCGAGTTTCAATACGTCTTGCGGACGCATCTCGCGCGACATTAAAAAGAGCGTCATGTCCCCCACGACTTTGCTCGAAGGTGTGACCTTCACGATGTCACCGAAAAGCTGGTTCACCTCTGCATAGGTGCTCTCGACTTCCCGCCAACGATGCCCCAACCCCATCGCGGTCGCCTGCTCGCGCAGATTCGTGAATTGGCCACCGGGAATTTCATGCTGATAGAGTCGCGCCGAACCCGCGCGCGGCGCAGAATCGAACGGCGCGTAATACGTCCGCACCACTTCCCAATAATCCGAGCACTCATTGAGCGTGTCGATATCGAGCCCTGTGTCTCGCGGCGTATTGCGCAGTGCTTCAACAATCGAATTGAGATTGGGCTGGCTCGTGACGCCGCTCATGGACGAGACCGCAGCATCCGCCACGTCGACGCCGGCGTCGCACGCCTTCAGCACCGATGCGGAATTGATCCCGCTCGTATCGTGCGTATGGAAATGAATCGGAATGCCGATCTCCTGTTGTAACGTCTTCACCAGTTGGAACGCAGCGTAGGGCCGGCAAAGTCCCGCCATGTCCTTGATACCGAGAAAGTGCGCGCCCAGCTTCTCAAGCTGCTTCGCCATCGTGACGTAATATTTCAACGAATACTTCGGTCGCGATTTATCGAAAATATCGCCCGTGTAGCAGATCGCCGCTTCACACACACCGCCCGCATCGAGCACCGCATCCATGGAGACGCGCATGTTGTCTATGGAATTCAACGAATCGAATATGCGAAAAATATCGACGCCTTGCCCAAACGCTTCACGCACAAACTCAATGATCACATTGTCCGGATAAGACGTGTACCCGACAGCGTTCGCACCGCGCAGCAGCATTTGGAAACAGATATTCGGTATTCTTTGCCGTAGTTCGCGAAGCCGCTGCCACGGATCTTCATGTAAGAATCGCATCGACGAATCGAACGTCGCACCGCCCCACACTTCCATGCTGAAAAGGTTGGGCAATCGATGCGCCACGGCTGACGCCGTGGCGAGCAGATCGAGCGTGCGCACGCGCGTGGCAAGCAGCGACTGGTGCGCGTCGCGAAAGGTGGTATCCGTAATAAGCAGCCGCTTCTCTTTGCGTGCCCATTGCGCGAACTTCTGGGGGCCGAGTTTCTTCAGAAGTTGCCGCGTGCCAGCAGGCGGCGCCGTAGAAGGAGCGTGCGGAATCGCGGGTGCTTCGAACGGATACGGCGCTTTCTTTTCCTTCACCTCTGGATTGCCGTTAAGAATCACATCCCCAAGATACGAGAGAAGCTTTGTCGCCCGGTCCGCACGGCTGGCAAATCGAAATAGCTCCGGCGATTGATCGAGAAAGGCCGTCGTGACCTCGCCGTTTTGAAATTTCGGATGATTGACAACGTTCTCGAGGAACGGAATGTTTGTCTTTACGCCGCGTATGCGAAATTCCCGCAGCGCCCGGTCCATTCGGTGGCACGCCCCGTGCAAATTCAAATCCCACGCCGTTACTTTCACGAGCAGCGAATCGTAGTATGGCGCAAGCCTCGCCCCGGAATACGCGGAGCCGCCGTCGAGCCGAATGCCAAATCCGGCGGGCGAACGGTAAGTCGTCAGCTTGCCGTAATCGGGCGCAAAATGATTTTCAGGATCTTCGGTCGTAACCCGGCACTGCAGCGCCGCTCCATAGAGCGGCACTTTGCCGGATTCGGGCAAGGATAACGGCGGCTCATGCAGCTTGTGCCCCTCGGCCACCTGAATCTGCGCACGCACCAAATCGATGCCGGTCACGACTTCCGTTACGGTATGCTCGACCTGAATGCGCGGATTCACTTCGATAAAATAAAATTTCTCCGCATCGACGTCATAAAGGAACTCAACAGTCCCCGCATTCCGATATTTGGCTTGTCGCGCAATGCGAACTGCCGACTCACAGAGCTGCTCGCGAACTTCCGGCGCAAGATTCGTGGCAGGTGCGACTTCCACCACCTTCTGATGGCGGCGCTGCACCGAGCAATCGCGTTCCCACAAATGGATAATGTTTCCATGCTGATCGGCCAGGATCTGCACTTCAAGATGCCGCGCGCGCGGGAGGTATTTTTCCAAGAAGACCGAGCCGTCACCGAATGCAGCAAGCGCTTCGCCGCGAGCCTCTTCCAGCTTGGCATCGAGCTGTGATTCTTCCAGCACGACGCGCATGCCACGTCCGCCACCGCCCATCGCGGCTTTCACGATCAACGGGAATCCGATTTTGCGCGCAATCTCTTTCGCTTCTTCGGCCGAAGCGACAGCTTCTTCGGTCCCAGGCAGTACGGGAACGCCTGCCTCTGCGGCAAGCCTCCGAGCCGCAGTTTTATCGCCGAGCAGCTCGAGCAATTCCGCCGTCGGCCCGATAAACGTGATCCCGGCTGAGGCGCAAGCCCTAGCTAATTTCGGGTTCTCGGAAAGGAAGCCATAGCCTGGGTGAATCGCGTCTACCTTTTTTTCCTGAGCGATATCGATGATGCTGTCGATATCGAGGTACGCCTCGACAGGTCCTTTCCCAGCGCCCACCTGATAGGCCTCGTCTGCTTTAAAACGGTGCAGGCTCAGCCGGTCTTCCTGCGAATAAATACCGACGGTGCGTAGCCCAAGTTCATTAGCTGCGCGAAGAATGCGAATAGCGATTTCGCTCCGATTTGCAGCTAGTACTTTTGTGATTGTCCGTGTCTTTTTCGTTTTCATTGCGCTTTAGTGTGCCTAGATAAACAATTCATAGTACCGGAAGCCGCTTCGGGAACAAACCACTTAAGCAATTCCTAAACTGGGATTGTGAGGCACAGACGTCGAAAAATTGTGCAGCTCACAGATATGCGCAAGATGTGCGGTGGCGGGCGACACGGTACTGTGGCAAGATTACAACACTCATCCTTGACCTGGGATCGCAGCACCGTGCTATGGTGGGTGCGCTAGTCTATGGCCAATACTGCTAATGATTCTCTGCTTTTTTCGCCTTTCCCCGGTCCCATTGGGACCAAAAAAGCCGCACTTGGGCCAGCAATGCTCGCCGGAGAGCCTCCGCTCGACGAGTACTACAACTCTCTGTTTACGGCTTTCGGTCCGCAACGCTGGTGGCCGGGGCGGACGCCTTTTGAGGTGATCGTCGGAGCAATTTTGACGCAGAACACCTCGTGGACGAATGTGGAACGAGCGATGGCCAACTTGCGAAAGGCAAGATTGCTTACGCCCTCGGCCATCGAAAAGGCATCTCACCAGAAGATCGAAGGACTGATCCGGCCTTCTGGCTATTTCCGGCAAAAGACGCGAAAGCTGAAAGCCTTTTGCGCATTCTTACGATATGAATTCCGTGGCTCGCTTAAACGGATGTTCGCACGGCCGACTACGGCATTGCGGGAACAACTGCTGGGAGTTTTTGGCATCGGGCCCGAGACGGCCGATTCGATCCTGCTTTACGCGGGTGGTCATCCCGTATTCGTGGTTGACGCTTACACGAAGCGCCTGCTTGCGCGGCACGGGTGGACGAAGGAAGGCGCGAAGTATGAAGATGTGCAGTGGATTTTTGAGCGGCGATTTCCGGGCGACGCTGCGCGGTTTAACGAATTTCACGCGTTGATTGTTCAGACTGGTAAGAAATACTGTCGCACGCGCGAGCCGCTTTGTGGCGAATGCCCATTGGGACGATATTTGGCTGAGCGCCGGTAGCGAAAAATCGGGGCGAAGTATCGTTTGGAGAAAGAGAAGTGAAAGGACGCAGGCAAAAACGGATTTGGCTGACGGCGAGTATCAGCATTGCCCTGTTGCTTACGGCCGCAGTCATTGCGCTGGGCGGGCGGATGCCGTTTTATCCGCATGACAGCACCGCGCTGGCGATTTTCTTCGCCCTCGAGTGCTTGATCGTCGGCACCTTCGGCGTTTTCGTAATGATCTTCGCGCGGACTCTGCTGCGATTAAGGGCGGACCGTAGCTTTACCTCCAGATTTAAGACAAAGATGGTGATCGGTGCGACGGGAGTTTCACTGCTGCCGATCGTCTTCATGGCATTCTTCAGCTATGCACTTCTGAACCACACGCTGAACCTGTGGTTTCCGCGCCCCCTTGAGGTGGCGAATTCGCAAAGTCAAGCGCTGCTCGATGAATTAGTCGCAAGCGGGCAAGTCCGGCGCACTCAACAGGCAAAAGCCTCCTGCGATATCGTCGCGAAAAAGGGAGCCACTCCTGAGAATGTGATTCGCGCGGCGGCACCGGATGAGGACATCATCTGGTTTTACGCCGCGCAAGGTCAAAAGGCGAGCTTTGCCAATGCGGCCCTTTTTGGCGACGCGAACGGATTACGACTGGCACAAACCTTGCCAAACGGGGCGGAAATCTGGACCGGGGCCCGAGGGACGTACATCGGGGGGAGCACGCCATGCCTGGGCGGAACGATCGTAGTTGCAAAAATGGTTCCGAGCGATTTCTTGCAGCGATACACAGATATCCAATCGCAAACCGCGACCTACAATCAGCAGCGGGAGAATCTGGCCCAGTATAAGAGGACTATCCTCACCGGCCTGGGATTAATCACGCTCCTTCTGCTTTTCGCGACGACATGGGTTGCCCTATTTCTTGCCAAGCAGGTGACCGTGCCCATCCAGGCGCTTGTCGACGGAACGAGCGAAATCGCGCATGGAAATTTCGCTCACAGAATTACGCTATTCGCCAAAGATGAACTCGGAACCCTGATCCGGTCATTCAACAAAATGACGGAGCAGTTGGGTGAAGGACGGCGACAAATAAATGAGTTTACGACGAGCCTTGAAAAAGCCATTGAAGAAGGCGAGCGGCGCCGGAAATTGATGGAGACGGTCCTGGAAAATATCCCCACCGGTGTCGTTTCATTGAATGAAGCGGGGGAGGTGGTTCGCGTCAATTCGGCGGCAGCAAGCATTTTGGGCGATTACGCGAGGAATGCTCGCACGCTGGAGGATTTGCTCGGGGACGAAGCAGCGCGCGCGGTAATGCACCTAATGAGGCGTTCGCTGCGAATGGGAGCGGCGTCGCGGGAGATCGAAATAGCGACGGGAGGAAAGCTCGTGCGGGCGGCCGTAACCGTCAGTTCGCTCGGGCCGAGGCGTTCGAATCCCGGATTTATTGTCTCGATCGACGATCTGACTGAGCTTCTGCGAGCGCAAAGAGCAGCCGCGTGGCAGGAAGTGGCGCAGAGAATTGCGCATGAGATCAAGAACCCCTTAACGCCCATTCAACTTTCCGCTCAAAGGATGCTGCGATATTTAGAGCGGCACGCGGCTAATCGGGGAGAGCAGACGTCGACGGAATTCGAAGCGATGGCGGCACAGTGCGCCGGATTGATTGAACGCGAAGTGCAAACACTCGAATCCCTGGTGGAAGAATTCTCGCAATTCGCGCGGTTTCCTGCGGCAAGGCTTGCTCCTGCTGACGTAAACGTGGTCGTCAAAAGCGCTGTGCAGTTGTTTGAGGGCCGACTGGATGGAGTGACGATCAGGACCGAATACGAGCGTGATTTGCCACCGGTGAAGGCGGATGAAGAGTTAATGCGTCGCGTGCTCGCGAATCTGATCGATAATGCGGCCGAAGCCATGGAGGGCGCGACGGTTAGAATTCTGACCGTCACGACTCACGTTCGCGGCGATGGTGATGCGGTGGAGATTGTGGTGGCCGATAGTGGGCACGGTATATCCCCCAAAGACAAAGAGCGGCTTTTTCTGCCGCATTTCTCGACGAAGGAACGCGGAACCGGACTCGGACTGGCGATCGCGAGCCGCATTGTTGCTGAACATAACGGCACAATTCGCGTGGAGGACAATCAGCCGACCGGAACTCGATTTGTGATTCGCTTCCCTGCGATAGAGAAGAGAGAGCCGGAGGGGGCACAGGAAGCATCCGAGATCGGAGAGAAGCGGTTTTCATAGATCCGTATGACAGCATCCATTCTGATTGTGGACGATGAAAACGGCATTCGCGAGTCGTTGGGCGCATTACTGAGCGAAGAAGGATATCAGGTGCACAGCGCGGCATCGGGCGAAGAGTGTCTTGCGAAGCTCGCTGAGCGAGAGTTCGATCTGGTGTTGCTTGACGTGTGGCTGAAGGAAATGGACGGCCTCGAGACGCTCGAAAAAATGCAAACGCGCGATGAGCCGCCGATGGCCGTGATGATTTCGGGACATGGAAATATCGAGACGGCCGTACGGGCGACAAAATTGGGTGCTTTCGACTTCGTGGAAAAGCCGCTTTCGCTTGAAAAGACGATCCTGGTAGTTCGCAACGCACTCGAGTATCTACGGTTGGAGAAAGAAAATCGGCGGCTGCGCGCGGAATTGGAAGAGCGGCAACAGATTCTGGGCTCGAGCGTGCCGATGAAAGCGCTGCGGCAGCAAATTGCGCTGACGGCACCGACCAATGGGCGTGTGCTGATTTACGGCGAAAGCGGAACTGGAAAGGAGCTGGTAGCCAAGGCGCTCCATGCGCATAGCTCGCGCAGTGCGATGCCATTTGTGGAGGTGAATTGCGCTGCGATTCCGGAAGAACTGATCGAGTCCGAAATGTTTGGGCACCGCAAAGGGAGTTTCACCGGCGCGAGCGAGGACAAAGTCGGAAAGTTTCAAAAGGCCGACGGCGGGACACTGTTTCTCGATGAAGTGGGCGACATGAGTTCGAAGACGCAGTCCAAAGTGCTGCGCGTGTTGGAGGAACAGCGTTTCGAACCTCTGGGATCGAACCAATCGGTGCGCGTGGATGTTCGCGTGCTCGCTGCCACGAACAAAAAGATCGAGGACGAAATTGCAAAAAACGCGTTTCGCGAGGACCTTTTTTACCGCCTGAATGTGATTCCTTTTTATGTACCTGCACTGCGGGAACGGACCGAAGACATCCCAATTCTCGCGGCGCACTTCCTCAGAAGGTTCAGCGAAGAATACGGGAAAAAGGGCAAAGAATTCAGCCCGGCGGCGACCGAAGTGTTGCTTGCGTATCCGTGGCCCGGCAATGTGAGAGAGCTAAAGAACCTGGTGGAGCGGCTGGTAATTATGTGTCCGTCGCCGCGGATCGAACCGCATCATTTGCCGCCCGAACTTTTTCGCGGAGCGTCGAAGAGCCCGCAAAAGCCGTACGAGAGCTTGCAGGAAGCGCGTTCGGCGTATGAGAGAGAGTTCGTCCTACGCAAACTCGAAGAAAACCGATGGAATATGACGAAGGCGGCCGCTTCACTTGGTCTTGAACGGAGCCATTTATACCGGAAGATGCGATCCTTGGGGATCGCACCTTCCAAGGAATGACTTTTTGTTGAGCTAGACCTTGAGGCTATGTAGATACGGGACGCTGGCCTTCATCGAATCCAAATCCATCTCCACGTAATAGTCCTTTATGCCGGCCTTTTTCGCGGCCTGGAAAATCTTTTTCCAATCCAAGCTGTCGCTTGCGCTACCGATTGGGACAATTTTCTTGTTAGTTGCATCCCAACCTTGCAGGTGCATCGAGATGTAACGCCCGCGGTATTTCGTCAAATACTCCACCGCGTCAAATCCATGTGCAACTTCAGAGACCTGGAACTGGAATTTCACAAGCTTCGGATCAAGGTACTTCAGGAGGCCATCGTAAACTTTGGTGCCATCAGTGGTCGTAGCTGCCAGCCAGCCTTCATTGTGCAGGGTCTGTTGCAGGCCAGCTGCATCCACGGTCTCGGCAACCTTGTTTAGGGCATCCGCGGCTTGTTTCACGTCATCCATGGTTGGATTCTTGGGCCCGTTGAGCAGCGGGAAGACAATCTGTTTCAGGCCGACGTCCTTAGCCCAAGCGATTCTCTCCGAGGAATTATCCTGCAATTCCTTTTCATTAAAATGGCAGCTGATGCAGATCACGCCATTGTCGCTGAGGATCTTTCTGAGTTCCGGGCCCTTGTAGTTGCCGACAGCGGCAAATTGCTTATAGCTGAAGGGCGAACATAACTCGATGGACCGAAACCCGGCATCGGAAAGCTGCTTGACCGTGCCCGGGAAGTCTTGCTCGATCATCATTCGAACGGGCCACGTCTGGCACCCAATTGGCAGGCCCAAAGGATCGGCCGATAGGCTCAGCGCGTCGCTCGCAGCTAAAATTCCGGCAGCAGAAACTCCTAGTGTTGTACTTTTTATGAAGCTCCTTCTTGAAACCTCGCGCATGAGCGCCTCCTTGTAATTC
>Ga0209178_1000359_pt1 | contig 13063 bp, 7 predicted proteins | sample GAAS200_FD_187521 | JGI IMG/M metagenome (GOLD analysis project Ga0209178, IMG submission 187521) | Agricultural soil microbial communities from Georgia to study Nitrogen management - GA AS200 (SPAdes) (version 2) | ecosystem: Environmental > Terrestrial > Soil > Agricultural land | place: USA... | reverse complement strand
CGGTGCAGACATTGAGTTCCGCACGTTTCCAAATTTGGGCGAGGGCGAGGAGGAGGCTTTTGAGGCAGCCATAGCTGATAAGTCGGATGGCATTATCCTGTTCCCAAGTCATCCGGACAGCATGCGCACGTGGATGCGGCGGGCCTCACGATCAAAAACCCCCATCGTTTGCGTCTCCACGGACGCGCCGCACTCCAACCGGCTTGCCGTTGTTTCCGTGGACACTATGGCAAGCGGCTCACTGGCCGCCGACTTGATGGGAAGATTCCTGAATCACAAAGGCAAAGTTGCGGTCACCCTCAGCGCCATGGAGATTACCGAACACGCCGAAAAGCTGACCGCTTTCGAGAAGACTCTCCGAACTTTGCATCCGGAAGTATCTCTTCTTGATCCCATTGAAGATCACGACGTCGAATCGGAAGCCTACGACAAATGCCGGAAGCTGTTCACCGCGCATCCAGATTTGGCGGGGATTTATGTGACTACCGAGGCCTCGATGCCCGTCATTCAGGCGGCCAGGGACGTTCATTTACTGGATTATCTTACTATCATCGCTACAGACCTGTTTCCCGCTCTGATCGAACAAATACGCGCCGGCAAAGTGAGTGCTACGATTCACCAGCGCCCCTACATGCAGGGCAGGCTGGCGTTTCGTATTTTGCAAGAATACTTAGTCCACGGCAGGTACCCCGCTTCTCCTGTCACCCTTGCTCCGCACCTGGTCATGGCCGGCAATCTCGATTTTTTTCTGGAGAAGCAGGGATCAGATGGTTCAAAAGTCGGAGCCGTCCCAGCCGATCTACCTTCCGAATTTACATCCAGCAATTACGACTAAGCGCGCCCCACATCCCCGGTTCGAGGCCACTGTTTCTTAATGAATTTGTCGCAGTCTCGCGATTTCGCAGAAGTGCGATCCTATGGCTCCACAATGCGATGGATCTGATCGGCCGGAAGGTCTTTCAGCACTTGGCGCGCGCCGCTGGGCCAGCGTATTTCCAGCTGTTTCACGGTCTTGAATATGCCGAGCCCGAAATGCGCTCGCGGATCTCGCGAAGCTCCGTAGCCTGCGCTCGTCGAGACAATGTCATACTGGCTGTTGCCGTCCTCGGTGGTTATCTTGAGCTGGGCTCCAATGGCCATGCGGTTGCTCTTGGAGCCCACCAATTGAAAAGCTATCCAGTGATTGGCGTTTGAAGTCACATTGCGAAGAATCCTGGCTTTTCCATTCAGGGTGGTAACAACAATATCCATGTGTCCGTCGTTGAACAGGTCGCCGATGACCGCTCCTCGATAAGGCTCGGCAACCTGCATGTCGGGACCTGCCTGTGCGCTCACATCTTCAAACTTCATCTTGCCCAGGTTGCGGAAGATCGAGTTAGGCTCGCCGTAGGTCCGGTTAGTAAACTCAGAGACATTGTCAAGAACGTTGCCTCGTGCCACGAAAAGGTCCTTCAAGCCATCGTTATCAAAGTCGGCCACCCCGTTGGACCAGCCAGACATCTCCAAAGTAGGACGCGCCAGTCCGCTCCGGCCAGTGACATCAATAAAAATGCCGTTGCCGCGATTCTGAAACAGCGGAAAGGTTTCCAACTCCGTGGCGGTGTGCCAAATGTCGGGCAGGCCGTCGTTGTCGAGGTCGCGAAACTCAGCCCCCATCCCTGAAACGGCTTTGCCATTTTCGGAATAAGCCACGCCCGCGTCCATCGCCACCTCTTCAAAGGCTTTGCCTTTAAGGTTGTGGAAGAGAGAATTCGGCATGTTGTCATTCGCAACGAAAATGTCAATGAAGCCGTCGCCATCATAATCGTTGAAGCCGACGCCCATGCCCTTTCCGAATTTCTTGGAAATGCCGGTTTGGTCGGAGACGTCGGCGAAAGTGCCGTCACCGTTGTTCCGGTACAGCGTGGACGGGAGCGGTTCGTAAAACTTCGGGTGGCAATAGGCTCGCAAACGCCCGCCACTAAGACACACGGGATCCTTGTTGACCTCCCATTTGCAGTAGTTGGATACGAACAGATCCAGCTTGCCGTCATTGTTGTAGTCGAACCAGCCGGCCGCCGCGCTCCACATCTTCCGGCCCTTAAACATCGGCTCGCCCATGCCCGCTTTGTCGGTGACATCAGTGAAGGTGCCGTCGCCATTGTTTCGATACAGATGATTCTTCGTCACGCTGGCGACATAAATATCCTGCCAGCCGTCGTTGTCGAAATCGCCGATGGCCACGCCCATGTCGTAGCCATCGCCCGCGAGTCCGGCCTTTTCCGTTACGTCGGTGAAGGTGCCGTCGTGGTTGTTGTGAAACAAGCGGTTGAAGTATTTCGGTGACTCTTTCTTGAGAGATGGAATCGCGGCCCCGTTGATAAAGAAGATGTCCGGATATCCGTCGTTGTCGTAATCGATCAGGCCAAGGCCGGAGATCATCGTTTCCGGCTGGTTCTTGTTCGGAGTGGGACTACTATCGGTTACGAAATTTATGCCGGAACGGACCGTGATGTCTTCAAAGCGAATGGAGTTGCTGCGGTCTGTTTGCACCGCAACCTCGACCGTAATTCCGAGGGAAATGAACGCCCCAATGGTGAGGATGAGCCGAAACATTGCTGAAAGTCAGTCTAGCACAGCGGTACTACGCGCAAGCTGGTCTGCTATTGCAATGGATCGGTCTCGTCGCTTAACGCTTTGAGCCGATCGAACTTCGCTTGCTCGCGTGCAGCCTCCTGCTTCTGCCCCGCCTTATACAAGGCTCGGGAAAGCGCAAGGTGAGCGTGGGGGCTGCCCGGAGCCAACTTCACGGCAGTTCTCAGCTCCTGCACCGCGCGATCCGTTTTTCCGAGGGCCAGCCATAGCCTGCCACAGGCTACGTGCGCGACAAAGTTCCGTGGCGCCAACGCGACCGCCTCCTTGGCATACTTCATACTCTGGTCGTAATCGGCGGTGCGGAGAAATTCCAGAGCGAGTTGGATCCGCGCCACGGCGTGATTGGGAGAAATTTCAATTTCGCGGCGGAATTCGTCAACGGCGAGAGCGGGATTCTCCTTCAAGAGAAATACACCGTACATGTAGTGCACGCCGGGTTCTGACGGATAAAGAGACAACATCTGTTTGAACTCCGGCTCGGCCCCCACATAGTCCTGCATGGCGATTAACGCCTGAGCGCGACCCGCCTGGCGAACCAAGGGGACTTGCGCTTCCCCGAGATCGGAGGGGAGCTTGGGAATGCGCAGCGCAGCGACTCCAAAAGCGTCCAGAAGTTTGAGATCGCCAAAAACCGCATCTTTGGGAGCCTCCGGGTGCGCCGCGGCGATCTCGTTGGCGGCCAAGGTCAAGCGCTGGAGCGCGATTTCGGGATTACCCAACAAGTTGTTCAGCATCCCGTCATAAAACAAAACAGAGTTGATGAAAGCCTGGTCTGTCCCCAAGCCCAGCTGTTTGCCGTGTTCCAAAGCCGCGAGTGCCCTGGAGTAATTCTTTAATTGAAATTCGCTCAGGCCTAGCATCGCGAAGCCGGGACCGGGCTGTTTTCTTTCGACCGAGACGAAGTGTGCGAAGGCGTCGCGCGCATCAGTGAAGCGCCTCGCATCGAAGAAGAGTGTTCCGAGATGCCACCAGCCTTCCGACCAGTCGGGCTTGAGAGTTGTGGCACGCCCGTACAGTCGAATCGCTTCTGGGACGTGATCGGCATCCATGGCTGCCTGGGCTTGCTCTGTTAACTTCTCGAACGACCCGGAATCCCCGTTCCTCTGTGCCTGTTTGCTGTTCGCGGCTTGGTTTGGGTTCGCAGCTTGCAGAAACAATGGGGTCCCACGCGTTGAGAGCACGCAAAGCATAAAGAGCAGAGAGAAAAGGATTCTTTGAATCACGACCCAATTATGGCAGAAGTTTGAAGACCGAGCTGCGAGAGAGCGAGGCTCTAGCCGCAGAGAGTGCGGCAGGGTTCGAAAGAGGTCGCAGCGGACAAGAAAAAACCCTCTTGCTGGATTTGTAAGTAGCGCTACACTTGCACCGTAAACGTTTCCGGTGGAGGTCCGCCATGAATCGCCTGTCCATTCTTCTCGCCGCGCTTCTGCTGAGTGCGCTCAGCTTGGCCGCACAGCAGCCATCCGCGCAAAACACCTCGAATCAAGCCTTTCCTACCGTGCGTTCGACCGCGAATGAGGTCGTGCTCGACATGGTCTTCCGCGACAAGAAGGGGAGAGCGATCCACGATATTCGACCCGAGGAAATCCATGTTCTTGAAGACGGTGTCGAGCAGAAAGTGACCTCGTTCCATCTGGTGGAGGGCAAGCCTGGTGAGTTATCCAGCGCGCCCAAAACAGCAAGCGAAAACGGGTCACTCGCATTGGATCCGATGCGCGAGGTGCGGTTGGTTACACTCGTCTTCGAAGGACTCGACCAGGAGGGAAAGCGGTTCTTCCGGCAAGCGCTGAAGGACATTCTCGACATGGCGCCAGAGCAGAACCTGTATTTCTCCATCGTCACCGTAGACCACGGATTGCAGGTGCTCCAGCCTCTGACCTCCGATCATGCCGCGCTCCTGAAGAGTATGGACCGGTCGATGACGTGGTCGTTTATCCAGTACGAGAATCAGTCCACGGAGGTGAAACAGGAACTCCAGCAGATTCTGTCCCAGGGCGAGCCCCAGTTGCAGGGCGGCGCAGGAGGCGGCCCAAGTCAAGCTCAAGTTCAGAGCGCGGTCAACTATCAGATGGCAAAGATGCAGAATGACATGCTGCAGCAAGCGGAAGCTGCTGACCGCGCCTACAACGCGCGCGCCACCATAGACGCGTTGATGGCACTGGTGCGGGCACAGTCTCAACTGCCGGGGCGCAAGGTGGTTTTGTATTTCAACCCCTGGTTGTTCATACCGGAGGCAGTCAAGGAGCAATACAACAATTTGATCAGCGGCGCGAATCGCGCCAACGTCAGTTTTTACACGGTGGACCCCAAGGGGTTGGTGACTTGGAGCCAGGGCGACAACGGCCGCCAGTGGCTGAGTGGAGCCGCCGACGAAACTCGATCGCAGCAGATGAGGGGAGGGGTCGGGGAGGTTTCCACAAGCCAGGCCCGTGCAGCGGAAACGGCGGAAAGCGCATTGCGCGCCAATCCATTGCTTTGGCTTCGCGACTTGGCAGCGCAAACCGGAGGTGTGACCATTGCTGAAACCAACGACTATCGAGCGCCGCTCAGGACCGCTATGGAAGAAGTGCGGACTTATTACGAAGCTTCTTATGCTCCGCATATTACGGTATACGACGGAAAGTTTCGCAAAATCTCCATCCGCGTGGACCGCCCGGATGTCGTGGTTCACTCCCGCAGCGGCTATTTTGCTTTGCCGGAGATCAAGGGCGGGCAGCAGATATTCGCGTACGAGATGCCGCTGCTGAATGCCTTGAGCGCCCCGGCGGCTCCTCATGATGTGGATTTTCAGGTTGGGGCAGAGCGGTTTAATGATCGTGGACCAAAAGTCGAGTACATGGTGACACTGGAAGCGCCACTCAAAGGACTAACCTTCGTATCGCAGCCCGACCAAAAGACCAGCGCCGTTGACGCAGCCCTGCTTGCCGTCCTGAAGAATTCCAGTGGGGATATCGTTGAGAAATTTAGCAAGGACTTCGCAGTGCAGGTGGCTCTCGATAAGGTGAATGCTTATAAGGAAGGCAACCTGGTTCAAACCTTCCGAACCGAGTTGCCTCCGGGCGCTTACACCTTGGAAGCAGTGGTCATGGATCGCTATGACCAAAAGATGGGCACGAAGAAAACCTCGATCACCGTATCTGACCCGTCCAGCAAGTTGTCAATGAGCGACGTGGTCGTGGTGCGTCGCACCGAAGCCCTAAAAGACAATCAGATTCTCGATGCCTTTTATTTTCCCGGGGGCAAGGTCGTGCCCACCCTCACGAACACACTAAAGGGCGGTCCAGGTAACATTTTGCCTTTCTACTTTGCCGTGTATCCAGACCGGGCGGTCAAGGATGCTCCTAAGCTCACAATGTCCTTCTATAGAGAAGGACAGTACCTTGGTGCGGCTGAGGCGCCACTGCCGGAGGCGCAAAAAGACGGACGAATCCCCTACATCGCGAACTTGCCTGCGGATAAATTCACGCCGGGCGCTTATGAGATTCGTATCGGTATTAGCCAGGGCAGCTTGAAGGCGGAGGAAAAGGTGGCGTTCCATGTGGACTAGTGGAGCCATCGAGGTGCTGCGCTCTTGTCCAGTGTTTGCAGGCAACGAAAAGCCTTCATGATGAATGACGACTGCGCGGGCGGTGCAGGGCACGAAAGATTTCGGCCCGCAGGGCATGAGTTTTCAGGAGATTGTGTGCAGAATGAGTATCACACGCCGCAGATTTACACAGTTGGGGATGGGAGCGGCGTGCTGCCTGAGTACTGAGTCGCTCCTGGCGCAAGGGCTATCCACACACAGCGCCAAGCCATTACCGAGATCAGCCCCGTCCGGCCGGCCTTTCCATGCTCGTTTCGTGGATGTTGCCCGGGATGCAGGTTTGCGCGCGCCAGTCATTTACGGCGATGGCGAGGAAACGAAATACATTCTCGAGACGACCGGTTGCGGTTGCGCTTTCATTGACTATGACAACGACGGATGGATGGACATTTTCGTTTTGTCAGGAACGCGATTGGAAGGCGCTCCCGAGGGCGCGACCAATCGCCTTTATAAGAACAATCGCGACGGCACTTTTACTGACGTCACGGAAAAAGCAGGACTTCATTCGGTCGGTTGGGCCTGCGGCGTTTGCATTGGTGACTACAACAACGACGGCTTTGACGACATTTTCTGTGCCCGCTTTGGGCAGAACATTCTCTATCGCAATAACGGTGATGGTACCTTCACGGATGTGACCAAGGCCGCGGGACTGTGGAGCCCGGAGCAGAGGTGGGGCGCGGGTTGCAGTTTCGTGGACTATAATCGCGACGGTCACCTCGACCTCTTCGTCTCCAACTACGTGCGATTTTCCTTTGAGCAAGCCCCGGCCCCGGGTCAAAACAGCAGCTGCATCTGGCTAGGGATTCCCGTGGCGTGCGGGCCGCGCGGGTTGCCTACCGGCAGACACTGGCTTTACCGAAACAACGGCGACGGAACGTTCACCGATGTGAGCGAACCTGCGGGCATCGCGCGAGCGACTTCGAGTTACGGTTTGACGGTCGCAGCGGCCGATTTTGATGAAGATGGCTGGCCTGATATTTACGTCGCCTGCGACGCCACACCAAGCCTGCTTTTCATGAATAACCGCGATGGAACCTTTCGCGAAGAAGGCGTCCTGCGCGGTGTGGCGCTGAACGACGACGGGATGGCACAGGCCGGGATGGGCGTCGGAGTGGGTGACTACAATTTGGACGGGCACCTTGACATCTTCAAGACGCACTTCGCCGATGATAGGAACGTTCTCTATCACAACGATGGAAAGGGTTACTTTGTGGATGCCACGGCTTCCTCGCGGTTGGGAGTCGAAACTCGCTACGTATGCTGGGGCGCCGGAATTATTGATTTGGATAACGACGGCTATCCGGACCTTTTTATGACCACCGGCCACGTTGATCCGAAGGTGGAGAAGAGGCTCCCCCAATACCCGAATAAGACTCCGCGCGCGGTTTTCCGAAACCTCGGGCAAGGTGTCTTTGAAGAGTTGATTGCCGAAGCAGGTCCCGGCGTCGCCGCTTTGCATTGCAGCCGGGGTTGCGCCTTCGGAGATTTCGATAACGACGGTGACGTTGACATCGCCATCATCAACCTCAATGAACCGCCGTCACTGTTGCGAAACGACCTTACCGGGAAAGCAAACTGGATTAAGATTAAGCTCGAAGGCGCAAAATCGAATCGCAGTGCGATCGGGGCGCGCGTCTTGGCGCACTACGGAGGAAAGACACAAGCACAAGCCCTGCTCAGTCAATCCAGCTTTTTCTCCTGCAACGATCCGCGGTTACATTTCGGACTAGGGCCCTCAGTTTCCGTCGATCTTGAGATATTTTGGCCAAACGGCCTACATGAGAGCCACAAGGGGCTTCAGGTCAACCGGCTAGTCACAATTCGGGAAGGGGCAGGCGTGGTACCGAATCGGGGTTGGTCCCGCTGACATCCCGGACGGGATTCCACGCATCCCTTTAGGTACCCGGAGCTCGGACTGTTGCGCAAAGGAGAGCTGCCATGCTGAAGCGCAATGCCTCCATTGGGTTGTTGTTTGTTTTCGCGCTGGTGTTGAAAGCTGAAGACAAAAACGCGATATCGGCCGTCGTTAGGAACGCGACGTATGTCATGGTTACAACGTATTCCGGCGACATCTTCAGCCCCGATGTGACCCCTGACGACCGGCACGCTGTGCAGAACGTCCAGGACAAGATTCAGAAGTGGGGCCGGTACAAACTTGTCTATAACCGCGGAGAAGCTGACCTTATTCTGGTGGTGCGCACAGGCCGGCTGGCGGAGGTGAAAGCCGGAGGACAGGTGGGCACGCACGGTTCGGCAAAGTCAATCGGCGGAGAGGTCGGCGACCCACAGGACACACTTGAAGTCTATATGGCTTCACAAGGAATTAACGGGCCACCACTGTGGAGAGGCCATGCGCCGGGCGGGCTGAAAGCCCCCGAGATGCAATTGGTGCAGGAGTTCCGTGCTAAGGTTGAAGCTTCTGAAAAAAAGAAGAAGCCTTAATCCGCGCCGACCTACTCACAAAATGACAGCGAGATTCAGCAGGGAAATTCCTACCGGACAATGTAAGATTCGAGCCCGAACGAATAAGGTCATGTAGCACGCAGGGGTTCCCGCCGGGGTTATACTGGCTCAGTGTTTACAAGAAAAATCTATAGGGCAGCCTTTATCTGCTTTCTTTGGGTGTGCCTGGCCCGGGCACAGGATGACTCTAAGCAGCAGGCACTCAAGCGGGCCGTCGAACTTCACCAGTCGGGTCACTACGCAGAAGCGATCATCGAGTACCAAACCTTTCTGAAAACCCATCCGGAAGCGGTGGCGGTTCGCTCCAACCTGGGAGCGGCATTGGCTCACGAAGGCCGCTACTCCGAAGCGATTCAGGAATACAAGCAGGCGCTGACAGCAGAGCCAACCAACTACGGAATCCGCTTTAACCTGGCTCTCGCTTATTACAAAATGAACGAAGTCGAGCAAGCTATCAAGGAGTTCGAGGCGGTCTCCGCGATTCAGCCGGCAAACGACCCCGAGCATCGGCGGCTGCTATTGCTCCTTTCGGAATGCTACCTTCGCCGCGGTGAAGATGCGAAAGTGATCACGCTTCTCGATCCTCTTGCCGACGCTGACCCGAACGACCTCACTCTCGCCTACCTGCTTGGTACGGCGCTTTTGCACCAGGGGCAGGACGACCGCGGGGCCCTGATGATCGAACGCATCTTGAAGAACGGCGACACCGCCGAAGCGCACATGCTGATGGCGTTCACGCGAATGAAAGCGAACGACAAAAAGGGTGCCACGGAGGAAGTGGACCGCGCCATCGCACTAAGTCCCAATCTGCCGGAGACCTACAGCTTGCGAGGGAGACTGGCTTATCTCGCGGCCGACCTGGACGGAGCCGAAGCGGCGTTCCGCAAGGCTTTGGCGCTGGATCCAACCGCGTTTGACCCTCTTCTTTGGCTGGGAACGCTGCTCCGGGAAGAAGGAAAACTACCCGAAGCGCGCACGCATTTGGAGCAGGCCAATCAGTTGCGGCCGAAAGAAATTCGCGTCCGCTATCAATTCGCCCTTTTGTGTTCGGACGAGGGAGACGACAAGAAGGCGGCGACCCTCCTGGAATCTCTCATCAAAGATGCGCCGGAGTACACTGAGGCACATCGCAGCCTCTCTACGATTTACTTTCGTCTCGGGCGCGCGACAGAGGGTCGCCAACAAAGGAAAATCGCGGAAGAGATGGACGCCGCGATTCAGGCGCGTGAGCAGGAGCGCGGAAGGAAGCTGCGGAAATGCGATCAATAGCCCTTCTCCTGCTGTTCGCATCGGCATCGGCTGCGCAGAGCCCGCCTCAGACACCTCAGAAATTTGAAGAACTTTCTGCTAAAGCGCAGCAAGCCTACGAGGCCAATCATCCCGAAGAGGCCGCCGACCTTTACAGCCGCGCGATCAAGCTGCGTCCTGACTGGACGCAAGGCTGGTGGGCGCTCGGAATGATCGAATATGAGCGCGACCGATATCCTGAATGCCGGGACGCGTTAACGCAAATGGTGAAACTGGATGCCTCCGCTGCGCCGGGTTGGGCGCTGCTTGGGCTCTGCGAGTTTCGCACCAGGCAGTACGACACTGCATTCCAGCATTTGAAAAAAGCCCATATGCTGGTCCCCGTCACGCAGCCCGGCGGGCCGTTGCTGGACATGGCCGACTACCATTTATCCCTGCTGCTGACTCAACAAGGCGCCTTCGAGTTGGCCCAGGAACTTCTGATGCGCGTCGCACGCAAGGTGCACAATAATCCCGAGATGATGTTTGCCGCCGGCCTGCCATCGCTTCGCATGGCAATCCTCCCTTCGGATGTGCCGGCGAACCAGCGCGACGTCGTGACCATGGCGGGCAAAGCTTTCTGGGATCTGGCTACTCAGGAGCCTGAGGTAGCTGAAGCCGACTTCAAAGCTCTTGTCGCCAAATACCCGAAGTTTCCGAACGTTCACTATTTTTATGGGACGTATCTGGCGGCGCGCCATCCCGAACAATGTGCGCCGGAGTTTCTGAGAGAGCTAAACATCACTCCCGATAGCGTGCCCGCCCGAGTTGAGCTGGCTTTGCAGTACATTATTGATGGCAAGTTGAACGAGGCGCTGAAATTTGCTCGCCAGGCAGCGGCGCTAAGCCCTGATTCTGTCGGAGCGCAATTGGCGCTTGCGAAGGCACTCCGAACCCAAGGCGAGAACGAGGGCGCCCTGGCCGCCTACCTGGCGGCGGAGCATCTCGATCCTGTCAGTCCCGTGATCCGCCTATACCTTGTGAACACTTACCGCACTCTCGGCCGATTCGAGGATATGCAGCGTGAAAAGGCCGAGTACGATCGACTCAAAACCGAACAGGCGAATTGGCCCTAAACCGCCTCGTAAGTGCCCGTCTGGACTGCCCTTAGCTCACTTTGAAAACACCCAAGCCTGTAAGTCCCCAAAAAACTCCCCAGCAGTGCTGTAATTCGAGACTAGCCCCACCGCCCAGCCCTGACCTCCCATCGGAACAGGGCAAAACAACAAAATCGATATGCTACATAAAAAAACAAAAAAAAGACTTGACATCCCGCAAGGTGGAGAAGTAAAACGCATCCATCGTAAACGATTACGGTGGCGCTGCTCTCTCCCCGAGAAGCGCGCTGCTCGTGAGTTTGGGTTCCCTGGTGGTGGCTCTGAGATTCAGTTAATGGGGTGAAGCGATGATGCGCAACGCAACATTTTCCATTTCCAATATCGATTTTCTACGTAAAGGCTCGGCGGTGGCGGTCGGCTTTTTGGCTGTTGTCCTCATCACTCTGGGTTTTCTCTGTCAGCCGGTGGCGCTGGCGCAGACCACCAGCGCGACCCTGACTGGAACTGTGTTTGACGCTTCCGGTGCAGTCGTTCCCGATGCAACCGTAACGCTGAAGAACGAAGCGAGCGGCGACGTCCGCACCACCAAGAGCAACGGCGAAGGGTACTTTACTTTCGCTTCGGTCCCTCCTGCCACGTACAGCGTTATCGTGGAAAAAGAAAACTTTAAGACCTGGCAGGCGAAGTCCATCGCCCTCACCTCCGACGACAAGCGGAATCTGACGGGCATCAAGCTGGAGCCCGGCTTGGCGAAGGAGACCGTGGTCGTGGAAGCGAGTAGTGTCCAGATCACGCCGACCGACTCCGGCGAGAAATCCACGCTTATCAACGAACACATCTTGCAGAACGTCGCCATCGTCGGTCAGAACGCCGCGGAGTTCGTGAAAATTATGCCGGGAATGGCTTTTGCGGGCGGCGCTGTCAACACGGTTTACGGCGAGCAGTCGCAGGACGAACGCACCGGCACTGGTCCGGTTGGCAATGGCTTCTCGGCTAACGGAACCCGCCAGGCTGCGCTGGACATAACTTCGGACGGCGCCCACATCATTGATCCGGGATGCAATTGCGGCCAGGCCATGAACACCAACGCCGACATGACTGCAGAACTGAAAGTCATGACCTCGAACTTCGGCGCGGACGAGGCAAAAGGGCCAGTCACGATTAACGTGGTTGGGAAGTCCGGTGGCCAACAGTTCCACGGCGAAGCCTACGTCTATGCCCGCAGCTGGCATTTGAACGCTAATGATCCACAGGACAAGAACTCGAATATTGCGCGTCCCGAGACAAAGTACTTTTACCCCGGTGGTCAAATCGGGGGCCCAGTCTTAATTCCGGGAACGAACTTCAACCACAACCGCGACAAGCTCTTCTTTTTCTTTGCCACCGAGTATTACAAGCAAAACGTGGACAACGGCGTGTACCATTCAGTCGTTCCGACAATGGACATGCGCAACGGAATTTTCAACGATCTGGCAGCGAATCCGGCAAACGGTAACGGATGCCCTTACTACACCACGACTCAGGATCCAAAGACCTTGAAATACTCGGCGGTACAGCATACCGAGAACTGCTATATACATAACCTCAACGGATACGCAGTTACGGGAGTACCTGGCGGGCCCAACTTCCAGACGCAAACGATTACGTTCCCCGATGGAACCACGCAAGACGTCACCACTGGAGTCATCAAGCCAGGCGCCGCCGATCCGAACGGCAGCATATTGGCGAGTCTCTACCCACTGGCAAACCAGGACCCCGGCAGGGCTGGGTCAGGCGGATGGAACTACGCCAATGGTCAAACGCGCTTTTCCAACATGTTGCAGTTCCGGACTAAGGTGGACTATAACCTCACGCAATCCACAAAACTATACGTTTCTTATAATCACCAACACGATAACGCCTTGAATAGCTTGGATGTACTCTGGGGCTCCGGCGGGAACAGTTGGGCGGCTCCTACAACTCCTTATCCTTCATCGCTTGCTGAGAAAAGCACGTCGGATGTCGTGACGGCCAATCTGACCAAGGTGTTTAGTCC
>Ga0209178_1000357_pt1 | contig 13114 bp, 14 predicted proteins | sample GAAS200_FD_187521 | JGI IMG/M metagenome (GOLD analysis project Ga0209178, IMG submission 187521) | Agricultural soil microbial communities from Georgia to study Nitrogen management - GA AS200 (SPAdes) (version 2) | ecosystem: Environmental > Terrestrial > Soil > Agricultural land | place: USA... | reverse complement strand
CGTGCGCATCGGATCGCCTAGCGTGTTTTCCGTGGCGTTGTCCGGAGCCACGAAGGCGACGTACAGATTGCCGCGGGTTGCCGGACAGGAACTGCGGTCAATCTGAATGCGCCCGGCGATATTCGCAGTGCCGGTGGGACTGATGCTGCCGGCCACAGGAAGCGTCTGTGGATCGATGGCCTCGCCGAAGCCGTCCACGTATGTCTCACCGCCGTCGGAGGAGCGCTGGACTTCGATGTTGAATGTGGCGGCGTCATGATAATTGAGGTAGACCGTTTCCGGCCCGGTGCCGGAATTCCAATTGCGATCGTCTCCCGGCACAAGCGCGACGACCGGATTGGGCTGCGCGTAGGTGTCGCCGCGGTCGGTGGAATGCGTTCCAGTGATGCCCGGCGCCAAAGTGAGGCTGGTGACTGCCAGGTTTGGAACGCCGCTCGAAGGATAATTCACGGAGATATCAATGTCGCCGCCGCCTTGCGCAATTCCGAGCAGGTTGCAGCCCGCGGCGAAGATGCCACAGCCGTCTGGCTGGCCTTCATATTTGAAAGGGAGAGTTCCGTCGGAGTTCGGCGGGCCATCCACGGGGGCATAATAGCGGCTCAAGTCCGCGCCGGTCGGGACGCCGCGAATGCTGGAGACATAGACCGTGCCGTCAGGCGCCACGCGCACGCTCGGCTCGAGCCCACGGACGACAAACGCCTCCGGCCCACTGGGGCCTCCGATGGGCGCAAGCAAGGGAAGGGATATTTGTTGGTTCGGACTGTAACCATTGATGGCCAGGACTGGGTTCGTCCGGCCAATCCACAGGATTGCTGACACTGCCGCTGCCACGAAAAATGAGGAAATGAGCGCGAACCGGAGCGCGTGCCGCTGCGTGTGCTTCATGGTTCCCTCCCTTAATGCTTGCCGCGTTGGTTGCTCTAAGGGCCGGAAGCCCAGCCTGCGGGCCGTCGCACGAGCCAGGCTCAGATGATGAAATTGCATGGCGGACAGTAACAGCCCTGTAGCAGTGATAAAGCAGGTGTTTGCCTGAAACAGGCACAGGTTAAGCCTGTATGAAGCAATTTTCCATTAGGAGCACAGCGGGAGGGCAAAATCCCAGGATAACGAATTAGATTGTATATTAGATTCTAAAATTTGTCAAGTCCTTTTTTATGCAGGCGAAAGTCGTCCAAGGTAAAAAAGTGTCACCCCCCTGAAAAAGCCATGAAATTGGGGCGCTGGAGTCAGCTTGCCATCTGGTGGAGGCGAAGGCCGCAAACCCTGCAGGCGGAGTCCTTTTCTGTTTTTGTGCCGGGCCAGACGGAATGGCAGCGAGGACAGGGCCATTCGGCGAAGCGATGGCGATCAGAAACTCCTTTAAGGATTGCAAGGATTGCGAGGCCAACGACGGCGGCAAAAACATACGCCTTATGCCCCTTCCAAAGTGCAATGCCGAATGCTCCGCCGCCAAGGAGGGGATAGATCAAGTTGGAGAACATGTGCAACCACCAACCCACGCCCTGTTGCTTGGCTCTTTTCTGGAGCTTGTCGAATTCCTTCCAGGCCTGGGCGTAAGGCGCGAGGGCGGCGGCGAGCTGTTCGTTGAAGCCTTCGTGCGGATCGACTTCAGAACGGAAAATTCTCCACTTCATAACGCGGAAGTATAGCGCGGAAAATAACTCAGTCGGTGATCTGGATGTTTTCCTCCGTGGCCTTGCCGAGAGCGCGAAGATAGGCGTCGATGGTGGCGGTTTGACCGAAGACGAACCGCGACATGAAACGGAAAACGGGATTATAGACTTCGCCGTCTTCCGTGATCCGAACGGTGGTGGCGCCGCCGCTCGACTGCAAGGAATATGTCCACGTGCCGGAATACGGGAGCCCGGTGGTGGCGATGCGGCGTTTTACCGATGTGGGCGGATGACTATCGAGGATTTCGTAGGTGACCGCTTCACCATTGCGCGTCGTCTCGCGCTGAAATGTGCCGCCACCTTCGCCCGGGACAGTTTCGAACTTGACGACATCGGGACGCCAATTTTGCGGGCCGGTGATGAGCGCGAACAATTTTTCAGGCGTCGCGCGAAATGAGGCGGCGCGGGAAGCGACATGCTGTTGGGGGAGCAGGTAGCCGACACCGACGACCACGACGACGAGCAGGACAAGTACGCCGAGGACAATCAGGACAATTTTCATCAGTCGCGCTCCCTTTTCCGCCGGCGAAGCATGATGGCCGCGTATTTCGCGAGGCATTCGATGCCTTTGAGCGCGGATTCTAATTCATTCGAACGCATCAGCCGGAACATTTCGCGCACAAGATCGGGATCGAGAATCGAATTCTGTTCGCGGACGCGCGCGCCCCGGGGCGTCAGCCGCAATCCGACGCAGCGCGCATCGGATTTGTCGCGCGTCCGCGCGATGTAGCCGCCGCGAACCAGCTTCGCAACTGCAATGCTCATCGCCGAACGGCCGATGCCCATGTGCTCGGCGAGTTTCGAAAGCGTGAGCGGGCGCGCCGGATGCAGATGATCGAGGACGCCGGCCTGATGCTCCGTGAGCGATTTCCCCGACTCGTCCGAGCGCACGTGCTGCCGGTGACAGGCGAGGAAAATCGCCGGATAAGCATCGAGGAGCCGCCGGACACGCGCGTCGAACATAGCCGGGATTGTGGGGGAGATAGTTTGAAACGTCAAACAAAATGACGCGGCCGATTGTCCACGGCTGCGCGGGGCTTTTAAGAGCTACTGCGTGAATTGCTTGAGAAAATCGAGGACGGCGGACCAGTTTTCCGCGGCGCCCTGCGGATTGCGGTCGTCGCGGAGAGTGGAAGAGCCGTGGACGCCGGCGATCTGCGGGAGGAACTGGACTTTGTCCTTGGTGTCGGGGACGAAATCGAAGATGGCGCGGGCCTTTTCCTCCTCTTCGTCGGTTTTCGCGGAATCAACGAAGACGGGGATGTTCACTTTCGCGGCGGCGGCGCGAATCATGTGCTGCTTGTCGAAATATTCGCCCGGGGAAAATGAAAGCAGGCCGGCGATTTCGCCCGGATGCTTCGCGGCAAGTACGAATACGAGCGAGGATGAATAGCTGCTGCCCCAGACAATAATTTTGCGCGAAGGATTCTGCTTGCGAGCCCAGGCGAGAGCCGCTTCGAGATCGGGAAGCGCGGCAAGGTAATCGTCGGAGGGGCGAACGTGCGCTGCGGTTTCGTTTTCGTGGCCCCACATGTTGTCGCCGGCGCGCTGGTCGATGGCGAGGCAACTGAAGCCCGTGGAGACGAGGCGCGGCGCGATGGGCGCGTACTCCCAATGATTCGAGCCGGCTTGATGAAACAGGAGAATGACCGGCGCGGAGGCGTTTGCGGCGGCGTAATAGACGCCGAAGACTTTCACGCCATCGGCTGCGGTCAGCGTGACCGGCTGCTGCGCGCGCGCAGGCTTCGCGAAAGCACCCACCGAAATAATCGCTAACAGGAATACGATTGATTTGCGCATCTTGACTGCCTCCGAATTCACGTCGAGCGTGCCGACGAACAGAATTATTGCATAAGTTCGCGGGTCGCGGATGAGAGCAAAGTTTCCGGGAATTGACAATCGCGGGGCAGGGCGCGAGACTCCTTCCCAAGAAACTCGCAGGCCAAGAGGAATCTTCAGATGATCTATGGCGCACACATTTTGATTTACAGCGAAAAGCCGGAAGCCGATCGCGCGTTTTTTCGCGACGTCCTCGGATATCGATCCGTAGACGCCGGCGGTGGCTGGCTGATTTTCAAGCTGCCGCCAGCGGAACTTGCGGTGCATCCGTCGGACGGCGTCAAGGCGCAGGTCCATGCCGGGCACAAGATGCTGGGGGCCGTGCTCTATTTGATGTGCGATGACCTGCAGAAAGAGATCAAGGCGCTCGCCGCGAAAAAGGTGAAGTGCACGGAAATTGGGGAAGAGCGATGGGGAATCCGGACAACGATTACTTTGCCGAGCGGAGGGGAAATTGGCCTCTATCAGCCGAAGCACCCGACGGCGCTGAAGCTCAAGGGAGAATGAACCAAAATCCCCTTACGATGCGCTTGCATTCCTTCAGAATTTGGAGTAGAAGGAGACATCAGAAGGGCAAATAACAGTCATTATGGGCCCGCGCGGCCTGGAGCACTTCCGGGTATCCCACGCGCGGGCCTTCTTATTTTCGGCGCCGACGCTTTCGACTGAGACGGCAGCGTGCGCTGCTGTGCTACGATGATGCCTCGGGCATGAAATTGAAACGAGGCGCGGAATAATGGCTTCGCGGGCGCAGGCGCTGCTGCCGTACGCGGAATTTTCGCGCATCGGCTTCGTGAATATCCTCGCGTTCCGGCTGCGCTACTTCACGGGAATCATCACGTATTTCCTGAACGTCACTGTGTATTTCTTCATCTGGACCGCCGTGTTTCACAACGCGCAGGGCGGCTCCATCGCCGGATTCAATCTGCAACAGATGATTACCTACGTCAGCGTCGGTTGGATCATCCGCTCGTTTTATTGGAATACGATTGATCAGGAGATGGCGTACGAGGTGATCGAAGGCAAGATCGCGATGGATTTGATCAAGCCCGTGTCGGTGCAATGGATGTGGATTTTCCGCGCCATGGGCGAATCGGCTTTCCGCCTGGGGCTGCTCACCGTGCCGACGGCGATTGTGGTGGCGCTGGTGTTTCCCGTGCGAGGCCCAGCTTCGTGGACGGATTTCTGGCTGTTTGTTGCCGCGGTGCTCGGCTCGTTCTTCTTGATGGGCGCAATCAATTTCATGATCGGGACTTGCGCGATTCCGCTGAAGTCCATCCTGGCCATGATTCGCGCGAAATACTGGCTGATTGAATTGCTCTCCGGCCTGCTGATTCCCATGACGTATTTTCCGAACCGCGTCGCGAAGGTGCTTGCCTGGCTGCCGTTCGAGCACATCGCGTACACGCCGCTCTCAATTTACCTGGGGAAATTTTCGACGCAAGTGGCGCTGGAAAAACTGGCGCTGCAATGGATTTGGGTCATCGTGCTTTTGTACGCCGCGCATTTGTGGTGGGAGCAGGCTTCGAAGAAAATTACGATTCAGGGTGGATGACGAGTGTCGGCGGAGAATCCAGTTCTAATCTCGAGGCAGGAGGGCGCGGCGCAGCAAATCTGGCGCGGATTCGTGAGGCATTGGGGGCTCTTCTGGGAATATTTCGCGCAGTACGCGAAGATGCGAGTGGGGTATCGAGGTGATTTTTTTGTCACTCTGGCAACGAGCTTCTCAGCAACGATTTTCGCTCTGGCGTTTGTGATCGTGCTGTTCGAAAAAGTGCCTGCGCTTGCAGGATGGACGCTGCCGGAGGAAGTCTTTCTCTACGGCTTTTCGCTGCTGCCCTACGGACTGTTCAATGTGCTGAGCTTGAACTTGTACGACTTCGGGAACAATTACATCATCGAGGGAAAATTTGATCGAGTGATGCTGCGTCCGGTTTCGACACTGTTCCAGGTGCTTTTCGAGCAATTTCGTATCGAGTCGTTTCAGGAAGTAGCGACAGGAATTTTCTGCATCTGGTGGGCATCGAGCCAGTTGAACATCCATTGGCCGGCGGAGAATTTGCTGCTCCTATTTTTCTGGGGAGTCTGCGCGGCTGTGACTTACGTTTCAGTTTTTATTTTGTTGACCACCGTTTCATTCTGGTTCGAGGATCGCATCGGCGTTCATCCTCCAGTGTGGAATGTGATTGCGTTCGGCCGCTGGCCGCTTTCGATTTATTCGGGCGCCGTGCAATTTTTCCTATGCTGGATTATCCCGTTTGGCTTGGCGTCATTTTATCCAAGCGTGAGATTCCTCGGAAGAAGAACCACGCCGCAATATCTGGCGTTTGTGCCGGTGGTCGCGGTGGCGTTTCTGATATTTTCGATCGCGATGTGGAATTTTGGAACGCGACATTACTCTTCCACTGGCTCTTAAGCGCCGCCGCTGAGAATTTCCGTTACTTCCCTGCTGATATCGGAACAACTCGCCTGCGATTTTCGTAAATCATAGTAGATATGAAATTGAAGCACGCGATGATCGGAGTTGCCGGACTGGCCGCCTTGGCGTCGCTCATTTCTGGCGCGCTTGGCGAGAAACTGGGCCCGTGGATTCTGAAGCCGATGCGGAAGCCACTCGACGCGGCCCTGATCGCGAAAGCGGATGCAATTTTTGAGCGGGACGGCGTCAAGCGCGAGGAGTTCGATGTCCGGGCGCCGGACGGCGCGATGCTGCGCGGCTGGAAAGTACGCGCGAAGACAACCAACGGGGACTGGGTGTTGTTATTCCACGGGATTGTGGACAATCGCGCGGAGATGGCGCCGTATGCGGATTTCCTGCTCCGCGCGGGATATGGCGCGGTAATGATGGACGCGCGCGAGCAGGGCGCGAGTGACGGCACGCTGGCAACTTTTGGATGGAAGGAGCGCCGGGACACCAAGGCAGTTATTGACGCGCTGAATGCCAGCGAGCAGCCGCGGAATGTATTCGAGCTTGGCGAGTCCATGGGCGGCGCAATCGCGCTGCAATCCGCCGCGATTGATCTTCGGATTCGGGGGGTCGTCGCCGAAGCTTCTTTTAGCAGCCTGCGCGAGGTGAGTTACGATTACGCGGGGCTGGACTTGAGTTCAACGCTGGGAAGAACATTATTTCGTCCTGCTTCAATTCTCGCATTGCGTTCCGCGGAGAAGGAAGGCGGCTTTCACGCGGACGATGTATCGCCTCAGAAAGCGGTGGCGGCGCGCGCGTTTCCGGTGTTACTTATTTGCGGGACGAGAGACAGAATCATTCCCTGCCGACATTCGGAAATAATCTACGATGCGGCAACGGGGCCGAAGCAATTCTGGGTGGTGCCCGGAGCCGGACATACCGGCGCGTTCGGCACCGAGCCAACTGAATTCGAAAAGCGCGTGCTCGCCTTCTTCGCGAAAAACCGGAACTGAAATCAACCCTTATACTGGACGACGACCATGGTGATGTCGTCGGCCTGAGGAGCGCCGCCGGTGAAGTCACGAACACCGTTGCGAATCGATTCGGCCAGCTCCTCGACCGTCGCCCCGGTGAATTTTCGCATCAGGTCGCTCAGGCGCTCCTGCTCGAACATATCTTCCTTCATATTTTTCGCTTCGGAGACTCCATCCGTGTAGATCACCAGGAAGTCGCCAGTATGAAGAGTCGTGCGGGCAGATTCGAATTCCGCCTCGGGAAACATGCCGACCGGAAAATTCCCGGAGGAAAGTTCGGCGAGTTCGCCAGAGGCGCGGCGAACGAGCGGCGGAACGTGGCCGGCATTAATGTATTCAAGATTGCCGGCGGGGTCGAGAACTCCGTAGAACATCGTGGCGTAGCGGTCTTCGCTCGAGCGCTGGCAAAGATACTGATTGACGCGGCGTGTGGCCTCGGCGAGAGGAATATCGAGAGCGGCAGTGGTGTAGAACACGCCTTGCAGGAGAGTGGCCAGAAGCGAGGCGGCAATTCCCTTCCCTGATACGTCACCGACAAAAAACCCATATCGGCCGGCTCCGAGATCAATCACGTCGAAGCAATCGCCGCCGACGGAATGGCAGGCAAGCGTCGAGCCGGCCACGGCGACATGGGCCAGCTGGGGAAATGATTTTGGCAGAAGCTCGCGCTGAATCTGGCTGGCGATTTCGATTTCGTGGTCGAGGCGCGCCTTGGCGCGCGAAGCGGAAAAGAGACGCGCGTTTTCGATTACGTTCGCGGCTTCGCGGGCGAGAGTGCGGAGAACTTCGCGGTCAATGTCGGAGAATGCCGTGGAGGGCGAGCGGCTGTCAAGATAAAGAACGCCGAGAAGCTCGGCTTCCTGAGCCGTGATGGTGAGGTCCACGGCGGCGATGACGGGAAGTTTCTCAATGGGAATCCCAACGACAGTGTGGAGCGCAAGAGAGGCGACGCTGGCCTGATTGCCGATGGCCGTTTCTTCGCCGGTATCGCTGACGATGAGTTCGCGACGCGTGCTGGCGACGCGCTTGAGGACGCCGGAAGAAATCTGAAGCTCGGTGAATGCCAGGGTCTCGCCCTTGGCATCGCGGCCGACGGCCGGCAGGAGAGCGCCGTGCTTGTCAGCGAGAAGCAGAACACCGCGCTCGGTGCGCGTGACGCGGATGGCGGCGTCCACGACGGCGGCGAGAACATCTTCGAGGGACAAACCGGAGCCAAGAGTGCGGGCGACTTCGAGAAGGACGCCGAGATGATAGAGGCCCTGCGTGCCGGGAGTGGCGGGAGCGGGCTTTTCGACCTGCTCGATCAGCTCTTCGAGCGTGGCTTCGTTGCCCAGATAAACGATTTTGAAGGAATCGGGCATGCCGAAGTCTATGGAGTCTTTGGCTTCGAGCTTTTGCTGCCCGCCGATGCGCTCGCCGTTGACGAACGTGCCGTGGCGGCTGCCAAGATCTTCGAGGTAATGATCGCCATCGACGGCCGTGATTTGCGCCTGCAGGCGGCTGATGCGACTGTCGCGGAGGACAAGTTCGTTGCCGGTCTGGCGGCCGATGCGGAATGGGAACGTCGTGACGGGTATCTCGCGGCGGACGCCGGCAGGGTCGAGGACGAGAATGCGTGAAGGCCGCGCCATAGTTTTCGTCAGGTCCCTTTTGCGATTCACGGCCCGCGCAACGGCATGAAGAGGACGCGCGAAGGGCCGTCGGTGGGCCAATGTTAGGTGAACAGGGCGCGAATGGCAACTGGATTGGGCTGCCGGAGGGGGGCTACAAAAAATGGAAGGGAGGGGCGAAAGGTGAGGCGAAAGATATGAAATCCATTTGCGATCAGAAATTGTTATGTTGTTGAAATATGGGCACTTAGGAATTTGCGACTGTGCGTTCCATTTGCGATTGAAAAAATCATATATTGGCCGAGATTGGGTGCTGGATGCCCGGATTGGGCGTGCGGGAGAGGCTAGCCGGCGAGGAAACTCCACCGGGGACCTCGTTGATGGGCCATCGTGTTTATTGAGAGCTGCCTCTTATCCATGGGCTATATTATACAGAGAGTTAACAAATTGTCAAGTTGTTTTTGAGGAAGTTTCGTGGGTCGGATAATTCGGCTGGGTGGGAGAAATGAAGCCGAGGGTCCGCGAACTGAAAGGCATCACTCAGACTTCAGGCCGAGGAGCGGACACGCCTTTCCGATATGGTGCGCGCGATAAGGCGATCCAAGCTCATCCAGGATGCATCCGTGACCGCCATGACCCACGCTCCAGCAGCGAGCACAAAAACGGCGTAGAAGAATTGTGATTCGATCATGCCAGAAGCCATCATCGCGCTGCCGAAAAGGCAGAGAAGCACGGCTGCCGCCGACGCCGTATAGCGCAGGCGGACTCCGAAGATAAGGGCAAGAGCAAGGGTGGATTCGCAAATCGTCGCCAGAGTTGCAAGGGAAAAACCAAAGCTTGCAGGGAGGAATGAGTTGACCTGCCGGGTGTAAGCGACAAAATGCGCGAAATCGCCCCAGGAGACATTAGGCCCGGGTGGACCCAGAAGCCCGAATCGATCTGAAACAGAAAGCGCAAATTCCAGGCCGATGACCGCTCGAAGCAGCGCTGTCAGCCAAGCGAATCGTCCACGCGCAAGAGCCAAGCAACCGAAGAGGACGACGAACAAGATCGGCTGCGCCAAGTGTTGCCATCGTGCATGCAAGCTGAGCCGCCCAAAAGCTATATAGACGCATTCGATGGCGAGAGTAAACCAAAGCGCGAAGAACGCCGCCCGTTTCATGATCGCACGACCTCCTGCAGATGTATGCTGCGGCTCCATGCCGTGGAAAACCCGTTCATGACTCCTGTCTTCCGCAAGTCCAAAACACAACAAACAACAGGCCAGCAATGACCATGAAAAATAAGTCTGCGGCAATGGCCCTTGACGAAAGGGATGCGTCACGCAAGTGGCTCAATAAATGCAAAAAGCTGCCAAAGGCAGCGAGTCCAGTGACAGGTTGCGACCACTCTAACTTCCATGCCGCGGCTATCAAGAAAACCCCGAGTGGGAGGAGGAAGCTGCCGAGGTCCACGGCATAATGTCGATTGTAAGGGCCGATCGGGGCAACGGCGTGAAAGAAGAAGCCCGGAAACAGGAATAGGAGTCCGCCCGTCAATGAATAGAATGCCCCGCAAAACATACAAGCCGCCCTCGACAATCGATTCATCAGTGCTCTCCAATGGCGCGGAGCACGATAAATCCGATGTGCCGTTTTCTGCGCGAAACTTCATCCAGAGTGGCGAGTCCCATTTGGAACGGATAAAGGCACATGCTCACCAAGCTTACAAAGAGATCTCTGACTTCCACTCCACCAATGACATCCGCTCCGATTCGCTTTGAAAACAATTCGATAGTTTCTTCGAGCAGAGAACGCGGGATATCAGAAGCCCAGGCTGCTTTATGCTGGATGCCATTTTCGAGAGTATTCCACTGAAGGAGCCGAACGACGCTAGGATGCGCTGCCAGGTAGTCGATATAACAATCAATCAGCTTCAACAGGACATCAGTGGGATGCGCGCCCTCGGCCGACTCCATGACTCCCGACATGGCTCTCTTAAGGTCTCCGGCAGCGCGTTCTATGACCGTGCGATAGAGGCCTTCCTTGTCTAAGAAGAAGTATGTCGGAAGTCCCCGTGAGACCCCAGCATGATTGGCGATTGAGGCCAGGGACACACCATCGGGGCCGAACTCTGCGAACAGGGCCTCTGCAGCCAAGAGAATGTCATGGCGGGACTTATCGGCATCGCGCTTGAGAGTGGTCGTAGGCATTTCAATACTAGTTGAACGTCCAACAAGTTATGTAAATCTGATTCCCTTGTCAAGCAGAATTTTGCGGCAGGGGTGATAGATGGGGAGGCGCATGCCCGTCAGGCTTCCCAGGTAGTACGGTCTGCGATACAGGGACAGTTTCGGTCACGTTCGACGGGCAGACCGGGAGCGCCGCATACGGTTGCAATTCCACGCCCTTCACTCTAGGATTCCAGCTCGCCCAGTCCATCGTCCAGAATGGGACCCTGGGAAATCAATTCGTATCAGCGGCCAACGGACCGTTAGCCTATGTGAATGCTATCAACACTGGGACTCAATACGACTATTCATGGACAAGCTCCACGTCGTGCTCACATACTAGCCGCGTATACCAGTTCTACGGCCAGTGCTCGTTCAGCGCGGGACTTTCACCAGCAGCCTCTCTCATGTCCCCGTCTGGGCCTCAGTGACCAGTGGATGAAACTTATCTTGATGGCACAAATTAGAACCTGTGGGGGGAAGAGGGAATGCCGGAGCCTGATGATTTCGGCGTTCCCGTCGGTCTTGTTATTGCTCCTTTGTCTCCCGCTGTCCGCCGCAGTGACGTCGGCGCAAGACAGACCCACGAGGTTCGAAGTCGCGCCAGTGTTCAGCAACTATCATGCCCACAAGTTTGCTACGCTGCGACCAGACCGATTCGAATTCGGTGTGAGGTTCACTTGGAATTGGTTTCCCCACCTCGCGATCGAAGGCGAGTACGATTCGACACTCAAACAGGAGGATTTACAGAGCAGCTTCGAAGGCGGCCATTTTAGCCAGGGGCTATTCGGAATCAAAAGTGGGATGCGCTGGAAGAGCTGGGGCGCTTTCGTCAAATTTCGACCAGGGTTCATTAGCTTCTCGGATGCGATCACGTCCGCCAACTTTACGACAGGCAAGATCACTTTCGGACGGCTGACTGACCCTGCATTCGATGCGGGCGGCGGTGCCGAGTTTCTGCTTTCGCGACATTGGCTATTTCGTTACGATGCCAGCGCCCTAATCGTGCATCAAGGTCCCGTTAGCTTCGTCAACAGTAGTGGCCAGCGCGTGACATTCGTTGCGTCGACCTTCAGCAATTTTGAAAGTGAAGTCGGCGTTGCCTTCCGTTTTTGATCTAATCGATGCCCTGGATGCGGAGGGAGATGAGCTGATCCACGGTGAGATTTTTCATGCCGTGGGAGCGGAGGCCGGCGATGTACTCCGGCGTGACGCCCTGAATGCGCATGGAGACGAGCTGGTCGGGCGTGGGATGCGAATAGCCGAGCTGCTGAATCTTCTGGATGTATTCGGGCGAGACTCCCTGAATGCGAAAGGAGATGAGTTTATCGGGATCGAGATTCGAATAGCCGACGGCGTGGAGCTTTTCGATGAACTCCGGGGAAACGCCCTGAATGCGGAAGGAGATCATCTTGTCGAGGCCGAGATGGTCGTAGCCGGCCTGTTTCATGCCGGCAATCCATTCGGGAGTGGCGCCCTGAATGCGCAGAGAAACGATTTCGTCCTCGCTGGGGTTGTAGCCGGCCTGGAAAAGCGAGGCGACGAATTCAGGAGTCACACCCTGGATGCGGAAGGAAATGATTTTGTCCATTTCGGAGATGGGCAGGCCGGCTTTGCGGATGGCTTCGATGTATTCCGGCGTGACGCCTTGAATGCGCGCGGAGATGAGTTTGCCGGTGATGAGGCCGTCGAGCTTTTCAGCCTGCATGGCGCGCGCGTACTTGAGGCTGACGTCCATGATGGCCAGGCTGAGGAGCTTGTCTTCGGAGATGCCGCCGAAGCCGATGGATTGCATCTGGTTCTGATAATTCGGGTCCGGGATGAAATGGAAGACGCCCGCGCCCTCGCCATTATCGAGAAAGCCTTCGCAGTCGAATTTCCCGGCGTCGCGATTGATGCTGAATTTCACGTCGTGGCGGCCTGACTGCGACACATCGAGGCCCTGAAAATCGCTGAGCGGCCAGTCGGAAGAGTCCTGGAAATGGCCGTGGACGCTGCGCATGCTCATGGAGAAATAGACCGTGCCGGGGACGTCGGAGCGGTTGAGAGTCCAACTGCCGCTTTGCGGTTCAGCGGCCCAGCGAGGCGCGGCGAACAGAAGCGCCAAGACGACCAGGATTCCGGAAGCAAGGATGAGACGAGATTTCAGCGAGTTCATGGCGACCTCCGTGAGCGAAGCTTAGAGAATCCCCGCGTTCTTGAGCGCGATAATCTTGTCGAGATCGAGATCCTTGAAGCCGCGGCTTTGCACCTGCTTGACGAATTCGGGGGTGATGCCGTTCACCTTGGCGGCGATGTAGTTGTCGGGGTCATCCTTGAAATCGGGGAGCCCGGTGGCCTTC
>Ga0209178_1000354_pt1 | contig 13130 bp, 10 predicted proteins | sample GAAS200_FD_187521 | JGI IMG/M metagenome (GOLD analysis project Ga0209178, IMG submission 187521) | Agricultural soil microbial communities from Georgia to study Nitrogen management - GA AS200 (SPAdes) (version 2) | ecosystem: Environmental > Terrestrial > Soil > Agricultural land | place: USA... | reverse complement strand
CCGGTGGTGGCGCTGGCCGAATACGCATCGATCGCAAAGCCGGCGCGCAAGGCCAAGGTACGCGACGCGATCCGGCGTTCGATGGCATTCCAGTTGCGCATCACGTCCGACACCAACAATCCGTTCGATTACGCGCGCCAACTGGTGCAGCTGAAGGACGGCACCATCGCGGCGACGTTCTTTTCCCCGCACGGCGCGGCCGGAACGTGGTGGCAGGGCGAGGATGCGCGGCTTGCTTCGCTGGCGGCGGCGGCACGCGTCGCGGCACCGATGTTCGCCGATGACGCGACTTTCCAGTCGAAGCTGCAGGACTACGCATGGAACCAGTTGCACTGGATCCTGGGCCGCAATCCGTACGACACCAGCATGCTGATCGGCAGCGGGCACCGCAACATCCAGTACATGTTCTTCGATTCCTGGGAATACACCAACGCGCCCGGTGCGATCATCAACGGCATCACGTCGGGGTTAGATGCGGAAGACGATGGCATCGCGTTCGATCTTGGCTACGCGCAAACGGGCAAGGACGACGACTGGCGCTGGGGCGAACAGTGGCTGCCGCACGGCGCGTGGTACATGTACGCCACGAGTTTGCCGCATCGTTGACCGCTTCGGTCCGAACCATCGGGAGAACCCTTCATGCGCATGTTTCGCCTGCTGATCCTCGCCGCGACGATCCCGGTTTTCATGGGTATCGCGAATGCCGCCGAACCTGCGTCCGCTTGGTCGCTGCTGCCGCAGCCTGCGGAAATGCATCCGGCCGCGCACGGTGCGGTCACGGTGTCGGATGGCGACCGCGTGCTGGTGCAAGCCGAAGGCAATGCGCAGGCGCTCGCGGTCGCGCAGCGCTTTGCGGCGCTCGTGGCCACGGCGCGCGGTCTGCATTTGCGCGTGGAAACCGCGGCGGACAAATCTTCGCCGGCCGCGATCGTGTTCCGGCTCGATTCCCGTGCGGACGTCGCGAACGACGCCGGGTATCGCATTGCGATCGGGGGCGGAAAAATCGGGGTCACGGCGCGCTCCACGCGCGGGTTGTTTTACGGCGGGGTGACGGTCTGGCAATTGCTGACGTCCGATGCGACGCGCGATACACCGGCGCATGTCGCGGATGGCAGCATTGTCGATCATCCGCGTTTCGCGTGGCGCGGCCTGATGCTGGATTCCGCACGGCACTTCCAGAGCGTGGCCGACATCAAGAAATTGATCGACTGGATGTCGCTCAACAAGTTGAACGTACTGCACTGGCATCTCAGTGACGACCAGGGCTGGCGCATCCGGATTCCGAACTATCCCGAACTCACGAAGATCGGCGCCTGCCGCAAGGCGGTGGGACCGGATGCGGCGCTGACGGGTGGACCGGACAAGCCGTACTGCGGCTTCTACACCGACGCGGAGGTGCGCGACATCGTGCACTACGCAGCGGAACGCTTTATCGAAGTGGTGCCGGAAATCGACATGCCCGGCCACTCGCAAGCCGCGATCGCGGCCTACCCGTGGCTGGGCGTTACCGGCAAGCGGCCGGAGGTGTCCGCCGACTGGGGCATCAACACCTGGCTGCTGAAGCCCGATGCGCGCAGCGTGAAGTTCGTCGAGGACGTGATGGATCACGTGATGGCGCTATTCCCATCGAAGTACATCCACGTCGGCGGCGACGAAGCGGCCAAGGACCAATGGGAAGCGTCGCCCGAAGTGCGCGCCCACATGAAGAAGCTGGGGCTCGCGAACATGGAACAGTTGCAGGGTTGGTTCACCACGCAGGTTGCGAACTATCTCCAGCAGCACGGCCGCACCGCAGTGGGCTGGGACGAAATCCTGCACGGCAAGGTGCCCGCATCGGCGGTGGTGATGTCGTGGAATGCGCCCTCGGGCGCGGTGGAGGCATTGCAGCAGGGCCACGACGTGGTGATGTCGTCTTCGCCCACGTTGTATCTCGATCACTATCAATCCGACCTGCACGGCGAACCGCCCGGGCGTCCCGACGTGGAATCGCTGAAGGACGTCTACGACTACGACCCGGTGCCGGATGGCGTAACGGTGGCGGAATCAAAACACATCCTGGGCGTGCAGGCGAACCTGTGGGCGGAATACATGCCGACCTTCGCGCGCGTGCAGCACGCGGTATTTCCGCGTATCGCCGCGCTTTCGGAAATCGCGTGGTCGCCGGCATCGGCGCATGATTGGGCCGGGTTCCTGCGGCGCATGCCTGCGGAACTTGCGCGTTATCGCGCGCTAGGCATCGAGTACGCCGACAGCGCCTTCGCGCCTGCGTTCGCGTTGTCCAGAGGCACAAAAGGAACGATCGAAGTCGCGCTATCGAATCAGACGGATTTCGGCACGATCCGCTACACCACCGATGGTGCTGCGCCGGGTGTCGCATCGCCCACATATTCGAAGCCGCTGTCTTTTCCTGCGGATTCGATCACCACGGTGCGCGCGGCAACTTTCGCATCGGATGGGTTCGAATTGGCGGTGCCGCGCACGCAGGTGGTCGATGCTGCGGCATTGCTGACCCGCAACAGCGATCAACTCGATACTTGCGGAAAACCGCTGATCGTGCTGCGGCTGGAGGACGATCGTCCGCTCGATGGGCCGCGCCCGGTCTACCGCCTCGACATCGCCAACATGTGCTGGCAATGGAAGCATGCACCGCTGGATGGCGTGAAGCGCATCGCGTTGACGGTCGGCAACCTTCCTTGGAATTTCGCGTTGTGGAAGGACGACTCGAGCGTCGTCACACGATCGACGCAAACGTCGGCCGGCGAACTGCAGGTGCATCGGGATGCCTGCGACGGTCCGCTGCTGGCGACGCTGCCGCTTGCAAAGGCCGCGCGAACGAAACCGCAGACCACGCTGACGGCAGATATTCCCGCCACTGCCGGAAATCACACGCTGTGCGTATTCGCCACCGGCGATCCGCGCGACGGCATGTGGGCGATCGACAAAATCGAGCTGCAGAAGACGAGATAAGGGAAGCGGTAGCGCGTAGGTTGAGCTGAGCGGATGCGAAGCCCAACAACTTGTTGGGCTTCACTTCGTTCAGCCCACCTGCGAACTTTTCTCCTTCCCCTTGAAGGAGAAGGGAGCACGATGACGCGTCGTGTGACGGCGGCTCAAGCGTTCAGCAGCCCCGTCTCGCGCCCGACCTTGGTGAACGCGGCGATCGCGCGATCCAGATGTTCGCGTGTGTGCGCCGCGCACATCTGGGTGCGGATGCGCGCCTTGCCTTCCGCAACCACCGGATAGAAAAATCCGATCGCATAGATGCCTTCGTCCAGCAGGCCCGCCGCCAACGCCTGCGCGAGCTTGGCGTCGTGGGTCATCACCGGCACGATCGGATGGTTGCCGGGTTTGATCTCGAAACCGGCTTGGGTCATCGCCTCGCGGAAATACTTCGTGTTCTCCGCCAGCTTTTCGCGCAGACTTCCGGCTTCGTCCAGCATCTTCAGGACTTCGATCGACGCCGCGACCAGCGCCGGCGGCAATGAATTCGAAAAAAGATACGGTCGCGAACGCTGCCGCAGCATGTCGATGATTTCCTTGCGGCCGGTGGTGAAGCCGCCGACCGCGCCGCCCAATGCCTTGCCCAGGGTGCCGGTGAAGATGTCGATCTTGTCCATCACGCCGTGCACTTCGGCCGAGCCGCGTCCGCTCCTGCCGATGAAACCTGTCGCATGGCATTCGTCGATGTGCACCAGCGCGTTGTACTTCTTCGCGAGCACGGTGATCTTGTCCAGCGGCGCCACCACGCCGTCCATCGAGAACACGCCGTCCGACGAAATCAACTTGGTGCGCGCGCCCGCGGCTTCTGCGGCCTGCAGTTGTTTTTCAAGATCGGCGACGTCCCCGTTGGCGTAGCGGTAGCGTTTGGCCTTGCAGAGCCGAATGCCGTCGATGATCGACGCGTGGTTCAGTGCGTCGGAAATGATCGCGTCGTTCTCGCCCAGCAGCGGCTCGAACAGGCCGCCGTTGGCATCGAAGCATGCGGCGTACAGGATGGCGTCGTCGGTGCCGAAAAATTTCGCGATGTCATGTTCCAGCTGCTTGTGCAGGTCCTGCGTGCCGCAGATGAAGCGCACCGACGCCATGCCGAAACCGTGCGTGTCGAGCGCCTTCTTGGCAGCTTCGATCAGGCGCGGGTGGTCGGCGAGGCCGAGGTAATTGTTGGCGCAGAAATTCAACACCTTGCGGCCGTCCGCCAACGTGATCTCGGCCGACTGCGGCGAGGTGATGATGCGCTCGTCCTTGTACAGACCGGAATCGCGGATGGATTCGAGTTCTTGGCTGAAACGGTCTTGCGCGGCGTAGGTCATGGCCAGTCCAGAGTGACAAATATTTGTATTCGTCATCCCAGATCGCGGCTGCGCCGCGTCCGGAATGACGACAGGTTTATGCTGTTGCCGAGTCCCGAGTCCCGAGTCCCGAGTCCCGAGTCCGCTAGTTCCAGCTACACACCACCTTGCCGCACTCGCCCGACGCCATCAGGTCGAAGCCCTGCTGGAAGTCGTTGATCGCGAGCTGGTGCGTCAGCACCTTCTGCAGCGGGAAGCCGGTGAGCAGCATCTGCGTCATCTTGTACCAGGTCTCATACATGCGGCGGCCGTAGATGCCGTGCAGGGTAAGGCCCTTGAAGATCACCTTGTCCCAGTCGATGCCTGAGCCGTTCGGCAGGATGCCGAGCAGCGCAACCTTGCCACCGTGGTACATGCAATCGAGCATGTCGTTGAAAGCCTGCGGGTTGCCGCTCATCTCCAGGCCGACGTCGAAGCCTTCCATCTGCAATTCGGACAACACCCCGCGCAGGCGCTGGTTCTTCACGTTGACTACGCGCGTTGCTCCCATGTCGGCAGCGAGCTTCAAGCGGTAATCGTTGACGTCGGTCACCACCACGTTGCGCGCGCCCACATGGCGCGCGATGCCGGCCGCGATGATGCCGATCGGACCCGCGCCGGTGATCAGCACGTCCTCGCCGATCAGGTCGTATTCCAGCGCGCAGTGCGCGGCGTTGCCGTACGGGTCGAAGAACGCCGCCAGTGACGACGGGATCTGGTCCGGCACCGGCCACAGGTTGGACTGCGGCATCACGATGTATTGCGCGAATGCGCCGTTGCGGTTCACGCCGATGCCGACCGTGTTGGGACAAAGGTGCGGACGTCCGGCCCGGCAGTTGCGGCACATGCCGCAGGTGATGTGGCCTTCGGCCGACACGCGCTGGCCCACGCGATAGCCGCGCACTTCGCTGCCCGCCGCGACGATCCGACCCACGAACTCGTGGCCGATCACGAGGCCGGGCTTGATCACGCGCTGCGCCCACTGGTCCCAGTTGTAGATGTGCAGGTCAGTGCCGCAGATCGCGGTCTTCTCGACCTCGATCAGCACGTCGTTGTGTCCGAATTCCGGCACCGGCACCTCCTCCATCCAGATGCCCTTGGCGGCGTCGCGCTTGACCAGTGCCCTCATCATGTTCGGCATGTTGGTTGTCTTTCCGGGATTGAGTCGGTCCATTATAAGGCGCCGTCATGAGGTCGACGCTGTGCGACGACCCGTACAATCCGCGCATGTCACGCCACGCCGACGCCATCGATCCGCGCCCCCCCGCGATTTTCCTGATGGGTCCGACCGCGACGGGCAAGACTGCGCTGGCGTGCGCGCTGGCCACGCGCTTTCCGGTCGAACTCGTCAGCGTGGATTCGGCACTGGTGTATCGCGGGCTCGACATCGGCGCCGCCAAGCCCGACGCCGAAACCCTGCGGCGCCATCCGCACGCCTTGATCGACATCCGCGACCCGTCCGAACCGTATTCCGCGGCGATGTTCCGCGAAGACGCGCTATCCGCGATGCAGGCGATCACTGCGCGCGGCCACGCGCCTTTGCTGGTCGGTGGTACCGGCTTGTATTTCCGGGCACTGGAACGCGGGCTTTCGGCGATGCCGTCGGCCGATCCCGAACTGCGCGAACGCCTGCGCGCGGAAGCCGAACGCGAAGGCTGGCCGGCGTTGCACGCGCGCCTCTCGAAACTCGATCCCGAGGCCGCCGCGCGGATCCGTCCCCATGACGCCCAGCGCATCCAGCGCGCACTGGAAGCCATTCAACTTTCGGGCGACACGCTCACCGCGTTGCACGCCCGCGCGCCGGACGCAAGGCGCCTGCCGTACCGGCTGCTGAAACTGGCCCTGATTCCCGCTGATCGCGAGGCCTTGCGCGAGCGCATTGCCGCGCGTTTCGATGCCATGTTGGCGGCGGGATTTCTGGAGGAAGTCGAACGAATGCGTGCACGGGGTGATTTGCATCCCGATTTGCCCGCGATCCGCGCCGTGGGTTATCGGCAAGCCTGGGCGTACCTCGATGGCTCGTGTTCGGCGGCGGAGTTTCGCGAGCGCGCGATCCATGCGACCCGGCAACTGGCCAAGCGCCAGACCACTTGGTTGCGAAGCGAACTGGATGCCCGCGTATTCGACCCGGATCGACCGGACTGCGGGAAGTGCACCGACACTGCACTGGCAGTGTTTCTGGGTGTCGGGAAGGCGTAAAAACGGCCCAATCCGCGACGATTTGCGTTACCATCCGAAGGCGCGGGAGACGCCCCGGATCGAAGGCCATAACAATGTCGAAGAGCCAATCGCTGCAGGATCCGTTTTTGAACGCATTGCGCCGGGAGCGCATTCCGGTCGCGATTTACCTGGTGAACGGCATCAAGTTGCAGGGGGTGATCGAGTCTTTCGATCAGTTCGTCGTGCTGCTGCGCAACCAGGTCAGCCAGATGGTGTACAAGCACGCCATCTCGACGGTGGTGCCGAGCCGCGCCGTCAAGGTCGGGGCGGAAGACTCGAAGACGGACGACGCCGAAAGCCCGGCGCAGGACTGATTTCCCTGTTCGAACGAGAGAAGCGAGGCGAGCGTGCGCTGCTGGTGTTGCCGTACACCGGCAAGGCCGAGGCAGCGCGCCGCGCGCAGGAATTCGCCGAACTCGCCAGGTCCGCCGGTGCGGAGATCCTGGGCAGCGTGCACGCCCGCGTGGATGCGCCCAATCCGAAGTTCTACATCGGCACCGGCAAGGCCGACGAAGTGCAGGCGAAGGTGCGCGAACTCGGTGCCGACCTGGTGCTGGTCGACCACGCGTTGACGCCCGTCCAGGAACGCAATCTCGAAAAGCACCTCTCCGCGCGGGTGATCGACCGCGCCGCGTTGATCCTCGACATCTTCGCGCAGCGCGCGCAATCGCACGAAGGCAAGCTGGAAGTCGAGCTCGCGCAGTTGAAGCACATGGCCACGCGATTGGTGCGCGGCTGGACCCACCTGGAGCGCCAGCGCGGCGGTTCGATCGGCCTGCGGGGCCCCGGCGAAACCCAGCTCGAAACCGACCGCCGGTTGTTGCAGAAGCGCGTCGAGCAATTGCAGAAGCGCATCGACAAGGTCGGCGTGCAGCGTGACCAGCAGCGACGCGCGCGCCTTCGCAACACGCTGCCGCGCGTGGCGCTGGTCGGTTACACCAACGCCGGCAAGTCCACGCTGTTCAACGCGGTCACCCGCGGCGCCGTCTACGCCGCCAACCAGCTGTTTGCAACGCTCGACCCGACCGTGCGCCGACTGGAAGATCTGGACGCCGGTCCCGCGGTGCTGGCCGACACCGTCGGCTTCATCCGCGAATTGCCGCACGATCTGGTGGCGGCGTTCCGGGCCACGTTGTCCGAAGCACGCGATGCCGACCTGCTGCTGCACGTCACCGACGCTGCCGATCCCGAACGCGATTTGTTGATCGACGTCGTCAACGGCGTGCTGGACGAAATCGGTGCGGGCGAGGTGCCGCAGCTGATGGTGTTCAACAAGATCGACCTGTTGAACGCCGATATTCCTGCGGACGAAGATCAGGCGCCGATGATCCCGGACCCCGGTTTTCGCCAAGTCGCACCGCGCATCGATCGCGATGCGGCAGGCATGCCGACGGCGGTGTGGCTGTCCGCGGCAAGTGGCGAAGGCCTCGACCTGCTTCGACAGGCTGTCAGCGAGCGGCTGGCTGGTGCGCGCGTGCACGCGGAACTGCGGCTGCCGCCGCGCGCGGGACGCCTGCGCGCCCGCCTGATCGAACTCGGCGCAGTCAAGTCCGAACGTTATGACGAACACGGCTGGCGCCTCGACATCGATGCGCCGCGTGACCTGTTGCTGCCGCTGGCGGGCGACGTGCGCGGCGACGACGCGCGGCTTTTCCGTGATTGGCTCGACGCGGCATAGCTGTGCGATCGTCCCTGATCGCTGAGTTTCGGAGATGCGGTTCAGGCGAATTGACGGCGAGCAACCATCCATGGTGCGGGCGCTCAGGTGGACACGCGATGCCACTGGCATCGCTTAAGCGTCCACCTTCGCCCTGACTTCTCGCGACAGCTGCTCCGATCCAATCTTCGAAAGAAGCTTCCGGCGCTCTGGTAGAATGCAGCGTTTGCGCCTGACCGTGGCGCGCCATTCCCGCAACCCGAGGCTGTGCGAAATGCCCTGGAAGGAACCCGGCGAAAAACCGCGCGAACCCAAGGGCCGTGAACCGTGGGGACAGGGGGGCGGCCAGGGCGGCGGCCCTGATCTGGATGCATGGTTTCGCAAGGCGCGACGTTCGCTCGGCCCGTTCGGCCGCGGACCGTTGAGCGCGCTGGCGCTGATCGGGGTGCTGGTCTTGCTGTGGTTCGTGATCGGCGGATGGACGTCGATCGGTGGGCAGCAGGTCGGCGTGCTGTTGCGGTTCGGGCATTTCCAGCGCGTGCTGCAACCGGGCGTGCACTTCCATCTGCCGCCGCCCATCGACAATGTGCAGAAGGTCGACATGGATCGGGTGCGCACCGTGAACGACGAGGCGCGCGTGCTCACCAGCGACGGACAACTGGTGCTGGTCGACTACGACGTGCATTACAAGGTCATCAACGCGCGCGCATTCCTCTACGCCACGCGCGATGCCGAGGAGGTCATCCGCAACGCGGCGACTTCCGCCGTGCGCGCGGCGACGGGCACGCACAACGTGCAATGCCTGATCGACGGCCTCGGCCTGCCGTGCGCCGCGGGACCGGTGGATCCCGACAAGCTCGGCGCGGACGTCCTCGCCCGCTTGCATGCCTCACTGCCCGACGCAAGGGACAAACTCGGCACCGCGATCACGGACGTCGATGTCCAGAGCATCGGCGTGCCCTCGGACGTGAAGCAGGCCTTCGATGCGATCGCGAAAGCGCACGACGACGTCAAGACCATGAAGACCAGCGCCGACGCCGACGTCGCGCGCCGCAAGGTCGACGTCAAGAACGAGGCGACGTCGATCAAGTCCGATGCCGAGGCGTACCGGCACCAGGCCGTAGCCGACGCCAACGCAGCGGTCGCGCGTTTCGATCGCATCCTGCCGCAGTATCAGGCAGCGCCGCAGGTGACGCGCCATCGGCTGTGGCTGGACACCATGCAGGCGGTGTTGACCCGCAACCGCGTGGTGGTGAATACCGGCTCAGGTGACGTGATCGTGCAATTCCCCGCACAGCATTCCGAGGTGACCGGTGCGCCCGCCAGCGCGGCCAGCGGCGCGTCGCCGCCCCCGGTTGCACCCGCGCCGTCGGGGTCGACCGCGGTGCCGGTGACATCCGGCCCCGACGTGCAGGCGGTGGACTGATGAAATACGCCATTCCCATCGTGATCATCGTGCTGGCGCTGCTCGGCATCAACGGCATCTACGTCGTGGGTGAGGGACACGCCGCGGTGCTGTCGCGCTTCGGCGACGTGCAGGTCGCGGGCATCGGCCCCGGGCTGCATTTCAAGCTGCCGTTCGTGCAGGACATTTCGGTGTACGACACCCGCGAAATCACCACGCAGGCCGAGCCCGGCGACTGCAAGACGCGCGACGGCCAGCTCGTGCGCGTCGGGTTCTACGTGCGCTGGCAGATCGTCGATCCCGCCTTGTATTACAAGGTGACCTCCGGCGACGAACTGCAAGCCATCCAGTTGATGGAACCGCTGATCCGCGACGCATTGCGCAAGGATGTCGCGAACGTCGACCTGCCGGGCCTGCTGTCTGCCAACGAAGCGATCGGCGCGAAGTTGCGCGGCGAAGTCGGCGGGCAGGTTCGCCAGAAACTCGGCATCGACGTGCTGGATGTCGCGATCGGTCGCGTGTTGCCGCCGGAAGACGCGCTCGCGTCCGTGTACAAGCGCATGACTACCGAAGCGCAGGCCGCGGCGGGCACCGTGCGTGCCGAAGGCGAGGCCGCGGCGGCCGCCATCCGCGCCGGGGGCGACGCCGACGACCAGCAGGTGCTCGCGGCCGCCAACCAGTCCGCGGCAGCGGTGCGCGGCGAGGGCGATGCACAGGCGGCGAAAATCTATGCCGCCGCCTCGGCGAAAGACCCGCAGTTCTTCCGTTACTGGAGCAGCCTCGACACCTGGCGCAAGAGCTTCAGCGGCGGCGGCGCCATCGTGGTGCTGGACAAGGGATCTTCCTTCATGCAGGCCGTCGATGCAGGGGCTTCGGGCAACGGTGCGCCGGCGAAGCCCTGATCAACAGCCGCCGGCCTGTCGAACCTGGCCACCAGTCGTCGCCTCAACCGAACGGAACCACGAAGCGAGAAAACAATGGGACAGTCAGTCGTAATCCTGGGCGCCCAATTGGGGGCGAGCGGCTGCGCTTGCGGACTGCCGGTGGCAGTCCGCGCAGGCGTGAGCGCCGGAGGCAGGATGCCGCAGGCCGGCCGACTTGGTGAGCCATGGATGGCGAATCTAGTCGGCGACGTCGCACCAACCGAACGGAACCACGAAGCGAGAAAACAATGGGACAGTCAGTCGTAATCCTAGGCGCCCAATGGGGCGATGAAGGCAAGGGCAAGATCGTCGACCTGCTGACGCAGGACATCGGCGCGGTGGTGCGCTTCCAGGGCGGCCACAACGCCGGCCACACACTTGTGATCAAGGGCAAGAAGACGGTGTTGCACCTGATCCCGTCGGGCATCCTGCGCGAAGGCGCGCTGTGCCTGATCGGAAACGGCGTGGTGCTTTCGCCCGCGGCGCTGCAGAAGGAAATCGCCGAACTCGAAGCCAGCGGTGTCGAAGTGCGCTCACGCGTCAAGATCAGTCCGGCCACGCCGCTGATCATGCCGTACCACATCGCGCTGGACCAGGCGCGTGAAAAGGCCGCGGGCGCCGGCGCCATCGGCACCACCGGCCGCGGCATCGGTCCGGCGTACGAAGACAAGGTCGCGCGTCGCGGCGTGCGCGTCGCCGACTTGAGCTATCCGAAAGAACTCGCTGAAAAGCTGCGCGAGGTGATGGACTACCACAACTTCGTCCTCACGAAATTCCTCAACGCCGAAACCGTTGATTTCCAGCAGACCCTGGACGAAGCTTTGGCCTTCGGCGAATACGTCGAACCGATGAAGTCCGACGTCGCCGGCATCCTGCACGACCTGCGCCGCAACGGCGAGCGGGTGCTGTTTGAAGGCGCGCAGGGCGCGCTGCTCGACATCGACCACGGCACCTATCCATACGTCACCTCATCGAACACGACGACCGGTGGCGCCCTGGCTGGCGCCGGCGTCGGCGCGGATTACATCGACTACGTGCTCGGCATTGCCAAGGCCTACGCGACGCGCGTCGGCGGCGGACCGTTCCCGACCGAACTCGATGATGCGATCGGCGAAGGCATCCGCAAGCGCGGCGACGAATTCGGCGCATCGACGGGGCGCCCGCGCCGCTGCGGCTGGATGGATATCGTCGCATTGAAGCGCGCGGTGTTGATCAACGGCATCACCGGTCTGTGCATCACCAAGCTCGACGTGCTGGACGGCATGGAAAAACTGAAGGTGTGCATCGCCTACGAATACCGCGGCAAGCGCACCGAATACGCGCCGCTGGACGCCGAGGGCTGGAAGGAATGTACGCCGGTGTACCTGGAATTCCCCGGCTGGAGCGAATCCACCCACGGCGTTACCGAGTGGGATCAACTGCCGCCTGCCGCGCGCGCGTATCTCCGCGCACTCGAAGAACTCGCCGGCTGCCCGCTCGCGATCGTCAGCACCGGCCCCGATCGCGACGCCAACATCGTGCTGCGGGATCCATTTGCGTAAGTGCCATCCGGCGAAAGCCGGGTCCAGCGAAGCAAACTCGCGCGCGCGTTTCCGTAAGGACAATCATCGCCTCGCAGCCGCAACTTCCGCGACGCCGACTTTTTGCGAGTCATTTCGTGGCGGCATGGCTTGGCGAGCCGCCTTCCGCGCATTCGGCTTGCGCGGTATCCGCGCTCACGCCGACGCAGTGGACGAAGCCCGGCGGCTGGTCGGTGTCGACCAGCCGTTGCCCGACCGGCAGGCCGAATGCCTGGATCGGCTTGCGCGCGCATCCGGCGGTGGCGCGGCAGTTGTCGGCGTAGAGGGCGTAGTGGCACACGCCGCTGGAGCTGGCGACGCAGCGAAAGGTGGCGACGCCGTGCACGATGTCCACTTCGCTGCGCAGGGTCTGCTGGCCGCTGGTGCTGGATTGCACGATGACCGTTTGGCCGTGCGGGTTGCAACCAAAAAGCGACAGGGCGAACCAGAACAATGCGGCAAGTTTGGTCATGGTGTTCTCCTTGCGTGGTGCGCAATGTCACAGCGGCCTGAACAGCGCCATGAACGGCGCGCTCACGGCCAGCGTTTCGTCGCGGCCCTTGAGGCGCAGGCTGCCGCGGCCGCTGTCGTCGCGCACGATCGAGGCGATGGCCTTGAGATTGACGACGGTGGAGCGGTGGATCTGGCGGAAGGCCTGCGGGTCCAGCGTGGCCACCAGCTCGCGCAGCGGTTTGCGCAGCACGGCTTCGCCATCGGCGGTGACGGCCACGGTGTATTTGTTGTCGGCGCGGAAGTACAGCACGTCGTCAACCATCACCAGGCGTGTTTCGCGTCCGCTGCTGGCAGTGATCCAGGTCAGCGGCGGGGCGTCCTGGCCGTGGCGCCCGCGGGCGAGTTCGCGCACCAGTTCGGCGAGCCCGGCGGCGTCGAAATGGTTTTGCGATGCGCGGGCCTTGAGACGTTGCACCGCCGCGGCGAGGCGTTCGGGCTGGATGGGTTTCAGCAGGTAGTCGATCGCGCCGCGCTCGAAGGCGGCGATGGCGTACTGGTCGTAGGCGGTGGTGAACACGACCTGGG
>Ga0209178_1000353_pt1 | contig 13150 bp, 24 predicted proteins | sample GAAS200_FD_187521 | JGI IMG/M metagenome (GOLD analysis project Ga0209178, IMG submission 187521) | Agricultural soil microbial communities from Georgia to study Nitrogen management - GA AS200 (SPAdes) (version 2) | ecosystem: Environmental > Terrestrial > Soil > Agricultural land | place: USA... | reverse complement strand
AACCCGAGCATCAGCAGCAGGGTTCCGCTGGCGACGCGCGTGTCCACACGGAAGTAGACCGGCGCCACTTGAGCAAGCAGCAAGAGGCCGACGAGGAGGCGCGTAATGCGTCCCCCAGGCGGGGCTTTCAATGCCGTGCCCCTCCCCGTCGCAGGCTCCACAGACCCTGGACCGAAAGGAGCATGGTGGCGCCGCCGATCCCGCCGAGTGCCCAGAGTGTCCAAACGAAGAAGAAACCGCCGGCGGATGCGGCGATGTCGGGGTAGTTTGCCCCCCTCATGTGCAGGACTGGGACGCCCGCCGCCATCAATCCCACGACGAGCGTGATGACGTACCCCCAGCGCCGTCCGGGGAGCACCAGGGTGCCGTAAAGGAGGACGGCCAGGACGACCAGCGCGACATTGGAAGACTCGGCCTTGGATATCCCGCGGACGATGTCGTCGCTTAGGTGAAGCGTCAGCAGGAGGAGCGACAGCAGGGCCGTGATCTTCAACATTGTGTTGATGCTCATCGATGGTCTCCGGGTGCACGCTGGCCGGACTGCCCGGCTCGAGACGAGCCGCGTCCACGCGACGACTTGGCCCGCTGGTTGAAATCAAGGCACAGCCTTACCCAGTACTCCAAGGCTCTTTTCGATCTGACCGCGTCCTCGCGTACGTGCACAAAGCCCCGGTAGGCGCGGCCCCTCATCCTTACCGTGCGGACACCGGTGCGCGCAATGGCCTCGTCGTGTCGCTGCGGATCGATGCGGCACATCAACCGATCCCGCCCGACGCTGATGCACATCTTGCCGTTGACCATGAAGGTCGTACCGCCGAACATCCGGCGTTCGGCGACGCGGGGGAGCCGGCACAGCGCCGCCCGCACTCGATCAATCAACGCCGGTGTTCTCCCTCCTTCCGTCATCACAGCTGCGCCGCCGCAAGCACCACCCAGGCTCCCGCGAGGAGCAACACCGGAGCGGTCCAGACGCCCGGAACGGCGCGTCGGGCAATGATGGCCCCCGCGAGGTGGAGCGAGCCGTTCGCCACGTGGATCGCCCCCAGCGCGAACGCGGCCCAACGCATTCCGGGGTCGCCCGCGAACGCCAACGGTGTGAGCACCGCGAGAACGACCACCGCCGCGCTGAGTCCGAGCAGCCAGGGCCAAAAGGTGAACGTCGGGGGAAACGGGAAGCGGCCGAAACGTTGCCGGATCCGAAGGGCCCGAGGGTTGTACCAGGCGAGAAAGTCATGGGCCGCCTCATCGGCCACGTGCAGCGCGAGGGCGAGCACGGCGGCGACCCACGCCGTCCCGAAGGGTGCCGCGACGCCGCCGGCGGTCACGCCGGATCACCCTTGGGGCGCACAGCGCCCCCATCCTTGATGAGCTCGCTGACGATCATTCTTCCCACTTAGGCGTCACGGCCACGCACGAAGGTCTCGACGGGCACGCGCAGCCACGACACCATGGCGAGCATCCCGTTGACTTCCATGCGTCCGCCGGCCCGGGTTCGCGTGAGGGTGCTGGCACTCACGCCGACCTCGGCGGCGACCTGGGTCCAGGCGAGCCCGCGCGCGGTTCGCTGCTTGTCGAGCGCCGCATATAGAGCCTTCGCGTCGAATCGAGGCATCGTGTGGTCAGGCCGGTGAAATCCGGTTCGCGTCCCGCTGTTGCGCGAGGACGCGCTCGGCGAAGTCCAGCCGCTCCTCCAATTCGCCCATCCGCTGCTTCAACTGCTGGAGTTCGCCGAGGCGGGCTTGCAGGTCTTCCAACATCCGCTCGCGCTCGGGCGGGAGCGCGGGCGACGCGCGCTTCGGGGACAACCAGCGGACGGTCACGATTCCCGCGCACGTCACCGCGATGATGGCACAGATGCCAACCACCCGCTCAACGAAGTCTATCGGAAGTCCGAACATCGCGAGGCCTAGCCACGGAGCAGCGGCACCAGCGCGAGCGCGAGCGCCAGGAGGCCGACGAGCAGGGCCAGGCGCCGGCGGGCGTGCCGCAGCCCTTCCCAGCGGAGTTCGTCGAGATAGAAGCGGCCGGCGCCCACCTCCTGGAGGACCCCTCGGCGCCGCAGCTTCAGAAACGCGAAGCGCTCCCCGACCCCGATCGCGGCCGGCGTCGTCGCGGCGGTGGGGGACACGGCGCCGGCTTGGCGAAACGCGGCGACGATATGCCTTTCCTTCACCAGCATCACGACTGCGGCGGCGCTAGCTCCCATGGTTTGGATCTCCAGTGGCGCGGGGCGCGGGCGAACGGCTCGTGCTCACAAATCAACGACTCCTTCGCGGCGCCGCCAGCGGCAGGCGCCCGCAAGCGACGCCGCGACCATGCCGACGAGGTTCACACCCGAGTCCCATACGATCACGCGAATCGACAGGGACCGGGACAGGCCATACCCTGCCAACGCCAGCGTCAGCAACAGCCATAAGCCGCGTTCAGGCGCCGGTCAGGCCGCACCGTTCGACTCCTTCAACTCGTATTGCAGGGCTCCCGACGGGCACCGTTGTACTTGCGTTGCCACGTCGGTCGCGGATGCCAGGTCGGGGCGAATCCAGCGCTTGCGGCGGACGTCGAAGACGAGAGGCAGGCCGCGCACGCAGACGCCGGAATGGATACACACCCTGGGATCGAACGTCACGGTGATCTCGGGTGTTTCGTAGGTTTGGACCCGCTTCGCGCCAGCTCTCGGATCTCGCATAGTCCCGTGGCTCGTCGCCTAACCGCCCGCGCCCAGGCTGGGGCGCGCAGAAGAAGATTGATCCGTTTCCCCCATGTACCGCGCGGCGTCAGTTTCAGCCGCTGGTGCGGCCGCCGCTCCTAGAAGCTCGCTCGGGCGCTTGCCCGTACCCGCAGCACCGATTCCTGTCGAAAGCGGCGCTTGTACTCCGCAACGACCTCTGTAAGCGCCCGATCAAAGCCTCCCCCCACCGGATGCACCAGTTCCACCACAAAGCTCGGTTCGCGCTCCAGCACTCCATTTGCGCCACGCCATTGTCCTTCTGCTGGCCAGGCCGTGAATCCGTCGGGGAACCGCGGCGTGACCACTTCGACGAGAAACGCCGCCCAAGCGGAATCCGTGACGACCAAACTATCACCCGCGTTGCGGCCAAAGTAGAGACGTTCGATCAGGACCGGAGAACTGGAGGTACCGCGGACCGACGGTGCACAGGCGCTCGCCAGGAGCAGAGCGGCGGTGACGGTGAGACGATGGACGTACATGTACGGGGTGCGCGGCTGCTACCGGCTCGCGCCTGCGCGGCGGCGCCAAACGTGAGTGATCATAAATCAACGCCTCCTTCGCGGCGCCAGCTGCAGCCGCTGGTCAGGCAGCGCGGTCAGTGAAGCGGTCTCTAGCCGCCGATCCGCCGCTCTTCCCTCGTCTTGCTGAGTAAACGCTCTGCGAAGTCGAGCCGCTCCTGGGTTTCCGAGTGCTCCTCTTGGAGCTGCTGGACCGTAGTCTCGAGGGCCTCGAGTCGCGCTGCGACGTCGGCCGAGGGTGATTGCAGCCGAGCGGTCCACAGATGAGCGACCCTGATGATCGTGAACGCGGCGGTGCCCACGACGACGATGAGTCCGACGAGTTCGACAGCGTTAGGTCCCACGTGGTCTTCCTCGTTGAGGTCCGAGAATCGCCTGCGCTACCCAACGAACCCCGCGTAGCCTCCACCGTAGCGACTTCTTGGAGTGTCCGCTAGCTCGGGAGCGGAACCGGCCTATCGGCTCGCGGCTAGGCGGCGCTCCTTCGGGCGCCGACAGCTCAGGCGCCGGTTCGGCGGCACGGACTAGGAGCGAGGGACGGGGTGGTCCGTGAGCACGGGCAGAAAGGACGCCCAAGGACCAACCTCATCCCCGTACTGCTTGGCCATCACCCGCGCGACCTGAGCGAGGTGCCCCAAGTCGTGCACCACCCACGCCGCCAGCAACTGCCGGAGCGTCACACGCCCGAGGCTCGGGTGCTCACCGGGGAGATCGAGCTCCCGCGCGGTAAGGTTCCAGGAGCGGAGGAGCTCCAGATTCCTAGCACGCAACCGGGAGAACTCGGCGAGCAGGGACTCCAAGGAGCGACCGGCGTTTCGCGCCCGGTGGCGGAATCGATCGTAGGGTTCGAAGCGGAGGTCGGGTCCCCGTGCGAGAATGATGCGAGCGCGCGGGATCCAGTCGGTCTCCTCACCGTCGACCAGGTGCCCCACCACGTCAAATGCACTGAACGTCTCGGGACCTTCAGTGCCTCGGACGCACGGCTCACCCAGGCCGTCGAGGAGCGCCCGGAGCGTGGCCGGCGAACGTCGAAGCAGGTCTATGGACCGATCGAGATCGAAGTTCACGGTCTGTCGCCTACCGAATCGCGGCTAGCCGATTCACGTCGTTAATGTATCGCGCGGCGGCGTCGAGCCGCGGGTCAGGCAGCATCGCGCGCGCTGGGCTTCAGGCGAGCACCGATCAGGGCAAGAATCAATCCACAGGCCGCACCAAACAGACCGAGCAGGGCGAAGAACGGGATTCGCGTGGTTAGTGGAGCGGCGCCCGTGTATCCAGCGAGCATGAACACGAAGGACAGCGCGAAGCCATACAGAGCACCGGCGAGCCAGGCGCCGGGTTTCCCGAACCCGTACCCCAGGCCGAGACCGGCCGCGCCCCAGGGGATCAGCGTCCAGAACCCGAGGAACAGGGCGTGCGCAGTTGCCCAGCCGAGGGCCAGGCCAAGGGCGATGGGCACCGCTATTCGTGACATAGCGCTTTCGTGGCGCTGCCTATAACGAATCGGGCTCGGCCGTCACACCAGCCGCCACGCGCCGGCGAGCGCCGCAGCAGCGGCCGCAACCAGCATATGGGCCGGCAGGAAGTTCCCCATGAACTTGTACAGGATGAACGCCGTGGCCCCCGGGATAATAGCCAGGCAAGTCACGATCGGCCGATTCGCCAGTGCCGGGCGAGCGGCGAGACATCCGAATGCCACCGCCAGGATCACGAGGGTCGCCGCGTCAATCAGCCAGAGCCCCTTGAGGGAGTTGCCGTAGAACGGGGGGAGGTCGGAAGCGGCGACGGCGGCCGCCGCCTTGCTGAACGCCGCGGCGTGCGTCAGACCGCCCAGGAGGAGGACGGCGGCGCTGAACGCGAAGAGGAGTCGTGGAAGCGGGTTGTGCATGTTGAGTGTCCCTCCTCGCCAGAGGCGGTTATGGGTTTCTCCGCTGCGCGTGGGCAGGCAGCGTCTTCCCGTCAGCAATCGATGCACCAAAAGCCGGTGCGGTGGCCGCGGAGCGTGAATCTGGCATTCGCCTCGAGGGGGGCAGGGTCTGTAAAAGGCCGACGGTGCGTATCCGGCCCGAGCGACGTCAGGATCAACGTACCACCGGTCGCCAAGTAGCGCCGTCCAAGCACGTTCACTTCGGCGTAGCCCTTAGCTCCACAGCGCGGGGCCTCGTTGGTGTCGCGGTGGTCCCCGAACGTAAAGCACGTCGGCGTGGCTAGGTGTGTCGCTTTGATTGGCAGGTCGAAGAATAGGGTAGTGAAATTCGCGACGGCGCGCTCAGGACTGCAGAGGATCCTGACGGTGTCGGCGTTCCGATGCCAGGCGGAGGCCGGGAGGGTGTCCGCGGGCGCCGACGGCGTTGCGAAGGTGGCCTGGCAGGACCCCCCCTCGCTGATCGTACCGCGGACTTCGACGCGCTGGGCGTAGTACCAGGGCGGATCGCAGGCGAGTGCCCCGCCAATCAACATGAGACTCGTCGCTCTCGGGATGACTGCGTGCGGTGGACGCACGAAGAACCCTCCGCGGTCTTGGCGGCGCCTAACGGTTCGCGCCGGAGCTGCGGCGCGGAGAAGACGAGTGATTCATTTCCCTAATGTAGCGCGCGGCGGCAGCGTCAGCCGCTGGTGAGGCCGCGACCGACGGAGGCTATTCCAGTCCGGTCATCCAGAACAACCAGCCGATCGCAAAATGCCACACGTACCAGGCCAGGAACGGCGATGCCGGGATCCCTACCCATGCGAGGAGTCGGTTGCGCGCGGTGCGAAGCTCCGGTGAGCGCGCGAGGGCCCGGAATGCCAGGATAGTACCACCGACGTCGAGAATGAGGGCCAGAAACACGACTGGGAGGGTGCGGACTACCCCTTCCAACCTTCCTTCCGTTCCGCCCGCGAAATGAGACGACCACACGCCACGGAAAATCCAGAGCAGCGCGACGAGGCACAGGACGTGCGCGGCAACGATCATCCGCTGAGCAGAGCGCAGCCCGCGCGCCGCATCCACAGTCGCGGCCTTGGCGGACTGGTGGTCGGCGGGGTGCCCCTGTCCGCCGCGACGGAACCAGAGCAGGATGGCGCCCCCACCGGCCATAATGAACAAGAGGGCGAACAGGGTGAGAACGTGTATGGCGAGTAGCCATGCACCGAGCGCGATCCCAAGAAGACCTACGGTGAACACGACGGCGGGAGGCGTGTCGTACTCGCGGCTGTTGGACACTGGGCGTCGCTGCCTACCGGCTCGCGCCTAAGCTGCGGCGCCTGGCTTGAGTGCTCACAAATGAATGGCTCCTTCGCGGCGCCGGCAGCTGCCGGCGTTGGTTAGGCGCTGGTTAGGCGGCTGACGACGGGCCGCTCGGCGGCTTGCGAGTGGACAGGCCGAAAGGTACGTAGCTGGGACACCACCCGATAAGACTCGTGACAATGAACGCGATGGCGACGATCTCGAGCACGATGGCGAGGGTGCCACTGATCTTGTGCGTGAAGTAGAGAACGGCGATCGCGAGCGCAACAAGAATGCGGATGGTGCGGTCGACGGTGCCCATGTTCTTGGTCATTACGGCCCTCCTGGTGAAGGGATCGGGGGCAAAGTCACGTTCTCCGAAAATGCAGCACGAGTAGGGTGAGACTTGCAAACACCGCGAGACAAAGCAGGCACGCCGCTGCCAGTTTCGCGATGGTGGACGCTCGAGTCGTCACCGCGTCAGCCGCCTACCGGCTCGCGCCTAAGCTGCGGCGCCGAGGTCTAGTCATCACAAATGAATGGCTCCTTCGCGGCGCCGGCAGCTGCCGCCGCTGGTTCGGCGGCTGCCCCACTCATTGCACGTTGACGGTGTCCTGAACGGTCGGATTGCCACCCGTGTGGGTGAACGTAACTACTGCTTGGCCGTGGACCGCCGCCTGGAATCGAAAGCGCTGGGTCGGTCCGCCCGGCGTGAAGGGGCCCACGATGGAGTCATCAAGGAAACGCACGGCGCTCGAGGACACGAGCGGCGGGCTGCTATACTGGCCGGGCCCGACGGTCGAGAGCATGAGGTCGAGCTCTTGGCCAACGGCGACTGAGAGCGTATGGGTCGTAATCCCGTTGACCGAGAGCGCCTGGTCGGCGCCACAGGCGGTGAGGAAGGACAACATCGCGAGCATCGGGTGGATCCGCATCTGGTCCTCCTGACTTCGTAGAAACTCCGGCAACGGCCTAACGGGTCGCGGTCAAACTGCGCCGCCGGAGTGTGCATGTCACAAGGCAATTCTACTACGAGGGGCGGCGTCAGCTCCAGCCGCGTGTTAGGCTGCGACCCCCGTGGACTGCCTTCATTCATCGCGCCGCCGAAAGAAGGCAAGGACATATCCGTCGGCATCGGTCACCTCGAAGCCCCAAAGGCCATCATCGATAAACGACAGCTCCTTCACGAACGACGCGCCGCGCTCCTTGAACTCGTGGAACAGTGGATCGGGGTCCAGCGTGTAGACACAGGCGTCCCAGCGAGCCCACTGGTGTCGGGTACGATTTGGGCACGGAAGCACGTCGGGCCCAATAGCCTTGAGCATGATGCCGATCCCGTCCCGGCTCACGTGGCCATAGTAGACATCGTCGGCGGGACCCTGAAAATCCAGCGTGAATCCGAAGCATGCGATGTAATGGGCGATCGATGCCTGGAGGTTTTTCACGATGAAGAATGGGCTAATCGATGCGAGGTTTCTTGACGGCCCGTCGTGGTCGGCGCGATCTGGCGAGACGTTGCCTGAGTGCCGGCTGGGCTGTTTCATCGGCGCCTAACGGCTCGCGCCTAACTTGCGGCGCCGAATCTCAGTGGTCACAAATGAATGGCTCCTTCGCGGCGCCGGCAGCGTCGGGCGCTGGTCAGGCGGCAACCGGCTACCGGACCCCGGACGGCGGCCCGGCCACCGACCAATGCGCATCCCGAAACTGCCACCCGGCAGACCGGTGCTCGGCCACCCCAGTGAAGAATCCCTCTTCCTCGACTCGCTGCCCCTCCGCATTGGTCTGGGTCTCGTGGTATGGCGCCGCGACAACCGCCAGGCCGTGACCGAGCGGATCGACGCGGACTGCGCCGCTCCACCGGAGTTCGATACGGGGCATGGCTTGAATCAGGCCCGTGATCACGCGGCTGGCAGAATCGTAGGTTGGGAAGACCATGTGCCCTTCCGACGCCATGAAGAACGCCGGTTCATCCGCGAAGTACCTCCGCCACGCGCCCGGGCCTTGAGTTGTCACACCCCGAGCGACGTCCGCCGCAAACGTGCGAACGCTATCCTGGATCGCCGCCAGATCTGCGGTCCCAAGGGCACCGCCCTGTGACGCGCGCCTCACGTTGCACCCGACCACGGTCAACGCAGCGACCAGCCCGACGCTAAGCGACGTGCGCACCGATGCCTCCCGCGGAGTCAGCTTGCTGCCTAACGGCTCGCGCCTAGGCTGCGGCGCACGTGCTGAACATGAGGCAACATGGACGCTTCCTTTAAGAGCAGCGCCGCCAGCTTCAAGCGCATGTTAGGCCGCTTCCGCCCAAGCCATCTCGTGGCGGGGGTGTCTAAGCATCGACGATGACGCGGAACCCACCGTAGGTCATGCGCTTGAGGTCGAACGGCATTGGGGCCTTCATCATTCGGGCCATCGCAGGATCCTTCATTACGTTCGCGTTTACCCTGTCGCGATGTGTTCTCGACTTGAAGACGATCCACGAAAAGACCGGGACCTCTCCGACCTTGCACTTGGCGGCGCTCGTGAACGAGCGGCCCATCGTTGTCTTGAGATCATCACCCGCGCACTCGCGATACTCCAGGGCGCCATTCTTTTGCCAGACAGCGCCGGCACGACGGGCGATTCGCCGATACTGCTGGAGTTTACGCCTGGGCACCGCCAGCAGGAAACCGTCTACGTATGGCATCGTCTCCTCCGACTGGAAAGCCATCAACCGCGGAAGCGGCCTAACGGCTCGCGCCTAGGCTGCGGCGCACTGGTGAAAAAGTCATTCCTTAATCTACGTGCGCCGTCAGCTTCAGGCGCTGGTTAGGCGCGCGCGGCCACGAAGGCATCAGTTAACATAGGCCCTGTGCGGCCGCACGCGGCGAGCGCACACCACCCAACCCTCCCCGCCACTCCCGCAGCGACGGACGGAATCGGTCGCGGCCGTATCCATGATCACAAACCGCACGGTATAGTCGGCAATGCGGCCAGCCATACTTGGGTCGTGCCACCCTTCGAGGGCGGTGCGTACCGCAGGTGCGAATCCCGGATTAGGACTGACGAGGATCTCGAGGGTTGTCACCTGAGGACTCCCGACGGAGTCGAGCCGCACCCGAAAGCGAACAGGTCCCTCAACGCCAGCTTGCTGCAGCAGCTGGGGATATTGGAATGCTGGGGGCGCTGCATGGTGAGCCGCGCCACAAGCAACCATCGCCAGAAGGCCGGCAGCACCGAGTAGTCTGATCGAGTGACCCATTCGTAGCTCTGCGGGCGCCTAACGGCTCTGCGCATATGCTGCGAGCGCTGTGGTTTTCCAGGTGAGCTTCATCCCGAAGTCCTCTCGTATCAATGCCACGCGAACAAATGAACGGTTAGCGAGGGCGCTCAACAGCATCATGCGCATGTTAGACGGCCCGCGGTCACTCGGACAAATCACCTTTGCCGAGATTGCAGCCGTCGCAGAGTGTCTGCAAGTTCGCCAGCTCGGTACGACCACCCTTTGAGAATGGCACTACGTGATCGATGTGAAGGATGGTCCCGACCGCGGTGGCGGGAGATCGACCGCATTTGACGCATGTGAAACGATCGCGGAGCATGACCTTGAACCGCAACCCGAGAGCCGGAAATCGACTTCTCTTCGGTGAGGCCGGTTCCCCTAACGATTCTTCGGCCGATAGCTCTTGCGCCGCGACGAACGCCTTCATCGCTGCCAGCCAGCTGCCATAGCGCCTGACGTATGGGTGATGCGTGAGCGTGCTAAGTGGCGGCTGCATCTCACCCCTCCTCGGTTGCCGCCCCAGCGCAATCCAAGCCGTTCTCAGGTTGTCGAACAACTCGGCGTCGGAGAGGTTGGTGCGGGAGTTGAGGGGCAAGCCTGCGGCGGCGAGCGCCTTATTCCACGAGCCGAACCGTTTCTTTACAGCGGTGGATGAAAACTTGCCGTGATGCCGATACGCGTCCTGAGTGACCGAGGCGCCGCCCAGGTGCCTTGCAACAGTGCGGAGGTCCTCCAACAGGGCGACCGTCTCGACTGCCGGCTTCGTGTCCTGGAATTGGAAGGGAGCCATTAGTTGTTCGCGGGCTGCCTAACGGCTCGCGCCTAAGCTGCGGCGCCAAATCTGAGTGATCACAAATCAATAGCTCCTTTGCGGCGCCGCCAGCTTCAGGCGCTGGTTAGGCGCCGCACAGTCAATCAATTGGGCGATCATACCACACGTACGTTGCGCCATTCCACCAGACCGCACTCCAATCCCATGGCCAGCGACCGAGATGGACCACTTCGGCGGCTGACACTGGTTGGCCCGGAAGCGTCGACCGCGGAGCTACTTCCCAGAACCAGACATTCGCGAGGTTATCTGGGCCATTCGGCGTCCCCGCTGCTACAAGATGCACGGAGGAGTCGGCCGAATTCACAAAGACAACGCCGCGTTTCCCCGACGCCTTCTCTTGGACCTGCACGACCACGTCAATCAGCGTATCGGCATCAAAGTGGCCGCTGAGGTAGAACGGGTTCAGACGCTGGAAGATGTCATAGCTCCTGTAGAAACCGTGTTTCAGTAAGGCGCGGCGCGCCCAGTCGGGGAGATAGAGCTCGGCGCCAGGTGTGGTATCGCGGGGATTCGAGGTAATTGGAGGGGGCGATACGGCCGATAGCGAGCCAGCAGACGGGACATTGAGATGTGCGAGCGGAGCTCTGTTGGCTCGCGGAGTTGGGCCACGCGTGCATCCAGCGGTGATGACGGCGACGGCGGCCAGTTGGTACCACAATAGGCGAACCATGAGATCGTGTCGATCTTTCGGTGTGCGTGCGCCTAACGGCTCGCGCCTGAGCTGCGGCGCGCAAGAGTGAGCACCGTCCCTGCCCTGCCTCGCGCCGACAGCTTCAGGCGCTGGTTAGACGGCGCTTCGGTCTCCGGAGCACGGGTGGGCGAAGCCCCGGGCCAACAGCTCGCCTCACGATCGATGTGCCCCGCGGGCCAGCAGCCGCCTGGTGTGTCTTTGGAAAAACAATCAGTCCAGCTTTTCATAGCGTGTGCGTCCGGCTAACGGCTCGCGCCTAAGCTGCGGCGCCGAATCTGAGTCATCACAAATCAAGGGCTCCTTCGCGGCGCCGCCAGCTTCAGGCGCTGGTTAGGCGGCACTACTGGCGAGTGTAGAGAACATCCACCTTGCAATCCTGCAGGCTGACGGAGCGGATCGTGCCGCTGACGTCCTCGAACATCTCAGCGTCGACATACTTGCCGAACGCCTTGGGAACGGTGCATGGCTGCAGTTGCGAAGCACCTGGCGCGACAGCGCGTGCAGCCCTTGCCTGCCGAACCACCAAGGCACTTGCGGTTCCCAGCAGGACGATGGCGGGGACAAGCCAACGACGTGACATAGGGCGACCTCGGGTTGGAGAAATAATCGGTCGATATGGACAGCATGCCCAGAAAGGCTGTGGTGCCGCCTAACGGCTCGCGCCTAAGCTGCGGCGCCAGGCTTGAGTGATCACAAATCAACGGCTCCTTCGCGGCGCCGACAGCTTCAGGCGCTGGTTAGGCAGCGAGCGCACGGGCGATGCCCACGGCGAGCGAGATCGCGAACCCAACGAGAAATGCTCCGATGAGCAGTCGCGTAAATGACTGGATCGAGCCCAGTTTTCCAATTCCCGCCATCGTAACCGGCTTTTGCCCGGGGACCGCCACAACTCCGTCCTCACCGAGAACTGCTCCGAGGGTGAAGGACTGCAAGCCTAGGCGCTCTTCGAGGGAGCGAGCAAAGCGTATCCGGAAGTTGTAGAACGCGTAATTCCTCTCGAAAGACGCCAGCCAGAGTAGGGCCAAAGCGAACCCGACGCCGCCGCGTAGCATAAGCGAGTTAGTCGTCGGGGCGATCGCGACGTCAAGGTACGGTTTGGCAAGCAGCCCCATGATGACCAGGTAGGCACCATTGATCACCCATATGTTGCGCCCGGTGTCCTGAATCATCGCGATTACGCCGCGATACTCCTCTGCGAGACGAGTCCATTCGGGTGTGCCCGGGCTAAGTGGGGCGGCGGGCACCGGACGGGATGGGCTCATGTGCGGACTCGCGTGGAGGGGTGAATGAGCTCGCCGCCTAACGGCCGCGCCTAAGCTGCAGCGCCAAACTCTGAATGGTCACAAATCAATCGCTCCTTCGGGCGCTGACAGCTTGAGGCGCTTGTTAGGCAGACTTCGACGCCGATCAAACGTCACCGCCAGCTGGCCGATCACCCTGCCCCACTTCGACGGTCTCGCTGTCTACGCCAGATCCTCGAGGCTCGCCAGGCGCACCCACGAAAAGCTTTCGCCGACCCCGACAAGGTTAGAGTGGCCGTTTCGTTCTGCCTAACGGCTCGCGCCTAAGCTGCGGCGCACTAAAGAAGAAAGCGTCACTTCCCTGCCTTCGTGCGCCGCCAGCTTCAGGCGCTTGTTAGACGGCGCTTCGGTCTCCGGAGCACGGGTGGGCGAAGCCCCGGGCCAACAGCTCGCCTCACGATCGATGTGCCCCGCGGGCCAGCAGCCGCCTGGTGTGTCTTTGGAAAAACAATCAGTCCAGCTTTTCATAGCGTGTGCGTCCGGCTAACGGCTCGCGCCTAAGCTGCGGCGCTCAATTCCAGTCTGCACAAATCAATGGCTCCTTCGGCGCCGCCAGCTTCAGGCGCTGGTTAGGCGACCGCGCGCTAGTACGACGTGCTCCGCAGCGTGG
>Ga0209178_1000352_pt1 | contig 13170 bp, 7 predicted proteins | sample GAAS200_FD_187521 | JGI IMG/M metagenome (GOLD analysis project Ga0209178, IMG submission 187521) | Agricultural soil microbial communities from Georgia to study Nitrogen management - GA AS200 (SPAdes) (version 2) | ecosystem: Environmental > Terrestrial > Soil > Agricultural land | place: USA... | reverse complement strand
CGCGGGCCTTCTGTTGCGGAGTTTCGCCCGGCTCGCGGCAGTAAACCCGGGATTCGATGGGAAGGGGGTGCTCACGATGTTCTCCCTCATTCCGACGGCCCGGTATCCCACCCCGCAGAGCTGGGCGGCGTACGAGCACACCGTCGTCGACCGCATTCGCGCGCTCCCGGGCGTCGTCCAGGCGGGCGCGATCAACACCCTGCCGCTGTCGAACATCGGGGACAACACTTCGGTGGACGTCATCGACCATCCCGCGAAGAGCATGGGTGAGATGCCCCAGGTGGGGTATCGCATCATCGCGGGGGCCTACTTCGACGCGCTCAAGATCCCGGTGGTCCGCGGTCGCGCGTTCACGCCGGCCGACAGCGCGGGCGCACCGCCGGTGGTCGTGATCAACGAGAGCGCGGCCCGCCAGTTCTATCCGGGCGAGAATCCCCTGGGCCGGAAGATCCGCCTGATGAACGGGGACACGACGGCGAAAACCATCGTCGGCGTGATGGGTGACACCCACGCCGAGGCGCTCGACGTCGCCGCCAAGCCGGAGGTGAGCTACCCCTACCAGCAGGGGGCGGAGCCGTTGATCACGCTGGTGGTGCGTACCAACGGCGATCCGCACGGCATGCTGCCGTCCATCAAGCACGAACTGGCCGCCATCGATCCGCAGTTCGCCTTCTACGCCCCGCGGACCATGGAGGAGCTGCTTTCCGCGTCCCTGGAGCAGCGGCGCTTCGCGCTCGAATTGCTGGTTGGGTTCGCGACCGCGGCCATGCTGCTCGCCGGCCTGGGGCTTTACGGTGTGATCGCCTACTCCGTCGCGCAGCGCACCCAGGAGATCGGCGTGCGCATGGCCCTGGGCGCCGAGCGGGGCTCGGTGCTGGGCCTGGTGATCAAGGATGGACTGGGGCTTACGGCCGCCGGCCTGGGGGTGGGACTCGTCGCCGCGGCGATGCTGTCGCAGGTCCTGCGGAGCCAACTGTATGGGGTGGGGACTCTGGACCCGGTCGCCTACCTGGGTGTCGTCGTGGTGTTCGCGCTGGTCGCCCTGGCGGCCAGCTATATCCCCGCGCGGCGGGCAGCCGGGGTGGATCCGATTATCGCTCTCAGAACGGAGTGATCATGGAGTCGTTGTTCACCGACATCCGGTACGCCGCTCGCTCGCTGCTCAAGAGTCCGGGATTCACGGCAACCGTCATCGTCACGCTGGCGCTGGGCATCGGCGCCAACACCGCGATCTTCAGTGCGCTGTACGGGGTCCTCTTCCGGCCTCTCCCGTACCCGCACCAGGAACGGATGGTGGCCCTCGGGTACACGTTCCAGGGTTACCACGGTGAGCAGTCCGTGACGTACCCCCAGTTCCAGTTCTTCCGGGACAACGCCCCCGGGTTCGAGGCCCTCGCGGCGAGTACCAGCCAGGGGGTGAATCTCTTTGCCGGAAACACGGCGCAGCATCTGCAGATGGTCCGAGTGTCGGCCGACTACTTCAAAGTCCTCGGCATCCCTCCAGCCCTCGGTCGCACCTTCACCGCCGACGAAGATCAGATCGCGGGACCAAGTGTCGCCATCATCTCGCACGACATCTGGCAGAGTGCCCTCGGCGGGTCCGCCGGCGTGATCGGCACACAGATCCAGCTCGATGGCACCCCCTACACCGTGGTCGGTGTGACGCCGGCGGGTCTGCGGGATCCCTGGGGAGACCGGATCGACGTGTGGTCGACGCTCGGCCAGGTGAGCCGGACCGTCGGCAGTGGACAGAATCTGACGTTGATGGGAAGGCTGTCGCCGGGCCTGGCCGTGCCACAGGCGAACGCGAAACTCCAACCGACTTTGGCCTCCTTCTCCAGCACCTTCCATAAAGACTCGACCACGAAGCTGGGTCTCACCTCCGTCCAGTCCGTGGTGGCGCAGGATGCCCGGACTCCTCTGGGCATTCTGTTCGGAGCGATTGCGTTAGTGCTGCTCATCGCCTGTGCGAATGTCGCGGGCCTCTTGCTGGGCCGGTCGGCGGCACGGCGGCGGGAGCTGTCGGTGCGGGCGGCTCTCGGCGCCACGCGGACGCGCCTCGTCCGGCAGTTGCTGGCCGAGAGTCTGGTGCTGGCAGTGGTGAGCGGCGCGCTGGCGCTGGGAATTGCGGCGTGGGGACTCGAAGCGCTACGCACCTACGGGGGCAGTGAGCTGCCCCGGCTGGGAGAGATCCAGCTCGATGGCAGCGTCCTCGCATTCAGTGCGGTACTCTCGCTCGCGAACGGCCTGGCCTTTGGACTCGTGCCGGCTCTGATGGGCTCGGGCACCAGCCTTCAGGAGGCGTTCCAGGAAACCGCGGGTCGAACCACCGCGGGCTGGGGGCGCGGCCGGATGCGGCACGTGCTCGTCGCCGCCGAGGTCGCGCTTTCGCTGGTGCTGCTCACGGGGACGGGCCTGCTCCTGCGAGCCTTCGGAAATCTGGTCCGCTCGGACATGGGCTTCGATCCGCGTCACGTCGTGGCGGCGGAGTTCTGGCTGACGGGATCGCGGTACCGGGACTCCGCTTCGATCTCGGCCTACTACGACAACCTCCTCCGGCCGGTGACCGCGCTGCCCGGTGTGCAAGCGGCATCGATCTCCGAGGCGGGGCTCCCGTTGACCCGCGGCGGCAACATCGGCATCAGGAAGCAGGGGGGCGACTGGAGGGGGGCCGATTACCGGGGCGTCACCCCCGGCTACTTCAAGGTTCTGGGGCTTCCGCTCCGCGAGGGCCGTCTGCTGACGGAGTCGGACAACGTCACCAGTGAGCGGGTGATGGTCGTGAACGAAGCCTTTGTGAAGCGTTTCCTGAACGGGGCGGACCCCTTGGGAATGACCCTGGAGAGCACCGATATCGGGACGAGGCGTATCGTCGGCGTGGTGGGCGACGTCACGTCGACCGTTGGTCGGCCGGCGACGCCGACCGTGATGATCCCTGCGGTGCAGGAGCCGGCGGGCCTGGTGACCGCCTTCAATGGCTGGTTCCCCATTCACATGATCGTGAAGACGGCGGGTGATCCGGCCTTGCTCCGCGTCCCGATGCGCCGGGCGATGGCCGAGGCGGATGTCGGCGTGCCCATTGGGGAAGTCCAGACGATGGTGGAGGTGTTGGACGGGACCCTGTCGCTCCGGCGGTTCGAGATGGTGTTGCTCGGGCTCTTCGCGGCGCTGGCCGCTCTGCTGGCCGCGGTAGGGATCTACGGATTGATGGCGTACCTGGTCCAGCAGCGGACGCGGGAGTTCGGCATCCGGATGGCGCTGGGGGCGCGTCAGCGCGACGTCTTGCAGCTGGTCCTGCGGCATAGTGCCGTGCTGGTCGGCGCCGGCATGGCCGCCGGAATCGTCGGGGCAATGCTGGCGACGAAGGTGATCGCCAGTCAACTCTTCGGCGTTGGAACATTCGATGTCGCCACCTTCGGAGCGGTTTCGGCCCTTCTTGTAGCGATCGCCTTGGTCGCGACGTGGCTGCCGGCCTTCCGGGCGACGCGGGTAGATCCGGTGGTGGCATTGCGTACTGACTAGGTGTCGGGTGTCGGGTGTCAGGTGCCAGGTGCCAGGGCTTCTTTCCCTGACACCCGACACCCGGCACCTGACACCTCAATGGAGCCGTCATGCTCGAATCTTTGCTGCAAGACCTCCGCTACGCCGCCCGGCGGCTGCTGCGCGCCCCGGGTTTCACGATCACCGCGGCGCTCACCCTGGCGATCGGCATCGGGGCAGTCACGTCGGTGTTCAGTCTGGTCGACGGCGTCCTGCTCAGCTCCCTTCCTTTCCCCGCGGCCGATCGCCTGATGTGGGTCGAGGATAACGGTACAGCCCCCTTGGGGCTCTATGACATCGCCAGGAGCGACCGAGGGAGCATCGAGGCCGCCGCCGCATACAGCAACCAAGAGCCTGCTGCTCTTCGTCGGTCGGGAGCTGCCGCAGGTCATGGACATTCGGATCAGTCTCCCGGTGCTTCTCTTTGCGACCGCCGTCAGCCTTGCCAGCGGCCTGGCTGCCGGCCTGGTTCCCGCGATTCTCGCGGGACGTCGGGATCCGGTCGACGGGATCAAGGGCTACAAGCATGATGCCAAAATTCGGCACCGCCCTGGAGATGCACTGGTGGTCGCGCAGCTGGCGCTCACGGTCGTGCTGCTCTCCGGCGCGGGTCTCCTGGGACACAGTTTCTGGCGACTGGTCACGGTGGACCCCGGGTACCGGTCCAAGGACGTGGTGAGCGTCCGAATGTGGCTCCCCAAGCTCCGGTATCCAACGGGTACGAGCCGCAGCGTGTACGTAGCGCGTGCCCTCGAGCGATTCAGGGCCATTCCGGGTGTGATCGGAGCGGCGGTGAGCACGAGCGCGCCCGACTTTGCCGGCGAGCTCAGCTTTAACGTCGCGAACCCGACCCACCCAGGTGTCCACGAGCTTACCGTCATTACCGAGTCGTCCCTCGACTTTCTGGACGTGCTTGGGATCCCGCTGAAGCGCGGTCGTTGGGCAAAAAGCGTGGGATCAGCCGTGATCAGCGAAGCGGGAGCGCGCCTCTACTTCCCCGGCGAGGACCCACTTGGGAAGGTGCTCACCGACGAGGGACGACGGGACCTCACGATCGTCGGCGTGGCGGGAGACACCCGTCAGATGGGTTTGAACCAGGATCCACCGCCGCAGCTCTACCTGCCCCTCGGTCCCGATCCAACGTATTACCCGAATTTCGTGGTGCGCACCTCCGGACCGGCGACGGCGATGGTCGCACCGTTGCGCCAGTCACTGGAGGAATTGGACCCCGGTACACCGGTCTACGACATCGCACCTGTCTCGGCGATGATCGCGAAGTCTCTCGCAACCCAGCGCTCGTACGCCGTCGCCCTTGGCGTCTTTGCCTTCGCGGCGCTCGCCTTGGCGGCGATCGGGATCTACGGACTCGTCGCGACCAGCGTCGCCCGGCGGACGCGCGAGATCGGCATCCGGATCGCGCTGGGCGCCGAGCGGGAGAACGTGATGGGCCTCGTGCTGCGGCGCGGCGTGATGCTGGCGGGTCTCGGTCTCGTGATCGGTCTCGGGGGATCGGTCCTTGGCACGCGAGCGCTCAAGAGCATGCTCTTCCAGGTCGGGGCGGGGGATCCGCTGGTGCTCGGTGCGGTCACCGTGGCGCTCTTTTCGGCGACGCTCGCGGCGACCTACTTCCCGGCGCGCCGTGCGGCGTCAGTGGATCCGCTGGTGGCACTGCGAACGGATTAGGTGTCAGGTGCCGGGTGTCGGGTGTCGGGGCCGCAATCTCTGACACCCGACACCTGACACCCGAAGCCTCCTAAGGAGCCGTCGTGCTTGAGTCTCTAATGCAAGATCTCCGCTACGCGGTCCGGACGCTGGCTAGGGCGCCCGGGTTCACCGTGACGGCTGTCCTCACGCTGGCCCTCGGCATCGGTGCGTCCGCCTCCATTTTCAGTCTGGTCGACGCCGCCCTGCTCAAGCCACTACCGTTCCCGCATCCGGAGCAGCTCGTGGTGTTGGAAGGCGTGCAGGCACCCTTCGGGAATCGCCCCTCCGAACGTCAAATGAACCTCCTCGACTGGCGTCGGGAGACGGGGATCTTTCAGGAAGTAGCGGAATACGGCGTGGGTGGCATGAACCTGGGGACCACGGACCGTCCCCTCCGCCTGCGTGTCGCGCAAGTCACGCCGAACTTCTTCGCGACCATGCGCGTCACACCCGCCTTGGGGCGGCCCTTCAGTGCACAGGAAGGAAGCCCCGGAGCGGGAGACGTCGTCATCTTGAGCGACGGACTATGGCGGACGGCGTTCGGCTCCGATCCGAGCGTGCTGGGTCGCTCCATTCTGTTGAATGACCGGCCCCATCGCGTAGTCGGTGTCATGCCGCCCGCCTTTGCTTTCCCTGAGAGGGCTGATATCTGGGTTCCATTCGCCATCCCCTGGGACCAGACCCACGCCGACATCTATCGCTTCGTACTGGATGAGCAGGCCATCGGGCGGATAAGGCCCGGCGTGACACCGGCCGCGGCTGCGGCGTTCGCGGCGGACGCCAGTAGCCGCTACCGGGCGACCCACCCACTCGCGAAGGCCCGGTGGGACGCGCAGGCCGTCCCCCTCCGAGCCGTGTTGACCTATGGTCGCAACTCCGGATACGTGCTTCTGCTCGCGTCGGTCGGCGTGGTGTTGCTCATCGCCTGCGCCAACGTGGCTGGGTTATCGCTTGCCCGAACTGCGGCGCGCGAGCACGACTTCGCTCTTCGCACTGCCCTCGGCGCATCCCGCGCGCGACTGGCCCGCCAGCTCCTGAGCGAGACTTTCGTCCTGGCAGCGGGGGGTGCCGCGCTCGGCGTGTTCGCGTCAACGTGGTCGCTCCGGGGCCTCGCCTCCCTTCTTCCCGACGCGATGATCGGCTTGGTGGCTCCGGCGCTTGATTGGCGCGTTCTCGGTGTCACCACGGGGCTAGTGTGTGCGGCGACGGCGGTCTGCGGGCTGGCACCCCTCCGCTGTGTGGAACAGTCCAGGCTCGCCGCCCCTCTTTACGGTAGCCCCGGGCGGGTAGGAAGTCGGGCGTCCACCGGGCTCCGAAGGATGCTGGTGACAGCACAACTGGCGCTGGCGCTCGCCCTGGTAACCGCCGGGGGGATTCTGGTCCAGAGTCTGATCAGGATGGAAGAGGTGGACCTCGGCATTCGGCCTGATCACGTACTGGCAGCCGACATTTCGCTGCCCATGGCCAAGTACCGGAGCGGAGCCGAGCGGCGGGCGTTTTACGAAGCACTGGGAACACGCTTGGGCAGGCTTCCGGATGTTCGGGCCCTCGGCTTCGCAAGCGGACTGCCCCTCGGCGGGGATCCGTTCGATCTAGTGGACGTCCACCCGCTGGGCGCTGACCAGCCCGATGTCGCCCCGGTGGTCCACGTGGTCGTGACTCCGGGATACTTCGAGAGTGTGGGCCAACCCATCCTCGCGGGCCGGGGTTTCAGTGCACTCGACGACTCCGCGGGATTGCCCGTGCTTGTCATCACGAAGACGCTGGCTGATCGACTTGGCATGGGGCTCCACGCCATCGGTGCGGTGCTGCGCGTGGGGACACCGGTCGATACCGCACCACGCACCGTGATCGGGGTGGTGGGGGACACCAAGACCAGGTCCCCTACGGACGAGACGATTCCGGCGGTGTACTTTCCATTCGCACAACAGTCGGCGCTCGACTTCAGCACGGCGACCTTGGCGCTCCGCACGGCCGGTGACCCCGCAGCCGTAACGAATCTAGTGGGACACACGGTCGCGTCCGTTGACCCGAGCATTCCGCTTTACAAGGTCCACACCCTTCGCGAGATCGTCGAAGCGTCCTTTTCGGTGGAACGAGGGCTTACGGTATCGCTCACCGCCTTCGGTGCGGCGGCCTTGGCATTGGCGGCGCTCGGGCTCTACGGGGTGCTCGCGTATGTCGCCACGCGGCGCACGCGCGAGATCGGCATCCGCATCGCTCTGGGTGCCCGCCGAGCCGATGTATTGCGGCTCGTGATGCGGGAAGGTCTCATGACCGTCGTGGTGGGCACCATGCTAGGTGTCCTGCTCGCCCTCGGTGCGTCGCGGTTCTTGACGCATTTCTCGTATGGCGTCAACTCCACCGACCCGGTCACGCTCGTCGCATCTTCGATCGTTCTTGGGCTGACGGCATTGGCGGCGGCCTGGGTTCCCGCCTTGAGGGCGACACGAATAGACCCGGTGGTGGCACTGCGAACCGACTAGCTGTCTGGTGTCGGGTGTCGGGTGTCTGGTGTCAGGGCTTCAGCTTGCGGCGAAGGGCCCGCGCCAGTCCGGCGAGCATCCTGCCTACTTCACCCGAGAGCACGGATAGAGCCACGGCGTCCGATGCAGGTAGGTAGGTTAGGCGCTGAGCGACGAGCAGCTGCGTCTCGAGCTCGAAAAGAGATCCGTTGGCCATGGAGAGATGATGCAGGTAGTCCCCCAAGTGGCGCCGCCCATGACCTTCTGCAATGTTCGATGGAACCGAGACGGCGGCGCGGCGCAATTGAGCCGTGAGCCCGTACATCTCGTGCCGGGGGAAGGACTTTGTCGCTTTGTAAACGGATTCTACGAGATCGATCCCTCGCTGCCACACCAGGAGATCGCGGTAGCTGTTGACCATGGCAACGGGCACGGTAGCAGCGGACGAACTGTCCAGAAGGACCAGAATGACGCACCCATCATCATTCCTACGCAAGCCCTGGCACCCGACACCCGACACCCGACACCTTTAGCGGTATGACTCCCCAGGCCCCCCGCCTCCTCGTCGCTGATGATGACACGGCGATCCTCGACACCCTGAGGCTCCTCCTCCGGGGCGAGGGCTACCAGGTCGAAACCGTGACGTCCCCCGGCGGGGTCCTGGCCGCCGTCGAGTCCCGCGACTTCGACGCGGTGATCATGGACATGAACTACACCATGGACACCACCGGCGGGATCGAAGGGCTCGGTCTCCTCTCCCGGCTCCAGACCCTCGACTCCACCCTCCCGGTCCTCGTCATGACCGCCTGGGGATCGATCGAAGGCGCGGTCGAGGCCATGCGCCGGGGCGCGCGCGACTACATCGAAAAACCCTGGGACAACAACCGCCTCCTCCACCAGCTCCGCACCCAGATCGCCCTCGGCGCCGCGCTCCGCAAAGGCCAGCGGCTCGAGAGCGAGAACCTCACGCTCCGCCGCGACGGCGCGCCCGAGCTGATCGCCAGCGCGCCGGCCATGCAGCCGGTCCTGAAGCTGATGGAACGCGTGGGCCCCGCGGACGCCAACGCGCTGATCCTGGGCGAACATGGAACCGGCAAGGAGGTGGTCGCCCGCTGGCTTCACGCAGCGTCCACCCGGGCCGCCCGCCCGATGATCACCGTCAACCTCGGCGGCCTGGCGGACGGCGTGTTCGAAAGCGAGATGTTCGGTCACACCAAGGGCGCGTTCACCGATGCCAAGGCGGACCGCATCGGGCGCTTCGAGCTCGCCGACGGCGGCACCCTCTTCCTGGACGAGGTCGCGAACCTCTCGCTCGCGCAGCAGGCGAAGCTCCTCCGTGTTTTACAAACCGGAGAGCTGGAACGCGTGGGGTCGTCCAAGACCCGGCGGGTGGACGTCCGGGTGCTCTGCGCCACCAACGCGGACCTGCATGCCGAGGTACAGGGTGGACGCTTCCGCGAAGATCTGCTCTTCCGGATCAACACCATCGAGATCAAGCTGCCCCCACTCCGCGACCGGCGTGAGGACATTCCCGCCCTGGCCACGCATTTCCTCAAGCAGCACGCGCTCCGCTACCGGAAGCGCGTGACCGGGTTCGAACCCGCAGCGCTGCAGGCGCTCATCGCCTACACCTGGCCGGGCAACGTGCGCGAGTTGTCACACGCGGTGGAGCGTGCGGCGCTCCTGGCCGAGGGTGACAAGGTTCGCGTGGGAGACCTGGCGCTGAGAGCATCTGAAGCGGGCGCGGGGCGGATGGAGGACCTGAGTCTCGAAGAGGTCGAGAAGCTTCTGATCCAGAAGGCCGTGGCCAGATTCCAGGGGAACGTCACGGCCGCGGCCAAAGCGCTCGGGTTGTCGCGGAGCGCCTTGTATCGCCGCCTCCAACATCACGGCCTTTGATGGCTGACAGCTGACGGCTGACAGCTGATGGCTCTTACCCACGAACAGCGAGTGACCCGGCTCGCGCTGGCGGGCGGTATTCCCGCGCTCGCGGTCGCGCTGTGGCTCCTCTGGTCCGGTGACTACGCCGCCCGCACCCAGTGGACCCTCTCCGTCGTCGTCATCGTCGCGTGGCTGGCGTTCGCGTTCGCCGTGCGGGAGCGCGTCGTCAGACCCCTGCAGACGCTCTCGAACATGCTCGCCGCCCTCCGCGAACGCGATTACTCCCTGCGCGCCCGGCGCCAGGGGATGGACGACGCCCTGGGCCTCGTGATCTTCGAGCTCAACGTCCTCACCGAAGAGCTGAAACAGCGCCGCCTCGGCTCCCTCGAGGCGACGGCGCTGCTCGAACGGGTGATGAGCGAGATCGACGTCGCGGTCTTCACCTTCGACGCAGACGATGCCCTGCAATTGGTGAACGCCAGCGGAGAACGGCTTCTGGCGCAGGACGCCGACCGGCTCCTCGGTCGGCGTGCGGACGAGCTGGGTCTGGCCGAATGCCTCCGGGGAGAGGCGCCCCGCGTGCTCGAGCTGGAGTTCCCGGCGGCCCGGGGGCGCTGGGAGGTGCGGCGCGGATCGTTCCGGCAGGAGGGGAAACCCCACCAGCTCCTGGTGCTCGCCGACGTGAGCAGGACACTCCGGGAAGAAGAGCGGCAGGCCTGGCAACGGCTGATCCGCGTGTTGGGCCACGAGATCAACAACTCCCTGACGCCCATCAAGTCGGTCGCCCAGCGGTTGACGGAGCTCCTGACCCGGCCCCACCAGGACGGGTCACTCAAAGAGGATCTGGAACGTGGCCTCGAGCTGATCGCGGGACGGTCCGAGTCGCTCACCCGGTTTCTGGCAGCCTATACGCGCCTGGCCCGCCTGCCCCCGCCCAAGCTCGCCAACGTCGACGTGCCGGCCTGGATCCAGCGCGTGGCCCGCCTCGAGACCCGGGTCGCGGTCGAGATCGTCCCCGGGACGCCCGTGGTCGTGATGGCCGACGGCGACCAGCTCGATCAGCTCCTGATCAACCTCATCGCCAACGCGACGGACGCCGCGCTCACCACCGGGGGCGGCGTGAAGGTCCGCTGGAAGGCGCGGGCCCACATGGTGGACGTCGACGTGATCGATGGCGGTCCGGGGCTGCCGGAAACGAAGAACCTGTTCGTCCCCTTCTTTACCACCAAGCCGCAGGGGTCAGGCATCGGGCTGGTGCTCTCACGGCAGATTGCCGAGGCCCATGGAGGCCGCCTGACCCTGGTCAATCGCCGCGACGCGAAGGGGTGCGTGGCTTCGCTCAGCCTCCCCATCGCTTCCGCCCGATAATCGCTGCGGTGTGCAGGGTCAGCCGGCTGAGACGTCTCTGGTTCCCGGGGGATGGGGGAGGTCTTGATGAAGGTCTTCAGAGTCATTGCTGCCGCATGCGGTGTCGTCGTGGCAGGGGGGCGTGCAAGCGCTGACCATGCACCGTACGGTTCGCCGCCTGCCCTTCCGTTAGTCGAGTTTGCAGCCGTGGATGACGACACCGCCCGCTATGCGCCCCTGGAAATCGAGAACTGCGGTTACTACCTACGGGTGCTCGGCTTTACGGGACACGCGCCGACTTCTCGCATGGGCGCGGCGGCCCGACTTCAGGGAGACACGTTGAAGATATGGATCGACTCGTATCCAGCGTCTGAAATCGTCATCCACGACATACAACGGGCTCGATGGACACTTCGGGTCGGAGGTGTGGGTTTCCACCACGTGGATGTCATTGCCGGTAGCGAACACGTGACGCGCGAAATGGCGCTCCCCGGTGAGCTTGAGGAAACGCGCGTTCGAGGTTGTTCGTCGGGATACTAGTCTTTCCCTTCAGCCTCCCAGTCGCTTCCGTTCGATAGTCCCTCGGCGGCCCGCGTCCCGGTCCTCCACCGACTCGGGTTCCCGCTTCACCTCGGCCGGTGACAGCTCCGCCCGCAACCACACGCCCGGCACCGGCAGCATCACCTGGGCCTCCTCGAACACCCGGACGCGCTCGTGGGTCGCTTCGAGCAACGCCAGGCGCCATGACGAAGTGGTGTGCTCCAGCGATCGCAGCGGAAAGGCGACGTAATTCCCCACCCGTCCCACCACTCCGTTCTCGATGATGTCCGTGAGGGGCCTCCCCTCGGGATCGCGCAGCTTCGCGAGGGCGAAGAACCGCTCGGCGGCATCCCCAGCAGCGATGATGGTCGCCGAGTAGTAGGACAAATGGGCCGCGATGTGATCCAGGATCCGCTGCTCCACGGCGGGATCGGGCGCACCGGATCCCAGGACTTGCTCAAGGTCCCCGTGGAGCGATCGATCGAGCAAGGCGCGACGGATCGCGTAGCCGAACCGGCGCACCACCTCGCGGGTGGCGAGGTTCGGAAGCCGGAAGGGTACCAGCAGAGCCGGCCGGGCCCGCGGGGCCCGCTCGATGACGCGATAGCGGGCGACGGGCTCGATCACATGGTAGGTGAGCACGCCCTCGGCGCGCGTGTTCCGAACCGTCCGCGTGACGGCATATCCGGTTGAATCTCCCTCTTCCGTGACCGTGATCGGACGGCGACGGAGGGACTCGGTGGCCCGCACGGTCCGTGAAGCCAGGAAGTGCACCGTCTCGCCCGCCGACGCTGCGACGTCGGTGACGACCAGGGGCTCGAGTGGCGCGGCGTCGACGCCGTCACCCACGGCCCACGCGGCGACCATCCGGGGCACGATGAAGAGGGCACGATCGCGCGTCGCACTCTTGCGCCGCCAGCGATTGTCCGCGATCGCCAGCTTCGCCTCGTCGCCGGGGCCGACCGAGACACTGTAAATGACGTCCCCGGCCTCGGTGCCGAGGGATTGCCAAACCTGCTCGATCTCATAAATGACGCCGTAGCGCATCACCCCGCCCGCCGCCGCCTCGTCAGGCGCCGTGATCAATTCGGCGTCTTCAGGCGCGATGCCGATGCGGGTGTACCTGATTACTTGACCGGCCGAGGGAGCGGAGGCAGAGGTGGGAGCCGTCGGGCCGGGAGTCGTACGCTCCGCGGGCTGATCGATCTCCTCTGACGCCGACAGTCCCTTGGGCGCGGCGAGTGGGATGGGATCGTCAGGCAGCGAGCGGGCGTCGAGCTCGATCGTGTCCTCGTTGCGCAGACCGACCCGCAGACGAAGACGCCGGCCATCGTGTTTGGGAATCTGAACCACGCCGTCGGCATCGCTCACCCAGAACCCGGCCGAGCGATTCGCGGCATCCAGAACGGTGACGGGCACGCCCGACAGCGCGGCGCCCGTGTCCTGGTCCACGATCCGGAAGGTCCAGCTGTCCTGCCACGAGGAGGCCATGCCTGGGAGAGGTGCAAGAAAGAAGCCTGGAGTCGCTAAGACGCTAAGTCGTTAAGCAGCTGGGCGTTACGACGGTAGAGTCGGGATGCTGTCGCGATTCGTTCCCCCCTTTTGCAAGAAGTCTGGCGGGCCTTGACCACAGCTACTTGGTAATATAAAGTACTTGACATCGATCGGGGTGGTGCGGTAATGTCGAGCGTGG
>Ga0209178_1000349_pt1 | contig 13197 bp, 10 predicted proteins | sample GAAS200_FD_187521 | JGI IMG/M metagenome (GOLD analysis project Ga0209178, IMG submission 187521) | Agricultural soil microbial communities from Georgia to study Nitrogen management - GA AS200 (SPAdes) (version 2) | ecosystem: Environmental > Terrestrial > Soil > Agricultural land | place: USA... | reverse complement strand
GTGATCTAGCCGTGCACGTCAAGCTCGATCCCTACGCAACGCGCGTGCTTGTCGTTCGCTGAACCTGTCTCTGGAATCCGTCATCTGAGCCGCGCCCGTCTTTGAGGGCGCGGCGAAGGATCCCTCTTGCTTTCTCCCGCTCACTCTATCCCCGCCGCGAATTTCGCACGAGCCGCGCTTGGGCGCTCACAAATCTTTAATAAAAAATTTCAGCCGATCCGCCGCGCAATGAGGTATCTTTGCGCCGTCACAGCGGGAATTCCTCCAGGGGGTTGAAAGCATGAAGCACGACTCAATCGATCACAGCCTGTTTGGCGCGAAACTCACGCGCCGGCGTCTATTGAAAGGAGCCGCGCAGATAGCCGCTGCCGCGGCTGCCGGCTCGCTCATGCCGCCAAATGTGCGCCGCATGCTCGCGCAAGGCGCGCCAAAAAATAGCTCGCTGGCGGATATCAAACACGTCGTGCTGCTCATGCAGGAAAATCGCTCGTTCGATCATTACTTCGGCACGCTCGCGGGCGTTCGCGGGTTTGACGATCCAAAGGCGCTCAAGCTCGATGGCGGCCGCTCCGTCTTTTATCAGCCGGACGCGGAAAATCCCGAAGGTTACCTGCTCCCGTTCCATCTGGATACACGCGCAACCAGCGCGCAGAAAATTCCCTCTACAAGCCACGCATGGGCCGTGCAGCATGAAGCATGGAACGGCGGCAAAATGGATCAGTGGCTGCAAGCGCATCGCAAAGCCGATGGCCGCAATGGCCCCTATTGCATGGGCTATTACACGCGCGAAGACATTCCCTTCCAGTTCGCGCTCGCCGAGAGCTTCACGCTCTGCGACAACTACCACTGCTCCGTCATGGGTCCCACGTGGCCCAATCGCATGTACTGGATGACCGGCATGATCGATCCCGATGCGACTGGCGGCGGCCCCATGATCAGCAACACAGCGACACCCAACGGCTATACATGGAAAACATACCCGGAGAGGCTCGAAGAAGCCGGCGTGCCGTGGAAGGTCTATCAGATGGAGAACAATTATGGCTGCAACATGCTGGAAAACTTCGCCGTTTTCCAAAATGCCGCGCGCCGTTCTCCATTGTTCCTCAAAGGCGTGGCGTACGGATCCGAAGGAGAATTCGAGTACGACGCAATTAACGACAAATTGCCGGCCGTCTCATGGGTCATCTGTACAGACTATCAATCCGAACATCCTGACTACATGCCTGCGGATGGCGCGGCCTTCGTAGCGAGCAAAATTGATGCGATCGCCGCGAACCCCGACGTTTGGGCGAAGACGCTCTTCATTTTGAATTATGACGAGAACGACGGAATTTTCGACCACGTCGTGCCGCCAACGCCTCCCGCCGGAACTGCGCACGAGTTTATAGGTGGGCTGCCGATCGGCGCGGGCTTTCGCGTGCCGTGTATCCTGATTTCGCCGTGGACCACCGGCGGCTGGGTTTCAAGCGAGCCCTTCGATCACACCTCTACATTGCGCTTCCTCGAGCAGTTCACGGGCGTTCGGGAGCCCAACATCACAGATTGGCGCCGCAGCACCTTCGGCGATCTCACCTCGGCTCTGCGTCTCAAGCAAGCTCCCGGTAAGCCACCTGTGCTGCCCGATACAAGCGGTGCTTTGCAAAGAGCGATGTACGAAACCAAGAAGCTCCCAAGACCAAAGCTGCCCGGCGCGGACCAGAAGCCGCCCCAGCAGGAGAAAAAACGCTCTCAGGCGTGAGCGATTTCGTACTGGTACTTGGATGGCGGGGAGAAATGCGTCCGTTAGAGGAAACTTCGGAAATTTAGGGTGTCAAACGCGCCATTCTTGGCACTTTAAGGCCACTTAAGCCAATTTTAAGGCGCCATTCGCGCCAAAATTGTCACTTCCGCACTGATGAAATGACGGGCTCCTGGCTGTAGCCGTTCGCACTAACGGCGACGGGTGCCACGGCGCGTCTTTGATAGCAGAGCAGGATGAGGTCTGCACGGCGGCGAACGCCGAATTTGGCTAGCAGATTCGAAACGTGGAACTTCACAGTGCGTTCGGAAATGTGAAGTCTGTCGGCAACCTCTTTGTTAGCAAGGTTTTCCAGAAGGCCGTTGAGCACTTCCTGTTCGCGGCGGCTCAAATCCGTCGGCGCATCGTTGCGCAGTCGACGCCCCTGCGCCCCAGTCAAGATCGAATCGACGAATCGCGAAAGCACTGGCCGCGGAACCCAAAATCCGCCCTCAGCCACCAGCGGCAGCGCGCGAGGCAGTTGTTCTCGGGCCTCCGCATAATTCAGTATCCCCTTAACTCCTTGCCGCAAAAGGGAATAGCTGTCGGATTCGCTTAGGTTGTCACCCACCACTAAGAGCCGAGCCGACGCACTATGATCGAGGATATTCCCCAGCAGCGCGCCCGTCGCCTGCTTTGCCGCATGGGCATCCACCACATAAACGGAGGCTTTTGGCACTTCCAGGGTTCGCAGATCCGGGGCGAGCATGGAATCGAGTTGCTTCGAGCAGAGTTGGAAGCCGGAGTCATCCAGCAGGCGCTCAAACTCGTTCAAAACCATAGGATGAGGCGAGAGAAGACAGACCTTTAGAGCCGTCTTGGTTCCGTTTCTGGCCATTGCTCAGTTAGGTTAGCCTGTCAAAAGCCACGGCACAAGGAAGCGCGTGCTCAAGGTTTCCAAGCTGACACGGGGGCGGACCGTCGAGTACTAGTTATTGAAGCGTAAAAATTGTGTTTGAGAGCGGGTAGAAACTCTAAAACAGAATTTCAGTCGGCCTGAGCGCTGGCGGCAATGCCAGCGGTATCCCGGCGTGGACGCTTGGCGGGTAGACCAGCCTGGCGGACCTTATAAAGCAGGGCCCGATAGCTGATTTTCAGCGCCTCGGCCGTTTTGCGACGGTTCCAATGATTCTGCTGCAGTACTTTAAGAATGACGTCGTGTTCCATGCGGCGCGTCACCTGTTGCGCAATACGCTTCAGCGGAATGTTGCCGTCTTCGCCCGCCTCATACGTGAACTCCGGCTGCTTTCTCTGCGTCGGCTCGCCATAGAAAGCTTCTTCTGAACCAAGGATGACGTAGCGAGCCATGCAATTTTCCAGTTCGCGGACATTGCCGGGCCAATCGCGCTGCTTCAGGAGCTGCATCGTCTCGCGGCTGAGCGGGCCGGCTTCGCGCTTAAAACGCACATTGAAACGCTCGCGGAGGTATTCGGCCAGAAATGGAATGTCTTCGCGCCGCTCGCGGAGCGGCGGAAGGGTGATGCTGATCACGTTGATGCGATAAAAGAGATCCGAGCGAAATGTGCCCTTTTCGATTTCGCGGCCGAGGTCGCGATTGGTCGCGCAAATCACACGCGCATCGAGGCGCTTCTCCACGTGCTCGCCGATTCGCGTGAAATGCCCGTCTTGCAGCACGTGAAGCAGCTTTGCCTGGAGACCGGCGTCGAGTTCGGCGATTTCATCGAGGAACAACGATCCACCCTGAGCCAGTTCCATGCGGCCAGGTTTTGGATTGTTGGCGCCCGTGAAGGCGCCCTTCGCATATCCGAAGAGTTCGCTTTCCAGCAGCGTACCCGGGATTGCAGGACAATTTACTTTGATAAAAGGGCCGTTGGTCCAAGGCGAATGCGAATGGATGAAGCGGGCAAGGACTTCCTTGCCGGTGCCGCTTTCCCCAAGGATTAGGATCGGCACATTGAGACCGGCGGCCCGCTCAACGCGAGCACGGACAGCCTGCATCGCCTCAGCTTTGCCGAAATAGATCTGGTCCGGCGGGAGGTCACTGCCAGTTTGCGAATGCGTCGTTCTCAGTTCTGCGGCAGAAGCCATTGGTCTGGGTAGGGCCTTAGGAACGCCCGGTACTTGATAGTGCACCCATGACGCCAAACCAGGAGACCGCTGAAGTAAATTGGAGACAGGCTGTGGATATCGTAATTCCTTTAACACCAATAGTTTGCGCTGACAAAGCCCAAAAGGGCAGTGGTACCTAATATGCCGGAATTCACCGTGTTGTGGGTCTAAAACCAGAAAAGCCTTGGCATTTTCGGGAAGACGGATTCCCCGCAAAGTGCAAGTTGTTCACATTCAGAAACTTACTGGTGATTGTGTTCTAGTACCCGGGGCGGCCAGAGGCAGGATCGCAAGTTGCGGACCTGATATCGGTAAACCAGGGGCAGAATAAACAAAAAGGCAGGCGCGAATCAACGCACGCCTGCCTCGAAGTTTAAGCTCTACATCTCGCCGCGAATGATGTCATAGCGCTCAATCACCGCAGCCACGCCAATCGTTTCATGCTGATCGTCTTCGCGCTTGTCCACGCGGATGACTCTTCCATGTGCACGAACGAAGACTTCGGTCCCGCGCGTGATTTCCGCCGGCAAGGTGAGCGTGAAATCCAACTCGGTACCGGGACTCATCTCCTTCTGCATTACAAAATACACGCCGCGCGTTGAGATGTCCCTGGTCTGACCGCTGTGAGCACCCGGTTCTCGATTGATCGGCAGGCGAATGCTTACCGGCAGAGACAAATCGTACCGGCGAGCCATGCGACGCTCCGTCATCCCCCGTATTCCTCCGAAAAAAGATACGAATCTACCCCCGTGCGCAAACCACTGGTGCAATCACCCTTCCAAAAAACATACAAAGATATTGCGCCGCGGAAGCGAGCAGATTCTGCCCTGTGCTCTCGCGAGCCGCAGCGGAACAAAATTGAACAACTTCTTTCGGTACAGTAAAAACGATCGCCTAAAGCTGAAGGCCCCAAGAGATTGAGAAGCAACGCGCGTCTTCCGATGACACTTTTTTAACGCGCCGGAGCGGAATACTAGACCAATCCGCGAGAAGATGGGAAGCGATATTTCGAGATATGTGCTCTACTTGTGCAACCGTTTTCAGGGTATAGGACTATCGGGCGTACGGCTCTTAGCCCGATAGTAAATCCCCGTTGACCGTAGTTAGCACCCGGCGATCAACTGCGGACACCGGGAACCGCGTGCGCTTCTTCCGTCTTTTCCTTCAGCGCTGCCTCTTTGGCCGCCGCTTCTCTTGCCGCAGCCGCGGCTTTTGCTGCTGCCGAGCGGGCCCCTCGGCCGGAATCCAAATTGAACTGCCGCATTTTGTACAGCAGAGCCTTGTAGCTGATGCCGAGCATGCGCGCTGCGTCCTTGCGGCACCAGTTTGTCTTTTCGAGCGCGTCCGCAATGGCTTCCATTTCGGCTTCATCTTTTAATCCGCGGACGAGAGCCTTGAGTCCCTGATCCTTCGGTGCCGGAGCGGCCTCTTCGCGTGGGGCGATGCGCTGCTGCTGCCCGGTCATTTCCACGAGTTCGCGGAAGCTCCCTTCATCGTCTTCCAAAATCACATAACGCTTCACGAAATTCTCTAACTCGCGAAGATTTCCCGGCCACGGATAGCGAAGCGCGGCTTCCATCAGGTGCTTGGAAGGATCCGGAGCGGCCTTTCCGTATTTTTCGCTGTACTTCACCAGGAAATGACGGAAGAGCAGCGGAATTTCAGTCGTACGCTCGCGGAGAGGCGGGATGTGAATCGAGAGCACATTCAGGCGGTAATAGAGATCCTCGCGGAAGCGGCCGGTGCGCATGGCGTCTTTCACATCCATGTTGGTGGCGGCAAGAACTCGCACGTCCACATTGACCACGGCACGCGCGCCAAGCCGCGAAAATTGCCCGTCCTGCAGCACGTGAAGCAGCTTCGCTTGCAGGTGCGGGCTCATCTCCGCAATTTCATCGAGAAAAATCGTGCCGCGATTGGCGAGCTCGAATTTTCCAGGCTTCGCTCGTACAGCGCCCGTGAATGCGCCTTGCTCGTATCCAAAAAGTTCAGACTCGAGAAGTTCACCCGGCAGCGCCGCGCAGTTCACCTTCACGAACGCCTGCTGCCTGCGCGTGGAGCGAAGGTGAATCATGCGGGAAACTACTTCCTTTCCCACGCCGCTCTCTCCGCTGATGAAAACTGGCACATCCACCGGCGCGATCTGCAGAATTTGCTGGCGAATCTTGAGCATTTGCGGGCTGGCCGCAAGAAACGAAATATCTTCGGTCAGCGCTTCGCAATATTCGCGCAGGGATTCGTTTTCCGAGCGCAGTTGCTGCTTCTGCTTGCATTTCAAAAATGCCGCTTCCAGCTCCGGCTTTTCGAAAGGCTTCGTGAGGTAGTCCATCGCGCCCAGGCGGATCGCCTCGACAACCGTGGTGACCTCATTCGAACACGAAAGCATGATGACGCTGAGCGTGCGATCGAGTTGCATGAGCTGGCGCAGCGTCTCAATGCCGTCCAGTTCGGGCATGAGAACGTCCAGGATGACCATGTCGGGACGCTCGCCGGAGCCGACGCGCTCAAGCGCTTCCTTGCCGCTCGCGACCGTCTCCACCTTGTAGCCATCTACCTCAAGCAGCGTTTGAAGAACTTTTCGAATACTGGGTTCATCGTCAACAACGAGTATCGTTTCTTTGTCAGCCATGAGCTTTCCTATTGGGCTTGAGCAGGTGCGAGCCCGCGTTATATGAAGTCGTTATTCCGTTTGGATCGGCAGCAGGAATGAGAAAGAACTGCCGCGTCCCACTTCGCTATCGACCCAAACCTTCCCGCGGTGAGCCTGAATCAGTCTCTTCGTGATTGCCAAGCCCAGGCCCATTCCGGAGGATGACGGATCGACGCGAACGAACTCTTCGAAAATCTCTTGATGAAACTCGGCTGCAATACCACTTCCCGTATCCGCGACCGAAACCATTACCGCATTGGGCGTTTGTCCCACACCGTGCCGGCGCTCGTCGGCGGGAGCGGCTTCGTTGACGCGGCGCTCCCAAAAATGAGGCTGCGCCATCAATGTCACTTCGCCACCGGGCGGGGTGTGCTTCAACGCGTTATCGATCAGGTTAAAAATGCATTGCTGCACTTTTTGATAATCGAATTTGAAGATCGGCAAATCCTCGTGAATTTTTACATCGAGGCGCACTTTGGCGCGCTGAAAGGCATCTTGCCAACGGCAATTCAGGTCCTTGATGCAATCGCGCAAATCGTTGTCGCGAAGGTGCAGCACGAGTTTCCCGCTTTCGAGCGCCGAGTAGTTGAGAAACATCGAAACGAGGCGCACGAGGCGTTCGCAACTTTCTTTGGATTCGTGCAGGATGTCCGTCTGCTTGTCGCTAAGTTTTCCAAGCGAGCCGGAGAGCAAAAGATCGTAGTAACCCTTCATCACGGCGAGCGGGGTCTTCAGTTCGTGCGCCGCCGAAGCAAGAAAAACAGTCTTTTGGCGATTTACTTCCTGAAGGCGGAGATACGCTGCGAGAAGATTCCGGTATGTCGTCTCGCGTTCCTGCATAAGCTCTTGCACTGTCTGGCGCATGTCCGCTTCTTCCGGCTGCAAGTCGGGAGGAGCAGGTTCGAGATAGACGGCCAGCCAATCCAGTTCGGGCAGCCAACGCACGCGCGCTCTCATTGCCGAATCGCTAATGAGAGGCAGAGTAACTTCCTGCTGACCGTCTGTAAGCTTCCTCAGAGTCACCGTTGCATCGCCCGTGAGAATGTCTCTGAAGAGGTTCACTTCTTCGTCGGTCGTTGGCAGGCCTCGGACAAATTCATGAGCGTGCAAATTTTTAAAAAGAAGCCTGCCGCTCCGGTCGGAAACGATCATGGGTCGGTCGAGCGCGTCGAGAAGACTGGCGACGGGTGCAAGGACGGCGGCGCTGCCCTTGCGACGCTCGATTGTGGCTGTCTTCGGCAATCTTCCTCCAGCGAGGGCAAATTCAAAGCTCAGGGAAAAATTATTCCATCAGAGCGAATAAGGGCTTCGTCTGACCTTGAATGGGAAAACATATGCTCTCAGACGGATTTGAGAGCTGTCAATGGTAAATACGTCCCATATTTGCACAATGGTGGAAGCCTCTGGGCACAACATTGCGCATCTTGCTCGCGGTTCTCGGTCGGCGCACTCCACCTGCCCTTTGTATATCGCTGCTGGAATTAGGGTTAGGAGAACTGTGAATGGTTTGAAAAGTTTGCCCTCAAATTGCGGTCAAACCGAGTACTAAAACTGAGGGGCTATGATGCACGCGAGAGAGACGCTAATTCACAAAACTGGGGCGCGGACACTTTACGAAGAGCGGCGCCGTTTTCCGCGAATCCATTTGCAGGTACCGCTATTTATCCGGGGCAAGGATTCGCAGGGAGAGCAGTTCCTTGAACTTGCTAAGGCATTAGATATCAGTGCGTTAGGTGCATTGATTACGTGTCCGAAAGCGCTGTCCGTGGGGGATTTCGTCACACTGACCGTGCCTGCCCCTTCCATCACGTCCTCGGCCTTGATTCCGGCGGGAATGCCACCTATACAAGCGCGGGTTCGACGAGAACAAGAGGCTGGCGACATCTATCTGGTAGGCGTGGAATTCATCAAACCTCTGACGTAGCGCGTCACGTTTGCTCACCGTTTCTGCCACATATGGAAAGCAAGTTCAGCTTCCGCGCAAGTGTTTCATTTTGAGAGCGCATTTGACATAATATGTCTTTTGTTTTCAGTGAGTTCTACGCTCGCGATCTTGATGCGTCCGCCTTCGCATTTGGACTATGCTTTGCATACGTACCGGTGCCCCGCAGGAAGCCCTGACTGAAAAGTTCAGGGAAGAGAGATAGTCTAGACAATTGATGCCTCTGCCCGGCGACGTGCCCCAGCCGCAGCCATCGGCCGAAGACTCGTTTCTCGACTTACTCGTTGAGACCCTCGCGGCTCTCGATGAGTCGGTGCGCGGACAATTTCTCCGCCAGTACTTCCGCACGATTGCGCACATCGAGCTCACCGAATCGCAAAGCAATCAGCACTGGGAAAAAATCCTCGAGCGCCATCGCGAGCTCTCCGCCAATCTCGGCAAAAGAGTGTCGCTCAAGACAGCCATCATTGATGTGCTCGCCTCGGCAAATGTCCTGCGTGTACCGATCATCATCGAATACGACGATCTGAAGAAGCTTCAGGTCAGCGCGGCCACAGACCCGCTCACCGGCCTCTATAACAGGCGATTCTTTGACGAAGCCTGCGAACGCGAACTGAACCGTGCCAAGCGCTACGGGCAGACCCTCGCTTTTGTGCTGTTGGATCTGCACAAATTAAAAGAAGTAAACGATCAGCGCGGCCATCTCGAAGGCGACCGCATTATTCAGCTCGCCGCCACCACGCTGCGAAAGACGCTTCGCGCGTCCGATACGGCATTTCGCATTGGCGGCGATGAATTCGCCCTGCTCCTACCGCAGACAGACCTTGAGCAGGCAACCACTCTCTCACGCCGCGTTCGATCTCAATATGAGACCGAAGTTCGCCCTCTGCATTTGGGAGTCGGAGTCACCCTCGATTTTGGGATCGCCATTTATCCGCAGGATGCAGATGAGCAGCGTGCCCTTCTCACGCTCGCCGATGAGCGCCTCTACGAATTGAAGCAGGCCGGGCGTACAACACAGCCCCGAGTCATTTCCTTAGACAACCATGCCCGCGAAACGCCTTCTCCATCTCCGAAAGTAGTTCCCGGTCCCGCTACGGAGCCAATGTCAGAAAAGCCAGCCCCGCGGGCTTCGGAGCAGCGGAAATGGGAGCGAGTTTCGCTGACGGGCACCAAGGCGCACGCCGTCCTTACGGAACAGGGCCAAAAGACCGCCCGCGTCCTCGATCTAAGCTACGGCGGTGTGGCCCTTCTGCTCAATGAGGACGACGATGTGCCTGAGCAATTCAATGCCGTGCTCAACGTCCCGATTCTGCCCCCGGTTCGCGTCATTCTCAAGCGCGCCTACTCTTCTCGAACTGAAGGCGGCCGCACGCGCGTAGGCTGTTCCTTCGTCTCGTAGTTTTCCACAGGCCACCTCGCAAAATCCGGCCAGTCGGCGTAGGATATTTTCTTCCCGCTGTGGGGCCTCAGCTCAGCGTTTTTATGTCTCAAATAAATTCAGTTTCAGCGATTGCGGCCAATAAGCGCGTCGGTCTCCCGGCCTGGATGGAGCGCGTGCCTGCTCGCATGGATCGGGCAGCGGAAAAATGGGACTCCGAAAGCGTTCACGACCTTCGTGTTGCGCTCCGGCGCTGCCGCGCGATGGCTGAAGCTCTCAATGAAGTGAATCCTGATCCCGGCTGGCGAAAAGTCAAAAAATCCACGCGCCGGCTCTTTCATGCCTTGGGCAGCGTGCGAGACACTCAGGTCGAACGCGGATGGGTCAAAAAGCTCGCCCCGCCGCGCGAACCGCTTCGCACCCATCTGCTGAGGCTTCTTTCCCGCCGCGAAAAGGAACGGCGAGATAATGCCCGCGAGGCCCTTGACGATTTCAGCCCCAAGGAATGGAAGAGGCTTTCTCACAAACTCGAGCGCAAAGCCGAACTCTTCCCGCTCGAAAGCGTCGTATTTCAACGCGTAGCTTTGGCAAAGTTGCAGGAAGCGCGCGAACTTCTCTCTCGTGCGCGCGAGCGCAGCAGCGCGAAAGCCTGGCACAATGTGCGAATCGCCCTAAAGCATTTCCGTTATGTCGCCGAGAATTTTCTGCCTCGCAGATATGAGCTTTGGGCTGCCGATCTGAAGAGCCTCCAGGATCTCCTCGGCGAAGTTCACGATTTGGACGTGCTTCGCACCGATGTTCGCCGTAACGCTACCGGATCGCTACGCGGTCTGCTCGCCACATGGCTCGGCAAAATCGAAGCGGAGCGCAAAATACGGCTCGCCGAAGTCCTCGCAAAGACGACTGGCGAAGGTTCGCTTCTCCCCCAATGGCGCTCCGGCCTTGAGATCGCTCATATGCTTTCCGCAACGCCGCAACTCAGCCGCCGCAGCGCATAGCGTACCAAGACAGGGCGGTATACGTTATGCGTCATTGCATACACGCTCTGTGTCGCAATACCCGCCCGCGAAGGCTTTGGCGTAAGCCCAGCCCATTTATCGCGCTTCGTCGACGTCGCTCAAATGGCTCATTTCTGGGGCTTTGCCCGATCTTAATACACCTGTCGCGTTAACCCAGGCTCCGGCACCGTTTTTGCATCCTCATTCGACGAAGTGTTTACCTAAACGCGGCGCACGAGAATCGACTCTGCTGATTTTCATCGCGCCGCAGAGCCGGAGTCTGGCAATCTATATGTTCGTGCCAAACGCAATCCATACCGAAGGCCGCCCTGTATGGGCGGAGATTTCGCTCAAAGCGATTCAGGGCAACCTGAAAGTCGTCCGCCGGCAAATCGGACCGAAGCCGAAAATCCTTGCCGTGGTGAAATCCAATGCTTACGGCTTGGGCGCTGTCCCTGTCTCCAAGGCCCTCGAAAAAGCCGGAGCGGACTGGTTCGGCGTCACCTGCACCAACGAAGGCATCGAGCTGCGTGAGGCTGGCATTCGCAAGCGAATTCTCGTGCTCACCGGTTTCTGGCCAGGCGAAGAAAAGCGCGTGCTGAAAAATCGGCTGACGCCCGTTGTTACGCGCCTCGACGATGTACGCTTGCTTGAAAAAGCCGCCAAGTCAATCCGCGGCAAAACCGCGCCAATTCCCTTTCACCTGAAAATTAATACCGGCATGAACCGACTCGGCATTGAAGCTACGGAAGTCGATTCATTCGCCGCGGCGCTCGGCGAATGCAAACACATCGCGCTCGAAGGCACGTTCACTCATTTCGCTTCCGCCGAGGACTTCAGCGCACGTCAAACGGACGATCAGGAGCAGCTTTTCCGCAATTGTCTCGCACGCATGCGCGAACTCGGAGTGTCGCCCGGTATCGTTCACATGGCGAATAGCGGAGCGATTTGCGCGCGTCCCACGACGTTTGCGGACATGGTCCGTCCCGGCGCTGTGCTCTATGGCTATTACCAATCCTTCGATCCACCTCACAAGGGCGAGGAAGTCCGCGAGAAGTTGCCAATCACGCCATGCCTCTCGTTGCGCGCGCGCATCATCACTTTGCGCGACGTTCCCGCAGGCGAAGGCGTGGGTTACAGCGCGCGCTTCGTTACCGAACGCCCCACGCGGGTCGCGGTAATCAATGCGGGTTATGCGGATGGTATCCTGCGCCAGCGTACGAATCGTGGGTGTGTACTGGTCCGCGGCAGGCGAGTTCCTCTTGTCGGCACCATTTCCATGGACCTTACCACCCTAGACGTGACCGACGTTCCGGAAGCCCAACTCGGCGATATTGTGACAATCTACGGCAAAGACGGCACCGATTCGATCGTAGTCTCTGATGTAGCCCGCGAAATCGGCACCGTAACCTCTGATCTCCTCTGTGCCTTAGGTCGGCGCGTCCCTCGTTATTACGTGTAGAAAGCGCCACATACGCAATCGCTAGGAAGTGCAGGTATGTATCCTCGCCGTGATGTGCTCACGTAGGCGCACGCTTGCGCCCATAATGCGCCGTCGGGAAGCGAAGGGGCTATAGCGCGCCCGCTGGCGTTGACTTCGCGTTCCTTTTGAGTGTTATACTCCTCATATTCATTAATATATGCCGCGTCGATAGATACCCGGCCCGGGCGGATTATCTCTCATACGGCCGTGGAGAAATACGGGAAGCGTATTGCTGTTAGCGCCTCCTGAACCTTTATAGCGGTTATGGTGCCATCATGCAGAGGCCTTCTAACGCGCCTCCCCGCACGCAGGGCAGCGCGTCTCCCGAAACTCCGGTTTCTCCTCGTCCCGTAATGCTCTCCCGCGCAAGCAAGGGAGTGGGTACGTTCTGGGATACCCTGGTGATCCGCCTTATCTTTGTCGTCATCTGCGGCGTAGCTGGTTTTCACTTCCGTCCATTCAGCATCACGCCCTTCGAAGGGACCGTCGCGGGTGTTTGCTTCGCCTCAGCCATCATCCTGGTGGAAGTCCGCCTCCGCAAAGTCACTCTGCGTAGATTGATTGGCGCGGCCGTAGGCTCGATTCTGGGAATCCTGGGCGCATATCTCACTTCCCTGATCATGACCCACACCACCATGCCGGAGAGCACCCGCTCGTTCTTCAGTCTGTCGATTTTCGTCGTATCCACTTATGTAGGCCTCATGCTCGGTGCGAACAAGGGAGATATGTTGAACCTCCAGGCATTCGGAGGCGTATTCGGCAGCGAGCGCGGATCGCGCCACGTCACCAAGCTGCTCGATACCAGCGTGATCATCGATGGGCGCGTGGCGGACATTGCAGATGCGCTCTTTATCGACGGCGCCTTAGTGATTCCGCAATTCGTCTTGCGGGAACTT
>Ga0209178_1000348_pt1 | contig 13205 bp, 24 predicted proteins | sample GAAS200_FD_187521 | JGI IMG/M metagenome (GOLD analysis project Ga0209178, IMG submission 187521) | Agricultural soil microbial communities from Georgia to study Nitrogen management - GA AS200 (SPAdes) (version 2) | ecosystem: Environmental > Terrestrial > Soil > Agricultural land | place: USA... | reverse complement strand
GGCGGCGTCGCCCGCGCCACCCTCGCCGCGGCGGCAGGGGTGGGCATCGTCCTCGGCGCCGTGCACGTCCAGGGGGCCCTGGCCGTCGGACCGGCGCCGGGCACCCCCGCCGCCGCCCGCACGGCGTCCGGAGTGGCGGAGTCGGACGCGAGCGAGTCGGCGAACGCCCGGACCGCCGCCACGCGCCCCGGCCCGGGCGGCGGGCCGGCCACGGCGGGCGGCGACACATATACCCGGTAGGGCCCGCAGCCCCCCGACGGCCGGTGGCGGCGCGCGTCCCAGGTGGCATCGAACGGAAAGACCCGGACCGCCCGGCCGCCCAGGACCGCGGCGATCCGCCGCAACGCGACCACCCGCGCCGCCGGCGTGGTATCGGCCCGGAGCGCCGCCATCCGCGCGGCCTCCGCCGCGGCCTCGGAGCGCAGGGCTTCCCCCAGCGCGAACTCGAAATCGAGCGTCACCAGCGAGGCCACGGCGCGGGCCCCGATCCGCCCGGGCGTGAAGCGCGCGCCGAGCGCCGCGGCCCGCGCCACCGCGTCGAATCCGGGATGCATCGATCCCGTGACCGTCGCCGACGCCGAGTCGACGGCCCCCGACGCGGCGACGATGAGCTGGACCCGCGCCAGCCCTTCGATGCCGGCGCTTTGCAGGACCCCCGGATAGAGCACGTCGAGGCTGTCGCCGACGAGACGCGGTTCGCGGTCGAGCTGACAGGGCAGGTAGACGGGAGCGCCGCCGGCCTCCCGGGGCGGGAGCGGGTGCGCTGGGCAGACGGGAAGGGCCGGAGTCTGGAGCGGGAGCGCGGCGACCGGCGCGCCGGCGATCAGCGCCGCGAGCAGGGCCAGTCGCGCCATCCGCGCGCTCAGGCGAGGGTGAGAATTCGCGGCGGCGCCCCGTTGGGGCTGATGGCGACGGTGTGCTCGAAGTGGGCCGAGAGGGTCGCGTCCGCGGTCACCACGGTCCACTGATCGTCCAGGGTCCGGATCTCGGGCCCGCCCACGTTGATCATCGGCTCGATGGCGATGGTCATTCCCGGCGCGAGCCGCGCCCCGCGCTTGGGCTTCCCGAAGTTGGGGACCTGCGGCTCTTCGTGGAACGCGGAGCCGATGCCGTGCCCCACCAGCTCCCGCACCACCGAGTACCCCGCGCCTTCCGCCACTTCCTGCACCGCGTGGCCGATGTCCCCGACGTGATTCCCGGCGACCGCCTGCGCGATGCCGGCGCGGAGCGCCTCCTGGGTGACGGCGAGGAGGCGTGCCGCCTCGGGGGTCACCTCGCCCACGGGAAAGGTGGCCGCGGAGTCCGCGTGCAGGCCCTCGAGCGCGACGCCGACGTCCACCGAGAGCAGGTCTCCCGCCTCGAGTACCCGTTTGGACGACGGAATGCCGTGCACCACCTCGTGGTTGATGGAGGTGCAGAGAGTGGCGGGGAAATCGTAGAGTCCCTTGAACGACGGCCGCGCCCCGGGATGGGAGCGGATGAACTCCTCGGCGAGGCGGTCGAGGTCGGCGGTGGAGACGCCGGGCTTGGCGTGGCGGTGGGCGAGCGCGATGGTCTCGGCCACGATCCGGCCCGCGGCGGCCATGGTGTCCACTTCGCGGGGCGACTTGATGGTGATCATCGGCCCAGCTTCCGCTTGATCTCCGCGGCGATGTCCTCGACCGACCCGGTGCCGGGAATGCGGTGCACCACGCCCCGCCCCGCATAGTGGGCGATGACCGGGGCGGTGTCCCGCTGGTAGACCTGGAGCCGGGTCTTGATGACGTCCGGGGTGTCGTCGATCCGGCCTTCGACCTTGGCGCGCTCGGTCATCCGCCGCACCACTTCTTCTTCGGGGACGTCCAGCAGGAGAATGGCCGAGAGCCGCTGGCCGCGCTCGGCCAGGGTGCGGTCCACCAGCTCCGCCTGGCCCGCGGTGCGCGGGAAGCCGTCGAAGATGGCCCCGTCCTTGGCCTCGGGCTTCGCCAGCTCTTCCTTGATGAGGCCGAAGATGACCGAATCGGGGACCAGCTTCCCCGCGTCGTAGAACTGCCTGGCCTGGGTGCCGAGCGGCGTGCCGGTCTGCATCGCGGCGCGGATCAGGTCGCCGGTGGCGATTTTCGGGATGGTGAGGCGTTCGGCCAGAATCTTCCCCTGCGTCCCCTTGCCCGAGCCCGGCGCGCCGAGGAGAAGAATGAACACGGCCGGCTAAATGTTACGGCCGCGGAATTTGACCCGGCCTTCTTTCATGAAGCCGTCGTACTGGCGCAGCAGGAGGTGCTGCTGGATCTGCTGCACCGTATCCAGGGCCACACCGACCACGATCAGGAGCGCGGTGCCCCCGAATCCGAACGGCATGTTCAGCACGTTGGACACCACGATCGGCAGCATCGCGATGGCGGCGAGGAAGAGCGCGCCCGGGAAGGTGATCCGCGAGAGCACTTCGTCGATGTAGTCCGCCGTCGCGGCGCCGGGCTTCACGCCCGGAATGAACCCGCCCTGCTTCTTGAGGTTCTCGGCCAGATCCACGGGGTTGAAGATGATCGCGGTGTAGAAGTACGAGAAGAACACGATCAGGACCACGCTCGAGATCAGGTACGCGGGCGAGGTGACGCTGAAGTAGTCCGCGACGTTCTTGAGCAGCTGATTGCCGCTGAAGGTCGCGATGGTTCCGGGCACGATGATCAGGGACTGCGCGAAGATGATCGGCATCACGTTGGCCGTCAGCAGGCGCAGCGGGATGAACGTTTTCTGCCCTTCTCGAATGCGGCCCCGCCCCATCACCTTGCGCGGGATCTGAATCGGAATACGCCGGGCGGCGACCGTCACCCCCACCGTGGCGCCCACCACCGCCAGCAGAACCCCCAGCACCGCGAGCAGGATGGTGGGCCGCGTGGTGCCCGACGAGATGGACTCGAAGGTCCGCAGCGTCTCCGGCCAGATCCGCTCCACGATCGAGAAGAAGATCAGGAGGCTCGCGCCGTTGCCGATGCCGCGCTCGGTGATCTGCTCGCCCAGCCACATCACGAACACGCCGCCGGTGGTGACGGTGAGCGTGGTGGTGAGCCGGAACCCGAGGCCCGGCTCGGCCACCGCGCCGGGGAGCGACTCGGCGAAGACGGCGTAGCCGTACGCCTGCATGATGCACAGCACCACCGTGAGGTAGCGCGTCCACTGGGTGAGCGTGTTCCGGCCATCCTCGTCGCGCTGCATCTTCTCGACCACCGGGAACACCGGCGCCGCCAGCTGGAACACGATGCTGGCGGAGATGTAGGGCATGATGCCCAGCGCGAAGACCGTGGCGCGGGAGAAGCCCCCGCCCGCGAACAGGTCGTAGAGCCCGAAGAGGGTGCCCTTGCCGGCGCTGTTCAGGAAGTTGGTGAGCGCCTCGACGTTCACGCCCGGGGTCGCGATGTGCGCCCCGATGCGGTAGATGACGAGGCACAGGATGGTGAACAGGAGCTTTTCCTTCAGCTCCGGCACCTTGAACAGGTTGGGAATCTGCGGCGCGGTCAAGCGATCAGCCCTCGATGGTGCCGCCCGCCTGCTCGATCTTCTGCCGCGCGGCGGTGGAAACGGCGACGCCCTTGATCTGGAACTTGCGCGGAACCTCGCCCATGCCCAGCAGCTTGATGGGCGCGTCCGGCCGCCGCACCAGGCCGGCGCCGAAGAGGGTTTCCGGCGTCACTTCCACGCCCTCGGCCAGGAGCGAGAGGTGGCGGACGTTCACCACCTGCGCCGGCTGCTTGAACGGATTGGTGAAGCCGCGCTTGGGGATGCGCCGGATCAGCGGCATCTGGCCGCCCTCGAACCCGGGTCGCCGCCCGCCGCCGGCGCGCGCCTTCTCACCCTTGTTGCCCTTGCCCGAGGTCTTGCCGATCCCGGAGCCCGGTCCCCGGCCCACCCGGGTGGGCCGCTGGGTGGAGCCCTTGGGGGGCTTGAGATCGTGCAACCGGAGCGGGCGGTAGGTTTCGCCCGCCTTCGCTTTGGCTTTCCGCGTGGTGGCCTTCGCCTTCGGCATCGCCTACTCCCCCGCCTTCGCGGGCGTCACCTTCACCAGGTGCCGCACCTGATAGAGCATTCCCCGGAGCGCGGGATGATCCTTCTGGATCACCACGTCCTGGTGATGCTTGAGTCCGAGCGCTTCGAGCGTCCGCCGGAGCCGGCCGGTGCGGCCGCTCCCCGAGCGCACCTGCTCGATGCGCAGTTTGCCCTTCCCCGCCGGGGGCAGAACCGGATCCCGGCTGGAAACCTTCTTCCGGTACTTCCGGGTGGGCGGAAGCCTACCCATGAGCGACCTCCTGGCGGGCCTTGTACTGGATGCTCTCGACTTCGACTCCGCGCTCCTGCGCGATGCGGCGCGACGTGACCAGGCGCTGCAGCCCGTCCACGGTGGCGCGCACCATGTTGTGCGGGTTGTTGGAGCCGAGACTCTTGGTCAGAATGTCCCGGACGCCGGCGCATTCGAGCACCGCGCGCACCGGGCCGCCCGCGATCACGCCGGTACCGGACGCGGCGGGCTTGAGCAGCACCCGTCCCGCGCCGTGATGGCCGGTGATCTCGTGGGGAATGGTCCCCCCGGTGAGCGGCACCTCGAAGAGCCGGCGGCGCGCGGCCTCGACCGCCTTGCGCACCGCCTCACTCACTTCGTTCGCCTTGCCGGTGGCGACGCCGACTTTCCCCTGCCGGTCGCCGACAGCGACCAGGGCGTTGAAGCTGAAGCGCCGGCCGCCCTTCACCACCTTGGCGACGCGGTTGATGGCGACCACGTTCTCGACGAACCCGTCGCCCTGGCCCCGCTCGCCGCCGTCGCGCCCGCGCTCGCCGCCGCGCCCGCCCCGTCCGCCGCGCCCGCTGCCGCCGCCGCGACCACCCCGGCCGCCGCGGCCGCCCGGGCCGCGACCACCACCGCCGCCGCCGCCCCCGCCCCCGCCCCCCCCACCGACCCCGGTGGGATGCTGAGCCGGCTCGCCGCCCGCCGACACCACGGCGGCCGCTTCGGCGCTGCCGTCCTGAGACTGCTGTTCCGGTTCGTTCGCCATCAGAACTCCAATCCGCCTTTGCGGGCGCCGTCGGCCACGGCCTTCACGCGCCCGTGATACTGGTAGCCGCCCCGGTCGAAGATCACCTTGGTGATCCCTTTCGCCTTGGCCTGATTCGCGATGAGCTTGCCCAGCCCGAAGCTCTTCGCGGTCTTGCCTTTGCCCTCGATCTGGATGCCCTCGGAGGTGTCCGAGGCGCCGAGGAGGGTGACGCCCTTGAGGTCGTCCACCACCTGGGCGTAGATGTGCTTGGAAGACCGGAACACGACCAGCCGCGGCCGCGCCGGGGTCCCCTGAACCTTCTTGCGAACCCGCAGGTGCCGGCGACGGCGCCGGTCGGCCTGCGTGGCGATCTTGCGTACGGAGCGCATGGCTTACTTGGCCGCCTGGGCGGTCTTGCCGGCCTTACGCCGGACCTGCTCGCCCTGATAGCGGATTCCTTTCCCTTTGTAGGGCTCGGGGGGCCGCACCGCGCGCAGCTCCGCCGCCACCTGCCCCACCAGTTCCTTGTCGATGCCCTCGATCTTCACGAGGACGTTGTTGTCCACCGAGATCTTCACGCCCTTGGGCGCGTGGTAGGGCACGGGATGGGAGAACCCCACCACCAGCTGCACCCCGAAGGGCTTGGGCTCGGCCTTGTAGCCGACGCCCTGGATCTCGAGGGCCTTCGCGAATCCCTTGGTGACGCCTTCCACCATGTTGGCGACGAGGGTGCGGGTGAGCCCGTGCAGCGCCTTGTGGCGCGCCTCGTCCGAAGGCCGGGTGACGACCACCTGCCCGTCCTGCACCGCCACGGCGAGGTCCGCGTGCACGGTGCGGGCCAGCTCGCCCTTGGGGCCCTTGATGGTGATGGTCCGGCCCGCCACCTGCGCGGTGACGCCTTTGGGGAGGACGACCGGCTTCTTGCCGATGCGCGACATGGCGCCTCCCTACCAGACCACCGCGAGCAGCTCGCCGCCCACGCGGGCGGTGCGGGCTTCGCGGTCGGACATGACGCCCTGCGGCGTGGAGAGAATCGCCATGCCGAGGCCGTTCTTGACCCGGGGGATCTCCCGCGCCTTGACGTACCGGCGGAGCCCGGGCGCGGAGACGCGCTGGAGCTCGCGGATGACGGGGGCGTCGTTGTGGTACTTGAGGTAGAGGCGCAGGAGTCCGTGCTGGCCATCGTCCAGGACCTTGTAGTCCTGGATGAAATGGTTGTCGCGGAGGATCCGCGCGATCTCGACCTTCAGTTTCGACACCGGCATGTCGACCCGGCGGTGGCCCGCGAGACACGCGTTGCGCACCCGGGTGAGCATATCGGCGACGGGATCAGTCACGCTCATCTCACCATCCGTCCTTTTACCAGCTGGCCTTGCGCACGCCGGGGATTTCCCCGCGCAGCGCCAGCTCCCGGAAGCAGATCCGGCACAGTTTGAACTTGCGCAGCGTGCCGCGGGAGCGGCCGCAGCGCTGGCACCGGTAGTAGGCCCGCACCTTGAACTTGGGCGTCCGTTTCGCCTTCTCGATCCACGTCTTCTTGGCCATGCCGACGATCTCCTAGGCGACCGCGACCGGGGACTCGCCCCGGAACGGCATGCCGAGTTCTCGCAGGAGCGCCAGCGCGGTATCGTCGCGCCCGGCGCTCGTCACGAACGTGATGTCCATCCCGTGGATCTTCTCGACCTTGTCGTAGTCGATCTCCGGGAAAATCATCTGCTCCTTGATGCCGAGGGTGTAGTTCCCCCGCCCGTCGAAGCTCTTGGTGGGGAGCCCGCGGAAGTCGCGCATCCGGGGCACCGCCAGGGTGATGAACCGGTCCAGGAACTCCCACATACGCGCGCCGCGCAGGGTCACCGCGCAGCCGATGGGCTGGCCGGCGCGGAGGTTGAAGTTCGCGATCGACTTCTTGGCCCGGGTCACCACCGGCTGCTGGCCGGTGATGGCGCCGAGCTCGGCCACCGCGGTCTCCAGACCCTTGGGGTTCTTGCCGGCGTCCCCCATGCCCACGTTGAGCACGATCTTCACCAGCCGCGGCAGCTGGTGCGGGTTGTCGAACCCGAACTGCTGCTGCAGCTTGGCCCGCACCCGCTGCTCGTAGTGATCGAGCAGCCGGGCCCGCGGCGCCGGCTCGGCCGGCGGCGCGTCGGCGCGGGGAGCCTCCGCCGCCGGAGCCCCCTTGGGCTCCTTCTTCTTCTGCTGCTTCTGCTGCGGTTTGGGCTGTTTTTCCTTCGGCTCTTTCGTTTCCGCCATCGTCATCTCACCCGCGGAATCGGCTGGCCGGACTTCACCGCGATCCGCTCAATGGTTCCGTCCTGGTCCCGGCGGCGGCGCACCCGCGTGGGCTCGCCCGACTTGGGGTCGAGGAGCATCACGTTGGAGGCGTCGATGGGAGCGGCCTTCTCGATGATCCCGCTCTCGGCGCCCGGCTGCGCGGCGCGCTGGTGCTTCTTCACCAGGTTCACGCCCTCCACCACCACCCGGAACTGCTTGGGATAGACGTGGAGGATCTTCCCTTCCTTGCCGCGCGAATCGCCGCGGATCACGCGCACCGTGTCGCCCTTGGCCAGGTGCAGCTTGTGGCGCTCGGGCTCGGTCCCGCGGACCTTGCGGCTCTTCTTGTAGACCAGCGGCTTCATGTCAGATCACCTCCGGCGCGAGCGAGACGATCTTCATGAACTTCTTCTCGCGCAGCTCGCGGCCCACGGGGCCGAAAATGCGGGTGGCCCGGGGCTCGCCCTGATCGTTGATCAGCACCGCGGCGTTCTCGTCGAAGCGGATGTAGGAGCCGTCCTTGCGCTTGGTCTCCTTGGCCGTCCGCACGATCACCGCTTTCGCCACTTCACCCTTCTTGGTCTGGCCGGTGGGGATGGCGTCCTTGATCGTGACCACCACCACGTCGCCCAGCCCCGCGTAGCGGCGCTTGGACCCGCCCAGCACGCGGATGACGAGCGCGCTGCGCGCGCCCGAGTTGTCCGCGATCTTGAGAATCGATTCCTGCTGCACCATGGGTCTCTCGTCCTTACTTGGCGCGCTCGAGGATCTCGACCACCCGCCACCGCTTGGTCCGGGAGAGGGGCCGGGTCTCCTCGATGCGCACGGTATCGCCCGCCTTGGCGCCCTGCTCGTCGTGCGCGGCGACCTGCTTGGTGCGCACCACCTGCTTGCCGTAGAAGCCGTGCGCGAAGCGGCGGACCAGGGAGACCGTGACGGTCTTCTGCATCTTGTCGCTCACCACCACGCCGGTCCTCGTCTTGCGACGCCCCCTCATGCCTTCTTCTCCCGCAAAATGGTCTGAATCCGGGCGATCTCCCGCCGGATCGCGCGCAGCTGCAGCGGATTCTCCAGCGCCTCGGTGGCGCGGCGGAACCCGAGACGGAACCGCTCCTCGGTGAGGGTCGCGAGCTTCTGCTCCAGGTCCGCCACCGACTGCTCCCGCAAGGTGTCCGCTTTCTGGCGCGGCATCAGCGCTCCTCCCGGCTCACGAACTTCGACTTGAGCGGCAGCTTCGCCGCCGCGAGGGCCAGCGCCTCCCGCGCCAGGTGCAGCTCGATGCCCTCCACCTCGAACATGATCCGGCCCGGCTTCACGACCGCCACCCAGCCCTCCGGATTGCCCTTGCCCTTCCCCATCCGGGTCTCGGCCGGCTTCTTGGTGATCGGCTTGTCCGGGAAGAGCCGGATCCACACCTTCCCGCCGCGCTTCATCTCGCGGGTCAGCGCCACGCGCGCGGCTTCGATCTGCCGGTTGGTGATCCACCCCGGCTCGAGCGACATCAGCCCGTAATGGCCGAACGCGACGGTGTTGCCCCGCGTGGCCATGCCGTTGGTGCGGCCCTTGAACCGCTTCCGGAACTTGACGCGCTTCGGTGCCAGCATCGCTTACACGCCCGTGGAATAGGTGCGGCCGTGCAGGTCGTCGGTGCGCTCGCCCTTGAAGATCCACACCTTCACGCCGATGGTGCCGTAGGTGGTCTTCGCGGTCGAGGTCGCGTAGTCGACGTCCGCCCGCAGCGTGTGCAGCGGGACCCGCCCCTCGTGATAGCCTTCGGTGCGCGCGATTTCGGCGCCGCCCAGGCGCCCCGCGCACTTGATCTTGATCCCCTGCGCCCCCATCCGCATCGCGCTCTGCACCGCGCGCTTCATGGCGCGGCGGAACGAGATCCGCTGGGTGAGCTGGTGCACCACGCTGTCACCCACCAGCTGGGCGTCCAGCTCGGGACGCTTGATCTCCTCGACGTTGATCCCCACTTCCTTGCCGGTGAGCTGGGCCAGCTCGTCCCGCAGCTTGTCCACCTCGGCGCCGCGCTTGCCGATCACCACGCCGGGCCGGCCGGTGTGCACCGTGACGGTGACTTTCCCCGGCTTGCGCTCGATGTGGATGTCCGCGATGGCCGCGTGACTGAGCCGCGTCTTCAGGTACTTCCGGATCAGCTCGTCCTCGCGCAGGAGCTCGGGGAAATCGTGCCGGGCGTAATACCGCGACCGCCACGGTTTGACGATCCCGAGCCGGAACCCGTAGGGATGTGTTTTCTGGCCCACTTACTTGCTCCCTTTCCGCCGGGGCGCCGCCCCGGCGCTCGCCGCCTTGGCCTTCTTGGGCGAGGCCTTTTCGGCCTTCGCCGCCGTCTTCTTGCCCTTGGGCGCCGCGTCGGCCGCCGCCGCCTTGGGAGCCGGCGCGGCCTTCACCTTCGCGGCGTCCGCGGCCACGTGGATCTCCACGTGGCTGGTGCGCTTCATGATCGGCGTGGCCCGGCCCATCGCCGCGGCGGTGAACCGCTTGAGGGTGGGGCCCTCGTTCACCACCGCGTACTTCACGCGGAGGTGGTCCACGTCCAGGGGCTGGTTCTGCCGCTGGGCGTGCTGTTCCGCGTTGGCCACGGCGGACTTGAGCACTTTGTGGATCTGCTTCGCCGCGTACTTCTTGGAGAACCGCAGGATGGCGTAGGCCTCGGGCACGGCGCGTCCCCGGATCTGGTCGATCACGAGGCGCATCTTCCGCGCCGACTGGCGCACGCTGTACTGAATCGCTCGCGCGTCCATGGATTACTTCTTCGCCTCCGGTGCCGCGGCCGGCGGAGCGGCTCCTTCGCCTTCCTTCTCCTGCGCCGAGCCCTTGGCCGAGTGGCCGCGGAAGAGCCGCGTCGCGGCGAACTCGCCCAGCTTGTGGCCCACCATGTTCTCGGTGATGTACACCGGGATGAACTTGTTCCCGTTGTGCACCGCGAGGGTGTGGCCCACGAACTCGGGCGTGATGGTGCTGCGCCGCGACCAGGTCTTGAAGACCTTCTTCTCGTTCTTCTCGTTCAGGGCCGTGATCTTCTTCTGGAGCGACGGCTCCACGTAGGGGCCCTTCTTGACGCTGCGTCCCATTACTGAGTGGCCTTTCCGCGCTTGCGACCGCGGACGATGAGTTTCGTCGATGCCTTCTTCTTGTGCCGCGTCTTCTTGCCTTCGGGCTTGCCCCAGGGCGAGACCGGCGGGCGTCCGCCCGAGGTCTTGCCTTCGCCGCCGCCCAGCGGGTGATCCACCGGGTTCATGGCGACGCCGCGGACGCGCGGCCGGCGGCCGAGCCAGCGGGTCTTGCCCGCCTTGCCGACCGAGAGCAGTTCGTGCTCCGCGTTCCCCACTTCGCCGATGGTGGCGAGGCACTCGCCCCGCACCATCCGCATTTCCGACGAGCGGAGCCTCAGGGTGACGTAGTTGCCTTCCTTCGCCACCACCTGGGCGCTGGTGCCGGCGGAGCGGCAGAGCTGCCCGCCGCGCCCGATCTTCAGCTCCACGTTGTGCACCGTGGTGCCGAGCGGGATCTCGAACAGCGGCAGGGCGTTGCCGTTCCGGATGTCCGAGCCCGGCCCGGAGACCACGGTGTCGCCCACCGCCAGCCCCTTGGGGTGCACGATGTAGCGCTTCTCGCCGTCGGCGTAGACCAGGAGCGCGATCCGGGCGGTGCGGTTCGGGTCGTACTCGATGGCGCTCACCTTGGCCGGCACGGCGAACTTGTTCCGCCGGAAGTCGATGCGCCGGTACTGCCGCTTGTGGCCGCCGCCCTGATGCCGGGTGGTGACGTGGCCCTTGTTGTTGCGCCCGCCGGTGCGGGTGAGCGGCTCGAGCAGGGACTTTTCGGGGGTGTGCTTCGTGACCTCCGAGAAGTCCGCGACCGACTTGAACCGCGTGGCCTGCGTGACCGGCTTGAACTGTCGAATGCCCATGTCAGCCCTCGAACACCTGGATCGCGTCGCCGTCCTTCAGCGTCACGATCGCCTTCTTCCAGGACGGCCGCCGGCCCGTCATGCGCCCGTAGGTGCGCCGCTTGGCGCGCACCACCAGGGTCCGCACGTCGGTCACGGTGACCTTGAACAGTGCCTCCACCGCGCTCTTGATCTGGGGCTTGGTGGCGTCCAGATGCACGCGGAACGCGTACTCCTTGCGCGCCGCGTAGGCCGCCGAGGACTTCTCGGTGACCACCGGCGAGAGAATGGTGCGGAGGGTCTCAGGCATCCTTCACCTCCGGCTTCGCCCCTTCGCCCTCGAGCGCGGCCACTTCGATCACCACCGCGTCGGCCCACAGAATCTCGTAGGCCGTGACGTCGGCGAAACGCATCACGTGCACCAGCGGGAGGTTGCGGCCCGAGAGGTACACGTTGTAGGACAGCGCCTCGCCGGCGGTGAGGATCAGGACTTTCTTCCCGCCCAGGCCCAGCTTGGCGACCAGCTCCGCCAGGGGCTTGGTCTTCGGCTTCTCGTAGAGCAGCGCGTCCACCACGAAGAGCGCGTTCTCGCGGGCCCGCGCGTTGAGCGCGGACTTCTTGGCGAGCTGGCGCACCTTCTTCGGAATCCCCAGCCGGTAGTCCCGCGGGTGGGGGCCGAAGGCGATGCCGCCGTGGCGCCAGTGCGGGGCGCGGGTCGAGCCCTGCCGGGCGCGGCCGGTGCCCTTCTGCTTCCACGGCTTCTGGTTGCCGCCGGAGACGTGGCTCCTGGTCTTGGTCTGGTGGGTGCCCTGCCGCTGGTTGGCGAGATAGGTCACCACCGCGCGGTGCAGCACCGCCTCGTTCACCGTGCCGTCGAAGAGCGCGGCCGGCAGCGCCAGGGCGCGCTTCTTCGCGCCCGCGGCGGAAAAGTGCGGGGCCTCAATCATGGCGGCTCCGGCCTCCCTGCTTGCGGATGGTGAGGAGCCCGTTCATGGACCCCGGCACCGACCCGCGCACGAACAGCAGATTCCGCTCGGCGTCCACCTTGACCACCCGGAGGCCGAGCTCGGTGAAGCGGCGCGCGCCCATGTGCCCGGGCATGCGCTTGCCCTTGATGATGCGGGACGGATCGGTGCCCGGCGCGATGGAGCCGGGCTTGCGGTGCCGGGTGTTGCCGTGGCTGTGCGGCCCGCCGCCGAAGTGGTGGCGGTGCACCACGCCCTGGAACCCCCGGCCCTTGGTGACCCCGGTGATCTTCACCCGGTCGCCCGGATTGAAGATGGTGACGGTCACCGAGTCGCCCGGCCGGGGCGCGTCGCCCACCACGTCGAAGCTCTTCAGGGTGTGGGGCGCGGCCTCGAGGCCGGCCTTCCTGGCGTGCGCGAGCGCCGCCTTGGTGGCGCGCTTCGCCTTCCGCGCGCCGAACCCGAGCTGGGCGCGGTCGCCGGCGACCTGCACCACGGCGCAGGGTCCCGCCTCGATCACCGTGACCGGAATGTGCGAGCCTTCGTCGTCAAAGACCCGCGTCATGCCGAGTTTCCTGCCGATCAGTCCGTTCATAGCTCCTCAATCACTCAACCTTGATCTCCACATCCACTCCAGCGGGCAGATCCAGCTTGGTGAGCGCGTCCACGGTCTGGGACCGGGAGTCCAGGATGTCGATGAGCCGCTTGTGCGTCTTCAGCTCGAACTGCTCCCGGCTCTTCTTGTCGATGTGCGGGCTCCGCAGCACCGTCCACAGCTGCCGCTTGGTGGGCAGGGGGATGGGCCCCGACACCTGGGCGCCGGTCTTTTCGGCCGTGCGCACGATGTCCGCCGCGGCCTGATCGATCAGGGCGTGGTCGAACGCTTTGAGACGGATGCGAATTTTGCCGGCCATGGGAACTCCTTACTTCTTGATCTTGGTGACGACGCCGGCGCCCACGGTGCGCCCGCCTTCCCGGATCGCAAACCGCAGCCCCTCCTCCATCGCGATCGGCGTGATCAGCTCGATCGCCATCTTCGTGTTGTCCCCC
>Ga0209178_1000347_pt1 | contig 13213 bp, 14 predicted proteins | sample GAAS200_FD_187521 | JGI IMG/M metagenome (GOLD analysis project Ga0209178, IMG submission 187521) | Agricultural soil microbial communities from Georgia to study Nitrogen management - GA AS200 (SPAdes) (version 2) | ecosystem: Environmental > Terrestrial > Soil > Agricultural land | place: USA... | reverse complement strand
CCGTCCTGACCGGCGGGTCCACCGGCGAGCGCACCGTTGCGTTCGCCGGTGCCACTCAGGTGGTGGCGGCCCTGCGCGGGCGCGGGCACTCGGTCCACGTGGTGGACACGACGTCCGGCCTGCTGGATGAGGCGGCCGAAGCCCGGCTCCTCAGGGCCGACGTGGGCACCACGCCCCCCGGTGACCTGGCCGGTCTGGCAGACGCCGAACGGCATTTCCTGGCCGAAGGCCTGGCGGCCCTTCCCGTGGTACAGGGCGCCGACGTGCTCTTCCTCGTGGTTCACGGCGGAATGGGCGAGGGCGGCCAGCTGCAGGCGGTGCTGGATCTGATCGGCGTTCCCTACACCGGCTCAGGGGCCCTGGGCAGTGCGCTCGCCGTCGACAAGGACCTTTCGAAGCGTCTCTTCCGCGCTGCGGGCGTGCCGGTCCCGGAGTGGTTTCTCGCCCCCGCCCAACCTGAAGACATCAGCAAGGCGCTGGGGTGGCCGGTGATCGTCAAGCCGTCCAATGGCGGGTCGACCATCGGGCTTTCCCTGGTGAAGAGTGCCAAGGCGTTGGACGAGGCCATCCGGACGGCCCGCGCGTTCGACGATGACGTCATGATCGAGCAGTTCATCCCGGGACGGGAAGTCACCGTGGGCGTGCTGGGCGACGTGCCGCTGCCCGTGGGGGAGATCGTCCCCAGGCACGAGCTCTTCGACTACGAATGCAAGTACACGCCCGGCATGTCCGTGGAGACCTTCCCCGCCCAGCTCCCCCCCGCCATCGCCGCGAAGTTGCAGGCCGGAGCATTGCTCGCCCACCGGGCCTTGAAGCTCCGGGGGTATTCCCGGATCGACTTCCGCCTGACGAGCTCGGGCGACATCTTTTGCCTGGAAGCCAACAATCTGCCGGGACTGACGGGGACCAGCCTGTTCCCGCAAGGCGCCAAGGCCGCCGGAATCGGCTACGCGGAGATGTGTGAACGCATCTGCGCCCTGGCGCGCGACACCCGGGGGTCCCGGAAGGGGTAGTAGAGGGTATGGGTCCGCAACGGATGTTCGGCCTGACGCCTTGGGTGCGGCGGCTCCTCGTCGCCAACCTCCTGGTGTTTCTGCTGCAGGAGACGGTGTTCTTGAACGCCGCGCGGACCCTGGCGTTCGATCCGATGCACGCGTTTGCCCGTCCGTGGACGGCCCTGACGTACATGTTTCTCCATACGGGTGTCCTCCACCTCGCCTTCAACCTCCTCGCCCTCTACATCTTCGGACCACCGGTTGAAGAGCGGGTCGGCAGCCGCGCGTTCATCGGTCTGTACGTAACCAGCGGCCTCGGCGGCGCGATCCTGTCGTACGCGCTCATCCTCCTCACCCACTCCGCCCCGATTCTCGGCGCCTCGGCCGCGGTGTACGGCATCATGCTCGCCTTCGCCTGGTACTGGCCCGACGAGCCGATCTTCGTCTTCCCGCTCCCGCAGCCCGTCCTGGCGAAGTGGCTGGTGGTCTTCTTCGTCCTGTTGTCGCTGACCTTCGCCCTGATCCCGAGCCTCCAACCCGGAGTGGCGCACGTCGCTCATCTGGGCGGCTTTGCGACCGCCTTCCTCTGGCTCAAGGCCGACACGTGGCGACTCACGCGGGCGGCGCGACACCTCCGTGGCGCTCCCGAGCGAGGTGTCCTGGTCCATCCCGCGGCCCTCACCGCCCGTCGCGGTGCCGGGACCCCCAAGCCGGGCCGGGCACGTTCCCCCGAGCGGTCGCAGGCGGAGATCGACCGGGTGCTCGACAAGATCTCGGCCTCCGGCCTCTCGTCCCTGACGCCCGCCGAGCAGCGGTTTCTGAAAGAGATGAGCAAGAAGATGCGCGACCCCCAGGACTGAGTGGTCTTGCGACCCGTTCGAACGTCTCTCCTTCGTGATCCTCCTCCTGCTCCTGGGCCTGCAGACCCCGCCCGCCGCGAAACCCGAATCGCTCCTGGCCCTTCATGACCTGCCCGCGGCCCGCAAAGCGGCACAGGCACTGGTGCGACGCCATCCCGATGACCCGTCCGCCCACATCCTGCTGGGACGCGTGTGGCTCGAGTGGCCGGTCGTCGGGCGCTACGACGCACTCGCGGAATTCCGTGCCGCGGAGCGGCTCGCGCCCCAGGACCCGGCGCCCTGGTACTGGCAGGCCGCTGCCGGACTCCGCCTCGGCGATGATGAAGGAGAAATCCTGGTACGCGAGGGGGTGCTACGGATCCTCGCGCTCGACCCGGAATACCGGGATGCGTGGGACCTCTTCGTGTCCGTGTTTCATGACGACGGGATCTGGCGGCGCGCGGACCAGGCCCTCGCGCTCCATCCCGCCGATTTGCTCGCGGTCGAGCATCGCGCGGGCATCGCCATCGCGCGGGACGACTTCGCGCTCGCCGACTCGCTCGCCGGGGTGGTGATCGCCCGCCGGGCTCCGTACGTCCCCGGGTACGTGTTGCGGGCCGAAGCGAATTTCGGCGGCGGATGGGACAGCGCCGGGTACGCCTGGTACGACTCCGCGATTGCCCACGCGGAACTCGATTCCACGGGCGTCATGTGGGACGAGGTCTGGATGATCGCGAGCCCCGCCGAGATGGCCCGGCACGCCGAGACGCTGCCGGGAGAGCGGCGCCGGTTCTTCGACTGGTTCTGGGAGAAGCGGGATCCGAACCTGGTGACGCCCGCCAACGAACGGATCGCCGAGCATTTCCGCCGCCTCGCCTACGTGCGCCACGCGTTTCACATTCTCCACCCCTACAGCTACTACCACCGTTCGCGCGACTGGCGCACCATCATCGATCTGGACCAGCGGGACTCGCTGATGCGGCTGCTCCAATCCACGCCGGGCATCGGGCCTCCGGGGGCTACGGACAGCGTGCTTCTGGCGACGGGGCTGGGCCCCGCCCGCCAGTCGATCGGCGATACCGTGGGCAACGAGACGATCTACCGGAAGGCCCAGATGGACGCCCGCGGCATTCTCTGGATCCGGCACGGGCGCCCCGATCTCTGGGCGGGGGGCCGGCTCGATCCGTCGGCGTCCGTGGTGGCGGGGCACACCCTGGATTTCGCGTCCTGGGAGTACGACACGCCCGACGGCATTCTCACGGTGGGTTTGAAGGACGTCCCCGGTGGCGGCGTCGTGCTCTATCCCGTGTCGGCGCGCCAATTCGAAAGCGCCCGGACCCTGCTGGCCACGGACAACACGTCGCTCCCCGCGCCCCTCTCCGCCCACGGATGGACCGCGTTCTTCAAGGCCGGTGATCCGGGTCTGACCGATGCGTATTTCCGTGCCGCGCCCGAGACGACCGCGGTGGCCGTCTGGAGTGAGGACGGCGAGACGCTCGCGCGCGCCCGTGGGCCCGGCCTGCTGCGGCTCACCGTGCCGCCGGGAGAGTACGAACGCGGATTCGACGCGGACTCGGGGGGCGTGCTGGCGCGGGACCGGGCGCACGTGACGGTGCCGCGGTACTCCCAGGTGCAGCTGGGACTCTCGAGCCTTCTCCTGACGCCGGAAGATTCGGTGACAGACCGGGAGACCATGCTCTCCGGCATGCCGGCGGATCTCGCGTACTCCGGCGTGCACGCCCTGGCGGCGTACACGGAGATCTACGGACTGGCGCGGGACAGGAGCGGCATCAGCCAGTACATGGCGCGGTATGCGTTCGCACCCGAGCGCGGGCTCCCGGCGCGCCTGCTCGGCAAGGATCAGCCCGTGGTGTTCGAGTTCAACCGTGCCGTGCCCGCCGGCGCGGTGACGCCGGAGCGCCTGGTGATCGAGCCCGGGTTGCTTCTCCCGGGACGTTACCGCGTGACGCTGGTGGTGACCGACATCTTGCGGAATGTCAAGTCGCAGACCGTCACCCTCTCGGTCACCGTCCGGTAGGTCTCTCTTGTTTCCCTGATAGGCAATTCCCAAATTGGGGCGGCTCAGCGCGCGCCCCTAATGCTCGTAAACCTGATACCTGAATTTCTCGCCGCCGTCGCCGCGCCCGATCCCCGGGGCGCTTACCACGAGTACCTCGAACGTCACCGTCCCATTCTTCGCAGCTATTGGTCGAATTACGTGCTGGATCCGGACTCCCAGGCGGCCGACGACGTCATCTTGAACGTCCTGCGCGCAGATCGCGCGGATCTGCTGCGCCTCCTGCAGGACGTGGACGTGGTGCAGATCGCCGAAGACGCGCTCCGCCGGACCCTGGAAACCCTGGAAGCGGACTGTCCCGTCGATCTCTATCTCACGGTGGGGGTGGGTGCGGCGAACGCCGGCGAGCTGGTGGTGGGAGGCCGGGGAATCGCGTTCGTGTGCCTCGAGCACTTCACGGGTCGCGCCAATCCCCAAACCTCCGGGCTGGGACTCGCCCCCCATCTCCTGCCGCTTTGGATTGCCCACGAGGTCGCTCACGCCATCCGGTATACCGCTCCGTCCAGCCGGGCCGCCATCAAGCGGCTGGTCGCGGAAATGGGTGGCAACTACGACTATTGGGACACCGGGAGCCGGGCACCCCTCTACGAGCACCTGGTGAACGAGGGGGTCGCGGTGGCCGCCTCGCAGGCCGTGACCCCCGGGTTCGAGCCCTGGCAGTATTTCGGCTACACGCGGCGGCAATATCGCAGGCTCCGGGAGCTCGACGCCTTTCTCCGCCGGGCGTCGGGGCCGGAGCTCGATCAGTCGGGGCTGGGTCTCCGACTGCGTTACCTCTCGGGGGGCATGAGTCCCACGGCGAGGCTGGTGAGCGGTAAGGTCCTGCCGGAGCGGTCCGGCTACTACCTGGGAGCGCGGATGGTCGAGGCCTACGTGGGTGAGGCGGGCATCGCGTCAGCCGTTCGGGCCACCGCGTCGGAATTCCGGCTGGCCAGCGAGCGGGCCCAGGGGATTGGGGCCCAGACCGCGTGAGCGCCAAACGGGTCACCCAGGAACGCCGCTCCAACCGGCCGCTCCGCGAGGTCCTGGACGAGCTCATCTCCCACACCCGCGAAATCGCCCGGCGGGCCAGGGAGATGAAGCCGGAAGAGCTCGACTACGCCCAGCAGCGCCTGGAGTGGCTTGCCGACGAGGTGTGGCGGGTGGCCACGGGACAGGAGGCGGGCCCCGAGGCATAATTAAGCATGAACCAAGCCGGTACCTACCGCATTTCGGTCGCCAAGGAAGACCTGAATTTCGCGGCCGCGCATTTCATCACCTTCGCCGGACACCGCTGCGAGACGCTCCACGGCCACAACTACCGGGCCGCGGTCCTCCTCGACGGCACGCTCGACCAGCAAAGCTGGTACGTCGTGGACTTCTCGGCCGTGAAGAAGATCATGCGCCGCCTGACCGGGGAGCTCGATCACAAGGTGCTCCTCCCCCTCGAGAATCCACGCCTCCAAGTGAGCACCAAGGACGGGGCCGTCCACGTGGCGTACGAGCAGAAGCCCCGGTATGTGTTTCCCGAAAAGGACTGCGTACTCCTGCCTATCCCCAACACCACGGTGGAGATGCTCGCGACCTTCCTCGCCGGGAAACTGGCGCAGGAACTCGCCGAGGCCGGGGCGAAGACCATTACGGCGCTGGAGCTCGAGGTGGAGGAGAACTTCGGGCAGTCGGCGACCTACCGGATGACGGTCTAGGAGGACCGATGGCCAAGGAAACAGCACTCACGGACGCCCAGATCACCGACCGGCTCACGTCCCTCCCCGGCTGGAGCTACACCGCGGGGGCCATTCGCCGGCAATACAAGACCGACGGCTGGCCCACGACGCTGATGCTGGTCAACGCCATCGGGTTCTACGCCGAGTCGGCCGATCATCATCCGGATCTCGGCGTGCATTGGGGAAGTGTGGAGGTGGCGCTGAATACGCACTCGGCGGGCGGAATTACGGACAAGGACTTCGAGCTGGCCCGGGTGTTCGAGCAGTGCGCCCTCTGGCGTCCCCCGGCGGGCAGCGCATTCCGGGGGACGCCGAAGAAGTTCGTGTCAGGGGGCTGAGTCCGGGCTCCCGTCCGACCAGTGACTCACGCGGACGAGAAACAGCGTCACGAGGGCTGACGGACCGTCATACTCCTCCACGGGAGAGCCGGGGGCGTTGGCGCCCCAGGCCCCGTCCGGGGTGCGGGGGTACACGAACATCAAGTGCGGATGCCAGGGACCTTTCACGTTGTCCCCGAGATACCCCTCCTTCGACAGCATGTAGACCATCGCGCCGGCTTCCGGTTTCACGGGCTGCGTCGCGGCCTGCATTTTCACCACTGTCATCCCGGCGAGCACCCACTTGGTCCGGGTGAGGTAGTACGGGAGGAACGAACGCGCCGCGGCGGCGTTGACGCACACCGGCGACCGGGCCTTCGGGTTCCAGAAGTCCGGATTGTCGAAATCGTTGGCCCACGAACGCCCGACCGCGCACACGAATCCGTTCTTCCCCTTAACCGCGGTTTCGTAACCCGCGGTGCCCATGACCAGGATCTCCGCGCTGTCGGAGATGGAGGCTGGAGCCGCGCTCTTCGCCAGCGCGATCTCGGCGGCTCGGTCCATTCGATACTGCTCGACGGGCGCCATGCTCGGGTACGGGTTCGCGGTGCCCTGTGCCCATACCGGGGCCGGCAACAGGGCGGCGATGGTGATCCCTACAACGGTGATCTTCATGGTTCGGCTCTCCAGGGTGACGGTCGTTTACGATTACCCGGTCCAGCCGGTCAGCGGCCGTCCCTGCGCCGTTCCGCCGTGTCAGGGAGCCGAGTCGGCGGTCCCATCCGACCATCTCGCAACCGGGATGACGAAGACGGTGATCCGGGAGGTCGGTGAGTCGTTGACCACCGCCGGCGAGTGCTCGACGTTCGCACCCAGGGAGGCCGCCGACATGTGCGGCATGAAAACCATGACGTGGGGATGCCAGGGTCCCTTCACATCGCCCCCGAGGTACCCGTCTTTCGACAGCATGTAGGCCATGGCGCCGTTTTCCAGCTTCAGAGGCGGCTTCGCCGCCTCCATCTTTGCTTCACTCATGCCGGAGAGCGCCTGTCTGGTCCGGGCGAGGTAATCGGCGAGCACGGACCGCGCGCCCAGCGCGTTGTAGCAGAAGGGTGAGCGCACCTGCGGGTTCCAGAAGTCCGGATTCCCGTAGTCGGTGGCCCATCCCCGCTCGACGACGCACACGAACCCGTTCTTGCCCTTCACGGCCGTCTCGTACCCGGCAGCCCCCATGACGAGGACGTCGGCGTCCTCCGAAATGGCCGCGGGCGCCGCAGACTTTGCGAGGGCGATCTCGGCAGCTCGGTCCATCCGGTATTGGTCGACCGGCGCCATGCCCTGAGCATGAATCACGGCGAACGGAATCACCGAAAGTGCCACCAACACGCGTCTCATCGTGCCGCCTCCTCCGTATAGGTTTTCACCAGCTTCTCCAGTGCCCCACTCCAGCCTTCGCCGTGACTCTTTGCCCCGGCGTCCTGCCCCAATTCCGCGTGGATCAGCGTCAGCTCGGTGCCTTCGGCGACGGGGTGCAGGTGCAGCTCGAGCCGCGAGGTGCGGCCTTTTTCAGTCGGCTCCCCGCCCATGGTCCATTGCCAGCTCAGGGTCAGCAGCTCGGGCTTCTTGATTTCCAGGAATTGGCCCGTGCACTCGTGGACTGAACCGTCGGAGGTGGGAAACCGGACGCGGAAAATCCCGCCCACGCGCACGTCCGCCTCGGCGGAGATCAGCGGCAGGTCATCGGGTCCCCACCAGGAGGTCAATCCTTCCACCGTCGAGAACGCATCGAACACGGTCGCGGGGCGGGCCTTGATTCGCCGAACCAGGGTGACGCTCGCCATCAGCGCTTGTCCTTTGCCTCTGCGTAGGCCTTGAGGCGGTCGAGCCGCGGGGTCCAGAAGCGGTCGTAGCGATGGAGCCAGCCCAACGCCTGTCGGAGCGGCATGGGTGAGATACGGACGGTGACGGTGCGGCCTTCCTTGAACCGGCGGATCAGACTGGCATTCGCAAGGACATCCAGGTGTTTCATCAACGCGGGGAGCTTCATGCCCAGGGGCTGTGCCAGATCACTGATCGTGCACTCGTGCTCTCGTTCGAGACGGGTGAGGATGTGGCGGCGCGTCGGGTGGCTGAGGGCCGCGAAGGTGTTATCGAGGTCTGTGCGATAGTTTACCATGTGGTGAACTATTAGTGCGAGGAAGACGGAGGGTCAAGGCGGTTACTTGCCCACGCAGAAACTCGAGAACACCCGATTAAGCACGTCGTCGGGCGTCACTGCGCCGATCAGCGAATCCAGCGCGCCGGTTGCCGCTCTGAGATGGGTCGCCGCGGCGACTGCCTCCACTCCCGCGTCCCTTGCCTCCTTGAACAGATCAAGCTCGCGGAGCGCGGTTTCGAGGGCCTGACGGTGCCGCGCGCGGGTCACGACGGGCTCCACATCACCGAGGGCGATGAGCTTGCCGAAGGCGACGCGGGCGAGCTCGCGCTTCAGCTCCTGCATTCCAGCCCCCGTGAGAGCTGAGACGGTTAGACGGTTAGTTGTTCGTCGGTTAGTAAGGTCTGCCTTGGTTTGCACGCCCACCGTGGGCGCGTCGAACGTCTCAGGGCTTCGACCTTCCTCGTCGCAGTACACGACCAAGTCGGCCGCGTTGAGGTATTTCCGACTTACTTCTATCCCCATTTTTTCAATTCTGTCCCTGGTGTCTCGCAACCCGGCCGTATCCACCAGCCGGAACGGAAAGCCTTCGATCACGGCGTGCGCCTCGATCGCATCCCGCGTCGTCCCAGGAATTTCGGTGACGATCGCGCGCTCGGATCCAAGCAGGGCGTTGAACAGGGTCGACTTGCCGGCATTCGGAGGGCCCGCGATCACCAGGAGCGCCCCCTCGCGCAACCGCTCCCCCTCGGCAGCGGTCCCCAGCAACCCGGCCACACGGGCCCGCACGCCCTCCCAGGCCCGCACCACGCGCTCCGGAGCGACCGGGCCGTCATCCTCCTCCGGGAAGTCGATCTCGTACGCCGTGAGGCCTTCCAGCTCCAGGATCTCCGAACGGAGCGCCTCGAGGCGCTTCGACAGCCCCTGATCGAGCTGGGCCAGCGCCCGCCTTCTCTGCGCCGGCGCACTGGCATCGATGAGGTCCGCCGTCGCCTCGGCCTGCAGGAGGTCCATCTTGCCGTTGAGGACGGCCCGCCGTGTGAACTCCCCCGCCTCGGCTGGCCGCGCGCCAGCCGCCACCAGCGCCCCCAGGGCCTCGGCGGGCGCCAGGAGGCCGCCATGGGTCGAGATCTCGACCAGGTCTTCGCCTGTGTAGGAATGGGGACCGGGAAAGCACACCGCGAGCACGTCATCGACCGGCCCGCCCGCCGGCGTGGAGAGGCGGGCGCGGAACACGGTTCGAGGAGGGTCGGGACGCCAGGGGGACAGACAGCGTTCCGCGACGGCCAACGCCCCCCGCCCCGAGAGTCGGAGGAGGGCCACCGCCGATCGTCCGGGCGGGGTGGCCAGCGCGACGATCGGATCGGAGAGCATCAGCCGATCGTCAGGAGGTCCCGCTGCGTTTCGATTGATCCTTCAGCCGCTTCTGCGAAATCATCCATTGCTGGGGCAGGCTGAAGAGGTTCGACACCAGATAGTAGAGGTTCAACCCGGACGACAGCCGGAGAAAGATGAACGTCATCATCGCCGGCATCACGTACATCATCGATGCCGTCTGCGGATTGGGCGGAATGCCCCGCTGGCCGATCTTGGTCAGCGCGAACATGGAAAGGCCCATCACCACGGGCAGGATGAAAGTCGGGTCGTAACGCGAGAGATCGGGAAGCCACAGGAACGACGACCCCCGCAGCTCGATCATGTACTGGAAGACGAAATACAATGCGATGAGCATCGGGTACGGAATCAGCATCGGGAGACATCCGCCGAGTGGATTGGCGTTGTGCTCCTTGTACAGCTTCATGGTCTCCTGCTGGAGGCGCGTGGGGTCGCCTTTGTACTTCTCCTGCACCCGCTTGAGATCGGGCGCGATCGCCTGGAGCCGCATCTGCGACGCCATCGCTTTTTGATTGAGCGGCCAGAGGACGACGCGGACCAGCACCCCGAAGAGAATCAGGAGCAGTCCATACGCCATCCCGAACGACTCGTGCGCCCAGAGCAGGATGTTGGTGACGAGAATCGAGACCCACCGGATGATAGGGCGGAAAATGGCCCAGCCATACGGGTTGGCGTCATCCAGGTCGTGCCCGATCGCCGCGAGGCGGCGGTGCTCGAGCGGTCCCACATACACGCTGTACTGGAAGTCCCCCGCGGCCGGGACGGGCAACGTGAGCGCAACACTCACGCGGGTGGCGATTCCCGACTTGCCGCCGAACAGGCCCTTGGCGCTGTCGGGGCGCGGGCCCCCCACCGCCACGGCCCCCGCGAACTGGGCCTGGCCCGGCTCAGTGGCCAACGCTCCGACCAGGAAGTACTTGGACTTGATCCCCGCCCACTCGAACGGTCCGTCGTAGATCGCGCGCTCGTTCTCACTTACCGAGCTGAACGCGTGCTTTTCGGTCTTCGAGGACTTGGTGACCACGGCGTAGTCGCGGAAGGAGCCCGTCGAGTCGGCCTCCGTGTTCCGCAGACCGTCCCCCAGACCCACCAGCATCTGCGCGCCCGCCGCGGAAAGTCCGGTGATCTGCCCCTTCACGCCGATGCGGTAGTCGTCGGGCCGGAACGTGTAGGCGAGGGTAATGGCCGACGCACCACGCTCAGCGGTAAGCGTCAGGGTGCCCGCATCACCAGCCACACTCATGACACGGGCCGAAGGGGTGAAGGCCAGGTCGGTGAGGTCCAGCGTGTCCGAGCCCACCGCGATGCGCCGGGCCAGGAAGGGTTCGCCGGCGGGAACCAGCTCCACAGCCTTCCCCGAGTCGCCTCGGGCGAAGGACTTGTACTCGGCGAGGCGCGCAGAAACGATCGTGCCGCCGCGGGTGCTGACGCCGATACGGAACAGGGGTGTCGTCACCCAGACGGTGTCGGCGGACAGACGGGCAGACGGTGAGACGGGCAGGGTGGCTGATGGAGGTTTCGGATGCGACGAGTCAGCTCGGACGGACTCGGCGACCGCGGTGGCCTGGGAGAGGCTGTCCGTCTGCCCGTCTACCCGTCTGACGGGCTTGGAGGGCCAGATAAGGCTCGGGACGATGATGACCAGCGCAAACAACACCAGGGCCAGAAAGACGCGTCGGTCCACAGATTTTCCTTCGACCAGGGCGCCTTACGGCACCGGATCGTAGCCACCGGGATGAAAGGGATGACACCGCGCCACGCGGCGGATCCCCAGCCAGGACCCCTTCAAGGCGCCGTACCGCTCTACAGCCTCATAAGTGTAACGGGAGCAGCTGGGCGTGAAGCGACACTGCGTGAACACCAGATGCGACAGCGTGAGCTGATACAGGCGGATCAGGCCCATGACCAGAAGACGGGGGATTCGAAGAATGTTCACTTGATCCTGGTGGCTGCCTGCGCCAGTTCATCTCGCAGCACCGCGAAGGTCGCGGCGTACGCTTCACGACGGGCCCGCACCACGAGGTCTACGGGTGGCAGGAGCGGGAGGGTTTCGCGGCGCAGGATTTCCCGGATGCGGCGCCGCAACTGATTGCGCTGCACCGCGGTGCGCTGGTACAGGGGAACGATGATGCCGGAGCGGGAACGTCCCGAGCTTGGACGGGGAAGCCACGCAAGCTCAAGGTGGGGCAACCTGATGCGTTTGCCGGTGGTCCAGCAGGACTGAAGATCCGGGCCGCGCCCCAACCGGGCGCGGCGCGGATGACGCTCGCTCGTTACCGACTCCGGTGCTTGGAAGCGATGCGGATGGTGAGACGCTTCCGCCCCTTTTTGCGGCGACGGGACAGCACGGCGCGACCCCATTTGTCTTTCATGCGGGTGCGGAATCCATGCTTATTGATGCGCCGCCGGTTTCGCGGCCGGTATGTCGGACCCATGGTGACCTCACGTAAGGGCGCAAAAATTACACGGGGCGCGCAAGCGTGGTCAATGGTTGACTTTTCCACATGCCGTCCGTACTTTCGGGCCGCCCTTGCAGACCCCCCACCATTTTTTTCAATCGTGATGGAGCAGTCAGCCAAAGAAGCCTGGAAGCGCCTCCTCGAAGAGGCGCGACGTGAACTGCCCGACTCGATCGTCCGCACTTGGCTCGAACCAGCTGAGCCGATCGCGCTCGACGAGGGGCGCCTGATCGTCGGCGCTCCGGATCAGTTCGCCGTCGAATGGAACGAGTCCAAGCACTCGGGGTTGCTCGCCCGGGCCGCGGAGCGCGTCCTGGGTCAGCCCACCACCGTTGTGTTCAAGGTCCAGGACGAGCGGCAGCACCGCCCGCAGATGGACTTTTTCGTCGCCGCAAAGGACAGCCCGGACGCCCGCACCGCCGTCACGGGGCGCGCGGCCACGACCCAGCCGCTGAACGAGCGGTACACCTTCGAGAGCTTCGTCGTCGGCAAGTCGAACGAGCTCGCCGCCGCGGCGGCGCACGCGGTGGTCGAAGCGCCCGGACTCACCTACAACCCGTTCTTCATCTACGGGGCCACCGGGCTGGGCAAGACCCACCTGATGCAGGCCATCGCGCACGCGGTCGTCGCCCGAAACCCCGGGACCCGGCTGCTCTATGTGGGCGCCGAGCAGTTCATCAACGACGTGATCGAGAGCATTCAGGCGCGGACCATGCCCGAGTTCCGGCGCCGCTACCGCAACGAGATCGACCTCCTCCTGGTGGACGACGTCCACTTCCTGGAGGGCAAGGAGATGACGCAGGACGAGTTCTTCCACACCTTCAACGCCCTCTTCGAAGGCCGGAAGCAGATCGTCCTGACGTCCGACCGCCCGCCCAAGGAGATCCCCGGGCTCGAAGACCGGCTCGTTTCGCGCTTCGAGTGGGGGATGGTCGCGGATATCGGCCAGCCCGACCTGGAGCACCGGATCGCCATTCTCCGGAAAAAGGCGCACCAGGACCACCTGGAGCTCACCATTCCGGACGACGTCCTGCGATTCATCGCCGAGCACGTCCGGTCGAGCGTCCGGGAGCTCGAGGGATGCATCATCAAGCTCCTCCTCTTCGCGTCCCTCAAGAACCGCGAAGTCTCCATCGAGCTGGCCCGGGAAGCCCTGTCCGACAAGATCCGCCAGGGGGACGACGCGGGCTCGATGTCGAACCAGGCCGCCCCCAGCATCGATCGCGTCCAGGAAGTGGTCGCCCGGCGCTGGGGGGTCACTCCGGAGGGG
>Ga0209178_1000346_pt1 | contig 13215 bp, 13 predicted proteins | sample GAAS200_FD_187521 | JGI IMG/M metagenome (GOLD analysis project Ga0209178, IMG submission 187521) | Agricultural soil microbial communities from Georgia to study Nitrogen management - GA AS200 (SPAdes) (version 2) | ecosystem: Environmental > Terrestrial > Soil > Agricultural land | place: USA... | reverse complement strand
GTAAGGGAAGGGATCGATCAGCACGCTGTAAACAACGCTGAAGATCACAGTGGTCGCTCCGATTCCGAGAGCGAGGGCGAGCAGCGCCAGCGCGACTGAGCCGCGGTCCTTGCGCAAGCTGCGCGCCGCGTACCGCAGGTCTTGCCAGAACGATCCTGCAATGCTCATCGAAAGACTCACATTCCGGCACGGATTGAGACGCGCCTGTGGGCGAGTGGTTATGGAAGTGACATTCGAGATCGTGAGCTAGTTACTAGGCACCGCGGCGGCAGCCGCGGTTTCGGCGCCGTTGGTCTCTTCCACGATTTTTCCGTCGAAAAGATGAACGGTGCGGTCGGCAATCGCAGCGTAACGCGGATCGTGCGTCACCATGCAGATCGTGGCGCCTTCCGCGTGCAATTGACGCAGCAATTCGACTACGGCTTCGCTGTTTTTCGAGTCGAGATTGCCGGTGGGCTCGTCTGCCAGCAGAATGGAGGGCTGACCAACGAGGGCACGCGCTACGGCTACGCGCTGCTGCTGACCGCCGGAAAGCTGCGAAGGATAATGCTTAGCGCGATGGGCCATCCCGACGCGCTCGAGCACGTTCTGCACGCGCTCCTTGCGCTCTTTTGCGCCCATGCTGCGGTATGTGAGCGGCAGTTCGACGTTTTCAAAGACGGTGAGATCGCCGATCAGATTGAACGCCTGAAAAATGAATCCGATCTCCCGGTTGCGGATCCGCGTGCGGTCGCTGAGCGAGAGCTTCTCGACTGGCTCGGTATGAATCCAGTAACTGCCGTCCGTCGGAGAATCGAGCAGGCCCAAAATCGAGAGCAGCGTCGACTTTCCGCAGCCTGATGGCCCGGCGATGGAAAGAAATTCACCGCTCTTGATCTCGAGATGAACGCCGCTCAGCGCGTGCGTTTCCACTTCATCGGTATAAAAAACTTTGGTCAAGTTTTCCAGCCGGATCAACGTCTGCGGGGCGGTGCTCATTGTGACTCCTTCTCTAACGAATTCTCTCTTCCGAGAGTACTTATTTCAATTCGACGCGATCGTAGTTGTCTTCCGCGGACATGTCCGAAAGGATCACCTGATCGCCTACCTGCAAACCCTTGAGAATCTCCACATCGTTCACCGACGCGCGCCCGAGTTGCACCTGGACGCGCACCGCTTCCTTCCCGCCGTCGGTGATCTTGAAAAGTCCCACCGTGCTGTTTTCGTCGCCATGCACCGGCCGTCCCACATAGAGCACGTTTGAAAGCCGCTCGATTTCGATCGTACCTTCCACACTCAGTTGCGGTACGGCACCCGCCGGCAATGGCCCGTCGAGTTTCACGTCAACGGTGCGCGTCCCGTTGAGTACGGCCGGGTCGATGCGAATCACATGCCCGGGAATAATTCCGTTGTGCGTATCGATCGAGGCTTTCTGCCCGATTTGTATGTCTTTCGCCTGTGTTTCCGCAATTTGCAGCGCCGCCTTCAGCTGCGTCGGCTGCGTCACTTTGAAGAGCACCGTGCCTGCGGTCACCTGCTGGCCTACATCTACGTCTAGTTCTTGCAACACGCCATCGACGCCGGGACGCACGTGCAAGCCGTCCAGTTCCGACTTATATAGGTTGTAAAGCGCCTGCTTCTGATCCACCGTCGCCTGCGCAACGGCAAGTTGTGGCTGGATCGAGTCCTGGAATGTTTGCACTTCTTTTTGCGCTAAATCGTTTTCCTTTTGCAGCTCCTCGGCCTGCACTTCGGACGTTTGTACAGTGAGGCGATCCTTCAGCCCCTGCGCTCCCAGCGCTTCATTCGATTCCTTCTGCATCTCAGCGGTGCGATATTGCGACGAGATTGACGCCGCCGTGGTGCGCTTATCCATTAATTGGTTCTGTAACGTCGCCTTCATTTGTTCGAGCGAAGCTTGCGCGCCTTTTAATTGATATTCGGCGTCGAGCGTCTGCTGTTGGAGTTGCGGATTGCTCAAGTCCAAGATCACGGTATCGGCTTTCACGGGAGTGCCGGCCAGCAGATAGCGCTTCTCGACGCGGCCATCCGTCCTGGTCGGCACTGTCCAGACCGTCTCCGGAACTAGCGTCCCCAGTCCTCGCACGTCGCGCAGCATGGAGCCGCGCTGCACCGTGCCCGAGAACACGGTCGCGGCATCCACGGAAGGAGCCGCGGGCGAAAGCCGCGAAAGCCCCAGTCCAATGCCGATCACCACAACCAGGGCTATCGAAATATAGATCGTTCGGCGAATCCTCTTTTTTCGTTTTTCATCGGGCCGTGCGATGTCCATGATCGTACCTCTTCATGCGCGTCTCTTTTTGCGCTGTGATGTGCGGCGTTAACTTACCGTTGCCCTTCATATTTCAGCGAATACATATCGCCGCCGGCCACAAATATCAGGTTTTTCTGCTCGGACTCCGTTATATCGGATTCCGAGTCAATGGGCAAGCCTCTTTGGCCGCTCAACGCTAAGGACCTCACCGTACTTCGCCGGCCGCTTTGCATCCGTCTCAAGGCTGGCCAAAGAAAAGAATGGCTATGATGACGGGCCGCCGCAGCGACAGAAACCATATAGGGCATTCCGCCACAGATTCTGCATGGATCGTATCCTGTCTCGGGAAGACGATACCTCGATGAGCCCTTAGACTCCGCAACCGCGAAAAGGTTCTCCGGCAAAGTCCGAATTACCAGCAGGGTCATTGCAAAATCCGCCACGCATCCAGATACGAACGTCCGCATGGAAAAGTTCCAGGACGATGGCAAACTCGCGGCGGCATCTTGAGTGCCCCGGATTCCATAAGTGATGCGGCACCGCGTTTATATGTTACATAATGTAACGCTACAAGGAGTAGCTAAAACGCCCTGTTCAGTCAAGCACAAAATGCGTAGGCCGCCGAACTTCCGCCTTACGGCCGACTTGGCGCCAGAAAACGTGCGATGATCTCCGTTGTTTGCTCCCAATCGCGCTCTTCACGCTCAATCTGCTTTCGACCCGCGCGAGTCAATTTGTAATATTTCGCCTTGCGATTGTTGTCGGAGGTTCCCCACTCGGACGCAATATATCCCTCTTGCTCGAGCTTGAGCAGCGCGGGATAGAGTGTCCCGTAATTCACCGAGAGCAGATCCCCACTCGTCTGCTCAATTCGGCGCGCAATGCCGTACCCATGCAACGGACCGATTGTCTCCAACGTCTTTAACACCATCAGCGCGAGCGTCCCCTGCCAAACGTCAGTCTTGCCGCTGCCCATCTTGCCTCCTCGTGAGCCTTCAAGAAGCTGTTAGGTTTCTACTTTTGCACAAATACCTATGGGGATGCAATAGTAAGGCTGCGTTTAATGCCGAAATCCACCTGCAGTGACCCTCAAGGATTAGCCGTATCTCCTTTTTTATCTATGTGTTGAAATTTTTACGCTGGGTTCGCAAAAACTTCGTCCTGTAACTCCACAGTTTATAAGCGCATTGCGTGCGCGAGAGTTTGGAACGCAGTGTGCACTTCATATGCGCAGTAGTTAAATTGATCCGCTGAACCCTAAATGTGCGGGCTCCGTCACCCCCTTTCCAACACGCACGGGGCCCGCACCCCCTTTCAGAAACTCTCGCAGATAATTTTTCGCGAATCTTGCTTGCTCAAAGTCCGTTCTTTCCGCGAAAGTTCTTTTCACGCACGCGCCCTCATCCCGAAATGCGCTGTCCGCAGTTGTCGTTCGTGCAAATTCAGGCAAAGCGCACGAAAGATTTTCGATCCGGGAAACGGCTGAAGCCTCGATACGACAACAACTGTATTGTTCGTTCGCGCCGCATTGTCCAACATGGTTTTGTTCTCGTTCATCCGAGCGGGAATCCCGGCGTCAGCGCTGGTGTCTCACTACAGCTTCGGTTCAACCGGCGGTATTGTGTCGCCAAGCTCAAGAACTCAACCTAAAGGAGAAATTTGCGATGAGGAACAACGAAATGGGAGATATCGAGCAGAGGGTCCGGTTCGGCCTCGGATCTGCCGCGGCTGCGGTCGCGATTTTTGCGCCGCTCGATTATAAGTGGAAGGGAATCCTTACAGGAATCGCAGCCAGCTCGATCCTGACCGGCATCTACCGCATCTCACCAGCGAAACGCTTTGTCGGTATGTGAAACAACAGGAGGCTTCGCTCAGCCCGGCCTCCCCAATCTTGCTTACGACGCCGTTTCGATGCTCGCGCGAATCTCCTGCCATCTGCGCGGCCGCTTCTTAGCATCGAGCACCTTCTTGCGCAGCCGGATCGATTTCGGCGTCACCTCCACGTACTCGTCGTCCGCGATAAATTCGATCGCTTTTTCCAGAGTCAGTTCGCGCGGCGGTATCAAGCGAATCGCCTCGTCCGCGCTGGACGATCGCATGTTCGTCTGTTTCTTTTCCTTCGTTACGTTCACGTTCATGTCTTCTTCGCGCGAGTTCTCGCCCAGGATCATTCCTTCGTAGACCTCGACACCCGGCCCCACGAACATCTCGCCGCGTTCCTGAATTCCCCAAATTGCATACGGCACGGAAACTCCCGCCCGATCGGCCACGAGCGCGCCCGTCAGGCGCATCGCCATCTCCCCGGCGTATTCCGTCCAACCCTCGAGGATCGAATGAATCAGCGCCGTTCCGCGCGTATCGGTGAGCAATTGTCCGCGCAGCCCGATCAATCCTCGTGAAGGAATGCTGAACTCCATTCGTACGCGGCCCGAGTGATGGTTCACCATCTTGCCCATTTTCGCGCGTCGGCTCCCGAGCGCCTCGATCACGATTCCGATAAAATTCTCCGGGCAATCCACGATCAGAGACTCCAGCGGCTCGAGCTTTTTCCCGTTCTCTTCGCGGACCACAATCTCGGGTTTGCCCACCATCAGCTCATACCCTTCGCGGCGCATGGTCTCGATCAGAATAGCGAGTTGCAATTCGCCGCGTCCCAGCACGCGAAACGCATCAGTCGAACCGGTCTCTTCCACGCGCAGCGAAACATTCGTCAGCAGCTCCTTTTCCAGGCGGCTGCGCAAATCGCGCGACGTCACGTACTGCCCCTCGCGCCCGGCAAATGGCGACGTGTTGATCGTAAACACCATTGCAAGCGTTGGCTCATCGATGGTCAAAGGCTCAAGCGGTGCCGGATTTGCGAGATCGGTGATACTCTCACCGATCTGAATTCCCTCCACGCCGGCAATTGCCACGATTTCGCCCGCCGCCACTTCTTCGGCCTCGTCGCGTTCGAGCCCGCGAAATGTAAAGAGCTTGGTGATCTTTGTCGGCTGAATCGTACCGTCGCGCTTCGCGATTCCCACTTCCGTTCCGCGTCGCAGCGTGCCTTGAAAGACGCGCGCAATCGCAATCCGGCCCAGAAAATCGCTGTAATCAAGATTCGTGACTTGGATCTGTAACGTCGCGGTGGGATCGCCCGCCGGCGCAGCAATGGTTGCAACGATCGCTTCAAAGAGTGGTTCGAGATTCGTCGAATCGTCGCCCAGCTTGCGATGGGCCACGCCTGTCTTGGCATTCGTGTAGACCACCGGAAAATCGAGCTGATCTTCGGTCGCGTCGAGGTCGATGAAAAGGTCGTAGATTTCATCGAGCACAGCGGCAGGGCGCGCATCGGTCCGATCGATTTTATTCAGCACCACCACAGGCGGAAGTTTCGCTGCCAACGCCTTTTGCAACACGTATCGGGTCTGCGGCAGTGGCCCTTCGCTAGCATCGACAAGCACCACGACGCCGTCGACCATACGCAACGCGCGCTCCACCTCGCCGCCAAAATCGCTGTGGCCCGGAGTATCGACGATGTTGATCTTCGTATCGTGATATGTGAGCGCCGTATTCTTCGCCAGAATCGTGATCCCGCGTTCGCGCTCCAACTCATTCGAATCCATTACGCGCGTCACCACTTCCTGATTCGCGCGGAAAATCCCGCTCTGCTTCAGCATCGCGTCCACGAGCGTCGTTTTCCCGTGGTCCACGTGCGCAATAATTGCGATATTCCGTAATTCAGTCATCGTAATCTTTTCTTCCTTAGTCGCCCTGAGGCTCGGCTGCGAAGCAGCAACCCGAAGGATTCCGCCAGATTTCTGTTCGATTTGTGTCGGGACGAATGAGTCAGCGCGGCGAACGCCTGCCCCAAAAACAAAAAGCGGGCTGCAAGCGCAATCGTGCAGCCCCGGGCATCCCAGTGAAATCTTCAGGACTTACAAACGCCCTGTTATTTTATCACGCGGTTTGTGAATCTTGGAGGCACAGATACTGACTCTGGTAATCCGGGCTGAGCCCGGATTGTGTTCGAATAAAACCGGCTCAAAAGAGCAGTCCCTCCACGCTCTAGGGCCTGTTCGATCAGCGACTTTATTATGCGAGCACGTCTTGCCAGGACGTGGATTATCGGCCCGGGGGCGTGGCTGCCCCGCGATCGCCACGCGCGGGTGGAGGCGGGAGTGTTCCGCCTTCGGCGAGGATTTTCATGTTTTTGAGGCCGCTCATGAACCGCGTTCTTCTGGAGGCGATGTCAGCTTCGCGTGCAGCGTCGTCCGGGAGCATGGAATTGTCAAACACAAGCGTGTAAACCAGTTTGGAGGTTGTCGCCGTGACTGGACGTGCTTCGAGCGTGCCGTGATACATATTGTAGGGACGGCCTTCACGAACGGGCTGCGTGTAGGTGTAGGAAAGCTCCGTCTTGCCGACCATCACTTCGTTTCCAACCGAGCGCACGACCCCAACTTCGCCATCCTGGCCGGAAACAATCGTGCAGGACATCTGGAACCATTCGCCGATATCGCAATATTTTCCCACACGCTTCCATACCTCCGCGGCCGGACGATCAACATCGATCTCCATCTCAATCGACACGTAATGCGGATTCGGAATCGCAAGCGGCGCCGGTCCGCGTCCTGCGGGCGCAGTTTGCGCCTGCGCGCTGAAGGGGAAAAGGCAAAGCGCAAGTACTGCGATCATTAGGCGATTCATGAGAGCTCCTTTGGGAAGGAGATAGTGGCACGAGGTGCGCCCAGAATCAAGGAATCGGAACTAAGGAAGTTAGAGGGACTTGAGGATCGACCGGCCACTGCGCGGCATCGGGCCCAGTTGTCACACACCTACTGGAGCTGTGATATACAAACGATTGGATAAGCGCGCGTGTTTGCACGCGAACGAGGAGCATTGTTCATCATGGCTGCAAATTTGGAGAGCGCGAAGGCGGTACGGATTACGGGCGAATTTTCGATTGGTGCGCTTTCGTATGATGCGGTCGAACTCGCGCAGCCCGGATATGGCCAGGTGCTGGTGGCGATTAAGGCCGTGTCTCTGAATTATCGTGACCTGCTGGTGGTGACGGGACGCTACAGCCCGAATCTGCCGAAGCCACTGGTAATTGCGTCAGATGGAGCAGGCCAAGTAGTGGCGGTAGGCGAAGGCGTGCGGAAATTTAAGGCGGGGGACCGGGTGGCCGGCTCGTTCTTCCAGAACTGGCAGCGCGGTGAGATCGATCGTGATGCAGCTCCTTCGGCACTCGGTGGATCGATCGACGGCGTGCTGGCCACGGCGCGCATTTTCGATGAACGCGGGCTCGTGCAGATTCCAGCGCACCTGAGCTATGCGGAAGCGGCGACGCTGCCGTGCGCCGCCGTGACTGTGTGGAACGCGCTGGTGCACACGGCTCACGTCAAGAGCGGAGATACGGTGTTGTTGCTGGGCACGGGAGGAGTCTCAATCTTCGGCTTGCAGTTCGCGCTGATGCACGGGGCGCGCACGATTATCACATCGAGTAGCGATGACAAACTTGCCAAGGCAAAAACGCTCGGCGCTTCGGAAACGATCAATTATTCGAACACGCCGGAATGGCACAAAGAAGTGCTCAGGCTTACTGGCGGGTGCGGCGTGGATATCGTCCTCGAAGTGGGAGGAACCGGCACGCTGCCGAAGTCGCTGCGCGCCGTGCGGCCGGGCGGGCTGGTCAACCTGATCGGAGTGCTCGCCGGAATTGCGGAGCCTCTGAATATCGGTCCGATCCTCCACAATAGCATCCGACTGCAAGGAATCTATGTGGGCTCGATGGAAATGTTTGAAGCGATGAATCGGGCGATTACGGCGCACAAACTGAAACCCATGATCGACCGAACGTTTCCATTTGAGCAAGCGCGCGAGGCTCTGCGCCATATGGAAAGCGCGCGGCATTTCGGAAAAATCGTTATTCGAGTCGCCGAGTAGGTCTCGCACCCTTTGAAGCTGATTCGGCGACGAGGCTGGTCGTTTCTCCGTCGGCGAAGTCCACGCCCCAAAAATTCCGGCCGGGATAAAGCATTTCGACGCCGAGGTCGAAATGATCGCCGGCTTTTGCCGCGGTCACCTGTATCACGCGAAATTCACGGCGCTCTTCAGAGATGCCGTGGCGGATTTCGATGCGCGAGCCGACCTCAGGCGCAAACGGTGCGCGCAAAAGCGCCCCCGTGCGGCTGATGGCCAGAACTTCGGCTGCGTGTATTGGATTTACCGAATGAGGAGAAAAGACCTTCACCGGGATGCGGGTCTTGACGCGAGTCGAACGACGCCGCTCCAGCATGGCGCGAGCGGTTGCCATGTTCCCTCCTGAGTTCCGCGACCCTACAACGAGCGTAGGGGCTCGGGCCGCCCTCGTCAATAGAACTTACGATTTTTTAACAAATCGGGCCATCGCGGCTGCTTAGAGGCCGTAAGCACTCTTCAAGAGCGACCCTGCTCGCTTTATGAATTCTCCCGCCTCTCCCCTCCACGAGTTGGCGTCATAGTAGTAGAACCACGGCACACCCGGGAAATAAGTTCTTAGCATAGGGGCACACATCCTTTGACAAGGAACACGCTCGGAGAAGATTTGCAGTACTTTAAAATCGGGCCTGATGCGGAACCATTCGGCGGCATGCATCTCGGAGTGAAAACCAACTTCGGCATCGCGCGTCTTCGCCGGACCAAACTGCCTGACGAGTTCTGCGATCGTAGTGTTGGGATTCACTTGAATGTGCTCGACTCCTTGCCTGTCGCGATATAGCCACGCTGTGATATTGATTGCGGCGAGGTATTCAAGGGTAGTCAGTGAAGGTGCATTTCTCTTCCGGAAACTAAGAGCTGCTTCAGGCAGCCGTTGGTCGCATCGCGCTTCGATTGGCTTTGCGAAAGGAACTTTTGGCATCGTCCACTCTCCAATGGCAAAGTCTGCCAGTTTTTGTGGATTATCTGATGACGTGGAAATGTAATGGAAATATACCCTCGGCAAAAACGGGAGGCAATGGACCTGACGGATTTATAGAGTGGCGCGTGGGGACTCGGGGTACTCGATAAAGAACGAACGAGGGTATACGATCCTTGGCAGGCATCTCACCATGTTCCCGAAGGACTAACGCGAATGAGCAACGATCACCATGAGTATTCGAAGAATGGGTTAACCGTTGTATGGAAGCCGAATTTGTGCGTTCACTCAGCGAAATGTGTCTTGGGACTTGGTTCTGTGTTCAACCCGGCAGCGCGGCCGTGGATAAACATCGATGGCGCGCCGGTGGAGCGGATTGCGGACCAAGTGAGGAAGTGCCCTTCAGGGGCGCTTTCCCTGCGCCAACCCTGATATGGCGCAGCTTTCGAAGGTTCGCCTTCGTTGACAAAGGGTAATTCGCACGGCAAGATAGATTTGCCTCGCAGACCCGCACGGCAGTGCCCAAGTGGCGGAATTGGCAGACGCGCTAGCTTCAGGAGCTAGTTCTCGCAAGGGAGTGGAGGTTCGAGTCCTCTCTTGGGCACCATTTCTTTCGATTCTTAGGAAATTTCGCGTTTCTGGTAATTTTGACCTACCTAGTCGTAGTTTTTGTCCGACAAGGCATCTATTTTTTACACTCACCGCATCATTTTTACCTTGACGGGCAAGCTGCACCCTTTTATTACTGGGTTTGCCCAGCAAATCCTAGGGGGTTCCCTTTACCTTGAAACGCTCTGCCATCGTAGCCGCCATAGTCGTGCTTTTTGCAGCTCCAAGCTTCAGCCAAAATGCCAGCATCCGTCCTCTCCAGATTCCGGCCGGGGCAATCGTCAACTTCGAGCTCCAGTCTCGTCTGAACCCATCGGCCGGCGATCCAGCCGACGCTCTGCCTGCGGGCACCAAGCTTCGAGTCAAGCTTTTGGACAATATCGATTCGAGCGTGGATCAAGACGGCTCTGCATTCCAAGGCGTCCTCGTTTCGCCGCTGGAGCAAAACAACCGCATTGTCCTCGGCGCGAATGCACAGGTGAACGGACTCTTTGCACTGCTTCGCAGTAGGCAGCACCCCGAAGGATTCAAGTACGAGCTTTTAGTGACGAATGTCGTCGATGGCGGCCGGTCTTACGTGGTTACCGCATCGCTGGATCCTTCTTTGTTTGAGCCGACGCCGACACAGACCGCTGCACGCTCTGCGATGGGCCAGGGTTCACAAGGTACTGCTGAATAGAGTTTGCCTCACACGATTCCCGGTCCCTACGCGAAGCGGATTTCCTTGCCCATCCGCTTCGCGTGGTGATGTTTGCCGCCCGAATGCATTAACTCTCCCGCCAAGCGAGATAGTTCATCCTGGTGTAAGTATCAACGCTTGCGCTCCCACAGCAGGCCTTGCGAGTCATCCCTGACGATTCCTCTCAATCTATGCCGGCCGAGCGGCGCGTGTGTGGCCTCGGCATCATTGCGCGCTATAATCGCTGGATGCGAAATGAAGGCAAGATGCAGCAGATGCACGGCACGACAATTCTCTCGGTGCGTAAGGACAACAAAGTTGTCGTGGCAGGGGATGGGCAGGTGACGATGGGCGAAAGCATCATCAAACACAATGCCAAAAAAGTGCGTCGTCTTTACGAGGGAAAAGTCCTGGCGGGATTCGCGGGTAGCACGGCGGATGCGCTTTCACTCTTTGCACGATTCGAGGGGAAATTGCAGGAGTTTCACGGCAATCTGGCGCGCGCCGCGGTCGAGTTGGCAAAGGAGTGGAGGACCGATCGCTCATTGCGGCATTTGGATGCGCTGCTGCTGGTGGCCGATACGAAGGCGACGTTCCTCCTTTCAGGCAATGGCGATGTGATCGAGCCGGACGACGGAATTTGCGCGATAGGATCGGGTGGGCCATTTGCGCTCGCTTCGGCGCGCGCGCTGCTGAAACATACAAAGCTGAGCGCTAAAGAGATCGCGCAGGAGGCAATGCGCCTTGCGAGCGAAATTTGTATCTTCACCAACGCCAGTTTCAGCATCGAAGAATTGTAAGCGGCGTTTGCGCGGCGGCAGAGCCAGGAAAAAACCACGGATATGGTGATCTACTTGAGCGGAGAATCGCAGCCGGCAGAGACCGAGGCGCTGCCATCTTTTGACGAACTTACGCCTCGCGAAATCGTCGTAGAACTCGACAAATACATCGTTGGCCAGGCAGCCGCGAAGAAAGCCGTAGCCGTGGCGTTGCGCAATCGTGTGCGGCGGCAGAAGCTTTCGCCCGAACTCGCCGAGGATATCCTGCCCAAAAACATTCTGATGATCGGCCCCACGGGCGTGGGCAAGACCGAAATTGCGCGCCGCCTGGCGCGTCTCGCGGGTTGTCCCTTTGTCAAAGTGGAAGCGTCGAAGTATACCGAAGTCGGCTATGTAGGCCGCGATGTCGAGTCGATGGTGCGCGACTTGGTTGAAACGGCCATTGATATGGTGCGCGAAGAAAAGCTGGACGAAGTTGCCGAGCGGGCCGAGCAAGCCGCCGAAGAGCGGCTGCTTGATTTGCTGCTTCCTTCGGCGCCGCAACCGGCTGACTCAGCTTCAGCAACGGCCTCTACCTCGAACGACACGCAGAAACGCGAACAGATGCAGAGGACGCGCGACAAACTGCGCGCTCAATTGCGTGAAGGAAAGCTCGATCAACGGCTGGTGGAAGTCGAGGTCCGGGAACGTTCGATGCCTTCATTCGAGATTATCTCGAATCAGGGAATCGAAGAGATGGATATCAACATGAAGGATTTCGTTTCCGGGATGTTCGGGCAGCAGAAAAAGAAGCGGAAGATGTCTGTTTCCGAAGCGTTCGATTACTTGATTCAAGAAGAAGAGAACCGGCTGATCGATATGGACCATGTGACGCGCATTGCGGTGGATCGCGTCGAGCAGATGGGCATTCTTTTCATCGATGAAGTAGATAAGATTGCGGGACGCGAAGGCGGGCACGGGCCTGACGTCTCGCGCGAGGGTGTGCAGCGCGATATTTTGCCGATCATCGAAGGCACCACCGTGAACACGCGCTACGGCATGGTTCGCACCGATCACATTCTCTTTATCGCGGCGGGAGCTTTTCACACGACGAAGCCGTCCGATTTGATTCCTGAATTGCAGGGGCGCTTCCCTATCCGCGTGGAACTTAGCTCTCTCAACGAAGGAGATTTCGTCCGCATCCTCACAGAGCCGAAGAATGCGCTAGTGAAGCAATACATCGCGCTGCTCGATACTGAGGGTCTGAAGCTCACATTCACCGACGACGCGATTGCGACAGTTGCCCGATTTGCGGCCAAAGTGAATGAGCATACGGAAAATATCGGCGCTCGGCGGCTGCACACGATTCTTGAGAAGGTGCTGGAAGAGATTTCCTTCGAAGCTCCCGAGATGAAGAAGAAGACAGTAAAGATTGACGCCGCGTATGTCTCGAAACAGCTCGCAAATATCGTGAAAGATCAGGACTTGAGCCGCTACATCCTGTAAGCAATGAACATGCGCACCTCGGGAGGCTTACGCCGCGTAAGGAACCGGCGGGCTACGCTTGGCGTCCTCCCAATCGCTATCGTTCTATCGCTTTGGGGCATGGTGGGCTGCGCTTCGCCCGGAGAACCTGTCGAGCGCCGATCTCCGATTCCCACCGCAATCACGGACCTCTCCGCGGAGCAATCCGGAAACAACGTAGTACTCACCTGCACAATCCCGCGGCAGACGGTAGACGAGAAGCCGTTGCAAGAGCCTCCTGCTTTCGAAATCTATCGTGCTATCCATCCGATTGTGCAGGGTTTGGCTGCTCGGCCCGTCTCAACGCTTGCACTGCTGGTCACGATCCCTTCGGCAATGGTCGCCACCTACGCAGCCGGAGGCCATTTTCGCTACGTGGATTCGCTGACGGCCGGGGATTTCCTGCCGAATCACCAGCAGAGCGTCGCCGATTACGTGATTCGCACACGCGCCTCAACCAAGAAGGAATCGGCTGAGTCGAATCGGGTTACCTTGCCAATCTACCCGGCGC
>Ga0209178_1000344_pt1 | contig 13284 bp, 7 predicted proteins | sample GAAS200_FD_187521 | JGI IMG/M metagenome (GOLD analysis project Ga0209178, IMG submission 187521) | Agricultural soil microbial communities from Georgia to study Nitrogen management - GA AS200 (SPAdes) (version 2) | ecosystem: Environmental > Terrestrial > Soil > Agricultural land | place: USA... | reverse complement strand
TCGCGGATATCCGGAATCTCTTGAACTTCACGAACATCCTCGGGCTGTTCGCCGAGACCAACGACGTGACGAACGCGGTGTTCGAGAGCAAGACGATTGCGAGCGAGTTCGTGACGCTGTCGAACGAGGCGTCGAACAACGGGGCGTTGAATCCGGACGGCTCGGTGAGCCTGGCGGACTGCGGCAGCTGGACGGCCGCGGCGGGCCAGGTGGTGGACTGCGTGGAGCTGACGCGGGCCGAGAAGCGGTTCGGGAACGGCGACGGGACGTACTCCGTGGCCGAGCAGACCAACGCGCTGAACTCGTATTACCAGCTGTTCAACGGTGCGTATGGGTTCAATTCGACGCCCCGCCAGGTGCGGTTCGGCTTCGAGCTGGCGTTCTAAGACGGGATTCTGACGGGTGGCGTCGCCTCGGGCGGCGCCACCCACGGTCTCTTACCGAGGAATGATCATGCGTCAATCGTGGTTTACTCGCGGAGCCCGCCTGGTGCTGGCGGTCGCGGCCCTGGTGGTTGCGACCGGGGCACCTGCGGCGGCCAAGCCCAAGCCCGGAGTGAAGCGGGCGGGCTCAAATCTGTTCGCGTTGGTGTTCCAGAACATGAACGTGAACAACCAGTTCTGCCCGGTGCTCAACACCGGTGAGGTCTGCGTGGCGCCCTCCGGCTCCGGCGTCGCCGAAGGCGGCTTCTGGCCCAAGGGCACCCCGGACTCCTACATCTTCAACTCCGGTCTCCAGCTGGGCGCCGTGATTCCCGGCGGCATCCCGGGCTTCGCGTGGTCCGGCGACACGATCGGGGCGTTCTTCATGGACCCCCGCGGCGACCAGCAGGACGGCTCGCCGATCACGCTCGTGTACAACTCGCTCGACGCGGGCGATCAATCGGCGTGGCCGTCGGACGGCATCGTCGCCGACACGGCCGTGTACAACGGCGTCCTCCTCGGCCGGAATTCGGTCTCACAAGAAGACCTGTGGTTCCGGTCCTGGGACGGTTCGCCGAGCCGTCTGGGCGGCCGCACGCACCCCATGGGGGTGTCGGTGGACGTCCGTGGTATGGCGTGGAACTATCCGTCGGGTAACGAAGACATCATGTATTTCGTGTACACGTTCACGAACGTGACGTCGTCGGATCCGAACGACTACAACAACGTGACCACACCGAACCCGGACCCGGCGTTCCGCGCGAGTCTGGCGGCCCTGGGGGCGGACTTCCAGCAGGAGAACGACGCCGCCTTCGGCGTCACGATCCCGACGCACGGGTACACGTTCGATCACCTGTTCGCGGCCTTCTTCGAAGACTGCGACGTCGGTACGGACAACGTTTCCAACAACTACTCGACGCCGCTCTTCCCGTTCTCGATGGGCGTGTGCTACGAAGCACCGTTCTTCGAGAAGAGCTGGACCGGCACCCCGGGCGCGTACCCGACCAACATCTTCACGGGTCCGACGTTCGCGCAGGCCCCGGGCTTCACGGCCGTGAAGTACCTCAAGTCTCCGATCGACACCACCACCGGCAAGGAGTTCGGGATCACCATTTTCTCGAACACCATCAACGGAGCCACTGGCTATCCTGACCCGGTCGGCGTCAAGCAGCTGTACCGCTATCTGAGCGGCACGTCCAGCCCCGGCGCCGGCGACGCGACCTGCGTCAGCCAGGGGTTCCAGCTGAAGCTCCACTATTGCCAGCTGGTGCAGTCCAAGCAGGACACCCGGTTCTTCGAATCCTCCGGGCCGTTCCAGCTGAAGCCCGGCTTCTCCTCCACGATCGTGGTGGCCTACCTGAACGGGCCTCCGGTGAACAACGCCGCGCTGGCCGGGGCGCAGGGCTCGGGCGACATCACGCCCGGGTTCGCACTGCCCGCCGAGTCACTGGCGGCGCACCCCGGCAGCGTCCGTCCGATCGAAACGATCATGGGCGAGATCGGGTACAATGACAACAACGCCGACGGCACGATCGAACAGACCGAAGTGCAGTCGGTGCCCCGGTCCCTGCTCGACAAGGCCCTGAAGGCACAGGCGGTGTTCGACGCGAAATTCCTGCTGCCCTTCGCGCCCGACGCGCCGAACTTCTTCCTGATCCCCGGTGACAACCAGGTCACCATCGTATGGGAGAAGAGCAAGTCCGAGAAGATCGTGGCCAACGGCGGCGATCCGTACTTCGCCATCGCCAGCGATCCGACCAACGCCCTCTATGATCCGAACTTCCGTCAGTACGACGTGGAAGGATACCGGGTCTACCGGGGCCGGACGGCGGGCGCGCTGACGTTGATTGCCCAGTTCGACTACCTCGGTACCCAGATGCTCGACTTCACGGGCCAGTTCGAATACACGAACTGCGCGCCGGAGCTGGGCGTACAGACGGGCTGCCCGGTGACGTTCGACTCCACGGGCGTCCGCACCGTCAGCAATCCCGTGTCCCTCGTCGGGAACGTGATCCAGGTGCCGCCCGGCGGCCGCGTCGTCACGTCCACCGGTTCCGTCGTCGTCACGCAGGCGGATACTGCCGTCGCCGGCGGCGGCTCGGGGTTCCCCGGCCTGACCGACACCGGCGTGCCGTTCGCCATCGTCGACCGTTCGGTGCGGAACCTGTTCCAGTACTACTACTCGGTGACGGCCTTCGACGTGAACTCGGTGGTTTCGGGTCCGTCGTCGTTGGAGTCGCCGCGCTCGACGAAGACCGTCACACCGCGGGCGGCTGGTGCGTTCACGGCCAAGGCGGGCGGAATTTCCGCCGTCAGCTTCTTCGGACGGGGCGCCACGGCGTTGACCTCGGGCGCGTATCCGACGCTCGACGCGACGACGGGTGAGTTCTCGGGTCCCTTCCCGCCCACCGACGCCCTGCAGATGGGGTTCGCCCTGTTCAAGCCGGAGCTCCTCGACACGGGGTCGCTCAAAGTCACGCTTGATTCCGTGACGCCGGGTGCCAACCCGATCGATTACGGTCTGCAGATCCCGACGACGTACTACTTCCGCACCCAGGCGGCGGCGGGACTCGATACGATCACGGTTTCGGTGCAGAGCGATCCTACGAGCAACGACGCCAGCGGGCACAACACCTTCACCGGGGCGTTCACGGGTCAGTCGCAGGCCAAGGTCTACGGCGGCGACTCCACGTACATGATGCTCGGGCTGGCGACGGTGAACCTCCCGGGCGGCTGGGCAACGACGAGTCCGGGCCGAGGATCGGCCAACGGGTTCCCGCCCGCGGGCGGCGCCCTGACCGGCAACCGGTGGTGGGGTGGGGCGGCGACGAACGAGAACACGCCCAATCCGAACATCGGGCTCTGCCATCCGTCGAGCAGCGGCTGCAACCGGACGACCGCGCAGCTCGCCACGGCCGGCGGCGCCCTGCCGGGGGTCACGGTGGTGGCACCGATCACCGGGTACAGCACTACGCGCAGCATTCCGGCGCGCGACTGGGAGAGCATCACCGGAACCGTCTACCGCGCCGCCGACTTCAGCCTGTACTGGGGCACGGCCGGCAAGATCGATTCGGTGATCGACAATACGCACAACGTCGTGGTCCCCTTCAACTCGGGCATCAGCACGTCGTGGGGGATCCTCGACAGCACGTCGTTCACCGGAATTACGGACGACGTCGACGGCAACGTCGGCGTGTTGTCGTGGGGTGACGTCGAATGCGTGGCTCCGCTGAACGACGACGTGGCCGCCGTCGGACTCGAGGCGACCCCCGCTGGCTCAGCGCCGGATGGGTGCGTGAACCCGGCTCCCTTGGTGAACACGGCGCATTTGTCGACCACGCAGACGGCGACCAATGCGTTCCACACGATTACGACGACGGCACCGGGCTTCATTCTCTACCTGGCCGGGCAGTTCTGGATCATGTCGATGCCGGCGCTTCCCGCGTCCGGCACGGTCTGGCATGCCCGGTACATCGCGGGCAACATCAGCGGGGCGTCCGGGTCGTACGCCTTCGTCCCGCCCGATTTCCGGCCTGCGGCGGTGCCCGGGATCTCGGCCAGCGCGTCGTACAAGGGCTCCGCGCCGCTCGATCTGAAGAAGACGAACACGGATCTGCTCGCGGCGGTACACACGGTTCCCGATCCGTACTACGTCACCAACGCACTGGAAATCACGCCGTCGGCCAAGGTCATGAAGTTCGTGAACCTGCCGGCCCAGGCGATCATCCGGATTTATTCGGTGAGCGGCGTGCTGGTGCAGGTGCTGACCCACAATGATCCGCAGGGCGGCGGTCAGCAGGATTGGGATCTGCGCAGCCGCTCGAACCAGTTCGTGGCATCCGGCGTGTACTTCTATCACGTCGAAACGCCCGACGGCAAGACGAAAGTCGGCCGGTTCACCGTCGTCCAATTCGCGCCGTAAGGAACCTGACCATGACCAAGATCAACTCGCGCGTGCTCGGCACGCTGCTCGTGGCGGCCCTCTCCGGGGCGCCGCTGTGGGGCCAGTCAACGGCCCCCCAGACGAATTTCGACAACACCGGCTACGGCAGCACGGCGGCGGAGTTCCTGCTGCTGGGCGCCGGAGCCCGCGGTGCCGCACTGGGGAACGGGTTCTCCGCCCTGGCGACGGACGTCACCGCGCTCTACTACAACCCGGGCGGCCTCGCCGGCCTGTCCCGGCCGCAGGCCATGGTGTCCACGTACAACTACGTGGCCGACACCAAGTACACGTGGCTCGGTCTCGCGCTGCCGCTGTCGGGCGGCGTCCGGGCGATCGGCGTACAGCTCGGCAACTTCGGGTTCTCCAACCAGCCGGTGTACACGCTGGATAATCCGGACGGAGACGGCACGACGTACTCAGTCTCCGAGACGTTCATCGCCGCCACGCTGAGCCAGAACTTCTCGGACCGCTTCTCGGCGGGCCTCACCGTGAAGTTCGTCACCGATCAGCTGGGGCAGACCACCGCCAATGGTGTGGCGCTCGATTTCGGCACCAACTTCCACGCCATGATCGGAGACCGGCCCATCCGGGCCGCGTTCGTGATCGAGAACCTGGGGCAGAACCTCCAGGCGACCGGCGCCGCGCTGGAGACGGAAGTCCTGCGCACGCCGCCCCTGGGCACGGTCCAGATCCCGCAGGACGCGCAGCCGGCGAACCTGCGGACGTCACCGTGGAGCATGCCGGTGCTGTTCCGCGTGGGCCTGGCCTACGACCTCTATGCCGCAGGTTCCAACCGGGTCTCGCTGGTGGGTGAGTTCAATCAGCCCACCAATACGAAGCCCGGCGGCGGCATGGGCCTCGAGTATGCGATGACCAACATCGGGAACAGCGGATTCTCGCTGGCCGCACGGGGGAGCTACACGTTGATCCCCGACAACAACATCGACCCGGGCGCGGGTGCCGGCTTCAGCACGAGCCAGACCACGTCGACGTTCTCGAGCCAGGGCGTGGCGTTCGGCGGCGGTTTGAACTACGCGCGGGGCAATTTCAACCTGGGTTTCGATTACGCTTATCGGAACATGGGCGCCCTGGGCGGCACGAACTTCCTGAGCTTCAGCCTTGGATGGTAGAACGCACTACCGGTTTGCTGGTCGCTGGCTGCTGAACGCGCTGGTGCTCACGGCCCTCGGGGCCGTGAGCACCACCGCCAGAGGACAGGACAAAGGCCTCGAAGTGCGCGCGGCGCGGTACTACCGCGCGAACGGAGGCCAGACGGTCGTGCAGGCCTTCTGCCGGGTGCCGCTTTCCAGTGTCAGTCCGCTCGGCAGTTCGGCCAGTGCGCGGGGTGCGTTCCGGTTCAATCTCACGGTCCGCGATTCCAGCGGGTTGACGCTCACCACGCAGAGTTGGAATGAGCAGGTGCCGGGGGCCTTGTTGTCGGTCCGCGGCGCCGCCATGGGTGAGCCGGCCCGGTTCCGGATTGCGCCCGGGCGGTACACCGTGGAGGCCACGGTGACGGATTCCGCCACCGGCCTCGTCACCCGCGGCCGCACCGTCGTGGATGCATTTCACGGGCCCGTCGGCGCGTCGGATCTGCTGCTGGGGACCGGCCTGCGCGGTTCCACGGGTCCGGCGGATACGGTTCCCCGATCGGGGGAGATCTGGAACGGCGCGCTGTTCATTCTGACGGCGGGCACTCCGACCCTCACCCCGCAGTCCGCGGCCTTGTCGTACTACCTCGAGCTCTACCCGGCCCGGGCCGAGAGCGTGTCGGTCGCGGCGCGCGTGGTGGATCAGGGTGGGACGCAGATCATCGCGGCGCAGCCGCAGATGCTGGCCGTGGCCGCCGGGGGCGGTGTGGCGTACGGGACGCTCGATCTGACCGGCTTGCCGAGCGGGTCGTACCGTCTCGAAATCAGCGCGAAAGAGGACTCGACCGTAGTACGGTCGGCGCCGTTCATGATGGGCACGCTGGGGCAGGAGGCCAGTGTCCAGAGCACCGAGGGACTGGCCACCGACGACCGGTTTTCGCAGGCGACCGAAGCGGGCCTGGACTCGCTCTACATGCCGCTGGTCTATCTGATGACGGCGCAGGAATCGGGTGAGTATTCGGGCCTGACGGTGGACGGGAAGCGACGCTGGCTCCAGGCGTTCTGGGCCAAGCGGAACCCGACACCGGGCGGAGCGCAGAACAGCTTCATGGACCAGTTCTACGCGCGGGTCCAGGAAGCGAATCACCGGTTCCGGGAGGGCGGCGCCACGGGCGCTTCCGGATGGCACACGGACCGCGGCAGGATATTCATCCTGTTCGGTCCACCGGACGAGCACCTGGAGCGGCGGTCGGCGGGCAACACCAACCCGTATGAGATCTGGAAGTACACGCGGGACCGGGCGCTCAAGTACGTGTTCATGGATTTGACGCGTTTCGGGAACTACTCGCTGATTTATACGAACGACATTCACGAGCAGAGCCGTGTGAATTGGGAAGATTTGCTGGGTACGGACGGCGTGCAGGACGTCAACGATTTCTGATGCAGGTCTGCCAGGGACCTTCAAGCGAGGATGGTATGAACGTACGGATCTCCCGTCTGATCGTAATCGCGGCGCTGGTGGGCGCGGCGGCCTGCAAGAGCAACCCGTTGGCGGACGGCGCCGGAGCACCCGCGCAGGTGCTGGTCAACTACGACACGCTCGCCCTCTCGAAGGGCGGCCAGGCCAAGATCAAGGCCATGGTCGTGGACTCCCGGCTGACGCCCTTGCCGGTGGGGATCACCTTCAGCGTCTGCTCGGGCGGCGGCGCCATCGCCTCGGTGGCGGCGGACGGCAGCTACCATCCGATTCCCCCGACGAGCGCCCAGGCGATCGTCAGCGCGACGGACACCGGCTCGACGTGCGTGCAGGCCGCCAGCTCCGGGCTCAAGCCTGCGAGCGTGGCCGTCGTCGTCTCGCCCTGATCCAGGGTTCCGGCGACGTGAGGCGTCCGGGCGCGAATCACGCGTCCGGACGCCTCGCGCGTTCAGGACCGGCCTGACCCTTCGAAGAGGGCGGCCACCACCGCGGCTCCCCACACCCCCGCTCCGACCGCCACGTGCAGCACGCGGACTCCTTCCGGCAATCCCCCCAGCACCATCGCCGCCGCCACACCCACCTGCAGGAGCACCAGGCCGAGGACCCACCTCGGCCCCGCGCGCCGCGACCGCACGGCCCAGAGCGCGGCCGCCAGGAACAGGGAGTACGCGAGGAGCCGGTGGGTCCAGTGGATGTACTGAAAGCGGTTGCCTTCGGGGATCAGCTGGCCGTTGCACAGCGGGAAACCCAAGCACGCGCTCGCGGCGCCCAGATTGGCGGTCAGTGCCCCCAGCAGCACGGTAAGGAACGCCAGCACCGGAACTGCAGTACCTAACCCCGGGCGCAGGCCCGGGGTACCCCGAGCGCTGACAAGCAGTGTCGCGAACAAGAGCATCGCGGTGCCGAGATGCAGGATGATGGTCCAGGGCGGCAGGTCGAGCTTGACCGTGATCGCACCGAGGGTGACCTGCACGATGAGCAGGCCCAGGGCGAGGTAGCCGGCTCTCGACGGAGTGTACGGCTCCCGGCCACCAGCCTTCCGAGTCCGCCAGGTCACCACCGCAAGTCCCACGACCAGGATGCTGACCACGACGGCAACCAGCCGGTGTCCATACTCGATGAGCGTGGGAAGGTCGAGCGGCGGGAGGAGCCGGCCGTTGCAGAGGGGCCAGTGGTTCCCGCACCCGAGTCCGGATCCTGTGATCCGGACCACGCCGCCCAGTACGATGAGCGCGTAGCACGCGAGGGCGGCGGACCAGGCGAGACCCCGGTAGCGAGTCGACGAGGCGGGGCACATGGGCCGGAATGTATATTCGTTCTTCACATGACCCAACCAACCGGCGTCACGCAGGACCGCTGGGGAGACCGGCTCCCCCGCAGGCTGGGGTTCTGGAGCGCCGTGGCGGTTTTGGTAGGGTCCACCATCGGCTCCGGCATCTTCCGCACGCCCGCCGGGGTGGCCGCCCTCATCCCCGACGTCCCGGTGTTTCTGCTCGCCTGGCTCCTCGGGGCCGGCGTCGCGCTTTGTGGCGCGCTGACCTACGCGGAGCTGGCGGCGGCGTTCCCACGGACCGGTGGACTCTACGTATTCCTGCGCGAAGGATTCGGGCCGCTCGCCGCGTTCCTGTTCGGGTGGGGGGAGCTCGTCATCATCCGCCCCGGCGCGTATGGAGCCATTTCCATCGCGTCGGCCGGCTACGCGCTGCGGACGCTCAACGTGAATCCCTCGGCCCCCGTCCTGACCATCGGACCAGTGGCGATCGCCGGGGAGCAGGCCCTGGCGGCGGGGCTGATCGTCCTGGTCGCCGCCGTCAACTGGTTCGGCATTCACCGGGGTGCCCTCCTGCAAAACCTGAGCACCGCCTTGAAGGTCGCGGCGCTCGCCGGACTCGTGGCGATCGGGTTCCTGCTCAACGCCGGGTCCGCCGCCGTGCCCGCCGTGCTGAGCCAGCACGCGCCGGTGACGATTTCGTCCTTCCTCGTGGCGATGGTGGCGATTCTCTGGGCCTACGACGGCTGGGCCGACCTCGCGTTCGTGAGCGGAGAAGTGCGTGATCCCCAGCGCAACCTCCCGCGCGCCATCATCCTGGGCACCGCGGGCGTGGGCGTCCTGTACCTCGGCGCCATCGCGGTGTACCTGCACCTCATCCCCATGAGCCGGATGGGCGGCGCGGAGCTGGTCGCGGCCGACGCGATGCAGCTCCTGCTCGGTCCCGTGGGCGTCGTTCTCGTGAGCGCGGCGGTGGCCGTGAGCACCTTCGGGACCCTGAACGGGTCCATGATGACGGCGCCCCGGATCTTCTTCGCCCTCGCAGACGACGGGCTGTTCCCCAAGGCGATCGCCCGGGTGGACCCGAAAACCGGGGCACCGACCGGCGCCATTTTCCTGGCCGCTCTCCTGGGCGCGGCCTTCGTGCTGGTGCGCCAGTTTGAGGCCCTGGCCGATCAATTCGTGATCGGCATCTGGCCATTCTATGCACTGGGTGTCGCGGCCGTGTTTGTGCTGCGCAAACGGCGGCCTGACCTCGAGCGACCCTACCGGACCTGGGGGTTCCCCGTGGTTCCGGCCCTCTTTCTTCTTGCCTCGGTCTTCCTGCTGGGGAACTATCTGGTCTCCAAGCCCCTCACCTTCACCCTCGATGTGGGCCTGATCGTCCTCGGCATCCCCGTCTATTTCCTCTGGCAGCGTTTCCACCGCGCGAACCCGGTGTGACTCGATCGTGACCGTGGTTGGTTGACGACCCTCTGCCGGGGGTCCATTTTTAGCGCGCCCTTGAAGCCCCTTTCCTGATTTCGTACCTCGGAGACCATCGCAATGAAACGGTTGCTTGTCTCGGCGTGTGCGTTGGTATTGCTCGCACTCCCGGCCGCCCGGCCGGCGCGGGCCCAGGGAGTGACGACGGCGGCGGTGGCCGGTCACGTGACGGATGAGTCCGGCGCGGCGGTCGCGCAGGCCGAGCTCACGCTCGTCAACGGCAACACCGGCGCGCGGTACAGCACGCGGTCCCGTGAGGACGGGGCGTACTCGTTCGAAGTTGTGGAAGTCGGCGGGCCCTATACGCTCGCCGTCCGGGCTTTGGGCTTCGAGCCGAAGACCCTGAACGCGTTCAACCTCGCGCTCTCGCAGCGGCTGTCGCTGGATGTGACGCTCAAGCGGTCCGCGGTGGAGGTGGCCGGGATCACCGTGTCGGCCAACTCGGACCCGCGGCTCTCCGCGGCGCGGACGGGGGCCAGCACGTTTCTGTCGGACACGGTGCTGCACCGGCTTCCGACCCTCAACCGGTCATTCACCGAATTCGTCAACACGTCTCCGCAGGTCGCATCCGGCCCGAATGGCCGCTCGATGGGTGGCCAGAATGACCGGTTCAACAACATCCAGATCGACGGCAGCGTCAACAACGATCTGTTCGCGCTCGGGGCCTCCTCTGGGATTCCCGGCGGCGGGGTGAACGAGCGCCCGCTCTCTCTCGAAGCGGTGCAGGAGTTCCAGATTCAGATCGCGCCCTTCGACGTGCGCCAGGGCGGCTTCGTCGGCGGGTTGGTGAACGCGGTGACCAAGAGCGGGACGAATGAGTTCCACGGGTCCCTGTTCGGGTACATGCAGAACCAGAGCTTTGTCGGCAGTGATACGTCGGGCATCTTGGTGCCGGTGCCGACCTACCAGCAGCAGCAGTTCGGGTTTTCCATGGGCGGACCGATCATCAAGGACCGGCTCCATTTCTTCGTGAGCGGCGATTTCCGGCACGACGTCCGCCCCTTCGCGTCGGGCCTCCAGATCGGGAACTCGGGGGCCGCCTCGGACACCCTGGGCATCGGCATCACGTCCGCGCAGGCCGACTCCGCGGCCCACATTCTGGACTCGTTGGGATACAAGGGGGTCGGCAGCTGGCAGGCGCCGACGATTCCGAATCCTGAGACGAACCTGTTCGGAAAGCTGAACTACGAGCTCGGTGACAACAGCCACCTCGAGATTTCCGGGACCTATGTCAACGCCAACCAGGTGAACGTGACCCGGAAATTCACGTCGCCATTCAACGGCCGCGACGGGTATCAGCTGGGCAACTCCGGATACAACGTGCAGAACCAGACCCGGACGCTGCGGGGCAAGTGGACCGCCACCTTCGCCAACAAGTACTCGAACGAAGCGGTGCTGGCGTACACCACCATTTCGGACAACCGGGATCCCCAGTCGTCGTTGCCTCTGGTGCTGGTGCACGTGAACCCGACGAACTTCAACGACTACCTGTCGGCGGGTGCGGAGAACTTCTCGCAAAACAACATCCTGGATCAGAAGTCGTTCGAAGTGACGGACAACCTCACGTTCTCCGCCGGCCGGCACCTCCTCACGGTGGGGACGCACAATGAGTTCTTCAGCTTCAGGAACGTCTTCTTTCCGGGGTCGTTCGGGGTCTGGAATTTCGGCAGTATCGACTCCCTGAAGCTGGGGCTGGCGGACCGGTACACCCGGGCGCTGTCCACGCTGGGCCCACTGGGGCCGGTGGCGGACTTCAGCGTGAAGCAGATCGGGTTCTATGCGGAAGACCGGTTCTCGCCCATCCGGAACCTGACCCTCACGGCGGGTCTCCGCATGGATGTGCCCTCGATCCCCAGTCCGATCGAGAACACGTCGATCGACACCGTCCCGCTGCCCGCCCTGGGTGGTGGCACCATTCACACCTCGAACTCGCCTACCGGGAACATGCTCTGGTCGCCCCGGCTGGGCTTCAACTATGACGTGAATGGTGATCAGCAGACGATCTTCCGCGGCGGGGTCGGCATCTTCTCGGGCCGGCCTCCGTACGTGTGGGTTTCGAACGCCTTCGGGAACACCGGTGTCGGGGCGTCGAACCTGACCTGTACCGGGCCGAACAATCCCGGAGTACTGAACTCGACTCCCGTGTTCGATCCGACCCAGCGCTACACCACCTGCGGCGGCGGCGGTCTGCCGACCAGCTCCACGGCATCAGTGGTGTTCTACGACCCCAACTTCAAGTTCCCGCAGGCGCTGAAGCTGGCCCTGGGCGCGGATCGCCAGCTGGGATGGGGCGTCCTGGGCACCCTGGACTTCCTCTTCACGAAGTCGATCAACCAGTACTACCTGGTGGACGTCAACCTGCCGAGCCCCGTGACGTCGTCCACCACCGAGGGCGGGCGGCCGCTCTACGTCCAGCCGACCGCATTCAACGCCGGTACCGGCGCGGTAACCCTGGTGCGGCCCACCCTCCGGGTCGGTCAGGCCATCGAGAACGTCAACAAGAGCGCCGACCGGGCCACACAGTTCACGGTCCAGCTGCAGAAGACGTTCTCGAACGGGCTCGAGTTCAACGCGGCATACACGTACTCCCACGTGCTCGATCTGTTCTCGTACACCTCGGACATCACGGGGTCGAACTTCAACTTCGGCGCGCTGGACGGCACCATCGCCAACCGCAACCTGACGACCTCGGTGTACGACCGGCCGCACAAGATTTCGCTGTCGGGCACCATCAACGCGCCGTTCGACACCCGGTTCTCCCTCATCTACACCGGGATCTCGGGGTCGCCATTCACCTACACCGTTGCGAATGACGTGAACGGCGACGGAGTCGGCGGCAATGACGAGGTCTACGTGCCCAGGGACGAGGGGGATATCGAACTGGTCAACCCGGGTGCGGATTCGGCCCGGCTGAACGCCTACATCAACGGCGATCAGTGTCTCCGGGAAAACCGGGGCCGCCTCCTGCCCCGGAATTCGTGCCGGAACCCCTGGCAGAACCTCTTGAACGCGCGGCTCTCCAAGGTCTTCCCGACCTTCGGAGGCCAGTCGGTCGAGATCACTGTCGACATGCTCAACGTGCTGAACTTCCTCAAGTCGAGCTGGGGCCTGACCCGGATTACCGGCGGCTTCGAGGAGACCACGCTGCTCCGCCAGACCCAGTACGATCAGGGACTCGCCCGCGGGAGATATGTCTTCACCCCGCCGACCAAAGCCGCGGTCTCGAACGTCAATGCGCTCGGCTCACGCTGGGTGTTCCAGCTGGGGGCGAGATACACCTTCTAGTTGATAGTTGTTAGTCGGCTAGTCGGTTAGTAGAAAGCAAGCGACCCCGGGATCGAGTCTCGGGGTCGTTGCCTTTACTAACCGTCTAACCGTCTAACCGACCAACAACTAGGTTCGAACTCTCCTCATCAACCAGATCGCCGCGATCCCCGCAAGGATATTCGGAAACCACGCCGCCAGCGTGGGCGGCAGGAGACCGCCGGCACCGACGGCCTTCGAGAGCTGCACCATCAGCAGAAAGACGAACGTGGTCGCCAGGCTCACGGCGACGCCCCACGCCGCGCCCGAGCGGGGGTTCGAAACCGCCAGGG
>Ga0209178_1000343_pt1 | contig 13291 bp, 12 predicted proteins | sample GAAS200_FD_187521 | JGI IMG/M metagenome (GOLD analysis project Ga0209178, IMG submission 187521) | Agricultural soil microbial communities from Georgia to study Nitrogen management - GA AS200 (SPAdes) (version 2) | ecosystem: Environmental > Terrestrial > Soil > Agricultural land | place: USA... | reverse complement strand
TGCGGTTTGGCTCTGTTAGTACTGACTAGTTCCATGGCGTTGAAAATGGCTTCGTTGCCGGTTCCTCCGCCAACGCCCGGCTTAGTGGCATCTTTGCCGGTACCGCCGCCGACGCCAGGTTTAGCATCTCTGCCTGTGCCGCCGCCGACACCTGGATTGCGGTAATTAGCGTCAGGGAACTGCCAGAGCTTTAGAACGGACGTAACTAGGGTGTCTGGCGCGTTCCAATACATTATTTCACTGGTAGGTTTCCTCGCGGAGATCGCAGTGGTGGTGTGCGTCTGCAAGCCGAAAAACTTCAGGCGCTATCTTCCGCTCGGATTTTATATGCTCTGCGGGGCTGTAGCTACTTGTGCGCTTTATTTCTCCTTAGTAAAGTTCGGATCCAGTTCAGCCACATACCGCTTCCTTTACTTCTATTCAGACAGCACCATGATGTTGGCTGTCTATTGGGTCATCATTCGCTTTTACCTGCAGGTGTTCCAAGAGATGGGCATCAGCGGATACATTCGCCGCGCGGCAGTTGTTTTGCTCGGTTGCACAGCATTGTTTTCCTATGGAGTCGTTCACGAAAACCGCTACCACCTGACGATTCAATTTGCCGTGGAGCTTTGCCAGAACTTATATTTCGTCGGAGTGGTCCTGATTTATTTATTGTGGGGCGCCGTCGTCAAGCTGAAGGAGACGCGCAGCAGACTTGCGCAGTTTGTTCTGGCGCTTGGAATCTACTTCAGCGCTACGGCGGCAGCGTATGCGCTTAGAACCCTCTTCCATGGCCTCGAAGACAACCTGATTTTGATGTGGATACCATCCGTGATGGGATTGTGGTTACCTGTGGCGTGGACGTATACGTTCGTCAAAGTTCCGGAAGAGAGCCGGGTCGTGCCGGCACTTTTGGAAGCAAAGGCGGCCGCATGATTGCTTCTCTCATCTGTGTGATTTCCGGGGCTGCGCTGTTTCAGCTAATGGCCGCGTATTGCCGATCGATCCTGGCATCAAGCCGCCGCGTGGAGCTTTCAGAACGGGTTCGCGAAGTGGGCGGGTTCCGAGGCGACAGTGTGGGCGTGGGCGATTTTGGTCGCCTGCTGCAACTTGTGAAGCTGTGCCCACAGCGGACTGACGACCAGGCGGACATTCGCGCCGTCGGCGCCTATTACGGCGCGCTGCGCATTTTGAACCGTGCGAGTGGCACTTTCGTGCCACGCATCGCAGCGTGGGCCAATCGTGAGTGCGAGAAGTGCTCGTATTTTGCAGCCGTCGCGCTGGACCGCCGCATTTCTTACAGCCGCGATCTCTTCTTCCAACAGCTCGGCAGCCGCGCATAAAAACTTCCGCTTTTCTCCTTTCCGACTACGGACGGTCAGGTGACCGTCTGCTGCGCTTTGGGCGGTTCCGGGTGGCATAATACTCGTCACAGATGAAACCCAACTTGGAACAAACGCTGGTGCAGGCCATCGATTCGTCGGGGCTAATCGCGCCCGGCGATCGCGTAGGCGTGGCCGTATCGGGCGGCGCGGATTCTGTAGCGTTACTGAACCTACTGGATGCGGCGCGCTCCCACTTGGGGATAGCGCTTGTCGTGGTGCATTTCGATCATTGCCTCCGGGGAGAGTCTGCGGAAGACGCGCGCTTCGTCGAGAACTTAGCGCGGTCACGCCGGCTGACTTTCATCGGCGAACGCACACACGTCGCTGAAATCGCTGCGCTTGAGAAGCGAAACCTTGAGGATGCAGCGCGGCGCCTGCGTTACGAATTCTTCGCCCGCGTGGTTCAGCAAGGCCACGCGACGAAGATCGCCGTGGCACATACGATGGATGACCAGGCAGAAACCGTTGTTGCACGGTTGTTGCGGGGAACGGGACCGTCCGGACTAGCAGGAATTTATCCGAGCGTGGAAACGGTCGTACGGCCACTTCTCGGAATTCGCCGCGCCGTATTGCGCGACTACTTGCGCATGATCAAGCAGGAATGGTGCGAAGACAGGACAAATCTCGACACGACGCGGCAGCGGGCTCGAATTCGCGCGAGGCTATTGCCTTTGCTGGAGCGGGATTTTTCCGCTCATGCCGTGGAGCATTTGGCTAACCTGGCGAAGTTGTCACGCGAAGAGGAGAACTTTTGGGCTGCTCTGGTTGAGGACCGATTCTCCACGCTCGCAACACGCAAAGGATCAGCGGTGTCTATTTCAGTGGCGAGATTGCTTTCGCCTTTCGTGTTTGGAGCGCAAACGTCATTGCCCGGCGGCGAGGTTCAGCGGTGCCTTACGGAACGGCTGGTAAGGCGTCTATATCAAGAAGCCGCGGGAAGCCTACGGGAGTTGACGTCAGCGCATGTGGAACAAGTGATTCGCCTGGCGCAAAGTCCAGCAGGCGGCAAACGAGTGGAATTGCCGGGCGCTGTGACGGCGGAGCGGAATTTCGGCGAGCTGATTTTCTCGCGCGATGCCGGGTTCGGAACCCGCGTGCGCCGGAACGAAACGCAATCTCCTGCTCGTGCGTACCAATATTCGATCCAGCTGAGCGACCGCGGGCCGATCGATGTTTCCGTTCCCGAAATCGGCACCCGCTTCCGGCTGAAAGTGATTGACTGGCCTCCACCGGAGCGCGAAACTACACTGTGGTGGAGTATCTTGGATTTTGATTCCCTGCGCGAGCCTTTAGTGCTGCGCAGTTGGCACGCCGGAGACGGTTACAGACCGCGCGGAAGACGCAAGGCACGGAAATTGAAAGAGATGTTTCTCGCGGCTCGCATCGACGCGCGCGACCGCGCTGGGTGGCCTGTGCTGATAAGCGCTGGTGAGGTAGTTTGGGCTAAAGGCATGGATGCCGCCGAAGGCTTTTGTGCCCGTGAAGGAACACGAGTGGGCGTTTTGATCGAAGAATGCAAGCTCTGAGGTGACGATGAAGGTCGCCTTCTCCCAGCAACAGCTTGCCAATCGCGTCAGCGCAATGGGGCGCGCGATTTCAAAAGATTACGCTGGCCGCACACTGGACATCGTGATCGTCCTCGAGGGTTCGTTTCTCTTTGCGGCCGACTTGGTACGAAGGATTTCCCGGCCTGTTGTGTGTCATTTCGTCCGATCGGAAATGCGCGATGTGCGGGCGCAAGGACATGAGTTGCGGGAAATATTCTTCAGCGCGGCTCCAGCGTTGAAAGGGCGTGACGTGCTGGTGGTGGACGCGGTGCTGAACACGGGCGTAACGCAGGATTTTCTGTTGAAGCGCTTGGAGGAAGGTCTGCCGCGTACTTTGAGGCTTGCGGTCCTGTTCGATAAACCGCAAGCGCGGAAGGTCAACCTGCAGCCTGAATACAGTGGGTTTGCTGCAGCATCTAAGGAGTGGGTCGGATACGGGCTGGGCGGTCGGGATGGAACGGGGCGCAATCTTCCGTTTGTTACGACCGAGGCGCCTCACGCGGCCCAGAGGCGTTCAGCCAACGGTCGTCACAGAGTATCCAGAGGGCGAGGTAAGCCGTGAATTCAGCCGTTCGTAATATTTTATTTTGGGTCTTAATGATTTTGTTGGCTGTCGTTTTGTGGCAGATGGCCTCCCGGGGGGGACAGTCTGGGCACGAAGATCAGCCGTCTTATTCGGAATTTCTCTCGAAGCTCGACAACGGTGAAGTGAAGAACGTTACGATCAATCTTTCGCAGAATAGCGCGGATCTTGAGGGCGTCTATAAGGACCAGGCAAACACAAAATTCCGGAATGTGACCGTTGCGAATTCGGTGATCCCCGATATCACGAAAGCGCTGCAGGACAAGGGCGTTCCCTACGAATACAAAGAAGTGAGCAACGGGAACTGGATTAACTTTCTTGTCGGCGTCGCGCCGATTATCCTGCTCGTGGCGCTGTGGATTTTCATGATGCGGCAGATGCAAGCCGGTGGAAACAAGGCGCTCAGCTTCGGCAAGTCTCGCGCCCGCTTGCTAACGGCGCAGCAGAAGAAGGCTACTTTCAAGGACGTTGCCGGAATTGATGAAGCCAAGGAAGAGCTGTACGAGATTATCGATTTCCTGAAGGATCCCCAGAAATTCCAGAAGCTCGGCGGACGCATTCCCAAGGGCGTATTGCTCGTTGGCCCTCCGGGCACCGGAAAGACTTTGCTTGCCCGTGCGATCGCGGGCGAGGCGAATGTACCGTTCTTCTCGATCTCAGGCTCAGATTTCGTTGAGATGTTCGTGGGCGTCGGCGCGAGCCGCGTACGCGATCTCTTCGAACAGGGCAAGAAGAACGCCCCTTGCATCATTTTCATCGATGAAATCGATGCGGTCGGCCGTCATCGCGGCGCCGGGCTCGGTGGCGGCCACGACGAGCGAGAGCAAACGCTGAACGCGCTGCTTGTCGAAATGGACGGTTTCGAATCCAACGAAGGCGTCATCCTGATCGCGGCCACCAACCGGCCGGACGTTCTCGATCCCGCGCTTCTGCGCCCAGGGCGTTTCGACCGGCGTGTTGTGGTGCCACGGCCTGACGTAAAGGGGCGCGAGGAAATCTTGCGGGTACACACACGCAAAGTGCCTCTCACGGATGACGTCGATCTATCGGTAATCGCTCGCGGCACACCGGGTTTCTCAGGCGCCGATGTGGCAAACCTGGTGAACGAAGCCGCCCTGTGGGCCGCTCGCCAGAATCGCAAGCTCGTCTCGATGGCGGACTTCGAAATGTCGAAGGACAAGGTGCTGATGGGTGTTGAGCGGCGTTCGATGATTCTATCGGACGAAGAGAAGAAGAATACAGCCTATCACGAGGCCGGTCACGCGCTTGTCGCCGCGATGACGCCGGGAACCGATCCACTGCACAAGGTGACAATCATTCCGCGCGGCATGGCTCTAGGTGTTACGATGCAACTGCCAATTGACGATAAGCATACGTACGCGAAAGACTTCCTCGAATCGCAACTCGCCGTCCTGATGGGCGGCCGCGCCGCGGAGGAAATCTTCCTGCACCACATCACCACGGGCGCAGGTAACGACATCGAGCGTGCCACTGAAATTGCACGCCAGATGGTCTGCGAATGGGGTATGAGCCCGCTGGGTCCGCTGACGTTCGGGAAAAAGGAAGAGCAGATTTTCCTCGGCCGCGAAATCGCGCAGCATCGCGACTACTCCGAAGATACGGCGATCAAAATCGACGCCGAGGTCCGCAGCATCATCAACACCGGCTATTCGAAGGCGCGCAACATCCTGGAAACGAACCGCGACGCGCTCGAACGCGTGGCGCACGCCCTGCTTGAGCGCGAAGTGCTCGACGCGACCGAACTGAAGCTGCTCATCGAAGGCAAGCCGTTGCCGGAAAAACCACCCCCACCGCCACCTTCAGCACCGCCAGTGCCAACTAAGGAACCAAGCCTTACGCTCCGGCCCGAGCCTCGGCCGTTGCCCGGTTTGGCAAAAGGCGAAAAGCCCGCTCCGGCCTAGAAACAGCATCCGAAGGACGAAATCGAGGGCGCCACATCTCTCACGAGATGCGGCGCTCTTTTCATTTTTGCTGGACGGATCGGCGTCTCAGTTGTATGAAGATAGCGACCGGCCTAAAATATGGCCATGGCGAAAAAGGGACCCGACACTTTCGAACTCGAATGCCCCTGCTGCCACGGCAAGCTGCTCGTGGATCGCGAATTGGGCGTCGTCCTCAGCCACACGGCACCAGTAAAGCCGCCTTCCGTCGACTTCGACGATACGGCGCGCCTGTTGCGCGAACAAGCAGATGCTGTTGAAGCGAAGTTTCGCGCGTCCGTGGAAGCCGAACGCACCAAGGAAGACGTGCTGGCGCGCAAATTCGCCGAGGGCTTGAAGAAAGCGAAAGACGCGCCCATCGAAAAGCCGATGCGCGATTTCGACCTCGATTAAGCCACCTAGACTTCGCAAAAATCCTTGCTTCTCCATTCCTACGCGGTCGTGGTTCAATGCCTGCGTGAGGCCTAGCCATCGAAGTCTGCCAGCACCAGCGAAGGCCGGCGGAAAACTTATCTACACAGTTCGACGCGAACACTTCCGGTTGAAGCTGCCGTCGCGAACGTTAATTCTTGGCGATCGCACGTTGATCATGGGTGTGCTTAACGTCACGCCAGACAGCTTTTCCGATGGCGGCCACTACTTTGATTCCCGGGCTGCAATCGCGCACGCCTTCGAGATGGAGCGAGCCGGCGCGGATTTGATTGACATCGGCGGCGAGTCCACACGTCCGGGCTCGGAAGGTGTTTCGGCCGAAGAAGAACTGAGACGTATCCTGCCGGTGCTCGAAGGCCTCCGTGGCAAATTGAAAATTCCCATTTCCATCGATACAAGCAAATCCCAAGTCGCCAATGCGGCAATCCAAGCCGGAGCGGAGATCGTCAACGATGTCACAGGGCTGCGCGCTGATCCTGGCATCGCCGATGCGGCAAAACGGTATAAGCTGCCGCTCATCCTGATGCACATGCGCGGCGAGCCGAGAACCATGCACAAAGGCCCGTTTGCACGAGACGTGATGCAGGACGTGATCGCGGGGTTTAAGCGTTGCGTGGCGCTGGCTCGGAAGGCAGGCGTGCCAAAATCGCAGATCGTTCTCGATCCGGGTTTAGGATTCGGGAAGAGCTACGAACAAAACTACGAATTGATCGCGGGCATACCTGAGCTTGCTGCGCTAGGATTTCCACTCCTCATCGGAGCGTCGAGAAAAAGCTTTGTGGGTAAAGCGCTGGGCGGCACAGCAAAAGGCGAGCGGGCGTGGGGCACAGCCGCGACAGTGACGGCGGCGGCTTTGGGGGGAGCGCACATGGTTCGCGTGCATGACGTCGAGCAGATGGCGCAAGTGGCACGCGTGGCGGATGCCATCGTGAATCGCGGGCGGATGCCGGAGAAGCCCTCGCGATGAATTCATCCTCGACTGCTCAAGGGCGCATGTCCTTCCGCGGTGGCCTCGCATTTTTCGCCGGATTTTCGGCGTGGACGTTTGACGCTTTCGATTTTTTTATTCTCACGTACGTCATTCCGCGCGTGGCCCACGATTTTCACCGATCTCTGGCGGATATCACGGCAACGCTTACGGCCAGCCTGCTGATGCGGCCAGTGGGCGCATTCTTCTTTGGATTAATGGCGGACCGCTGGGGACGCCGCATCCCGTTAATGCTGGACATCGCGTTTTATTCAGTCATAGAAGTCCTCTCCGGGTTTGCGCCAAGCTACCGGGCTTTTTACCTCCTGCGGCTGCTTTACGGTATCGGCATGGGCGGTGCCTGGGGCGTGGGCGCTTCGCTAGGCATGGAATCGGTCCCGGCGAAATGGCGCGGCGTCCTTTCGGGAGTTTTACAAGAAGGCTATGCAATTGGAAATTTGCTCGCCGCGGTCGCCTTCTGGACGGTTTATCCACATTGGGGCTGGCGTCCAATGTTCTTCATCGGCGTCATTCCTGCTCTCCTGACGCTGCTGGCATTGTTTGGAGTGGAGGAGAGCGATGCTTGGAAGGCGGTCGCCGCGCAAAAGAAAGGCTGGGGAGAATATTTCGAGGTCATCGCCGAAAACTGGAAACGTTTTGCTTACCTCGTTGTGCTTATGGCGATGATGAATTTCATGTCCCATGGCACGCAGGATCTCTATCCCACGTTCCTCCAGGTTGAGCGGCATTTCAATACGCAGGTCACGGCCATCATTAGCGTTATCTCTATGGTTGGGGCAATTGTGGGCGGCGTTCTGGTGGGACTGTATTCGGATCGCTCAGGCAGGCGCCGCGCGATGGTGATCGCAACCGTGCTTGCGATATTCCTGATCCCGCTTTGGATCTTTGCGCCGAGTATTGCGCTGATTTCGCTCGGCGCCTTCCTCATTCAGTTCATGGTGCAAGGTGCTTGGGGCGTGATTCCGGCGCACATCACGGAATTGTCACCCGGGGCCACACGCGCGTTTCTGCCCGGTTTTGCTTACCAGATCGGTGTATTGATCGCTGCCAGAACACCGCATTTTCAGGCGGCCACAGCAGCTCGCTTCGGTTACGCGCCAACGATGGCTGTGTTTGCAGCGGCAGTGTTTGTGATCGGCGCGATCGTCATTGCCTCCGGGCCGGAAGCTCATCGGAAAGAATTTTGAGCCGATGAGCAACGCAAACCTGAGCGCTCGATTCAACAACACATCAACCGGCAAATAAGGTCTTCGCCGAGGCAAACTGAAACAGGTAAAATGGGACTCGAGCCTCAGGGGGTTTTATGACTGCGACGACGGCAACAGCACCTTCCGCATCCACGATCGAAGCCATTAAGGAAAAGGCCAAGCGGCTGAGCATTCTGTCCATGATGGCCACGACTGCAGCAAACTCAGGACATCCTACCTCCTGTATGTCCGCGGCGGAACTGGTCGCGGGAACGTTTTTCTACGCGATGAAGTTCGATCCTAAGAATGCCAATTCTCCCGACGGCGACCGCTTCGTGCTCTCGAAAGGCCACGCCGCGCCGGTTCTCTACGCAGCGTTGGCCGAGGCGGGCGTTTTTCCGGAGTCGCGCGTGATGACTCTGCGGCAGTTTTCGAGCGAATTGGAAGGCCACCCCACACCGCGCATTCCCGGGGTTGATGCGGCAACCGGATCGCTTGGGCAAGGCCTTTCCGTAGGGGCCGGCTTGGCTATCGGCGCCCGAATGGATAAGAGCCCGACGCGTGTTTACGTGCTGATGGGCGATGGCGAAATGGCCGAGGGCCAAATCTGGGAGGCTGCTGCATTCGCCGGCCACTACAAGCTCGATAACCTGACCGCAATTGCGGACGTGAATGCGCTGGGCCAAAGCGAACCGACGATGTATCGGCACGACATGGAGATTTATCGCAAGAAATTCGAGGCGGAGGGCTGGGAGACACAAGTTATCGATGGGCATGATGTTGCTGCCGTTCTTACTGCGCTTGATCAGGCCAAAAACACAAAAGGCAAACCGCAGGCGATTCTGGCACGAACAATCAAGGGCCACGGCGTGAGCTTCCTCGCCGGGAAAGAGCATTGGCACGGTAAGCCGATCCCAAAAGACCAGCTAGCTGCGGCGATCAAGGAGATTGGCGCCGCGATTGACCTGCCTCCGGATCCGGGAAAATCATACGCTAGAGCATCATTGCCCAAGCCGCCGGACTTCCCTGCTCCCGCGGCACCCGATTACGATCCATCGAAGCCCATCGCGACGCGGGAGGCTTACGGTTTTGCTCTGAAGCGGCTTGGTGCGGTGAATCCGCACATTGTTGCAATTTCCGGCGATGTGAAGAACTCGACCTTTTCCGAAATATTCGGGGATGCGTTTCCCGATCATTTCTACCAGGGCTATATCGCCGAGCAGAACCTCGTAAGCGCGGGCGTTGGATTAGCAGCGCGGGGCAAAGTTCCCTTTCTTGATACATTTGCGTGCTTTCTGGCGCGTGCCTACGATCAGGTTCGCATGGCCGCCATCAGCCGCGCCAATATCAATCTGTGCGGATCGCATTGCGGTGTTTCGATCGGCGAAGACGGTCCGTCACAGATGGCGCTTGAAGATATCGCCATTTTCCGCGCCGTGCATTCTTCGTCGGTGTTTTATCCAAGCGACGCGATTTCTACGGAGCGCCTGACGGAAATCATGGCACGCCGCGAAGGAATTAATTACCTGCGCACGTCGCGGCCGAAGATGCCGATTCTTTACGGCAAGGACGAGAAGTTCCCCGTTCCCGGCTTCAAGGTGCTGCGCCAAACCGCCCAGGACAAGGTGACCGTGATCGGCGCAGGCGTCACGCTGCATGAGGCATTGAAGGCTGCCGACCAGCTGAAATCACAGGGAATACCGATTCGTGTCGTTGACCTCTACTGCGTAAAGCCTATCGACGGAAAAGCGATAGCGGAGCAAATTACGGCGACGGCCGGTCGGCTGATCACCGTGGAGGATCACTGGCCGGAGGGCGGTATCGGCGAGGCCGTTCTTTCGGCGCTGGCTCAGGCGGGTGTGGCGCCATCCAAGTCGCGGTTAATCGCCGTCCGCGATATGCCACATTCAGGTAAGCCCGATGAGCTCGTGGACGCATTCGGTATCTCGGCTCGGCATATTGTCGAGGCCGTTCGCGCGATCGCATAAGTTTGCGCTTTTTTAGGGTTCAGGCAGACTTGGGGTTCAGACACAGTTCAAAACGATTTGTCTTTAGGCGGACAGAAGATTCCGGCAAAATCGATATTTGCTTTCAGGATTCGCCACGGGAGTGTGTGCTTTGAGGATATCTGTAATTGGCGCGGGTTACGTGGGTTTGGTGACGGGCTGCTGCTTTGCCGAAGTCGGGCATGAAGTGATCTGCACGGACAACGATCCCGCAAAACTAAAGGTCCTTGAATCCGGCCGTTTGCCAATTTACGAGCCCGGCCTCGATAAAGTGATCGAAAAGGCTCGCCAGAAAAGACTGCTGCGCTTTTCAGACAACGCGGCCGAGACAATCAAGGGCGGCGATGCGATTTTCATTTGCGTTGGTACCCCTCCTTTGCCGGACGGCGACGCCGATCTGAGCGCCATTGACAATGTCGCTCGACAGATCGCCACGGAGGCGACTTCTCCTAAGCTGGTCGTCGAAAAGAGCACTGTTCCCGCTCGCACGGGACAGGAACTGAAACGCGCTCTCGCCGTTTACAGCCGCAAGAGCGGCGTGAAACTGAGCGTGGCGTCAAATCCGGAGTTCCTGCGCGAGGGCACGGCCGTCGAAGACTTCCTGCATCCAGATCGCATTGTGGTCGGCGTAGAAGACGAAGCCTCGGAAAAGCAGCTTCGTGACATCTATAAGCCCGTCCTGGAACGCAACTTCAATTGCCCGGTTCATTCACCGGCTTGCCCCAATGTCCCGCAACCCAAATTCCTAGTCACGACGATCAACAGCGCAGAACTAATCAAGCATGCCTCGAACTCATTCCTGGCGATGAAGATTTCCTATGCCAATATGGTCGCCGATCTGGCCGAGAAGCTCGGAGCCGATATCGAAGAAGTGATGCGCGCAATGGGAATGGACCCGCGTGTCGGGTCCAGTTTCCTGAAGGCGGGCCTCGGGTTTGGTGGTTTTTGCCTGCCCAAGGACGTGCAGGCCTTCATCCATCTCGCCGAGCGCTCCGGGGTGGATTTCACGATGCTGCGCGAAGCCGAGCGCGTCAATGTCCGGCGCATCGATCGTTTTTGTGACAAGATTCGCGAAGCTTTATGGGTCGTGCGCGGCAAGCAGATCGGAGTCCTTGGCCTCGCTTTCAAAGCGAATACCGACGACACGCGGTTTGCGCCGGCAATCGCCTTAATTCATCGTCTACTCGAGCAGGGCGCAAACGTGAAGGCCTACGACCCTGAAGCTATGGACCGGGCCAAAGAGATCCTTCCGAATATCGGATATTGCAAGTCGCCCTACGAAGTCGCCGAAGACAGTGAAGCTCTCGTCATCGCTACGGAATGGGACGAGTTCAAACAGCTCGATTGGGATCGCATTCAGAAAGCCATGTTGCGCCCATTGATTCTGGACGGCCGCAACTTGCTGTCACCGAAAGAAATGAAAGCCCACGGATTTGAATACCGCTGCTTCGGGCGACCACAATAGTCAAAAGCAGTCTTTCTCAGAGAAGAGGTTCCAAGTGGCAGAAAAGCTGGTTCTAATCGGCGTATTGCCGGAAGTGATCGCTCTCGATCCGGGCGATCAAGCGATCTGGTATTCGAATGTGGGAAATATCAAGATCGAATTCGATCCGCAGCGCAGTCCTTTCAACTCCAATATATTTCAGGCACCGGCGGGTGTGCGCCTGATGAGCGGAGCAGCGCGACCGGGCACTAATCCCGGTAGCTACAAGTATCGCTTGTTCCTCAATGAAGTGATCGCAGCCCAAGGCGAAGTACTGATTCGCGGTAAATAAAAGAATTTAAACGGTTTAGCTATCAGTCGCCTGCCAAAGCCGCCTGATAGACAAATCGTTCCTGACCGATCGAGTCCGCCAGAACGCGGCGCACCTGCGCAAGCTGCGAAGCCGGGACCTGCTTTTCGCGTTGAACGCTCAATTCGGCAGCCTTTCTGGGAAAATCGTGCCGGCGGTCGAGCCACAATCCGAATTCGCGCAGCAAGTCTCCCGCAAAATTCGGGTCGTCCGTTCGCTCCACACCCCAAAAACGCAGCTTCTCTTCGTTCTTTTGAAGCACCTGTAGCGATTCTTCCAGTTTCTTCATTGCCGCGTTGAACGAGGATGCCAGGAAATACAGCCGAAGCGTCCATGGATTCGCTTCGGCGGCAGTGGCGGACGGAAACTCCGCCCGAACGCGCACGTTATACTTGCCGTTTTGGGTCTTTTCGATAGCACACGAATACTCGTTCACAGACGCACCGCTTCTGGACATGGTATTCCTCAGCTTCCTCTGAACTGATACTGGCTTTGACATTGGATAGCTTTGGCCTGCGACAGAAATTGTCACTGGCTTTACGGACTTCGATCGCTTTGCCCGCATGATCCCTCCTGAAAAGGAAGATTGATTCGCTGCGCCACGTGCGTTCGGGAGGAAAGTACCTGAACGTACCCCGCTGGCATCGGGGAGGCTCTGCGGACACAATTAGTCTAGCGAAGTGGGAAGTAGGGGGCAATACCCGACATGCAATCGCGTAACACCTTAGTTATCAGTTGCTTACAGGCGGACACTAACTCGCGGATTTCGTGAAGCTCGTCAAAACGTCGTTATGGATCACGAGCTTGCCTTCGCTTTGAAGTTGGTTCTCGAGGCTCGTATGGAACGATTCAAACGCCGCATCCTGCTTCGATTGCAGCAATTGTTGGCGAATATCTTCGCGTTGCGAAGCCAAATCGGCGGGATTTGCTTCGTTTTCGGCCACAACGCGATAGACCAGCCAGTTTCCGGAGATATTTATCGGCGAACTCACCTTGTCGACGCCCAACGTGAATGCACCCTGTATCTGTTTTGCTGTTCCCACATCGGGAACGGAGCCCGAGCGCGCGAAGAAATCGGAAGTTTTCGCGTCCAACCCCAGACCTTTCGCCGATTTTGCAAAGTCTTGCCCACTCTGGGCCTGCTTCGCGAGCTCCGTAGCGCGAGTGGCGGCAAGTTCAGTCGACTTTTCGTTCTGATAGTCGGCGAGAACTTTGTCATGCACCTCGGCGAGAGTCCCTTGATGGGCTGGCTGAATATTAGTGACCGTGAGGACCACCACACCCTTATCAATGCGCAAGGGCTGGCCCAACTCTCCGGGGCGAAGCTCGAACAGCAAGCGGTGGATGTCCGCTGAATCGCCCAAATCGTCTACCGGATCCGAAAACGCCACCGGGGCCGATTCCGCCACTTGCATGTTGAATTTCTT
>Ga0209178_1000342_pt1 | contig 13305 bp, 11 predicted proteins | sample GAAS200_FD_187521 | JGI IMG/M metagenome (GOLD analysis project Ga0209178, IMG submission 187521) | Agricultural soil microbial communities from Georgia to study Nitrogen management - GA AS200 (SPAdes) (version 2) | ecosystem: Environmental > Terrestrial > Soil > Agricultural land | place: USA... | reverse complement strand
AAAGTCTCAAAGCTTTCGCTGAGAACCTGGACCGATCACCGTCCGCGGCAGGATCGTTGGTGTACGGGAATGACGAGCTGGGTGACCTCGCACGCACGCTTGATCGGACAGGTTCCCGGCTGCGTGACCTGGTTGACCGCCTCAGTCTGGAATCCGCGCGGCGCGAAAGCATCCTTGCCAGCATGGTAGAAGGAGTGGTGGCCGTGGACAGCAAGCTCAGGGTCACGTTCTGCAACGATGCGTTCCGCCGCGTGGTGGGGACTTCGAATTCCATACCGGAACACCAGTCTCTGCTGGACGTTTTGCGTGACCCCGAACTGCTGAGTATGTTTACGCACGTGCTGGAATCCCGCCAGCCCTTGAAGCGGCGGGTCCGGCTTGCGGGAGCAGAAGGGCGTTCGTCTGAAGTCCAGGTAACCCCGCTCGCAGGAACCGTTCAAACGGGCGCCATCGCGATTTTCTACGACATTACTGACCTGGAGCGGTTAGAGCGCATCCGGAGGGACTTTGTCGCCAATGTTTCGCACGAACTGCGCACTCCCCTCACCGCCATCAGCGGCTATGCCGAAACTCTGTTGGAGGGCGCGCTGGAAGATGAGGAGAACAACCGGAAGTTTCTTGAGATCATCAAGTCCCACGCCACTCGGCTGAGCAACATCGCGTCAGATCTGCTGGCGCTCTCGGAGCTTGAATCCGAAAGGCCCGCCGCTGAATCAAGGCCGGTTTCCGTGCGCTCGGCTGTTGATGCGGCTCTGAAAATGATCGGGCCAGCGGCCCAGCTTCGCGGGGTTACCCTTACAAGCGGCGAGCTGGATGAAGCCGAAGTGCTTGCAGAAAGAGGGCGCCTTGAACAGGCTCTGGTGAACCTGCTTGACAACGCCGTCAAGTTCAATCGTCCCTCGGGCGAAGTTCGTGTGGAGGTCAGAAGAGAAGCCGGCGACAACGTCCGCATCGTCGTGGCTGACACCGGCATTGGCATACCCTCCACTGATCTGTCGCGGGTTTTCGAGCGGTTCTACCGGGTTGATAAAGCCCGGTCGCGTGAGATGGGCGGTACGGGCCTGGGACTCTCCATCGTCAAGCATGCCGTCGAGCGAATGAACGGCGCCGTGAGCGTGGAAAGCCAGTTGGGAAAAGGATCATCCTTCACTATTCTTCTGCCTACCTGTGCTCCTGAATCGCCGAAAAACGCGTAGTGCCGACCGGCAGTTGGCCTAAATTCGAACGGGGCGTTGTCCAGCGAACTTGCAATTTTCGTCGCAGAGGGTTAACGTCGCTTTCGCCGGTGCCGCCAGCATGCTGGCGAAGCACGCAGAGACGCCAGTGAGAACTGCACAAGTTGCGCGGTGCCGCACATGAGGCGCTGAGAGGAGAAACGATGAGACGTCGAACTTTTCTTCGGGCAGCAGGATTGGGTGGTGCGGCTGCGGTGGCCGGGAGTTCAAGTGCAGAGCCAATAGCCGGTGCACAACGTGCCGCGGGCTCTTCATCCTCGTCGCCGTCGGCAAGGACTTCCGGAATGAAGATCACTCGCATTCGTTTCTACCATAATCCTCAATCGCCGCCGACGTTCAATCAGAGTTTCCACATTGTGACGGTGGAGACCGACCAGGGAATCACGGGGATTGGCGAAGGGGGGTCGCCCGACACCGTCAAACAGTGCGCCGCCATGCTGATCGGCGAAGACCCCGCGCGCATCGAGCACTTGTGGCAGATGATGTTTCGTGGTTACTTCTATCCTGCCGGCCGCGAAAAGCTGGATGCCATGGGCGCCATCGACCTGGCGTTGTGGGACATCAAGGGCAAGGCGCTGGGAGTTCCGGTGTATGAGCTGCTCGGCGGCCTTTCGCGTGAGCACGTGGAGTGCTACTCAACCGGTTTCCCTCAGCAGGGAACCCTCAAGGAAACTGCGCGCGCCTGTGTGGAAGCCGGGTTCCGCGCATTCCGCTACGCCACCGCCGACCCGCCAAACGGCCAGCCGTTCAACTCGCACCAGGCTGTCCGCAAGACATATCAGGACTGCGTCGAAATTCGCGACGGCGTCGGCCCTGACGCTGACTGGGCGCTTGACTATCACACCCGGCTGGATTTCCCGGACGCCGTTCGTCTCTCCACGTTAATCGAACCACTGGAACCGTATTTTGCTGAAGACCTGGTGCGTTCAGAAGATCCAGGCGTTTATCGCGAGTTGCGCGCGCACGTCAAGGTGCCCATCGCCGTCGGCGAGCAGTTTGGAAGCAAGTGGGACGTCCGCTGGCTCGTCGAAAACCAGTTGATCGATTACGCGCGGGTGACGCTGCCCAACGTCGGCGGCATCACCGAATACATGAAAATCACCGCGCTGTGCGATACGCACTATGTCGGGCTCATTCCCCACTTTACAGGTCCGGTTTCAGAAGCGGCGTTGGTCCATTGTTGCGGAGTCTTCGCCGGGCCAGTGATGATGGAGATGCTGGGCGACGGCGTCCACAAGTACGACCATCTGCCGCAATTCTACGACTTCCGAAACGGTAAACTGTGGCCCAACCGCCGGCCCGGGCTCGGAGTGGAACTCGACACGAAGCCGCTCAAGCTGGCGGCCGAGATCACCGAGAGTTCGCGTCCCATTCCCATGTTCCACCGTCCTGACGGATCAATTACGAACTGGTGATTGGAACAAGGTTCGGCCAGATTAAAATCCTGCGTCAGTAGCTGGTTGATGAATACTTAAAACGGGCCATAGGCATGACGCCGACCAAAAAGTACGCTTCGAGAACGCATCTTCGAGCTTTTGGCCGCGCCCAACTTCCAACCTGAGATACCTGCTGCAAACCCTGCAGCCTGTATACACTCCAGATTCTTTACTCCTTCTGGCACGAGGCTCCGCTTTGGCCCATCCCTGGCCGCTTCGCAGACCTGTAATGTAACCGCACATTCATGAATCTGTCATCAAGGCTTAACAGTCATCTTTCATCATGGGAGCGTGAAAATAAAACTAACTGTTGAGGATGAGAAAGGCAACCTCGCTATGAAGCCCAAAACCAATATCTTGTTGGTTCACCACAGAAACGACCGTTTCTACACCTTGCAACTCGTGCTGGAGGCGCTCTCCATTAGAGTTGTCCGGGCGAGGAGCGCAGTGGAAGCGGAGAAACGACTTTCTGAGAGCCCGTGCCCGCAACTCGTGCTGAGTGACACGGTATTACCGGATGGCAACTGGATGGACGTACTTGACGTGGCCGCCAAAGCCGTTGAACCGGTCAACGTCATCATCGTATCCGCCGAGGCGGACACCAGTCTCTACCTGGACGCTATGGACCATGGAGCTTTCGACTTTATGACTGACTCGTTCACCGTCCCGCAGATTGTTCACATTCTGAAGTGCGCCCTCGATGATACCAGCCGGCGCCGGGGCACACGCCAGCGAGCAGCCGCGGTTGTCGATGAGGAGCCGCGGCGAGTCGCTGGCTAGGATTTTCCGGAGTGGCAGTTTAATCGATAACACACGGGTGTTCCACAAGGCGCAAGACCCCTTCTCCTGGCAGGGCCGGTTAATGATTACCGGTCCTGCACTTTTTTCGGCAGTGGGCTGCCTATCAGCCGCTGTGGGTCAAAAGCCGACGGAGCCGCCGCTCGCCAAAACTTGTGTCAGTATCAAAGATTGCTTCATCCAGGAAAACACGCAGGCCGTCCTGCTAGAAGAGAACCAGCCATCATCTCCAGCGAACTGATTGTCACACAAATTTAATGAAAACGTAATTTCGTGTTCACTTTTGCAAAATACTATTTAGGTGTCGTCCACTAAAGGCTGAATTGTCTTCAGAGTTTCGATCCATATGAGAGCACAGAAGACCAGAGAAGGAGTAGACATGCATCGAAAAGTGACCAAGTCATGGCTGCGCGTGGGTGTTGCACTCCTGGCGGCCTGCCTCTCGGGCGCGCCTATCACACAAGCAGTGGAAAAGGCCGCCCAGCCTGGAGACGTAGCTGAAGCTCCGGCGAAAGCCGTCAGGCGTGACAAACATGCGAAATCGAAAAAGCAGGACAAGCGGGCTGTGAGAGCAAGTCAGAAAGATCAGGCCGGCTCGGCGGACGAGATGGCCCAACTGAGAAAGGAACTCGCGCTCCAACAGGAACAGATTGCGCAGCTTGTGCAGGCAATGAACAGGTTGCAGGCACAAGTTACAGCCACTGCGCGTTCGACCACTGCAGCGCCCGTCGCCCAGCCGGCGCCGAATGTTGCGGCGGCATCAGCCACACCGCCGCAGAACGCGGCGGCAGCGGCTTCGATAGCACAGGTCGCTCCGCAATTCCCTTCAGCGGGAGAGATGGCAAGCCTGAGTCCAGTCGCTCCCGCCGAGTCCGCGGCAACTGAGAGCGGATCGGCCTCGAACATAGCTTCTGGCATTCTTCCGAACGTATCGAGTGCGGCGGAACCCGTGCCGGCTCAAGCAGAGAAACATGAAAAGCTGGGGCCCATCGCCACGCAGGATATCAAGCTCGGCGCTACTTTTTACGGTTCATTCTCGCACTACAGCGAAACCGGCTTCGTTCCCGCGTTTCAAGACTTGTCCACGACCCAGCTTGGGCCGGGAAACGACGGGCTTAACACCTTTGAACTAACGCGCGGCTACATCAATGTTTTTTACACGCCAAATGACAAGGTCACACTGCGCCTCACTCCGGACATCTACCGCGCAAGTGACGGCAGCCTCACGTTCCGCCTGAAATACGGTTTCATCGACTTGCAAAATATCTTTGGCAATGGCGCATTCAAAAAGGCCAAGCTCACCTTCGGTCAGACGACGGAACCTCTTGTTGATTGGGAAGAGGCTCTCAGCGGCTACCGATACACATATCTCGTGCCGTGGAACTATCTGAGCTTGAGCTCGACCTATGATGGCGTCAAGCTGCACGGTCCCCTCGAATGGAATGGAAAGGAGTACCTGGACTACGATTTGGGAGTTTTCAATACCGCCAGCTTCCACGCGGTCGAAACGAACGATAAAAAGCAGGTGATGGGCCGGCTCACCGTCTATCCGTTCGGCACAACTGTGGACCGCACGGGCCTGGGGTTCACGGCCTTTGAAAACTACGGCTACAACACCAAGCTTCCTTCACAGGTAAGCACACCCCTCAACCGCTTGTCCCTGCTTGCGCATTATCAGAGCCACGACAAGGCCTACCAGATCGCCTTCGAGTATCAGCTCGGTCGCAACGCGACGAGTACGGGCAACATGTTCTCAGGCGCCGGCCCGGCAGCAGGCAGCCCCTTCAACACGCTGGCGGGAACCGTTCTCGGTGGAACTCACACACGGCAGCAAGGCTTCAACATCTTCGGCCACGCGGGTATCGGCCACTCCCCCTTCTCGCTGTGGGGCCTCTATCAATATTTCCAGCCGAACACAAACTTCCATTCGTCTTCGGTCGGCCTGACAGATAACCCGCTGGATTTCGAGCGCACCGTTGGTGGTATCGCCTACAAAGTCAACGATCACTTCGACGTTGCGTTCGGCGACCAAAACTTTCACTGGGTCCATCCCCAGGGTCAGACGGGTCCAGATACGAACGGGCTGGTCATATGGACGCAGTTTAACTACTAGGGCTTGCGGTGGGCCATATCAATGCATCCCAAGAATCCTCTCTGCAAGACCCGTGTAGGGAACGGCGGTATTGGTTCAGTCTGCCGCATCATCTTAATGAATTTGTAACGCAGCCTTAACATTGCTGTAACAATTGACCGTCAATCTCAAGAGAGGAATAGACAATGAAAATGAAGCTTAAAGGCACTATCACTGCCCTGGCTGTTACGCTTGCGCTCGTGGGAATCCTGGCAGCCTGCTCCCAGGAAAATTCCGGTCCTTCATCATCAGGGACCGTTACGCTGAATGCTGCTGGCGCTACTTTTCCTTATCCGATCTACTCCAAATGGTTTAGCGAATACCAAAAGCTTCATCCGAACGTGGCCATCAATTATCAGTCCATCGGTTCAGGGGGCGGAATTCGGCAGCTCCATGCAGGGACGGTCGATTTTGGGGCCTCGGATATGCCCGTCAAAGACGACATGCTCCAGCAAATGAATCTGCACGTCGTGCAATTCCCTACGGTGCTCGGGGCGGTGGTACCCAGCTACAATCTTCCGGGAATCGACGAGCCGCTGAAGTTCACGCCGGCGGCACTGGCAGGCATCTATCTGGGCAAGATCACCAAATGGAACGCGCCGGAGATTCAGAAGAACAATCCCGGAGTCAAGCTTCCAGCCAAAGACATTACCGTCGTTCATCGCTCCGACGGCAGCGGAACTACCTTTGTCTGGACCGACTACCTATCGAAAGTCAGCCCGGAATGGAAATCAAAGGTTGGCAGCAACACGTCGATTCAGTGGCCGGTGGGCCTGGGTGGTAAAGGCAATGAGGGTGTGGCCGGAATCGTCAAACAGACGCCGTATTCAATCGGTTACGTGGAGCTGATATACGCGCTCCAAAACAAGATGCCCTACGGCCTGGTCCAGAACGCTTCGGGGAATTTTGTTAAGGCCAGCTTGGAAACAGCCGAGGACGCGGCAGCAGGCGCTGCGAGCGAAATGACGAATGATGTCCGGGTTTCAATTACCAACCCGCCTGGGAAGAATGCTTACCCGATTTGCAGCTTCACATATCTGCTGATTCCGGTTCAGATTCCTGATGCAACCAAGCGGGACGCGATTAAGGACTTCCTGCACTGGATGCTGACTGACGGCCAGGGTATGGTGGAGAGCCTTGATTACGCCCAATTGCCCGATGCTGTGAAGCGGATTGATGTGGAACACATTTCCCTGATCAGTTAAGCAACTGCAGGTTCGCATTGTGCCAGGGTCGTGCACTATGTCAACCATACCTGTTTCGACCGAAGCTCAAATTCCGCCCCGGCTTCTGGCACCGAGAGGCGGATTGAGTTCCTTTCTTCAGCGCCTCCGGAGTGGAGATGAAATAGCTCACCTGATCACCCTGGCGTTTGCCGCTGCCACAGTTCTGATCACAGTCTTGCTGGTTTACGAACTGTGGATCCATTCGGCGCTACCCCGTCAGCGCTTCGGGTGGCGCTTTCTGGTGACGAGTACCTGGGACCCGGTCTTTGAAAACTTCGGCGCGCTACCGTTCATTTTTGGAACACTGGTTACCTCTGCGGTGAGCCTCGTACTCGCGCTGCCTCTGGGAGTCGGTGCGGCTATCTTTCTGGCGGAGCTTGCCCCGCCACGCGTTTCGCAGCGCCTGGCCTTTGTGATCGAACTTCTCGCAGCCGTACCCAGCGTGATCCTCGGGTTGCTGGGCATTTTCCTGTTGGTACCTTTTCTCCGGTCGGAGGTTGAACCCTTTCTGAAAGCCACGCTGGGCTTTCTGCCCTTATTTCAAGGCCAGATTTATGGGATCGGGTTGCTTGCCGCAAGTGTAATTCTGACCATTATGATCATTCCCTTCATCATTTCGATCTCGAGGGAAGTTCTGCTGGCCGTACCAGTCGATCAGCGTGAGGCAGCTTTGGCGTTGGGAGCAACTCGCTGGGAGGCCACCTGGCGGGTGGTGGTGCCCTATGCGAAAACGGGAATCTATGGATCGATTTTCCTGGCACTGGCCCGGGCCCTGGGCGAAACGATGGCCGTCACCATGGTCATAGGAAACGATCCAAGAATCAGCTCTTCTTTGTTTGCCCCCGGCTATACGATTGCGGCCGTCATCGCCAACGAGTTTACCGAAGCGACGGGAAACCTTTATCTCCAGTCCCTGGTTGAACTTGGACTGGTGCTCTTCCTGGTGACCATCATAATCAATGCCGTGGCACGTGTGCTGATTGTCGTGACCACGAGGCGAGGAACCGGGCGCCCATGAATTCCCGGCTTGGCTGGAGAAAATTCGTCAACGCCTTCATGCTTACCCTCACCGGGCTATGCGCCCTGCTGTCCGTCTCTGTGCTGCTGATTGTTCTCGGGTACCTTGGCTGGAACGGTTGGCAGTATCTGACCTGGACCTTTCTCACCCATCTGCCAGCGCCCGTGGGCGAATCGGGCGGTGGCATGGCAAACGCCATTGTCGGAAGCGCAAAATTGCTTCTGGTCGCGGCTGTGACGGGTATTCCGACGGGCCTGCTCGGCGGCATTTACCTGGCGGAGTTCGGAGGCCGGACGTTTGCCTTCCTGGTACGGTATTCGGCGGACCTGCTGAACGGGGTTCCCTCTATCGTGATGGGTATTTTTGCTTATACCGTGGTCGTCCTGCCGATGCACCATTTTTCCGCGCTGGCCGGCGGGTTGGCTTTGGGGGTGATGCTGATTCCCGTCGTGCTGCGCAGCACGGAGGACTTCCTGAGAGCGGTGCCCAACCCTCTGCGCGAGGGCGCCCTCGCCTTGGGCGCTAGCAAATGGAAAGCGATCGCCACGATTGTGATTCCTGCATCCATCCGCGCCATCGCCACTGGCGCACTGCTGGGGCTTGCCCGGGTGGCGGGAGAGACCGCACCGCTGCTGTTTACAAGCTTCAACAACCAGTTCTGGAGCCACGGGCTGAACCAGCCCACAGCTTCCCTTCCCGTCATGATTTACCAGTACGCCATCTCGCCGTATGCAGACTGGCATCGGCAGGCGTGGGCCGCTGGCTTCATCCTGCTGATGCTGGTGCTTATTGCTAACATCGGGGCACGACTGATATTGTCTAGAAAGAGTCCGGCCCCGCGGGGATGATGCTATGGGAAAGGTGACTGAACCGGAGGTGATGATCGGAGTGCCGGGATACGAACAGCCGGTCGAGGACGCTGAGAAACAGGCTGGTGGATCCCTGTTGAAGATTGTTGTCAGCCGGCTGAATTTCCACTACGGGCCACGGCAGGTCCTTTTTGACGTCAGCCTCCAGATCCTTCAGCGAAAGATTACGGCCCTGATCGGGCCATCCGGTTGCGGTAAGTCGACTTTTCTGAGGACCCTCAATCGAATGCACGAAACCGTTCGCGGCACCCGCGCAGAAGGTGAGGTCCTGCTGGATGGCCGGAACATCTTTGATATGGACGTCGTCAATCTTAGGCGCCGCGTCGGGATGGTGTTTCAGAAGTCGAACCCGTTCCCGAAATCTATCTTTGAGAATGTTGCCTACGGTTTAAAGATCAACGGAACGATGCGCCGGGCACAGGTTGCGGAGGTGGTAGAGAAGAGCCTGATGCGCGCGGCCCTCTGGGAAGAAGTGAAAGATCATCTCCACAAGTCGGCTTACGCGCTCTCGGGCGGACAGCAACAGAGGCTGTGCATTGCTCGTGCCCTTGCAATCAATCCGGAAGTTCTGCTGTTGGATGAGCCTTGTTCGGCGCTCGATCCCATCGCGACTGCAAAGATCGAGGAATTGCTCTTTGCGCTCACGGGAAGCTGCACCATTGTAATTGTTACGCATAACATGCAGCAGGCGGCGCGCGTGGCGGACCAGACGGGATTCTTCCTGCTGGGCAAGCTCATCGAGTTTAACAAGACGGACATCATTTTCAAAAACCCTGCGCGGAAAGAGACCGAAGATTACATTACCGGCCGGTTCGGTTAACGGCGGGGGAGCGGCCTATTGCGCCATTTTGAAATCCAACTCGACGAGCTGCGGAAGAAGCTGCTTGAAATGAGTGGCCTGGTTGAGTCGTCCATCTACCGCAGCGTGCTGGCCTTGGTGGAAAAGGACGAGGAACAAATCCGCCAGGTGATGGAAAATGAAGGCCGCGTGAATCGCATGCAAATTGAGATTGACGATCTGGCTACCGGCCTGCTGGCTTTGCAGCAGCCTATGGCCACCGATCTGCGCTTTATCACCTCTGCCATTAAGATCAACAGCGACCTCGAGCGGATGGGCGACCACGCCGTGAATATCGCGGAGCGCGCCCGTTCGCTGATGCAGGAGCCGACGATCAAGCCATTGATCGATTTGCCCCAGATGGCTAATCTGGTGCAGTCCATGCTGCGTGAGAGCCTTGATGCCTTTATCAAAAGGGATGCGAGCCTGGCCCGCAGTGTCATGAAATCCGACGACGCCGTTGACCAGATGCGGGACACCGTTTACGACGAACTTGTACACTATATGGAAGCGGAACCCTCGGCTATTCGCGGATGCATCCACCTGATGTTTGTTGCGCGCAATCTTGAGCGCATCGCCGACCACGCCACCAACATCGCTGAAGACGTCGTGTTCCTTGTAGAAGGCGCGGACGTGCGCCATCATGCCGAGGCCTTCAAGTAGTCGCCGGTTATCCCATGGTGGATTAACAACTTACTCTCGCCCCTGGCCAACACAAACCCGTGGTGATGCCAGGTCCGTCCCCCTGACGTCGGGCAGCTTACCGACGGATGCGCTAAATCATTTCCTGCGTGATTGGTATCGGGGTGATATACTAAAAGTGCTTGATCAGTTTTTGTGACCGAATACCATTGAACCTTGAGGCCACAGAATCTCCGATTTTGTGGCCCTTCTTGTTTCTGGAGCGTGCTGCGAGAGCCGAACAAGTTAATCTGAACGCAAAAAAGGAACGGTGACGAAAAGTATGAACAAAGAACAAGGAAAGGTAAAATGGTTCAACGACTCGAAGGGTTATGGATTTATCCAGCGGGCGGCGGGTGATGATGTGTTTGTGCATCATTCCGCTATCAAAGCGGAAGGATTCAAGTCGCTCGCCGAAGGCGAGTCCGTGGAATTCACGGTCAGCAAGGGCCCCAAGGGGCTCCAGGCGGACAACGTGACAAAGCTCTAGGGCGAATCTTCCCTTCGGGCCCGCGTCTGGCCTCTTGCTGGAACGCGGGCCACAGTCTTCCCGGAACCGGAGAGAAATGCCCATCCAAATTCAATATCTTGGATTCCGGCTTGAGGCGGGCGGGCGGGATTACTCCTACCGCGTCGTCAACAGCAAAGACGGGGACCGCGAGTTTACCCTGAGTATTTCCAACCGTGCTTTTTCAGAATGCCGCTTCCCATATCAGGACGCCGCCGCATACTGCTATAAGAAACTGCAAAAGGCGCTTGACGAGGAAAGCCCTGGGCAACCATTCCCCCACCGCTCTGTCCTGTCCGATGAGGAGCTCGACGAGTACATGATGAGCCGCCGCCCCGCAAGAAAACGAACCTGGTAGCCTCGAGTGCCGGTACAATTCTCTCTGCTCGCTACGCTTCAGGCGTAGATTACGGCCTGCCGTGATACTAGATAACCAGCCCCTACGCCAAGAGGTTTTCTTCAGGTCGTCATGGCGGAGATCCTGTCAGTGGGAGCGGGTTGGACGGAGGGAGAAGCTGCTTGTCCTGCGGCGGCTGATTCAACGATCAGGCAGACACAAGAAAAGGCGGCTTGGTAGCCGCCTTTTTTGCATTTCCGATTTTTTCGGACATCCGTGATCGGGCCTCAGGAGAGTTCCCCATTGTTAGGGAGCCGCTCGCCCAATGCTGCTGGGCAACTTTGGCTATCTCTCCGTTCTGCCCGCTACAGCCCGGATCCTGGCTGTCCTGCCATCAGGTTCAACGGACGTCCCGAGTCTAACAATTCCCCGAACTACCTCCCATTTATTTAGATGCCTCACCCACCCTGCAGGTTAACCCTTTTTACTTCGATCTATCGGGCTCGGCCAGCGAAATAGGTTCTCTTGCCAGGAGCAGGTGCCCTAAACCGGCCAGCAGCGCGACCCCGGCGGCCACCAGTAGTGCCGACTGAAAGGATTTTGTGGCCTGGACCATATAACCGGTTACCGTGGGGGCCAGCGTTCCTCCCAGGTACCCGCCAAAGTTCTGGATGGAGCCCAGCGACGCGGCATAATTTTGGGGTGCAGCGACGGTCGCCATCGCCCAGGCGGCAGTGCTTCCAGCCATGATGAGGAACATGGATATGGAGATATAGATCACCGCCAGGAGACTGCTGGAACTGTATGCCGTCAGAACCGTGCAGAGGACCACTCCGGACAACGCGCAGACCAGGGGAATCTTGCAGCTATGGATCGTGGAAAAACCGTGTCGCGAAAGCGCATCACAAATCCGGCCCGCGACCAGGCTGCCCACAACCCCGCAGGTGAAGGGAATGGCGGCGATCCAGCCGGTATTGGCGATGCTGAGATGCCATTGGATTTCGAGGTACTGGGGCAGCCATGCAAAGTAGAGCCAGGACATGTAGACGATGCCGAAAAAGCCGCACACCATTCCCCACGTCGTGCTGAACCCAAACAGGCGTCCCCAGTGCCGCCACGCCATCGGCTGCGTTTCACGCTCTGCATTGGAAAGATATTCCACCTCGGCTTCCGTCAGGCGCAAGTATTTGGGATCACGATGCAGGGCGTAGAAAGCGAGCCCTACCATGAGTCCGGCGATCCCCATGGTGATGAACATCCAGCGCCAGCCGAGATGCAGCATCAGAATAGTAAGCAGCGGAGCGGCAATCGCTGTCCCCAGGCTGCTCGAACAATTCCAGATGCCGGTGGCCAGGCCCCGGTCCCGCGGCGCAAACCAGTCCGCCACAATGCGGGCGCAGCTTGGAAACTGGGGTGATTCACCGACCCCCAGCAAGCCGCGCACGGCCAGAAATTGCCGGAAGCTGGTGACCAGCCCTCCGAGCACCTGGGCAAATGACCACAGGGCGAGCCCGGCGGAAAGCACCAGCCGCGCGCCAAACCGATCCACCACGGCCCCGGCAGGCAACTGGCAAAAGGCATATACCAGAAGAAATGCCGAGAGCAGCACACCGCTGTGGGCGATGGAAATTCCCAGCTCCTTACGGATCAGCGGCAGACCAACGGCCAGGCTGGCTCGGTCAACGTAATTGATGACGCCGCTGAAAACGAGAAGCGCCAGTGCTATCCTCTGGATCCGCCGGATGCGAATGGAGGGAGCGGGAAGCGCCGAATTGTCTACGTCGCGCATTGATCCCCGTTTTTGGTTAAGGTCGATGGGTGACATCAGGCGTAGCAAGTATGAAGCCTTGCGTGGTGTAAGGCAATAAAATCCGTCAAAGCCAAAACTGCCAGCTTCAGAGATTTCCGTGAGCCACGCATCCTTTGGAGCTGAAGAAAAGAGGCTAGGTCGATTCTGCCGCCGGGTTCCGAGACGCCTGCCCCACCTCGCCGGCCTGATATAGTTAGAGATTGCACATGAACCCGCGCGACGCGTGGGGCCGAGCTCCCCATCATGATTCAGCTTTCTGCAGGCGGTAAGCAGTTCGGACCGAAGGTACTGTTCGAAGGCCTCGATTGGCTTCTGACGCCGGGCGACCGCGTCGGCCTGGTGGGCGCGAACGGCACAGGTAAATCGACCTTGCTGAAAGTGCTGGCCGGGCTCGAAACTCTGGACACTGGAACACTCT
>Ga0209178_1000341_pt1 | contig 13312 bp, 12 predicted proteins | sample GAAS200_FD_187521 | JGI IMG/M metagenome (GOLD analysis project Ga0209178, IMG submission 187521) | Agricultural soil microbial communities from Georgia to study Nitrogen management - GA AS200 (SPAdes) (version 2) | ecosystem: Environmental > Terrestrial > Soil > Agricultural land | place: USA... | reverse complement strand
AGGCGAAATGCGCTCGCTGTCCGCGCTCACCGTCGGCCCGTTGGCCAGAACGGCTCCGCGGACGCCGGCGCAAGCCACCAAACGCTCGCTCTCGCTCTCGGTCGGTTGGTATCTCGTCCTCTCGGTGATCGGACTCTTCGCGGCGCTCTTCGCGCGCGGCAACCTCGAGACCGTCGCCGAGCGCATCCGTGATGACTTTTCGCGCTCGTTCCTGTACGGTGTGGTCGGGCAGATCGCGCTCTTGCCCGCGCTCGTGGTCGGCATCGTCGCGCTCTGCATCACGGTCATCGGCATCCTGCTCATTCCATTCGCGATCGTCGGCTTCGTCCTGGGCGGCGCCGGTGCGCTCGCGCTCGGTTTCCTGGCGATGTCCTACGTGACGGGCGAGGCGGCCATGCGGTGGCGCGGTGCGGTTTCGCCTTACACGCCGCCGCCGGTGGTGCAGTTCCTGTTCATCGGGCTCTCGCTGTACTTCGTCCTTTGGATGATCGGCGGCCTGTTGTCGTGGGCGGGTTGGTTCGGCGCTGTGCTGCGCCTGATTGCCGCGATGGTCACGTGGGTGGCCGTGACAGTTGGATTCGGCGCTGCGCTCGTCTCTCGCGGCGGGACGCGCGCACCAGGCGGCAGGGTACCGCCACCCCAAGCTCCTCCGCCGTTATCGGACGCCAGTTGGCAGACGCCCACGCCGGTGTCCGGAGTGGCGGCTGCACGCCGGCCTACACCGCCGCCGCGTTCCGTCCAGCATTGATGTCCAGACGCTCTCTGCGTTCCTGGTTGCCGGTGCTCACGGCCGCCCTGGTGGCTGCACCCATCGCGACGGCGCACGCCCAAGTGTGGCGCACGGTGACCGCATCGCGCCAGCGTGCCTCGGCCGACTCGCTTCGACTCCGCGTGTACTTCGGGGCCGGCACGTTCAACCTCGAAGCCGCCGCCGAGCCGCTGCTCTACGACGTCGACATGCGGTATGACGCCGGCCGCGTGCGGCCGATGCACCGCTACGACGCGGCCACGGGCACGCTCACGATCCGGTCCGACAGCGCGATCGGCCATCCGTTCTCGCTCAACCTCAAGCGCGGCGGCCTCAACTTCAACGGCCCGGGCGACGACCGCAACGGCACCGACCTCACGGTGGCCCTCGCGCGCGGCATCCCGCTCGATCTGTCGTTATCGTTAGGCGCGTGCGACGCGACGCTCGACCTCGCGAACCTGTCGGTGCGGCGCCTCCACCTCGAGAGCGGCGCGAGCCAGACCACGCTCACGTTCGGGACGCCCAACCCCGTCGCGATGTCGTCGCTCGATCTCGACATCGGCGCGGCCGGCCTCACCGTCAACTCGCTGGGCAACGCGCATGCGTCCGCGGTGAACGTGTCGGCCGGCGTTGGCGGAGCCGAGCTCGACTTGGGCGGCACGTGGTCGGGCACGATGAACCTGGTCGTGCGCGCTGCGTTAGGCGGTGTCACGCTCCACATCCCGCAGGACGTCGGCGTCGAAGCCCGCGTCGCCAAAACGCTCGGCGGCCTCGATGCGCCGGACCTCACGGAGCGCGATGGCACGTACTACTCGTCCAATTGGGGCACCGCGACGCGCAAGGTGGTGATCGACGCCACGGCGACGCTCGCCGGCCTCGAGATCACGCGCGACTGAGCCTCCGTTAGGCACCCGGCGGGGCGGGCCGCAACACCACCGGCGCGCCGCGCGACACGCCCAGCGTCCCGCCCGCGCTGCCGCCGCGCACCGCGATCTCGAGCAGACCCGACGACCCGATTACCGCGACCACGTCGCCCGACGCGCCCTCCCCGTACGACCGCACGATCGGCACCACCCGATCGCCGAGCACCACCGACCCGCCGCGCGGGGCCACGAGGTTCGTGATGAGATTCCCGAACCGGTCCACCGTGATCACCTCGCCCGACACGGACCCGTCGGTGAGACGCTTGGCCTCCGGCGTGCGGCGCACGATCGGCGCATCGTACGTCCGGCCTAACGCTTCGAGCGGAGACCCGCCCGCGAGGCGCGCCGCCGCCGGCGCGAACACATCGCGGCCATGAAACGTCGCCGACGCCTGCGGCGGAATCGGCAGCTCCACCACCCGCACGTCCGACCGCAGCAGCGCCGGCGACAACACGCCGTTGTCGGGTCCAACGAGGAACCGGCCGTCGCTCTCGACGGCCAGGGCCGCCCGCGATGTGCCGACGCCCGGGTCCACCACCACCAGGTGAATCGTGCCTAACGGAAAGCGCCGCCAGTACCGGGCGATGGCGAGGCGGGCGCCATCGACATCCTGCGGCGCCACGTCGTGCGCGATGTCCACCAGCTGCGCCTGCGGGTGCATCGCGTACATCACGCCCTTCATCTCGCCGACGTAGCCGTCGGCCGTGCCGAAGTCGGTGAGCAGCGTGATCAGGGCCATCGTCACACGGACTTACGCTTCCACCGGCCCCAGCGCCAGAGCGACATCATGGCCAGCGCGCGGCCCATGGCCGTGATCGAGATGGTCCACCAGATGCCGGCCGTGCCCCAGCGGGTCGCAGCCCACGCAGCCAACGGAAGCCGGAGCACGGTGAACGTGCTCGACGTCAGCATCGGAGGAAGTGTCTCGCCCGCACCGCCCAGCGCGCCTTCCAACACGAGCTCGCTGCCGCTGAACAGCGTCGACACCGCCGCGATTCGGAGATAGCGCGCGCCTTCCGCGATCACGGCCGGATCTTGGCTGAACAATCCGGTGAACTGCGGGGCCACGGTGTACTCGAGCACGGCACCGACGGCGCACACGATCGTCGCGAAGCCGGTCGCGATCCATCCGGCGGACTCGGCGCGATCGACCTGGCGGGCGCCGAGATTCTGGCCCACGATGGCCGCCGCTGCTGCTCCGCAGCCCACGCCGATCATGAACGTCCAGCTCTCGACGCGCTGGCCAACGCCGAGCGCCGCGAGAGCCGGAGTGCCGAAGAGCGTGGTCGTACGCGTCAGCAGGACATAGACGATCGCGAACACCACGCCGGTCACGGCGGTGGGGAGTCCGACGCGCGAGATGCTGGCGATCGTGCGCAGCGCGATGGGCCCAACGCGAATCATGCGCCGCCGCAGGAGCAGCGCGATGCCGAACACGAAGGCGACAGCGCGTGTCGCAATCGTCGCCACGGCGGCGCCCGTGATGCCTAACCGGGGCGCGGGGCCCAGGCCCAGGATGAGCACCGGGTCGAGCACGAGCGCGGCCGCGACCGTGGTCACGAGCAGCAGGAACGGCGTCCGCGTGTCGCCCGACGCACGGAATGCGGCGTCGACGGCGAAGAATCCGAAAATGAGCGGCGCGCCGAACAGATACGTACCGAGGTACTTGACGCCCAACACGGTGACGTCGGGCGGCGTGTCCATGAGCGCGAACATCGCGTGCAGGTTGATGCGGCCTGCCAGCGCGATCGCCGCGCCCAGGAACAGCGCATACGCCACGGCATCGCCCACCGCGCGCGCCGCAGCGGCTGGACGGCCTTCGCCGTGGCGCCGCGATGCGACGGCCGTCAACCCGACGCTCACCATGTCGGCGCCGGAGATGATCATCCAGATCCAGAACACCGACGTCGAGACCGCCGCCAGTCCGGCCGCGCCGATCTTCTGCCCCACCCAGTACGCGTCGGCCGTGTAAAACAGCGTCATGAGCAACATCGACGCGACCGCCGGCGTGGCGAACACGGCGATCGCGCGCGGCAGAGAGCCGCGCGTGATCGCCAGGTTCGCCGCGTACTCACCCGTGACCGCGACGGGCATGAGCCCGTCGTGGGGGTCTAACGGCAACGCGGCCGCCGGTTCGAGCTCCGGCGGCCGCGTTGGACCGGGCGGCGTCACGCTCAACTCGCTCACGCCGCTCTGGCCCGATTCACCGCGTCCACCACTCGGCCCGCGGTATCGTCGAGCGCCCGCGCCGCCGCCGACTCGGGCTCGGACAGCACGATCGGCACGCCCTCGTCCCCTCCCACGCGGACCGGCGGATAGAGCGGGATCTCGCCTAACAACGGCACGCCGAGCTCGTCGGCCAACCCGCGCCCGCCGCCGGAGCCGAACAGCGGCGTCCGCGTCCCGCACCCGGAGCACTCGAGCCAGCTCATGTTCTCCACGATGCCTAACACCGGGACGCTCACCCGCTGGAACATGCGGGCGCCCCGCAGCGCGTCGCCCACCGCCACCGGCTGCGGCGTGGTCACGATCACCGCGCCGTGCACGTGCGTCGCCTGAACGAGCGACAGTTGGGCATCGCCGGTGCCGGGCGGCAGGTCCACCAGGAAATAGTCGAGCTCGCCCCAATCCACATCGCGCAGAAACTGCGTGACGATTTTCATCACGATCGGCCCGCGCCAGATGGCCGGCTGATCGCGTTCGACCAGGAAACCCAGGCTCATCAACTTCACGCCGTGCGCGATGAGCGGCTTGATCCGGTTGTTCACCACCGGCGGCGCTTCGTCCACGCCCATCATGCGCGGAACGTTCGGCCCGTAGATGTCCGCATCCATGATGCCCACGCGCGCGCCGCGCCGAGCAAGCGCGGCCGCCAGATTCGTCGCCACCGTGGTTTTGCCAACCCCGCCCTTGCCGCTCGAGATCGCGAGGACTCGCCCAAGGTTCGGATACTCGACAGGCGTGGGCGGCGGCGGAACGGCTGCGCGCCGCGACTGCGGCTCCTGCCCCATGACCGGCAGCGTGCGGCCGCCCTGGGGCGCGGCCGGCGCGGATGACGCGCGCACCTGCGATGGGTCCTTCACGTCCACGCGCACGTCGGCCACTCCCTGCACCGCTTCCACGGCCTGCCGCACCGTGCGCACCAGCGATGCCGAATCTTCCGCGGCCAGCAGGATGGTGAATCGCACACGCCCCTCCACCGTCACGCCGACGTCGCGGATCATCTCCGACGACATCACGTCCAGTCCGGTGCGCGGATTCGTCACCGCGCGCAACGCCGCCGCGATGCGCGCCTGTAATGGTTCAGGCATGTCGTGAGTCTCCTCGAGCGTTCACACCGCGCGCACGGCGCTGATCTCCGGCACCTGCATGCGCAGGTGCGCTTCGATCCCCTGGCGCAGCATCGCGGCGTCCATGTCGCAGTCCGGACAGTCGCCTCCGATGCGCAGCACCGCCACGCCCGTCTCTCCGTCGAACTCCACGAGCTCGATCACTGCGGCATCGAGACGCAACAGGGGCCGCATTTCCGTCAGCGCGTCGCGAATCCGGCGCTCGATGGATTCGTCATCGCGCGGAGCGTGCTTCCACAGGCCCATGGAGACGAAACCTAGGTGGACTTGGGCGTGGCTGCCAAGTCTTGCGGGTGCTGCTCGAGTCCGACGAACTCGCGCGCCGCGCGCAGCACGCGCTCGCGCACGCTGTCCAACGAGCCTTGGATGAGCGCACCGGCCGCGCGCGCATGACCGCCGCCCCCGAATTGGCGCGCGAACGCGTTCACGTCCACCGACCCCGTGCTGCGGAACGACGTTTTCACCTGCCCGTGCGAGAGCTCGCGGAAAAAAATCGCCATGCGCGTGCCCGAGACGCTGCGCGGGTATTCGGCGATGCCGTCCAGTTCTTCCGGATGCACGTGGTGGCGCTCGAGCGAGCCCGCCGGCAGCGACACCCACGACAAACCGTAGGCCGGATCCACGGACAGCGACTCGAGCGCGTCGCGAATCACGCGCAACCGCCCAACGGACACCGATGCATAAATGCGCCGATACATCTCTTCCGGATCGACGCCCGCCGCGAGCAGCTGTCCCGCCATCGCATGACAGCGCGGCGTGGTGTTGCTGAAGCGGAATCCGCCGGTGTCGGTGAGGATCGCGGTGTAGAGCGCCCGCGCGATCTCGGGTGTGAGCGCCAGCTCGAGGATGCGAGCGAGATCGAACACCAGCTCGCCGGTCGCGCACGCGGCGGTGTCCGCCAGCACGATGTCCCCCGCCGGCGCATCACTCGGCACGTGATGATCGATCACGATGCGCGGGACGCGCAGCGCGCGCACCGCGTCGGCGAGATTGCCTAACCGGCGCACGTCGTTGATGTCGAGCACCACGAGGAGGTCGACATCCTCGATCGCGCGCGCGCCGGCCGCGCTCCGCTCATCCACGCCCTCGAGCAGAAACGAGAACATCGACGGCCACGGCGTGGGATTCACGATGCGCACCACGAGCCCGCGTTGGGCGAGCAGGCGCGCCATGGCCACTTCCGAGCCGCACCCGTCGCCGTCGGCGTTGATGTGCGTCGACAGTGCGACCACCCGTCCGGGCCGCAGTTCGGCGCCGATGCGTTCGGCAGCCGCGCGACGAGCCGGCGGTACGGTTAGGAGATCAGGCAGTGCAAGCGTCATGACGTCTGAATAGCAAGCGGCGCCCCGGGTAGAGGCGCCGCTCGTGCTGCAAGAATCGCGCGGTCAATCCGCGGCGGCGGCGGACGGTGTCTCGACGCTCTGTTGCAGCCGCGAGTGGAAGCGTCCGTAGGTGAAGTAGATCACGAGACCGATTATGAGCCAAACGATGAGTCGGATCCACGTGTCCTTCGGCAATCCGAGCATCAGTCCGACGCAACAAAGAATTCCAAGAATCGGCACGAGCGGCACGAACGGCGTGCGGAACGGACGATGGAGATCGGGCCGCGTACGGCGCAGCACGATGACGCCGGCGCACACGATCGCGAACGCGAGCAGCGTTCCAATGTTCACGAGCTCGCCGAGGAGCTGGATCGGGAACAGACCGGCCACGATCGCGGCGACCGACCCGGTGAGGATCGTCGTGATGTACGGCGTCTTGAATCGTGGATGCACCTTCCCGAACACGGGAGGCAGCAGTCCGTCGCGCGCCATTGAAAAGAAGATGCGCGGCTGACCCATCAACATCACCAGCACCACCGAGGCCAACCCGAGAATCGCGCCGATGTTGACGATTTCCTTGAGCCACGCGAGGCCCGGACCTGCCTTTTCGATCGCCGCGTACACCGGAAACGCCACGTTGAGATCGGTGTAATGCGCGAGGCCCGTCATGACCAATGCCATCAGGATGTACAACAGCGTGCAAATGCCTAACGAACCGAGGATGCCGATCGGCATGTCGCGCTGGGGATTTCGCGCTTCCTGGGCCGTGGTCGATACCGCATCGAACCCGATGTACGCAAAGAAGATCACGCCGGCGCCGCGGATCACGCCGCTCCACCCGAACACGCCCCACTCGCCCGTGTTAGGCGGGATGAACGGGTGCCAGTTCTGCGCGTTCACGTACGCGAACCCGAAGCCGATCACGAGCAGGACGATCGCGACCTTCACGAAGACGATGATGTTGTTGAAGTTCGCCGACTCCTTGATGCCGATCACCAGCAAGGTGGTCATCAGCCCCGCCAGGATCAGCGCCGGCAGGTTGATCAGCGCACCCGTGGAGTGGAGGTGCCAGCCGCCGGTGACGCTCAGCGGCGCGTTCGACAACGCCGCAGGAATGTGGAGGCCAATATCGTTCATGAGGGCCGTGAAGTAGCCCGACCACCCGACCGCTACCGTCGCCGCTCCGAAGAGGTACTCGAGGATCAGGTCCCAGCCGATGATCCAGGCGAGCAGCTCGCCCAGCGTCGAATACGCATACGTGTACGCGCTCCCGGCGATCGGGATCATGGACGCGAATTCCGCGTAGCACAGTCCCGCAAACAGGCACGCGATGCCCGACAGAATGAACGAAAACACCACTGCCGGTCCGGCGTATTGCGCCGCCGCCGTGCCCGTCAGCACGAAGATACCCGCGCCGATGATCGCGCCGATGCCCAACAAGGTGAGGTTGGTCGCCCCGAGCGCCCGCTTGAGCGAGCCCTCTCCTTCGGCGCCGGCCTCTTCCATGAGCGCGGCCATGCTCTTCGTCGATAACAAGCCCATTCGGGATCTCCGTCGGAGACTATGGTGTCGCTGGATTACGCACGCCGCGGGACAGGAAGGCAGGGGGCGGCGACGGTGCTACGTTCACGGGGCGCGCACCCCTTTGTCAAGGGATGCGCGGCCCACTCACTCGACTCACACAGAATAGTTGGGCGCTTCGCGCGTGATCGCGACGTCGTGCGGATGCGACTCGCGCAAACCGGCGCTCGTGATGCGGACGAACTCGGTCTGCGTGCGCAGCGCCTCGATGGTCTCGCAGCCGACGTACCCCATGCCGCTGCGCAGACCGCCTACCATCTGATAGATCACGTCGCCAACAGGCCCCTTGTAAGGCACCCGTCCCTCGATGCCTTCCGGCACCAGTTTCTTCGGCGACATCTCGCCTTCCTGGAAATAGCGATCCGCGCTCCCGTCTTGCATGGCGGAGAGACTGCCCATGCCCCGGATCATCTTGAAGCGGCGGCCCTCGAGCAGGAACGACTCGCCCGGGCTCTCTTCAGTGCCCGCCAGCATCGAGCCCATCATCACCGAGGATGCGCCGGCCGCGAGCGCCTTCACGATGTCGCCCGAGTACTTGATGCCGCCGTCGGCAATCACCGGCACGTCACCGGCGCCTTCGATGGCCTCGAGCACCGCGGTGAGCTGCGGCACACCGACACCTGTCACGACACGCGTCGTGCAAATGGAGCCGGGCCCAACGCCGACTTTCACGGCATTGACGCCACGCTCGACCAACGCGGCCGCGCCATCGCGGGTTGCGACGTTCCCTGCGATCAGTTGCACCTCCGGGAACATCTCCCGCACGGAAGCCGTCGCCCGGAGCACCGATTCGGCGTGTCCGTGCGCGGTGTCCACCACGAGCGCGTCCACTCCAGCCGCGATGAGCGCGGTGGCGCGCTCGCTCATGTCGCCGCCGGCACCGATCGCCGCGGCCACGCGCAACCGTCCGTGCTGATCCTTGTTCGCCGAGGGAAATTGCCGGCGCTTGTGGATGTCCTTCACCGTGATGAGTCCGCGCAGCTTCCCGCCTTGATCCACCACCGGCAGCTTCTCGATGCGATGCTGGCCGAGTATGCGCTCCGCCTCATCGAGCGTCGTGCCGACCGGCGCGGTCACGAGGCCGTCTTTGGTCATCGCGTCGTTGAGCGGGCGATCGAGGTTGCGCTCGAACTGCAGATCGCGGTTCGTGATGATGCCCACGAGACGTCCTTCCCGATCCACGATCGGCACGCCCGAAATCTTGAACCGCATCATGAGCGCGTTCGCTTCGCGAAGCGTCGCGTCCGGCGCCAAGGTGATCGGATTCAGGATCATACCGCTCTCGGATCGCTTCACGCGATCCACTTCGGCAGCCTGCCGATCGATCGACATGTTCTTGTGGATCACACCGATGCCGCCGGCGCGCGCCATCGCGATCGCCATCTCGGACTCGGTGACGGTATCCATCGCCGCTGAGACCAGCGGAAGGTTGAGCGGAATGCCAGTCGTGAACCGCGACGTCGTGCTCACATCCTTGGGATGCGAAAATGAATGGCGCGGCACGAGCAAGACATCATCGAACGTGAGCGCGTATCCGTCGCGCACGCGAGACCCCTCTTCGATGCGCGACGGCCCGCCTTCCACGGAGGTGGAGCGGGCGGGCCGGAGGGCTGACGCGCGTGTTGTGCTAGCCATAGCCAAAGCTAAGGAGTGCACCTGGACGCGGCAAGCGCGCGGCGCGCTATCCGCATGCTAGAGCAGTCGTTTGCGCAGCCGCCGGCGTACCCGCGAGCGCGCGCTGAACGGCAGGAAAAACGCCGCCGCCAGGAGCGTTGCCTCGAGGCTCTTGGGCGTGAGATCGCGTGGATCTCCGTCCCAGTGATCCGCGAGCACGTCCGAGCCGGCGCGCGAGATGAGCCGGTCCAACGCAAGCATGATGACGTAGATGTCATCCACCTGTCCGATGAGCGGAATGAAATCGGGAATGAGGTCGAACGGCATGATCACGTAACCGATCGCGGCGCCGACGAGCATTTTGTCGACGGTCGAGACGCGCTCGTCGGTCATCAAACCCCAGAGCAGGCGGAGATACGCCGGGATCTGCCGTACCGCCCCCAAGATCGTCCGCTTGGCGCCGCGGCGAGGACCGCGGCGCGATCGGACGCGCTCCTCAGGCTCTTCCCGGTCGCGCGTCGAGCCGCCGAATATTCTCGTCCGCCGACCTTCACGTTCCTCGAGACGTTTCGTTCGGAGACTCATGCCGCACCTCCCGTGGGCTCCTCTTCCTGCGACTGCGCTCCGTTAGGCGGACTCGCCGGCGCGGACTGCACCTCCGCCGTCCCGTCCGGCCGGTCCGTCGGAGCAGCTCGGCTCGCGGTACGCGCAGCCACTTCCATCACATCCGATGCCACCGACTTGCCGGCCGCGGCAACACCCTGCAATACGCCCATCGCTTTGCTCAGTAGCCCCATCGTCTCCGCGATACCCGTCGCGGAGACGCGACCGGCGCGAAGGCTGTCTTCCACGCCTTCGGCGAATCGCTGAAAAACGTTGGGCGTTTGCGAAGTCTTCTGCGCGTAGCGCGACTCGAGAAACTCGATATAGTCGAGGAACTGATAACCGCGCTCGTCCGGCAGCGTGTCGAGTTTGCGCAGGATGCGATCCCGCAGTGTTTCGTTCATGTCATCTACGGCAATGACGGCGTCAGCCGTGCCAGCGAACGCGGCGGCCTCGCACGTCGATATGCACGTAAGGATGACTATATCGGCGGCTGGTGTACACTCCCATACCGCCAACCAGCTCGGGGTATTTCGCCTCGACGGAGTCCACGGCAGCGGCGACGATCCGAGCGTCCTTCCGGTTGATCTTGCCGTTGCCGTCTGCATCGATGGCCACATCGAGCGCGTCGCCGAACTGGTGGCGGCTATCGCGCGCCGCGCGCGGCACGTGCCGGTTGTAGGCCGGGGTCCGGAACCCGGAATGCAGGTCGAACTCCACCGGAACATCGCCGGACTCGCGGCCAAGCGCGCGCGAGATCCGCTCGAGGACCAATTCCAGCTTGTCGAACACCCGGGGGTCGACTGCGGCATAGCGCGGCCACGTGTCCTGGCCATCGCGCGATAGGAAATCACCCAAGCGCAGGTGCGCGGACACCGGCAGGTCGACCTCATCCGACGTCACCTTCACGAACCCCTCGGGGCGATCCGTCGATTCGGCGTGGTGTCGCTCGCCGCGGTAAAGGCCAATGCGGTAGCCATCGAGCACAGCGCCATGCTTCTCGTCGAACGGAACGAGCACGGCGAGCGACATGCCCTCGATGACATCCTCTTGTGGGCCGTGCAGTAGCGCCAGCCGATAGAAGCCGGGCTCGCCGGGCGCAACCAGGGTGTCGCCGGTGTAGGCGACGGCACTGTCCTGCAGTTTGGAATCGCCGACTCGCTCCCACGCGTAGCGAAGCGTGAGCGTGTCGTTAGGCAGAGTGATCGGGTAGTCGACGTGCTCGCCGGGCAGAGCAACCGCAAGCTTCAGCTCGCCGCTCCTGCCGAGGGCCGCTGGGGCCGGTTCTGCACGCAGCGCCAGGGAACCGAATGCGCTGTCGACGACGATCCCCGGCGTGGCCGCGGCGCGCGGCGGATGGTACCAGCCAACAATGGCGCCCGCCGCGCCCATCCAGAATGTCAGCGTGATCAATTTCTTGAGACGGCGGCCTGTTGCCGAGGCCGCTAGCGCGATGTGGTGCCGACCGGTGTCTGACGGCCGGCCGCTACTCACCGGTTGCCCCAGCGCACGCGCTCGCCGCGCGTGTCGATGTGAACGAACGGTCCGTGCGCGCGCGTCGCGTGGTAGAGTCCCACACCGCCCACCAAGTCGGGGTGCGCTTCCTCGACGCGATCCACCGCCTCTCGAATGATGCGAGCGTCGCGCATGTTCACGCGTCCGTCGTGATTCAGATCGTCCATCCGGCCAGACTCGTTATTGTCCACGAACACATCTGCCGCATCCCCGTACTGGTGCCGGCTGTCGCGCGCGCGGCCGCCGCGCTTGCCTACGCCGAGTCGATTGTATTCCGGCGTCCGGAACCCCGACATGATCGTCAGGTGTCGCACGCGAACGCCGTGCGCGTTCAAGTCATCGATGACAAGCTCGAGCTTGTCGATCAGCTTCGGATTGAGCGCCAGATACTTCGGCCACACGTCTTCCTGGTCGTGCGTGAGGAAGTCGCGCAGCTGAAAGTGCTCCGACACCCATGTGTCTTCGTTCTCCGGCGTCACTTCGATGAAGCCGTCCGGATTGGCGTACATCGAGTCGCTAGAGGCGTGCCGTTCGTGCGGCCAAGTGCCAAGCCAATAGGCGCCAATTTTTCCTTTCGTTTTGGCGGCGAACGGAACGAGCGAGATGAAAGCGAGCGGCTGTGCAACGGCGCTGTCGTGCACCGTGTAGATACCGGGCCGATCGAGGGCGCTGTCGCCGAACAATTCCTGCAACGCGTCGATCCCGTACGAGGGATGCGACGGGCTCACGAACAGCGCGCGGAGTTTTCCGCTGCGCCCGACCAGCGAGTCCAGAAACCAGAGACCTGATTTTGCGGGAAGGGGCGCGCGCGCAGGAATCAGCGTGGCGCTCAGATCGTGCGGTGTGACCGGAACGCGCGCAGCATTCGCGCGTGGCGCGGCGCCTGCGGCCGCGACTAACGCGACCCCGGCGCCGACGACTCTCATGGCGCGTCCGTAGCGAAACGCGTCTGCATGTGCACGGCTCATCGGCGCCTCCCTGGCAACCAGACCGACGGCAACAACGCGGCCGTCTCTTGGCTTTGCGCGTCGGCTTTCCGCGCCGACTTGCCCTTGGCAAGGAGCCCCCGTCAAAACGGGGGAGGAACTTCACTAACCTTAGGGGGGACGCACTTGGTAGGAAGGCGCAACCCGAGACTACAGGCCAACTTGACTGACCAAACGGTCAATAAATGTACACTGGCGTTCCGACCGGAACGATGCCGTACAGATAGTCGATGTCTTCGTTGCGAAGACGCACGCAGCCATGACTTGTGGCCTCGCCAACCGACTTCGGCTCATCGGTTCCATGCAACGCGTAGCCGTCGCCGAGGTTGAGCCGATGGCCGCCGAGCGTCCCGCGATATTTGCGCTGGTTGGTTCCGTAAGGCGGAACGATGATGTTGCCGCCTTCGACGATTTCTCGGCCCTCGCCCGACGCGTAGGGCACCTCGCGGCCGTCGCGGTACTTCTTCACGACGTCGTTGCCGTCGACGGTGATCACGGCGCTGTCCCCGATCGGCACCTTCTGTCCGCGCTTGAGCATCACCACGCCCAGGCCCTTCTTGTTGGCGATCTCGAGGAAGTGCCAGTCGGGTGGCACCCACACCGGACCGGCGTCTTTGCTCTGCACCGTTAGGCGCCCGCGCGGTGTGTCGAACTTGTACTCATCTCGCCC
>Ga0209178_1000340_pt1 | contig 13314 bp, 8 predicted proteins | sample GAAS200_FD_187521 | JGI IMG/M metagenome (GOLD analysis project Ga0209178, IMG submission 187521) | Agricultural soil microbial communities from Georgia to study Nitrogen management - GA AS200 (SPAdes) (version 2) | ecosystem: Environmental > Terrestrial > Soil > Agricultural land | place: USA... | reverse complement strand
CACCACTGGATCGAGTTGCTGGACGAACCTGCTCTCGCGGATCGCTGACCGATGGCCTTTATTGTCGCCCCGGAAGGCCGGGACCCAGTCATGAGTTTGTAAGCCCGTCGCGGGCCGCGCTAGGTATCGGCCTACGACCGGTATGACGATTTCAGCCTCACTTGTACAAAAGGTATTTCTGCCGAACCTTTTCAAACTGCGATAGCTCGGCGTGCCAGCGCCGCTGCATTTCCGAAACGGGAACGTCTTTTTCGATGTCCTGGCGGACCCGGTCATTGCCGACCAGGCGGTCGAAATCGGATGCGTTGAAGTGGAACTCATGCGGGTAGAGATCGTGGATCGTCGCGATGACGGTGAGCCCGACGACCACCGGGTTGAATGTGTCGCGGTCCATGATATGCACTTGGACACCGTTGCACGGTTTGCCTTCATATTTTGAAAACGTGGGCGTGAAATGGACCGGCCGGAACCGCACGCCGGCCAAGTGTTTGCCATTGAGTACGCGTGACAATTGCTCGGCATCGATCCATGGTGCGCCGGCGAGCTCGAATGGCCGCGTGGTGCCGCGGCCTTCGGAGACGTTGGTGCCCTCCACCAGGCCCATGCCCGGATACACCAGCGCGGTCGTTTCGATCGGCATGTTGGGCGACGGCATCACGAATTGCAGCGGTGTATCGTCGTAATACATCGACCGCTTCCAGCCGCGCATCTTCACCACCGTCAGGTCGGCGCCGATGTGGAATTCATGATTGAAGAATTCAGCCAATTCGCCGATCGTCATCCCGTAGCGCAACGGGATCGGATACTCGCCGACGAACGAAGCAAATTTCGGATCGAGCACCGGCCCCTGCACCTTGGTGCCGCCAATCGGGTTCGGTCGGTCCAGCACGAGGATCGGGATGTGCGCCGCAGCAGCAGCTTTCATCGCATCCGCCATCGTGTACAGATAGGTATAGAAGCGCGTGCCCACGGCCTGGATGTCGAACACCAGCACGTCCACGCCCTTCAGCATTGCCGGTGTTGGCCGGCGCGTCTTGCCGTACAGGCTGTACACCGGCAGGCCGGTCACAGGATCGCGATCCGATCCGACGCTCGCACCCGCCTGGTGCGCGCCCCGGATGCCGTGCTCGGGGCCGAACAGCGCGACCAGATGGACGCCCGGCGTGTGCGCCAGCAGATCGACGTCGCTGACGAGTTCGCGGTCGACGCCCGTAGGGTTGGTGATCAGGCCGACGTGCTTGCCGCGGATCAGGTCGAGCCGGTCGTGCAGCAGGACCTCGATGCCGGTCTGGAACGCCGCTGTGGAATGCTCGTTCGTCGCGGCCGGTACCGCCGCGGATGAGGCGAAGCATGCCAACAAGGCGAGCAGTGCGACGATCGCCCTGCACGCACCATGGCGATCAATAGTCACGCTGCTGCCACTGGTTGTCGGTGATCTTCGGCTGCGTCGTCTTCCCGCCGGCATGGATCTGAAGATCGTCCACGTACCAGCCACGACCATTGATCTTCTCGTCGGTCCGGTAGCGGAACTGGATGTAACGCGTGTTCGAAGGCAAGTCCATCGTCTTGGTTTGCCACCCGTCGCTGGAACCCGTCAGCAGACCGAGTGCCTGCCAGTGGATGCCATCCGGCGATGCCTCGACGCTGCCGTAATCATCGCCGTCTTGCAGGCGATACCAGGTCTGGAAAGACAACGTGGCGCCGGGCTGCTGTTCGACCGTTGCTGTCAATGTGCGGTTCAAGTAGTCGCCATAGCCCGAAAACCATGCTTCGCTACCCTTGGATGGGACAACGGGGATTGCATTCGCGATACCGGTATTGATGTGATGCAGCGCGGTGACGGATGACGGACCATTGCGGTTGGGATGCACCCGATTGGTCAGCACGACCGTAACGATATCGTTCCGGGTATTGATGGTCAGCGCCGTGCCGGTGAAACCTTCATGGCCGGCGGTGTGTGGTCCCGCCAATGCCCCCTGGTACCACGGCTGGTCGATCGACCACCCAAGGCCAATGGCATCGCCCGGAAATTTCTTGTTCCAATCGGTCAAGAGCAAATCGACCGCACGCTGCGAAAGAACCCGCGCGCCGTCGTAGATGCCCCCATTGAGCATCATCTGCCCAAACACGGCCAGGTCGCGCGCCGTGCCGAAGACGCCGGCGTGCCCGGCGACGCCTCCGAGCGCCCACGCATTCTCGTCATCGACCTGGCCCCACAACATGCCGCGATGCGTCCAGGGCTGATACTCGGTCGCGGCGATGCGCGGTTTCAGGTCGGCGGGCGGATCGTACATCGTGTCCGTCATGTGCAACGGGCCAGTGAGGTGCTTCTTGATGAACACGTCTTCGCGCTCGCCGCTCAACTTTTCGATCAAGGCTCCGAGGGTGATGAAGTTGATGTCGCTGTAAACGTAATGCGTGCCCGGCGGATGTTCGAGCGGCAGTTGCAGCACGTAATTCAGGCGGTCCTTGCGCGACCCCTTGATTTCGTACAGCGGCGTCGGTGGATCGGGCCGAAAACCGGACGTATGCGTCAGCAACTGGCGTATCGTCACGTCTTCCTTGCCGTGCACGCCGAATTGCGGCAGGTATTTGGCGACGGGATCGTCGAGCTTGAACTTGCCCTCGTCCCAGAGTTGCATGATCGCGACCGCGGTAAACAACTTGGATACGGACGCCATGTCGAAAATTTCGTCTTTCTGCATCGGCCGCGGATCGTCCGCCAGCGCGTAGTCGCCGTTCTTGTATAGCGACGCATAGCCGTACGCTTGCCACTTGGCGATCACGCCACGGCGTGCAACGAGAACAACGGCGCCTGGCGCCACCCGACGCGCCAGCGCCCGACTGACGCTGCCGTCGATGCCATCCAATGCCTGCGGCACGAAGCCGGCTTCGGCCGCCGAACCTTCGTGCAGGACCGTTGCGCAAGGGCAATCCGGTCGGTTCCAGGGATGCGCATACGACGGACTGGCGGCTTTTGCCGGCGTCATACCAACCAGCATCATCGCCACAACGACGGACAGCACTACTCGAACCTGATTGCCTGCAATCATGCTTTTCGGCCTTCTCGAAATGAACCGCGGCAGATGGGCCGCATCAATAGTGGATCGCCCGGGTCTGCTGCCCCAGCACCTTCCATATTTCGGGATCTTCGTAACCCAAAACCCAGGCCGAAAAACCACGGAAGTGGTAGCGGCTGACCAGCTTCAGCTTTTCGGAGAATGAGCGGGCGTTTTCGATGAACAGCCATTCGAAAACACCGTTGGGCCCCGGCCAGTACGCATAATCCACGCCCATCGAATCCATCCATTGCGGCGTGAGCTGATGGCGGTCGAGCAGGTCCTGCACTTCGCGCCAGGTGATTTCGTCGCGCGTCGAATGCGGACCCTTCTTGTCGCTGTACGCGGCGTACCAATGGTCCGAATAGGTGGGAATGCCGAATGAAACCTTGGCCGGATCGACGCCAAGCCGCGCCAGATAATCGGCCATCCGCCGCATCCAGGGCAGGCCGGCAACCGGTCCGGGTGGCGTCAGAGCCGTGTTCTGGTCGTAGGACATGAACGACATGAAATCGCCGATCGCGGCCAGCTTCTTGAAGTCGAAAGCCCCTTTCCAGTTTTCATAAAGAAACTTGCTGAAGTCCGAATCGTCTTGGGCCGGCACCGGCTGCTCCGCCTTCACCACCGCCATCGAAATCCTGAACCCACGGGCGTGCAGCGCCTTGGCCGCCTCGCGGTAGAAATCCGTGTAGGCATCGCCGTCGGTCACGTGCACATTCTCGAGATCGAATTGCCAGCCGTAGTAGTGATAGTGCTGCGCGTCGTACAGCATGATGTCGATCGCACGCGCCCGCGCCTTGGAGTCATTCAAAAATGCGTGAATGCCCTCCTGATCGAAACTCGCGACGATCGGCATGATCTTGACGTCGTTGGACGCCGCGATTTGCAGGACGCGCGGATCGACACCGCCGTAGACCGTCCCGTATTTGTCGATGTGATAGGCCGCCGGCACGATGATGGATATCTGCGATGCATGCGCCTTGAAACTCCGCAGCGCGTCGATCGTGTCGGTCATGTAAAAGAGATTTTCCGACTTCGTGGATTGGGCCGCGGCACCACCCGAGGCAAACACCAACCCGCAACCGAGCAACAGGGCAAGACGAAAACGTCTCGATGTCATTTTGTTCATCTCCGTACCATGGCTCACCGACCGGCGAGCATGGTTGCGTTCCGAACGCAAACGACCCGCCAACCACACAAAGATGCGGCCGTCGATGATCGCGTTCGCCCTCACCGCCAGCCAGCGACGCAGCCGGTTGCACGACAGTTCCCGTGGCCGGCGACGGTGTGTTCTCGTGACCGGGATCGTACATGCGCGCAACGCGTGTGTAGAGGCGATCCCGAGGGCGAGTCGCGCGGTGCTGCCGCGCGTGCGGCTGCGCGAATGTGCAGCAGACAAGCGGTTTCAAGACGATTCGAGCTTCTCGACAATCCGACAAAACCATAACCCCCAGCTATGTCGAGTGACTGTCTTTTCATTGGTGGTTTTTGGCGGCCACTGATTATGCTCGACGGCGTACCGCGGGCGCGCGCGAGACGGATTCGAGGGTCGTGCGCGTGATGCTGCTGCCCGCGGCAGCTTGGCCTTTACACATGGCGCACGACTTCAACAGCAGCATTGAAAGTGCCGCGCTCACCGCATCCGCAAGCCCGCTCCACGCGTGACCGTCCATCGGGGAGTACGTAACATGACGAACAAGTCTCTGCGCACGACGCACCGAAACAACATTTTCAAGCGCAAGGCCCTGGCTATCGCCATCGGTTCGGCCGCCTTGGGCTTTGCCGGAGCGGCCTGGGCGCAAGCCACCAACGGAACCATCTACGGCACCGCACCGGTGGCGTCCGGCGAAACCATCCAGATCACCGGCGGCGCGGGCTACAACCGCACCATCACCGTTGGGCCCTCCGGCAAATATTCGATCACCCTGCCCGTCGGCACTTACACGGTGTCGTTGCTGCAGGACGGAAGAGTGGTGCAAAGTCGCACCGGCGTGACACCGGCGGCGGCCGGCGCGGTGGCGGTGGATTTCGCAGCCGCAGCCGCAGGCGCCACCACGCTTGGCGCGGTCAACGTCACGGCCAATTCGATTCCCGCGATCGACGTGACCACCACCAACCAGGTCACCACGATCACGGCCAAGCAATTGCAGCAATTGCCCCTGGCGCGCACGGCCGAAGACATCGCCCTGCTGGCACCGGGCGTCGGCATGGGTAGCCCCGAACTGAGCGGCGGCCCGTTGGGCACCCCCGCCAACGTGTTCGGTGGCGCCTCGACTGCCGAAAATGCGTACTACGTCGATGGCATGAACACCACCGAGGCGCTCAACCAGCAGGGCGGCATCACCCTCCCCTACGGCGCGATCCAGCAGCAGCAAACCTTCATCTCGGGTTACGGCGCCAAGTACGGCCGCTCGATCGGCGGCGTGATCAACCAGATCGGCAAGAGCGGTTCCAACGAGTGGCACTTCGGTGCGCGGGCGCAATGGCAGCCGGCCAAATGGCGCTCCGATCCGATCAACTACTACTACGCCAACCCGCTGATCACGGATCCGGTGGCGGATGCGGGCACGCTGCCCGGCGATCTCGCGGTCTACCGCAAGGACAACAGCTCCAGCGAAACCATCTATGACGCCTACGTCAGCGGCCCGATCATCAAGGACAAGTTGTTCTTCTTCGTAGGGGCCGAACAGGACAACAGCAACTACCGGACGACCGGTGAGTTCGGCGGCGGTGCCACCACCGAGGACGTCACCGTCCACGACCCCAAGCTCTATGCCAAGTTGAACTGGAATATCAACGACAACAACATCCTGACGGTCACCGGCCTCCAGAACGAGCACAAGGTGTGGGGCACCGTTTACGATTTCGATTACGACACCCTGCAGAAGGGTGATTTCGACAGTCTCGACCAGACAGGCAAGACCGCGTTCCGGATGTGGACGGCCAATTACACGTCCTATCTCAGCGACAACCTGACCCTGAACGCGATGCTGGGCAAGATGCACGGCGAGTACTACACGCAGCAGCCGGGCTACCCCGGCTTCGATCCGTCGCTGCCGCACATCGCGAATGCTTCCTACCAGGATCCTGCATTCGTACCGCCCGGCGGCATCCGCAACTCGCAGGGCAATTCAACGGTCGCGAACCCCGGGCATCGCGAAACGGTGATGAACTACCGCGTGAGCCTCGACTACAAGCTGGGTACCCACGACCTCCAGGTCGGCATCGACAATGTCAATTCGTGGGATTTGCTCGACGGTTCGGTCAACACCGGGCCGGGGTATCAGTGGATCTACGGGCAAAGCGACGCCGGCAAGCCGGTGTTTGGCGTCGATCCGGGCGTGCCGCCGTATGTCGGTCCGTCCCCCCAATGCGATTCCAGCGGCACCTGTTACTACGTGCAGAAACACATGGACATCAGCAGCGCCTCTGTCCGTGTTGCCCAGCGTGCGCAGTACGTCGAGGACAACTGGCAGGTGACCCCCAACCTGCTGCTGAATCTCGGCCTGCGCAACGACCAGTTCGTCAACTACGACGGGTCGGGCGTGCCCTACATCCGGGAAACCACGCCGCAGTGGGCGCCGCGCCTCGGCTTCAGTTGGGACGTGCACGGCGACTCCACGCTGAAGGTGTTCGGCAACGCCGGCCGCTATTACCTGGCGCTCCCCACCCAGCTCGCGCTTTCGATCGCCGCACCGGTAACCAACGCCGGCATTTATGGAACCTACACCGGGGTCGACCCGGCGACCGGCGAACCGATCGGGTTCACCCCGCTGCCGCAAAGCCCTTCGACGGGCGTGTCGATCGACAGCGAATACGGCCAGCCCAAGGATCCGCGTGTGTCGGCTGCCCAGAACATCAAGCCGGAGTATTCCGACAACTTTGTGCTGGGCATGCAGCAGCAGTTCCAGATGCTGGGCACGAGCTGGGTGTTCGGAGCCACCGGCACCTACCAGAAGATGAACCGCATCATCGACGACTACGATGACGAGCAGAGGGAGTGCGCGGCCGGGCGGGCGCGGGGTTACGACTGGATGACCCCGGACAGCTGCAGCGACTGGACGCAAAGCCTGATCATGGTCAATCCGGGCGAAACCAGCGACATCCTGGTGAAGGGCCCGGATGGCCAGCTGCATCCGATCGCCTTCACGCGCGAGGAGCAGGGCTTCACCAAAGGCCCGATACGCAAGTATTACTCGATCGACCTGTCCCTGCAGCACGAGTGGGACGGCAAGTGGTTCGCCAAGGTCGATTACGTGTTCTCGCGCACCTGGGGCAACACCGAAGGGCCGGTGAGTACGTATTCGCAGCAGAGCGGATCCTACGAATCACTCACCACGGCGTGGGACTTCCCTGAAAGGATGGAGTACTCGTACGGCGTCCTGCCCAATGACCGCAAGCACCAACTCAAGGTCTTCGGCGCCTACGCGATCACCCCGGAGTGGACGGTCGGCGGCAACCTCTACATCGCCTCCGGCACGCCGCGCCTGTGCCGCGGCGGCTACGGCCCCGACCAGATCGCCCTGCATGGATCGCATACCTATTACTGGTGCGGCGGCGTACCGGTCCCGCCGGGCTCGCTCGGCCGCCTGCCGTGGACCCACCAGCTCAGCCTCAATGTCGACTACCGGCCGGCGTGGGCCCAGCACCGGCTCGATTTCAACCTCGCGGCGTTCAACGTGTTCAACGAGCAGACGACGCTCTTCTACAACGACTTCTTCGGGACCACCACCAGCCCGAATCCAGACTTCGGACGGGTGCAGGACACCCGCTCGCCTCGCTATTTCAGATTCTCGGTGTCGTACGACTTTTGAGGGCTCCCCGCCCACTCTCCGCCGCCGGGCGCAAGCCCGGCGTTTTTTTCTGGCCGGCGCCACGCCGCCGGCACACGTCTTTCTGCCGGTTTTCACTGCGGTTGGCCGGGCCACCATTTAGTATTGATCCCGTCATCGACCATCGTGAGCGCGCGTCCGATGCCGCAATCCGTGCAAGATCCCTCGCAGCGGCCATTGTCATCGGTGGCCACGCGGCTGCTGGCGCGAGCGCGTGGGGAATGGGAACAGCGACAATTCGAAGCCGCTGAAGGATCGCTCAACAGCGTGCTGGCCCTGGCTCCGGGTTGCCTGGAAGCAGTCCGGATGCTCGGCATGGTGGCGCAGCGCCGTGGCCATCACGCCAAGGCCGTCGATTGCTTCCGGAAGGTGCTCGCCGTTTTTCCGCAGGACGACGAGTTGCACGTCGGGCTCGGGATTGCCTTGTTCGAGCTCGCCGAGCCCGAGCAGGCCCTTGCGCATTTGCGGCAAGCCTGCTCGCTGGCGCCGAATTCCGCACTGGCCTGGTTCAATCTCGGTGAAGCGCTCGGTCGGCATGCACACTCGCAGGACTCAGTCGCGGCCTTGCGGCGCGCGATCGAACTCAACCCCGCGCACGTTTCGGCGCGATTGTCACTGGCGCGCGTCCAGGCCAGCCTCGGCCACATCGATGCGGCGGTGAAGGGCTACCGCGAAGTGGTGCGCCGCGATCCCGGCAGCGCCGAAGGCTGGTTCGGACTATCGAATCTCAACACGGTGCGGTTCGATGCGGCCGATGCGGCACGCATGCAGCATGCGCTGGCACGACCGGGCCTCGCCGGCCGCGAATACGAGTTGCTGGCTTTCAGCTATGCGAAGGCTCTGGAAAACCAGGGCGAGTACGGGCAAGCCTTCGATGTGTTCGCACGTGGCAATGCATCCCGCCGTCAGCGTGTGAGATGGGACGGTGCGGGTGAACGTCGCCGCGTAACCGCAATCCAGGAGGTCTTCTCGAAAGACCTGCCCGCGTCGAGCGAACCGCAGCTTGGCCGCGAAGCCATCCTGATCGTCAGCATCCCGCGTTCCGGCTCCACGCTCGTCGAGCAAATTCTCGCTTCGCATCCGGAAGTGGAGGGCGCAAACGAGATCAAGGACATGACCCAGGTGATCGATGCGGAGACGCATCGCCGCCATTCGGCGTTCCCGCTGTGGGTGCCGGATGCCACCGCCGAGGACTGGCAGCGCCTGGGCCGGGAATACCTCGCGCGCACGGCGCGCTGGCGCGAACGCAAGCCGCGCTTCACCGACAAGAGCCTGGTCACCTGGTACCTGGTCGGTGCGGCGCTGACCATGATGCCGGCGGCACGCGTTGTGATCGTCCGGCGCGACCCGGTGGAAACCTGCCTCGGCTGCTTCCGGCAGTGCTTCAGCGAGAACAGCGGCTTTGCATGCAGCATGGACGAACTGGCCGATTACTGCATCGACTTCCTGCGCCTCACGCGTTTCTGGCTGGACAAATATCCGGATCGCGTGATGGACCTCCGATACGAATCGCTTGTCGCTGACCCGGATACCGAAGTTCGCCGACTGCTGGACTTCTGCGGCCTGCCCTTCGATCCCGCGTGCCTCGATTTCCACAAGACCGCGCGTACCGTGCAAAGCCTGCCGAGCGCCGCGCAGGTGCGACAACCGATCCGACGCGATACCGCGCGCAGCAAGCTGTACGGCGACAAGTTGGATCGTCTGCGCCAGCGTTTGCGCGATGCCGGAGCATTGGCGGAGTGAACGTCGCGCGTTGCGGTCAATCCCGTATTCGGCGCATTGCACCTCGGGTGGCCGCATTGGCCACGATGGTCATCATGGTCGCGTGCGCGCCGCTGCCGCCACGCAATCCGATGGCCACTTGGGTGCCCTCGAAGAACTACGACATCCGCAAGCCACAGTTGATCGTGCTGCACTTCACCAATCAGGGCTCGCTGCAGCAGGCGCTGGATACCCTGCGAACCCGCAATCCTGACGGTCCGGTCAGTGCGCATTACCTGATCGGTCAGGACGGCCACATCTATCAGCTGGTCAGCGATGTCCACCGCGCATGGCACGCGGGCGGCGGCCGCTGGGGCACCATCACCGACGTCAATTCGGCTTCGATCGGGATCGAGATCGACAACAACGGCCACGAGCCGTTTCCGCCCGCGCAGATTGCCAGTCTCGTCGGCTTGCTGTCCGACCTTACCACGCGCTGGCATATTCCGCGCGCGCAGATCATCGGCCATGAAGACATGGCACCCACCCGCAGGGACGATCCGGGTCCGCTGTTCCCGTGGGCGACGCTGGCAGCCAATGGTTTCGGTTTGTGGCCCGATCCGATCGCCACCCTGCCCGATCCGCCACCCGGTTTCGATCCGTGGATGGCGCTGACCGCGATCGGCTATTCGCTGGATGATCCACGCGCCGCGGTGCGCGCCTTCCACGACCATTTCCGCGGCATGGGCGGGGACACGCTGGACGCCGAGGACCTGCGTATCCTCTTCAACCTGGTCGGCAAGATCGAGCGCGGCGCGACGGAGCAATAGGCGGGCCGCGAACGCCGCAGCACGACGGAACGCGCAGCAAGCCATTCGGCCTGCCGCGCGCCATCGTCTCGTGCCTGTTTACGCGCGCTGGCGACGCCGGCGCCAGCCGTAGCCCACGCCAAGCATCAGCAGCCCGAGACCGAACAGGCCCAGTTCTCCCGGCTCGGGAACCGAAAGCGTCACGTCGGCGGCGCCCGGCGAATTCACGAAATCGGTGAACAGGTAGAAGTCCGTCCGGTTCGGAAGCGGTGGGTTGGGGAAAAACGAAACCGTGAACAGACTGCCCGGATCAGGCAGGGCCTGGGGGCAATTATCGGTCGCGAAATTGGTGGGAATGCTGCCGCATTCCAGTTCATTACCGCTGGCCGAGCCCCCGTCGGGCACGATGAACTGGAATGTGAACTTGGAAGCGGCATGCATGGTGACGTTGTTCATCCACAGGCAAAAGCTGAATCCGCTGGTGTCGACACCCTGCACATCCCCACAGGGAATGAAATTCACCTGGTAAGTGTGGTTGAGCAGCCCGATGCTGCAAGGGTCGTCATGAGTGCACTGCGGAGGCGTGGTCGGAGGCAAAGTGTCATTCGACGTCGCGGGCGGATCAAAAATCACCCGCGTCGCAAACGCTGCTGGCGCAGCCATGGCGAGCGCCAAGGCTGCAGCCGCAAGAATCAGATAACGTGTCATCACTGAATACCCCTCTCGATCTGCGGATTGCGGAGGAACCGCAAAGTGCCTGTTCGTTCCCTGCAGCGTTGGCTCTGCATGGCCTGTGCCACCACCGCAACCCCCTGTTTTCATTGAGCCTTGATCGCAGACACATATTGAATTTGTAAGCTCCTCCGACGCAGGAGTGGAGCGTCGCGGCAGCTATGCCATTCAACCTACTGTCTTTCGGCGCTTTTATCGCGAGCACGCCGGGGTCATCGGGGTGTAAACAGTTTTGACAGCCGAATGGACGAAAATCCATTCGAGGCAGGTCGAGCGCGGCATATCCGGCTCAGGGCTTGTCGGGCGTCGCGGCGGCAGCCACTGCGCGATCTGGCAGCGGCAAGCCGGCCTGCTTGCACAAGGATGCAAAGCGCGGATCGTGCTGGTAGGCGAGCACGAACGGGTCGGTGAGCAGGAGACCGGAGAAATTCGGGTCGCGCTGGCTCCAGGCACGCTGCAGCCAGTCGAACATTTCGTCGGGTTGCTTGCGCACCGCGTACAGGTCGGCCACGAAATAAGGCTGATCCTTGCCCTGCTTGGCAATGTAATCGCGCAGCGCCGCGTCGGCCTTGCGGTGATCGGGGTCGATTTGTTGCGCAAGCGCGATCGCCCATGGGCCATTCGCCGGGTCGGTTTCCTTGGCGGCGTTGCTTCGTGCCGCGTCCACATTGCCGCGCAGCACGTCGACCTCGGTCAGGATGCTGTGCAAAAACGGATAATTTGGCTGCCAGGCTAGGCCCTTCTTGGCAATCTGCTCCGCCTCGTCCAACTGGCGTTGTCCCAGCAGGGCAAGTGCAAGATTGACATAGATATCGACACGGGCCGGATCATTGGCGACGGTCTTTCGATATATGTCGACCGCCGCCTGCAGTTGTCCCAGGTTTTCGAGTCCACTGGCCAGATAGTTCATGCTGGTGGTGTCATTCGGGGCCAGCTCATGGGCGCGCTTGTACTCCGCCAGCGCCCCGATCGGGTCGTTGTCGAGCGTGGCCAACAGGTAACCGCGATCGGTATGGGTGTACGCCGCGTCCGGCGCCAACACTTGCTCCTTGTCCGCCGCGGCGCGAGCCTGGGCAAAGGCTTGCTGGCGCGCATCCCCATTCAGGAACAGCACGCCCAGGTTGACCGAAGCATTGGACAGCAACCCCCAGACGTAGGCGTAATCCGGATCGAGCCCGAGCGCATGCTGGAACAGCGAGATGCCCTGGCGGATGCCGGCCTCGGTGCCGCGGCGGTAGGTGGCGCGTCCCTGCAGCATCAGTTCGTACGCTTCCACGTTGCCACCGGGCGGCTTGTCGCTCGCCACGATCGGTTTGCCCAGCAGTTTGACCTTCAACGCGTCGGCGACGGCCTCGCCGATCTTCGACTGGATCGCGAACACGTCGTTGAGCTTTTCGTCGTAGCTGTGCGACCAGACGCTGGTTCCGTCCTTGGCGCGGATCATATTGACGGTGACCCGGATCCGGTTCGCCTGCTGGCGGACCGATCCCTGGATCAGGTGGGCCACGCCGAGCGCGGCGCCGATCTGGGCGAGACTGTCACTGCTGTCGCGGAACTTGAAGCTGGAATATTTCCCGATCACCTTCAGCCCGTTGACCTGGGTGAGGTCGGAAATCAACTCCTCCGAAAGCCCGTCGGAAAAATACTGCTGTTTGGGATCGCCGCTGTCGTTGCTCAGCGGCAGCACGGCCACCGACTGGAACGGAACCTTGGCAAGCGCCGCTGCGATGGCCTCCGCGTCGGCCGCCCCGGCCGCGCTGTTCACGTCGCGATGCAGCACGAACGTGTTGGTGATCAGCAGCACGATCGCCAGCGCCATGACACCGATGATCCACAGATCCAGCTTGCGCCCGGTGGCGCGATGGAACGCGTGATCGTGGCTGCTGTTGTCGCTTTCGAGTTTCAGGCCTTCCGGTGTCAGCTTGTAATACCAGGAAAAGGCCACCCAGAAGGGAAATCCGATCGCGCAGGCGATCACGAACCAGCGGGTGATCCACTCCGGCGCCTGGAACACGGGGGCAAGCTGGGCGATGCCTTGGGAGAGTGCCCACACCGCGCCGATGTAGACCGCCGCGGCGCGCCACACGTGGCGATAGCTGAGTTCCGCAATGATGCCGCGCTTCCCTGGCGACCCGTCGTGGCTGATCACTATGTGCCCCGGGACTCCCACCGGCTACAGGC
>Ga0209178_1000339_pt1 | contig 13322 bp, 10 predicted proteins | sample GAAS200_FD_187521 | JGI IMG/M metagenome (GOLD analysis project Ga0209178, IMG submission 187521) | Agricultural soil microbial communities from Georgia to study Nitrogen management - GA AS200 (SPAdes) (version 2) | ecosystem: Environmental > Terrestrial > Soil > Agricultural land | place: USA... | reverse complement strand
TATCCGCGCAACAACCTGGAATACGTCACGCGTTTCCTGCACATGATGTTCGAAGTGCCGAGCGAACCGCTGGAGTTGAATCCAGTGGTGGCGAAGGCGCTGGACCTGCTGTTCATCCTGCATGCCGATCACGAGCAGAACGCGTCCACCTCGACGGTGCGGCTGGTCGGTTCGACGGGCGCCAACCCGTACGCATCGGTGGCGGCTGGCATTGCGGCGCTGTGGGGCCCGGCACACGGAGGCGCCAACGAGGCGGTGCTGAAGATGCTGGCCGAAATCGGTGATGCGAAGAACGTCGAGAAGGCGGTCGCGCGCGCCAAGGACAAGGATTCGGGCTTCCGGCTGATGGGCTTCGGCCATCGCGTCTACAAGAACTTCGACCCGCGCGCCAAGATCATCCGCGAGATGACCCACAAGGTGCTGAACGAACTGGGCGTCGATGATCCGTTGCTGGACGTGGCGCTGAAGCTGGAAGAAGCCGCGCTGAAGGACGATTATTTCGTCGAGCGCAAGCTGTACCCGAACGTGGATTTCTATTCCGGCATCATCTACAAGGCGCTGCGCATCCCGACCGAAATGTTCACGGTGATGTTCGCGATCGCGCGCACCGCAGGCTGGATCGCGCACTGGATCGAACAGCACGAAATGCCGGGCGGGCGCATCGGCCGGCCGCGCCAGGTGTACGTGGGTGCCACGCCGCGGGATTATGTGGCGCTGGACAAGCGGTGAATGGACTCCATGCGGAGCCGCTTTTGTGGAAAGTCAGGCCATGGAAGGCCGTTCTGGTGTTTGCGGTGCACGGACGTTTAGCGTTGACAGGCGCTCACAAGATGCGGCGATCAGGGACGATCGCATAGCAAAGTGCGTAGGCGGGAGGAGCGCAGCGCATCCCGCCTTCGGATGTTTCAACCGCGCCGGGATACGCGGCTGCGCGGCTACTCCCGCCCTACATCCGTAATCTCCGCCAGCAAAGTTTCCACTTGCGCCAGCGATGCGCGTTGCTGCGGACGTTCGCTGACGGGATCGAGCGGCGCTTGCCGCAGCGCATCGCGCGGGAACACGGTGACGTCCATCGGGACGTCGTCGGCGGTGAACAGCAGCACCGGGAATTCGCCGCTGCGCGCCCGGTCCAACCTGAGCGTGCGGGCGCGTGTCTCGAACGCGATGCCGTGATCGTGCAGGAAGCCGGCGACGTTTTCGGGGGCGTCCTCGAATACGTGCAGGCTCACGGGCGAATGGGTGTCGGCGGTGCCTTCCAGCACCGCGCCCACCAGCCGCGGTTCGAAACGTTCGAGAAAGTGCATGGCGTGCCGTGCGGCTTCGCGACGTGCATGCAATGCGTGCGGTTGTTCATCGGCGCGGAACAGGCGCTGGTGCTCGCGCAGCGCTTCCTCGATTTCGCGGTTGCGTGGCAGGAAACCCTCGTCGCTGACGCCGATGTGCTGCGCGGCCTTGCGTTTGGCCATCCGGAAGTCGCGGATGCCATGCTCGCTGATCAGGCGTGCGGCTTCGAGAGCGATGCGGCGGCGCAATTGATGGCTGCGGCCCTCGGCATGGATACGGTGGTACCCGGCGGTCTTGTGCATGGAAAACACCCTGTAGCCGCGTTGGGTCCAGTGTCGCAAAAAGCGGACACAAAAAGCAAAGGGCCTGGGGCGCCCTGAAACGGAAATCGGGCGCTGTGCACGAAGCGGCTGTTGGTGAGAAGTCAGGCCATGGAGGGCCGTTCTGGACTTCCATGGCTTGGAGCGATCACGTTGCGTAGTCGCTCCGACGAGGCAGCGATCACGGACGATCGCTAAAAGATGTCGTACGCCGGCGCCTGGTTCTGCTGGTTCTTGGCTTCGGTGCGCAGGCGGTCGAGATCCTCGATCTTGAACATCTCGCTCGTGACGTTGGTATCGCCGGGAGGTGCGGGCAGGCCGGTGGTGCGATCGATGGTTGCAGTCACGATGCCGGGCGGCATCGGCAACTGCGCTTCCGGCGTGCCTTCCAGCGCCGGATCCATGAACGCCATCCAGATCGGCAACGCCGTTTTCGCTCCGAATTCGCCGTGCCCGAGCGAACGATAGTCGTCGAAGCCCACCCAAGCCGTGGCGACCAGGTCGGCATTGAAGCCGCAAAACCAGCCGTCGTGGTGGTCGTTGGTGGAACCGGTCTTGCCGGCGAGATCGTTGCGGCCGAGCTGTTTTGCGGCCGCGGCGCCGGTACCGCCCCCGTAGATCACGCTTTGCATCAGCGAAACCATCAGGTAATCGTTCCGCGGATCGATCACGCGCGGGGCGAGCAACGGCTTGTTCGATTCGCCCCGCGTCAGCGCATTCGCGGTGTCGGCCATCGCACCGGGATCGCCGGCCGCGGCCGCGGGTTGCGCCGGCGCCGCGGTGGTCTTGCCTTCGTCCAGCAAGCGCGCTTCGCAGGTGCGGCAGGCTTGTAGCGGATCGGCCTTGTAGATGGCCTTGCCCGTGCGGTCGTCGATTTCGGCGATGTAATAAGGGTTGATCAGGAAGCCCCCATTGGCGAATACCGCATAGGCGCGTGCCATCGCCATCGGTGAAACGGACGCGGTGCCAAGCGCCATCGACAGATTGGCCGGGATTGCGTCCAGCGGAAAGCCGAAGCGCGTCGCGTACTCGCGCACGTAGCGCACGCCGACTGCGTCCAGCAAACGGATCGCCACGAGGTTTACCGATTGCGCCAGTGCTTCGCGCAGGCGCATCGGTCCGCGGAACTTGTTGTCGTCGTTCTGCGGTGTCCACAGTCCGCCGGGCTTTGAGGGATCGGGCAAGGCGATCGGCGCGTCGTTGATGATAGAGGCCGGCGTGTAGCCGCGACTGAAAGCCGCCGAATAGATGAAGGGCTTGAAACTGGAGCCCGGCTGGCGTTGCGTCTGTACTGCGCGGTTGAACTTGCTCAGCTGGAAATTGAAGCCCCCGACCAGCGCCTTCACCGCGCCATCGTTCGGCGAGAGCGCCACCATCGCGGACTGTGCTGCGGGAATCTGCTGGAGTTCCCAATGTTTCTTGTCGGCGGTGGCGGCCTTTTCGTCCTTCGCGGGTTTGGCGGGAGCCGTGGTGGACGCTTCCGCGTCCGCCACTTCGCGCACGCGGATGATGTCGCCCGGCCGGAGGATCGAGGCTGCGCCCTTGCCGCCGGTCTTGGCCTTGCGTGCAAAGCCCATGGCCCATTTCATGTCGGCGACGGACAGTTTGATGGTCTCGCCGCCCTGCACATAGGCCTTGGCGTCGTCGTCGCGCGCTTCCGTCACGATGGCCGGATACAGCCCGCTGACCTGGTTGTAGCCCGACAACGCCTTCTGCAGCGCGGCGGGGGTGGCCGGTTGCGGCAGTGCGACGTGCGCTTCCGGTCCGCGATAGCCGTGGCGGTGGTCGTATTCCTCGAGCTTGCTGCGCAGCGCGTGGTTCGCCAGCGCCTGCATGCGGCTGTCGAGGGTAGTGCGGATCACGTAGCCGTCGGTTTGCGCCTGATTGCCGAGTTTCTGCAGCGCCTGCTGGCGCACCATTTCGGCGAGGTAGGGCGCATCCACTTCGACGGGCGGTTCGTGTGGCGCGGCGTCATCGGGCGCGGCGATCGCCTGATCGTATTCGGCCTTGTTGATGAACCGGTGCGTCAGCATCTGCCCCAATACCCAGTTGCGGCGCGCGATCAGGCGCGGCTTGTGGTCGATGGGATTGACTACCGACGGCGACTGGAACGACGACGCGATCGCCGCGCATTGCGCCAGCGTCAACTGGTCGATCGTCTTGCCGTAGTAGTACTGCGCGGCCGCGGCCACGCCGTAGGAGCGGTGGCCCAGGAACATCTTGTTGAGGTAGAGCTGCAGGATCTGGTCCTTGGGCAACTCGTTCTCGATCCGGAATGCGGTGAGCATTTCGGTCAGCTTCCGGGTGTAGGTTTTCTGCGGACTCAGGAAGAAGTTGCGTGCCACCTGCTGGGTGATGGTCGAGCCACCCTGCACCTTCTCGCCGTGATGCAGCACCACCTCGAACGCGGCGCGCATCGTCGAGGTCACGTCGATGCCGGAGTGGTGGTAGAAGTCGGCGTCTTCGGCGGCCAGCACCGCATTCTTCAGATACGCCGGCACGTTCTCGATCTGCACCGGCATGCGCCGGGTCTCTCCGAACTCCGCGATCAGCTTGCCATCCGCACTCAGCACGCGCAGCGGCACCTGCATCTGCACGTCTTTCAGCGATGCCACGGACGGCACGCGCGGTTCGATCAGCCAGTAGGTGACGCCGCCCGCGATGAGGCCCAGTACCACCAGGCATGCCAAGCCAATCAGGGCGATCAGCGCCAGTCGTTTGAAAATTCTCATGCAGTTTCCGGATCAGGCGCGGTGCGCGGCGCGCACGGCGCCGCAGCGAGCGAAGCGGTTGGAAAGTATAGATGCTCGTTCCGGATGCGGGTTCCGTGATCGTCGACAAAGTTCGTTTTTGCAGGCGGCGTATTCTCCGCCGCGCGGGCACGCCTTTTGCTTGAGCGTGCATCGCATCGCCCGGGCGCATCGGAAACAGCGAAGAAGCGTCGGGTTTGCGCAAGGGGACGCAGACCGGACGGGTGAGAAGTCGGCTCGTGAATTTGTGACGCACGTCCGCCGAAATGTGCAAGCAACGAGGATGATTTCAGAACGAAAGAGCAGGAACATCATAAACTTGTACGTACTTTGCAAGGTTATTGATATTTCGTTAACTTTCGTATCTAATTCGATCGCGCCACGTTTTTCTGCGAGCGGGCACGGGGAAGGGGAATTCCAGTGGGAATACTGACAACCAATGCTGCGCCGCTGATCGGCGTCGACATCAGTTCGACTGCGGTGAAGTTGTTGCAGTTGAGCCAGGCCGGTTCGCGTTACCGCGTGGAGCATTACGCGGTCGAACCGCTGCCGCCCAACGCCGTGGTCGAGAAGAACATCGTCGAGGTCGAAGCCGTCGGCGATGCGATCCGGCGCGCGATGCAACGCTCGGGCGCGCGCACCAAGTACGCGTCGGCCGCGGTCGCGGGTTCGGCGGTGATCACCAAGGTGATCCCGATGCCTGCCGATCTGTCCGATGACGACCTCGAAGGCCAGGTGCAAGTCGAGGCCAATCAGTACATCCCGTACCCGATCGAGGAAGTCAGCCTCGATTTCGAGCCGATCGGACCGGTGAAAGACAACCCGGAGATGCAGCAGATCCTTTTGGCTGCATCGCGTACCGAAAACGTGGACATGCGGGTGGCGGCACTCGACCTCGGCGGGCTCACCGCGCGCGTGATCGACGTCGAAGTATTCGCGATGGAGAACGCGTTCCGGCTGGTGGCCGATCAACTGTCGGTGCCACGCGACGCGCTGGTCGCGCTGGTGGATGTCGGTGCCACCATGATCACGTTGTCGGTGCTCAAGAACCAGCGCACCATCTATTCGCGCGAGCAGGTGTTCGGTGGCAAGCAGCTTACCGACGAGGTGATGCGCCGCTACGGCATGTCCTACGAGGAGGCCGGCCTCGCCAAGCGCCAGGGCGGCTTGCCCGAATCCTACGAGATCGAGGTGCTGGAGCCGTTCAAGGAAGCGATGGTGCAGCAGGTCAGTCGCCTGCTGCAGTTCTTCTTCGCGGGTAGCGAATTCGGCAAGGTTGACCAGGTCGTGCTGGCCGGCGGTTGCGCGTCAATCCCGGGCGTGGCCGACATGGTGGTCGAACAACTCGGCGTGCCATGCGTGGTGGCCAATCCGCTGGCCAGCATGTCGCTCTCGCCGCGCCTGCAGGCGCAGACGCTGGCACAGGATGCGCCGGCGCTGATGATTGCAGCCGGATTGGCCTTGAGGAGTTTCGACTGATGGCCAAGATCAACCTACTCCCTTGGCGCGCGGAGCGGCGCGAACGCCGCAAACGCGAATTCTTCACGCACCTCGTCATCGCCTTTGTCGCCGCGGTGGTGCTGGTACTGTTGTGGGGCTTCTGGGTGGGCCTGCGCATCGGCAACCAGAATGATCGCAACGACTACCTCAAGGGCCAGATCGCCCAGCTCGACGCCAAGATCACTGAAATCCAGAACCTGCAGAAGGTCAAGGACCACCTGCTGGCGCGCAAGCGCATCGTCGAGAAGCTGCAGTCCAGCCGCTCGCAGATGGTGCACCTGTTCGACCAAATCGTGGAGACGGTGCCCGCAGGGGTACGCCTGACAGGCCTGACACAGCAGGGCGACAAGCTCACGCTCGATGGCGTGGCCCAGTCCAACGCGACGGTCGCCCAGTACATGCGCAACATCGAGGCGTCGCCATGGATGGGGCCGACCACGCTGGTCAGCACCACCAATGTCCACAACGATACGAACACGCCTTACGAATTCCAGTTGGTGGTCGCGTTGACCACGCCGAAGAACGACGGCAACGGTACGCCGGCTTCGGGTTCCTCGTCCGCCACGCTTGCTACCGCTGGCACCGCTGCGGTAGTTGCTGCCGCAGACCCGCAGGCCGGGACTACCGTGGCGTCGGCGCCGGCTGCATCGCCTGCCGTGAGCGCGCCGACCTTGGCAGCTCCGGCTTCCGCCGTGCCCGAGGCGGCTGCTGAGAAGGCGCCGCAAGCGCCCGCTGCGTCCACCAGCAACGGAGGGGCCAGGCCATGAAATTCTTCGATGACCTGCGCAATCTCGACCGCAACAACATCGGTGGCTGGCCGAAGTCGGTCAAGGGCTTCTTTGTCGGGCTCGTGGTGGTCGTGGTCGTGTTCCTCGGCTGGTACTTCTACGTCAGCGGCCAGCAGGAGACGCTTGCGTCCGGCCAACAGCAAGAAGTGAAGCTGAAACAGGAATTCGAGTCGAAGCAGGCCAAGGTCGTGAACCTCGACGCGCTGAAGGCACAGCTTGCCCAGATGAACGAGATGCTGAGCCAGATGCTGCGGGAGCTGCCGAGCAAGACCGAAATGCCCGCGTTGCTGGTCAACATCTCGCAGACCGCGCAGGCCGCCGGCATCGAGACGGAATTGTTCAAGCCACAGCCGGAGATCCCGAAAGAGTTCTATGCGATCCAGCCGATCGCGCTGAAGATGCAGGGCACCTATCATCAGTTCGGCACCTTCATCAGTAGCGTGGCCTCGCTGCCGCGTGTGGTGATCCTCACGATGCACGACGTGTCGTTGAAGGCCGCGAAGTCGGGCGGTGCCAAGGACGCGCCTCCGCCAGGTGGTGAGCTGACGCTCGAAGGCACGGTACAGACCTACCGCTATCTCGGCGATGAAGAGGCCAAAGCCAACGATGACAAGGCAGCGGCCAAGAAGGGAGGGCACTGATCATGCGAGCCGCCCGTATCGCCTTGATGTTTGCCACACTCGGCATGATGCTCGGCCTTGCCGCATGCAGCGGCCAGGGCGACCTGCACGAATGGGTGGCGCAGGTGAAAGCGCGCAAGGGCGCGCCGCTGCCTGCGTTGCCGGTCGTCAAGACCTTCGAAACCTTCATCTATCAGGACCAGGACCGGCGTGATCCGTTCGAACCGGCGCCGCCGGAAGCCAGCGCGCAGACCGCGAGCGGCCCGCATCCCGACCAGAACCGTCCGCGTGAGCCGCTGGAAGCGTTCCCGCTCGACAGTCTGAAAATGGTCGGCACAATCGGTGCAAAGGGCAGCGTCGAGGCGCTGGTCAAGGATCCGCAAGGCGTGATCCACCAAGTCCACGTCGGCGACTACATGGGTCAGAACTACGGACACGTCACCCAGGTGACGTCCAGTGAAGTGGATGTCGTGGAACTGGTGCCGAACGGTTCGGGCGGCTGGATGGAACGCGACGCGAGCGTCGCATTGGGCGACAAATGACGATTCATCGGGGGTTACGTTCATGATGACCAAACCTGCTCACTACCTCCGTCGTTCCAGTGGCGGCCATACCCGGTCGGTACACGGCTGGATGGCGTTGCTGGCGATGTCGTTCCTGCTGGTGGCGGGACCGGCCATGGCGGCCAACACCTTGCAGGACGTCAGCGCCACGCCGCTGCCCGGTGGCAAGGTCCAGGTCACCTTGACCTTCTCCGGTCCGGCCGCGACGCCGCAGGCATTCAGCACCAACACGCCGCCGCGCATCGCGCTGGATTTTGCCGATACCAGCAACGGCCTCGCGCAACGCAATTACCCGGTGAACCAGGGGACGGCGCAGGGCGTCAGCGCGGTGGAGGCGAATGGCCGCACCCGCGTGGTGGTCGCGCTGACCCAAGCGTCGCCGTACGTGACCAACGTTGAGGGCAACCAGGTCGTCGTGACCATCGGCGACGGCATGGCCGGCGCCACGGCGGCCGCGGCGCCGGAGCCTGCCGCCACGCAAGCGCCAGCGCTTGCGACCGCACCGCCGCCGCCGCAATCACAGCGTTCGCTTTCGGTGGTGAGTACGAATCCCGACAAGGCGGCCGCGATGGCTGGGAGCAACGTCATCACCGGCGTGGATTTCCAGCGCGGCGAGCATGGCGGTGGCAAGCTGGTCATCGATTTCAGCCAGCCGGGCGCCGCCACCAGCATGCACAGCAACGGCGACACCACGACCATCGATGTTGCCGGCGCCAGTCTCGCGGCCTCGCAGGCGCGTCGTCTGGACGTGACGAGTTACGGTACCCCGGTGCGCAGTGTCAATACCCGCCCGGTGGCAGGCGGCGCGAAGATCGAGGTGGACACCCGCGGCGTCATGCAGACCGCGGCGTACCAGACGGGCAATCAATACGTGGTCGAATTCTCGCGGCCGACGTCGAGCGAAACCAGCGTCCTGGGCGCACCCAAACCCATCGTCTACAAGGGCAGCCGCGTCACCTTCAACTTCCAGGACATCCCGGTGCGTTCGGTGCTGCAGTTGCTGGCCGACGTGTCCAACCTCAACATCGTGGCGGCCGACAGCGTGCAGGGCAACGTCACGTTGCGGCTGGTCAACGTGCCGTGGGACCAGGCGCTGGACGTGATCCTGCGCGCCAAGGGCCTGGCCAAGCGCCAGAACGGCAATGTGATCTGGGTGGCACCGCAGACCGATCTTGCCAAGTACGAGGAAGACATTGCCAACGCGCGCGAGAAGCAGCTCAACAGTGCGCAACTGGTTACCGATTACATTCCGATCAACTACGGCAGCGCCTCGCAGATCGCGGATCTCCTGACGTCGGGCGCGAAGACCGGCAACGTCGGTGGTGGTGGCGGATCGAGCAGCGCCGAGCGCGGCTTCCTGTCGCCTCGCGGCAGTGTATCGTTCGACGAGCGCACCAACACCCTGCTGGTCAACGACACCCCAGAAAAGGTGCAGGAAATCCGGCAGCTGGTATCGGTGCTGGACCGCCCGGTCAAGCAGGTGCTGATCGAATCGCGGCTCGTGATCGCGACCGACAGCTTCACCCGTGAACTCGGCGCGAAGCTGGGCATTGCCGGCTTCCAGGTCAACCCGAGCGGGCAAGTGCTGTCTACTGGCGCTACCACTGATGACGTGTCCAGTACGAATAACAGCGTTCGGACGTGGCAGAATGGCCTGGCCAAGGCGCTGGCCACAGGTGGAGACCCCACCAGCGTCGCGCCCCCGACGATCGCCTCTGGCCTGAATATCAATCTGCCGGCGAGCACCTCGGGCGTGACGCCGAGCAGCATCGGGTTCGGTATCCTGGGCAATGACTACCTGCTCAACCTGGAATTGTCGGCGGCGCAGCAGGAAGGTCGCAGCGAAACCATTTCGCAGCCCAAGGTCGTCACCGCCAACAATCAGGAAGCCTCGATCGTCCAGGGCCAGCAGATCGGCTACCTGACGTTCCAGAACTCCGGCGCCGGCGGTGGCCAGGGCACGGCGACGGTGCAATTCAAGAATGCTGCGCTGGAACTCCATGTGACGCCGACGATCACGTCCGACAATCGCGTGTTCATGAAGCTCAAGATCCTCAAGGATGCGGTCAGTCGGCTGGTGCCCAATCCGGGCGGCGGCTTCGTGCCGCAGATCGACCATCGCGAGATCGACACGTCGGTGCTGGTCGGGAACGGGCAAACGGTTGTGCTGGGCGGCGTCTACGAGTTCCAGAATGAACACGACGTCACCAAGGTGCCGTTCCTCGGCGACATCCCGATTCTCGGGGCGCTCTTCCGCGACAAGGTGGACAAGAACAGCAAGGCGGAGCTGCTGGTATTCATCACGCCGCACATCCTGGGCCAGGAAACCATGGTGCAATAGGTTTACCGCCGGGTACGACACAGGAACGGCGCGGGTAACCGCGCCGTTCTTCGTTCCGGAGCCCCGCTGACCGGCTTCGACCAAACTTTCGCGCCCGGCTGTGGTCTACTTGGCGCATGCATGCCGACAGCTACCCCACGTCTGACGCCGCTCCGCCTTCATCTCTGGAGACCGGGAAGGCGAGTCCCGACGTCCTGCACGCGCGTTTCGCGATGTTGCGGTCTGCCCTTCAAATCGAAGTCATCGGCCAACCGGCACTGGTCGACCGCCTGTTGATCGCGTTGCTCGCCGACGGACACTTGCTGGTCGAGGGCGCACCGGGTTTGGCCAAGACCACCGCGGTCAAGGCGCTGGCAGCGCACATCGAAGCCGATTTCCATCGCGTGCAATTCACCCCCGATTTGCTGCCGGCCGATTTAACCGGCACGGACGTGCTGCGTCCACAAACCGGCGTGTTCGAGTTCGAGCGTGGGCCGCTGTTCCACAATCTGGTTTTGGCCGACGAAATCAATCGTGCGCCGGCGAAAGTGCAGTCCGCGTTGCTGGAGGCAATGGCCGAACGCCAGGTCACGATTGGGCGCCGCTCGTGGCTCTTGCCGAAGCTTTTTCTCGTGATGGCGACGCAGAACCCAATCGAACAGGAAGGCACCTTTCCGCTTCCCGAAGCGCAGCTCGATCGATTCCTGTTGCACGTGCCCGTGCGCTATCCCGCCGTGGGCGCCGAACGTGAAATTTTGCAGCTCGCGCGCCGTCGTGCGCGCGAGGAACTCGCGCCGCACGCCCCGCCGGAACGATTGCTCGACCAGCAGGACATTTTCGCCGCGCGTGAAGAAGTACTGGATCTGCACATGGCCGACGGCCTCGAGGAGTACATCGTGCAACTGGTGCTGGCGACCCGTGATCCGCGCCCGTGGGCGCCGAAGCTGCGCGAGCGGATCGCATGGGGCGCGAGTCCGCGCGCCAGCATCGCGCTGGAGCGTTGCGCGCGCGCCGCTGCATGGCTGGCTGGGCGTGATTACGTGTTGCCGGAGGACATCCAGACGCTCGCACCCGACGTTTTTCGGCATCGCGTGTTGCTCGGGTACGAAGCGGAGGCAGAGGGCTTGCGCGTCGACGACGTGGTGCAAACGCTGTTGGAAAAAGTGCCGTTGCCGTGATCGTGCAGCCGTCCACGGCCTGACTTTCCTCGGCGAACGCTTCGAACGCATCGCGTGTCGATCGGCGATGCGAACAGCGACAGATCCATGGTCCCCTTCGCAAGTGAAAGCGCACCGGAAAAACGAAAACCCCAACACCAGCATGTCCGTGACTGCCACAGCTATCGATGAACGAGCCGACGGCATTACCCGCGTCGACCTCGCGGAACTGATTGCGCTGCGCGCACGTGCGGGCAAGCCGGGCGGCGCACGCACGCGTACAAGGACGCCATTGGCCGGCGGTCACGCTTCGGTGCTGCGCGGACGCGGCATGGACTACGCTGAGTCGCGCATCTACCAGGCGGGTGACGACGCCCGCAACATCGACTGGCGGCGCACGGCGCGCAGCGGCAAATGGCACACCAAGTTGTTCGAAGCCGAACGCGAGCGCAGCCTGCTGTTGCTCATCGACACCCATGCGACGATGCGTTTCGGCACGCGCGTGCGCTACAAGTCCGTGGCGGCGGCGCGTGCGGTGGCGTGGCTGGCGTGGACCTGCGTGCGGGGTGGCGATCGCGTCGGCGCGCTCGCGTTCGGGGCGGTACGCGACGCCGTCGATCCGCACGCCGGCGCACGCGGTGCCTTGAACGCACTGGGCGCGTTGGCGCGCTGGGATGCAACCGCCAGCGCCGGCAGCCATGTCGATGAACCGCTGTCCGCCGCGATCGCGCGGGCGCAACGGTTGATCGCTGCGGGCAATCGCATCTGGCTGCTGTCGGACGGTTGGTGCACGGATGCGAACGCGACCGCGGCATTGGCGCGCCTGAAGCGGCACGCCGAAGTGCACGTCGTGATCGTCATCGATCCGCTCGAGCGCGAACTGGCGCCCAAAGGCGCTTACGTGTTCGAGACCTCAGCGGATCGCCAGGCCATCGATCTGACAGGTACGGAGGCGCGCGCCGGGTTTCGCGACCAACTCGCCAACGGTTGGCACGGTCTCGCCAAAGCATGCGATGCCGCGGGTGTGGCGTGGACGACGTTGTCAACGGCCGACGAACCCGAGGTGGCGTTGGCGCCGTTCCTGCGGAGGCGGAGCGCACGGCGTGGATGACGGCGGTCCGGTGCTGCGCGACATCCACCTGCCGTCGGCGGGATGGTGGCCGCCGGCGCCCGGTTGGTGGTTGCTGGCGCTGGTCATCATCGTCCTGTCGGTCGCCGTGGCGTGGTGGTGGCGCCATCGCGCACGAAGGCGTCTGCTGCGATCGGTCCTGCGGGAAATCGATGCAATCCAGGCGGCGTACGCCGACCATCGCGATGATACGCGCGTGGTCGAAGATGCTTCGCGTTTGTTGCGACGCGTGGCCCGCCGCATCGATCCGGGCGTGGCCACCCAGACCGGCGACCGGTGGTGCGCGTTCGTGCACCGTCATGCCCGCGATGCCGCGGCGCGGCAGGCGCTCGACAGCTTGATGGACGTGCGCTTCCGCGCTCATCCCGCACTCGATGTGCCGGCCGTGACGGCGGCGTTGCGGGCGTGGTGTCGCGCCGCATTGTGCACGCCTCGCGCACGCCGGTTTCGCAAGCCTGCTGCCGTGCGAAGCGCCGCAACGCCATGAGCCTCGCATGGCCTTGGATGTTCGCGTTGTTGCCGCTGCCGTGGCTGGTGTGGAAGTTCATGCCGCCGGCCGCGCCCGGCGCAGCGCTCCGATTGCCGCAACGCATCGCACTCGCACGCACCGCGGCGGGAAAGGGTTCGCTGCGTTGGCGCCTGGGGATCGCGGCGTTGGCGTGGCTGTCGCTGGTGTGCGCGGCGGCACGTCCGCAGCAGCCGGCGCCGCCGCAGGCGCTGGCGCATACCGGGCGGGCGATGATGCTGGCAGTCGACTGCTCCGGCAGCATGGCGATCCAGGACATGCGCTTCGGCGATCTCGCGGTCAGCCGGTTCGCGGCGGTCAAGGCCATCGCGCAGCGATTCGTCGAAAAACGTTCCGGCGATGACGTGGGGTTGGTCCTGTTCGGC
>Ga0209178_1000338_pt1 | contig 13331 bp, 14 predicted proteins | sample GAAS200_FD_187521 | JGI IMG/M metagenome (GOLD analysis project Ga0209178, IMG submission 187521) | Agricultural soil microbial communities from Georgia to study Nitrogen management - GA AS200 (SPAdes) (version 2) | ecosystem: Environmental > Terrestrial > Soil > Agricultural land | place: USA... | reverse complement strand
GCAGACGCTGAAGGACGAAGCCAAGGCTGCGTGACGCGGCGAGTAGGGCGGGAGAAGCGCAGCGCATCCCGCCGTGGCCGTGGGACCGGCACGCCGAAACAGCGGGTTGCCACCCGTTCTACAAATTTGATGCCGTCATCCGCGCGTCCGAGACCGCGTGGCAACGATGCTCGTGCTCGTATGCGCGCGCCAGGGTGCGCGCACCGGCCATCACTGGAGCACCACGCCGGTGCCCCCTGAGATCGGCGAGTAGGTGAATCGCCGCTCGAAGATCAGCGCTTCTTCTTTTCCACCAGATCGTCCATGTAGGCGGCATCCCGCTTGTCCTGCCCGGGGGCCTTGGCCCGTGAACGCCCTTCGCGTTCTTCGGGCGTCAGTTTTTCCGAAGCCTTGCGCGCATCATCCTTGATCGGTTTGCCACCCTTGGCCTGCTCCCGCGCGGATTGCTCGGTGGCCTTGCGGTAGCGGCGCGCGCTCTCGTAATCGCCTTCGCCCTGCACCTTATTGCTGCCCATCGTTCCATTCTCCTTTCCAACGTGCCGCTCCCTGCGTCACGGGTTCTTCACCGAACGATGCGATGGCGTCTCACCCTTCCGGTGCCAAGCGGTTTTCCACACCACGAACACCTTGCATCTTCGATATGGTCATGACCAGCTGCTCCGTTTCACTAGGGTCCGCGGTGCCCTTCAGCACCACGTGCCCGTGATCGACATCGACCTCGACCCGGGCAGGATGGCGGAGCGCGTGGCCGAGCCTGGAGCGGATGTGGTCACGCAACTGGTCGTCGTCTGGATGGGAACGCCGGACCCGCGCTCGTACCTTTGCAGCCACGCCTCGCAGATGATTCGCGGTTTGCCGGGACGTCCCCCGCGCAAGCCGCTCCACGTCGTGGCCGGTGGCGACCGCCTTGTCCCGCACCATGGCACGCCGACGGCGTCCGTTGTTCGGGTCCAGCATGTACATCACCAAGGCCCCGGCAGCGATTCCCGTCGCGAGCGCCAACAGCCGTTTCATGTGACTTCTCCGCATCAGCTTCCGTTGCGTCGGCAGTATCCGCATCACAGCGATAACTTTGCGCAAATGCATCGTGTAGACCGCGTGAGCATCCGCGCACACCTCGGCACGACCTGCCGCTGGATGCCGCTTGGGCCGCCGATTCGGACGAGCCTGCCGGCAGATGAACAAAGGGCGCGATGATGTCAGCCGCCGAACCGATCGCAAACGGTGATCTCACCGCTGGTCGATCAGCTTTCGCCCGCGGGCAACGGTTCGCCATCGTCACGATACGCAGGCGGCGAATAGAAGTTGACGGTGCGCAGTGGCTGATCGCCCGTACAGCGGATCTCGTGGGTTTCGCCGTGTTCGATCACGAGCAAGCTGCCGGCCCGCAACGGTTCCTGCACACCATCGACGATGGCCAAGCCGGTTCCCGAAACGACGTACATCCACTGATCGGCCCCGCGGTGACGATTGCCGGGGCCGCCCGTGCTCGACCCCGGGGCAAGCATCATCTCTGCCGCCTGCACTTGGCGTGACGCGAAGGCGACTTCGAACCCGGACTGCAGCGACAAGGTTTTGTGTTTCATTGCGCTCCTTCCATGAAGAAATGCGCGTCCACCACGTCGAAGCCTACGCACGCCCGCTTGAAAGCGGCGTGAAACGGCGTTTTCGGCGCCATGCATGCGCTGGAAAGACGCCACGGAGCCCATGTGGCATGATGGCTCCGTCCCTTGCCGATCCGCTTCAAGATGACCGAACGCCTGATCGCCTGCGTGCTGGGCGGCACCGCTCCCCGCGCCAAAACCGAACTGCACGACGTCGCTTTTGCCGTCGGCGATTCACTGGAAGCCGTGCACGACCAGTTGCTGGACGGCTGGTTCGGCGAACCACGCGGACTGCATGTGGACGCGTGGTGTTTCCTCGACAGCGTCGCGGGTTATCGCGTGCGGTTGTTGCATGCGCCACCGGACAACGGGCTGCACCTCTACTTCATCAACATCGGCGGCTATCGGCCGGGCGTGTTCGGCGAACATCATGCCTGGGGATTCTTCGGCGCACCGAACAAGGCCGAAGCCAAGCAACGGGCCAAGCAAACGCTGCTGCAGGGCCACGACGAGACCCACAAGGATGACCTGCACGAAATCGACGATTGCCTGCAGGTTGCCCGCATCGGCGCCTGGCACGTGCACTTGGCACCGGATGTCGGCGCCATCGAACCGCACGTCGTGAATGGTTATTTTCCGCTGCCGAAATCCGCGATCGACAACTGGCTGGCGCGGCAATCTTCGCGCTGAACGGACGGCCGCGGCTGCATCTCAGCCGGCCGATTCTTCGGGCGGTTGCAGCTTCTGCTGCAATGCTTCCAGATCGGCGATCACTTTTTCCAGGGCGTCGTGCAGCTGGCCCTGGCGGTCCATCAGGTCGTCGATCTTGTCGGTCTGCTTCAGCTTCGACAGCTCGCCGTCGAACAGCAGCCAGATCGCGGTCAGCCGCTCGACGTTGTTCTTCGCGTAATGATGCATCTCCTTGAGCTGCGTCAACGTGTCGGTCACTTGATCGAGCTGCTTGCTGGCATTTTCCTCGGCCATGGCGTGCTCCTCTGGAGACCAGGGCCATGCTACGACCGCAACCACAACGGCAACGAAACGCCAGCGCCGTGCCAGCTTCGCGCTTCGTGCATACTGGCCATGACGCAATGACCGCGGAGCCGTCGTGCAAGCACTGTCCCCGTTCCATCTCGCCTTCCCCGTCGCCTCGCTGGGCGAAGCCCGCGGCTTCTACGGCGGCTTGCTCGGCTGCCCGGAAGGCCGCTCCAGCGATACCTGGGTGGATTTCGACTTCTACGGCCATCAGATCGTCGCGCACCTCGCTCCGGAAGAATTGCATGCAGCGGCGGCGCACGACGTGGACGGCGACAATGTGCCGGTGCGCCACTTCGGTGTGGTGCTGGACATGGACGCGTGGCACGCGTTGGCCGAAAAACTGCGTGAAGCCGGCACGCATTTCGTGATTGAACCGCACGTGCGCTTCGAGGGCCAGCCCGGCGAACAGGCGACGATGTTCCTGCTCGACCCCTCCGGCAACGCACTGGAGTTCAAGGCCTTCGCGGATCGTTCACGCCTGTTCGCGAAATGACAAAGCAAAACCGCAGAATTCCGACACAACATTCCAAGGGAAATCGCCACTCCTGCATCCAGGCCGTCGTGGCACGGCGACGGGTGTAGGATGATTTTCACGAGACCAGCAGATCGCGCTGCTGGCCTCCTTCGCGGAAATGGAAGGAGGTTGCCATGAAGCCGTTTCGTGCCTCACTGCTCGCATGCGCCGTTGCCGCTGTTGCGGGAACCGCGATGGCATCGTCCGGGTCGCTCGTCGAGTTCAAGCCGCAGGTCATGCCCGTGGTGGTACAGGTGAATGCCGAGGGACAGGTCACCGACATTTTGCCAAGCGAGCAGCTCACGCCGTTGTGGAAGAAAATGTTGATCAAGCAGATCAACGCATGGATCGTCAGACCCGCAATCGTGAAGGATCACCCGGTGGCCAGCCGCTTCATCATCGAAGTCGCGATGCAGGCGAAACCGCGCCAGGACGGCGCCTACGACGCTAACTTCGTGTACGTGAAAAGCCTGCCCTTGGCGTATGGCGGCGCGCTGCACTGGAACGTGATCGATGGCGGCCTCGAACTGGCACTGGTCTCCGATATGGCAGGTCACCCACGGCAAGTGTTCGACACCACGGATCACCGGCCGGGAAGTTACCAGTCGCCGCATGCGTGGCAATCGGCAACGCGTGAGGGCACTTCGCCGCGGCCAGCAGCACGTGCCATCTCCCGGGCATCTCCCACGCCGACCATGATCACCGCGCCGCAAGTTTCTCCGTCCACGAGGCCGGCAACCGCCGGCGTTCCGCATACGGAAATCCGCTGAATCCACTGCTTCGGACGCGGAGTGGGTCGAGGTCAAGCCGAGCCGATCCAGGCACAACACATCACCCAGCCATCGGCAGCTTCAGGCCCTTCTCCTTCGCGCACGCGATCGCTTCGGGATAGCCCGCGTCGGCGTGGCGCATCACACCGGTGCCGGGATCGTTCCACAGCACGCGCGCGATGCGTGCGTCGGCCTCTTTCGTACCGTCGCAGACGATCACCAGGCCGGCATGCTGTGAGTAACCCATGCCAACGCCGCCGCCGTGGTGGAATGAAACCCAGGTGGCGCCGCTCGCGGTGTTGAGCAGCGCGTTGAGCAGCGGCCAGTCCGAAACCGCATCGGAACCATCACGCATCGATTCGGTTTCGCGGTTGGGTGAGGCGACCGAACCGGAATCGAGGTGGTCGCGGCCGATCGCGATCGGCGCCTTCAACTCGCCGTTGCGAACCATCTCGTTGAACGCGAGCCCGAGCTTGTCGCGCAAACCCAGCCCGACCCAACAGATGCGCGACGGCAGGCCCTGCCAGTGAATGCGCTTTTCCGCCATGTCCAGCCAGTTGTGCAGGTGCTTGTCGTCGGGGATCAGTTCCTTGACCTTGGCGTCGGTCTTCAAGATGTCTTCCGGATCACCGCTCAATGCGACCCAGCGGAACGGTCCGACGCCGCGGCAGAACAGCGGGCGCACGTAGGCCGGCACGAAGCCGGGGAAGTCGAACGCATTCCTGCAACCGACATCGAATGCCATCTGGCGGATGTTGTTGCCGTAGTCGAAGGTCGGGATGCCTTGCGCGTGAAACGCCAGCATCGCCTCGACATGGGTCTTCATGGATTGCTTGGCCGCGTCGCGCGTGCCGTCCGGGTCGCTCTTGCGGCGCTCGAACCACTGCTCGACCGTCCAGCCCTGCGGCAGGTAGCCGTTGACCGGATCGTGCGCGGAGGTCTGGTCGGTGACCGCGTCGGGTTTCACACCGCGCTTCACCAGTTCCGGCAGCGCGTCGGCGGCGTTGCCGAGCAGCGCGATGGACTTGGCCTCGCCGGCTTTGGTGTATTTCTCGATGCGTGCGAGCGCATCGTCGAGATCAGTTGCCTGCTCGTCGACGTAGCCGGTCTTCAAACGGAAGTCGATGCGCGATTGCTGGCATTCGATCGCCAGCATGCACGCACCGGCCATCACCGCCGCCAGCGGTTGCGCGCCACCCATGCCGCCCAAGCCCGCCGTCAGAATCCACTTGCCGCGCAAGTTTCCGCCGTAACTCTGCCGCCCCATTTCGACGAAGGTTTCGTAGGTGCCCTGCACGATGCCCTGCGAGCCGATGTAGATCCATGAACCGGCCGTCATCTGGCCGAACATCATCAGGCCCTTCCTGTCGAGTTCGTGGAAGTGTTCCCACGTCGCCCAGTGCGGCACGAGGTTCGAATTGGCGATCAAGACGCGCGGCGCGTCGGCGTGGGTCTTGAACACGCCGACCGGCTTGCCCGATTGCACCAGCAACGTTTCGTCCGGATTCAATTCACGCAAGCTGCGCAGGATCGCATCGAAGCATTCCCAGTTGCGCGCCGCGCGGCCGATGCCGCCGTACACCACCAGTTCCGCCGGGTTTTCCGCCACCTCGGGATCGAGGTTGTGCTGGATCATCCGGTACGGCGCCTCGATCAGCCAGTTCTTGCACGTGAGCTCAGTGCCGCGCGGTGGATGGATCACGCGCTTGGTGTCGATGCGGGTGGGGGCGTTCATTGCAAACTCCAATTCGAACAATCGACGGATTATAGTCATGCGCCACGGAGCCCGAGCCGCGGAGGCATGCACGATGGAAACCGAGTACTGGCTGAAGCGCTGGCGCGAGGGGCGCACCGGCTGGCATCGTTCGGAGGTGATGCCGCTGCTGGCGCAGCACTGGCCGGCGCTGGATATTCCACGCGGCTCGCGTGTGCTGGTGCCGCTGTGCGGGAAGTCGCTGGACATGCTGTGGCTGGCGCAACGGGGCATGCGCGTGCTGGGCGTGGACGTTTCGGCCATCGCCATCGAATCGTTTCTTGCGGAAAACCATCTGCACGCGCGCACGCGCGGTGGTGCCGACGGTACGCATTACGAAATCACCAACGCACCCGGCGGCGAAATCGAGATCATCAACGGCGACGCCTTCGCGCTGGATGCGGACGCAGTGGCGCAGTGCAACGCGTTCTACGACCGCGCCGCGTTGATCGCGATGCCGGCGCCGATGCGCCGGCGGCTGGTCGATGAACTGTACGCGCAATTGCCTGCAGGCAGCGCCGGTCTACTCATCACGTTGGCCTATCCCGGGAACGAAATGGAAGGTCCGCCCTTCAGCGTCGATGATGCCGAGATCCACGACCTGTTCGACGGGCGCTGGCAGGTCGATCGACTGGAATATCGCGACATCCTGGCTTCGCAGCCGTCGTTCTCCGAACAGGGCGTCTCGGCGCTGCACACCGGCGTCTATGCGCTCACCCGCAGCGCTGACTGAACCGCACTCCGGATCGCTGCATGAAACGCATTCTGGTCACCTTTGTCGCTGCATTGGTGGTGGCCAGCGGATTGCTGATGGGCCTGCCGCGCGCCTGGGCGCAACGCGCGATCGCGTTCCCGCAGGGGTTGATGTGGTTCAACGTGTCGCGTCCGCTCGACTGGAACGACCTGCGCGGCCGCGCGGTGCTGCTGGATTTCTTCACGCCGGGCTGCATCAACTGCGTCCACATGCTGCCCGCGGAAAAACAACTGGAAGAACACTTCGGCGAACGGCTAGTGGTGATCGGCATCGACTCGCCCAAGTTCAGGGCATCGAAAACGAAACAGGGCCTGGAGTCTTTCATCCAGCGCTACGACCTGCGCCATCCGATCGTGCTGGACCCGGACATGGGCCTCTGGAATGCCTACGGGGTGCAGGCATGGCCGACGCTGGTACTGGTCGGCCCGGACGGCAGCATCAGGAACACTCTCATCGGTGAGCAATCGTACGAACAGCTTGCCACGGCGATCGAAGCGGCCTTGAAGGATGCACCCGCGGCGTCCAGCCTGTCGACACTGCCACTGCGCCCACAGCAATTCCAGTCGCGCGGCCTGGCGACACCGAGCGGCATCGCCGTTTCGCCCACGCTGGTCGTGATCGCGGATACCGGCCACAACCGGATCGTGCTGGCGGACCATTCGGGCAAGCTGCAGGCCTTCATCGGCAGCGGCTGCGCGGGCGATGCCGACGGCGACGGCGCGCACGCGACGTTCAACCGGCCGCACGGACTGGCCTTCCACGACGGCGGGCTGTACGTCGCCGACACCGACAACCAGACGATCCGGCGCATCGACCTCGCCACGCGCGCGGTCACCACGATCGCCGGAAGCGGACAGCGCGGGTTTGCGGTCCGAGGTTCGTTCCCGGCCCGCGCGGCCGTGCTGAATTCACCGTGGGATCTCGCGTGGCACGGCGACAAGCTTTACGTGTCGATGGCCGGCGATCACCAGCTCTGGCGCTTCGATCCCACCACTCGAACCATCGGTCCGTGGGCTGGCACGGGACAGGAAGGCCTCGTCGATGGCGCGCGCAATGAAGCGCAGTTCGCGCAACCAAGCGGATTGAGCATGCATGGCGACACCCTGTACGACGTCGATCCGGAATCGTCATCCGTGCGTGCCATCACCCTGCCGGACGGCAAGGTTTCGACGCTGGTCGGCCACGGCCTGTTCGATTTCGGCATGCGCAATGGCGCTTCGGGCGAAGCGCAACTGCAGCACCCTGAAGGCGTCGCCTGGAACGATGGCAGCCTCTACATCGCCGACACGTTCAACAATGCGCTGCGCAAACTCGATCTTGCGCGGCGCAACGTCACCACCGTCGCCGCATTGCTCGATCAGCCGCTGGCCATCGAAGCGCTGTCAACCGACACGCTGCTGGTCGCCGAGGGCGACGGCAACCGCATCGTGGCGGTGCACCTGCCGGACGGCAAAGTCACGCCTTGGCAAATCGAGGGATTGACGGTTCCCAACACGGGCGCGTGCCATTTGCCTCCGTGAGTTGAACCCACACCGCACCCGCCGATCCAGCAAGGAAAAGCGAACGCAGACGCGTTGGCCGAAGGTCGGCCGCATTGATGGCCACGAACGGCGAACGCGGGATGCGCACGCGCAGTCGCCACCGCTCGTCAATAACCGATCACCCCACCATCCTTGCGCATTTCGGTCGCGCCCCAGTACACGTGATGCTTCGCGTCGTACTGGATCGCTTCGTAACCCCCGAACGCACCGGTGCCGGGTTTGACCAGATCGATTTTGTAGCCGCGCTTTTCGAGTTCGGCCGCGAGCCCCGGATCAAAACCCGATTCCAGTTGCACCGTGCCGATGCCTTCCGCGGGCAAGCCGGTCGGCGTGGCATTGCCGAAGTGTCGCCAGCGCGCCGCATCGCCGGCCTCCTGCACATTCATCCCGAAGTCGATCATGTTGACCAGCACCTGCACCTGGCCCTGCGGCTGCATGTCGCCACCCATCACGCCGAACGCCATCCACGGCTGGCCGTCCTTCATCACGAACGCCGGGATGATCGTGTGGAACGGCCGCTTGCCCGGTGCGTACACGTTGGCGTCGCCCGCGTGCAGCGAGAACAGCGCGCCGCGATCCTGGAACATGAAACCGAGTCCGTCCGCCACCAGCCCCGAACCCATGCCGGCGTAGTTGGACTGGATCATCGACACCATCATCCCGCTCGAATCGGCGGTCTCGAAATCGGTGGTGTCGCCGTTGAAGAGGCGCGGATCGCCGGGACCGATGTTCGCATTGGCGTGGGCCAGGTCGATCAATTTGCGGCGCGCGTCCGCGTATTTCTCCGACAGCAACCCCGTCATCGGCACGTCGTAGAAGCGTGGATCGGCGTAATACTTCGCGAGGTCGGCATACGCCAGCCGCTTGGCCTCGATTTCGGCAGTGAGCGCGTCGGCGCTACCCACGCCCATTTTCTTCAAATCGAAGCCCTTGAGGATGTTCAGCATCTCCAGCGTCGCGAAGCCCTGCCCGTTCGGCGGCAATTCGTAGACGTCGTAGCCGCGATAGTTCACCGATTGCGGCGTCACCCATTCGCCATGGAAGTTCGCGAAATCCAAGTAACGCAGGTCGCCACCGATGCGCTTGAAGTACGTATCGATGGTGTGCGCGATCTTCCCCTTGTAGAACGCGTCGCGGCCGCCTTGCGCGATTTCCGTCAGGGTGCGCGCAAGGTCGGGATTCTTGAAGACTTCGCCCTGCGCGGGCGTGTGGCCGTCGACCAGGTACAGCTTGCGCGCATTGTCGAGTTCCTCGATCAGCTTGCTGTGCTTCTCGAACGCGCGGAAGTTGCCCTTCCAGTAACTCGCGACGATTTCCGTCACCGGGAAGCCATGTTTCGCGTACCAGATCGCCGGCGCCAGGTCTTCGGCCATCGACAGCTTGCCGAATTTCTCGTGCAGCGCGAACCAAGTGTCCACCGTGCCCGGCACCGTGATCGGCAACGATCCGTACATCGGGATCTGGTCGGACGGCTTCATGACGGCCTTCGCGTACGCGGCCTTCACTTCCGCCTGCATCTTCTTGAGATCACGGCCCTTCGCGGACGGCCCGGAACCGTTGTAGCCGTACAACTGCTTCGTCTTCGGGTCCCACACGATCGCGAACGCATCGCCGCCGATCCCGTTCAGCACCGGCTGCATCAATCCCAGTATCGCGTTCGCGGCGATCGCCGCGTCCACTGCACTCCCGCCCTTCTTCAGGATTTCGATGGCCACCAGCGACGCGATCGGCTGCTCGGTCGCGGCCATGCCGTGTTGCGCCAGCACCGGCGAGCGCGTCGCCCACGGCTGGCCTGCGTAACGGTCGCCGCGACTGGTGCCCGCGTTTGCACTACTCGCGCAGGCAAGTGTCACCAGCAGACCGATGATGGCCATGACGCGCGCGTGCCGCAGCGACATGCGCGCGCGATCCGCCAAGCGTGAAAAGGAAAATGTCATGTCACGACCTCCCCGATGTGCCCACGACCGCGCGAGCGGCGATCGATCGAAACGCCAGTGTTAGCACGAAGTCCGCCGCGGCTCCAGTGGGAAACGGCACAGCGATGCGCCCGCGAGGCTGCACCCTCGGAGTTTCTGTAGGTTGGTGTTTCCCCCGGACTTGATCCGGGGGAAGCCCAACGACGGTCGATCATTACTCCCACCACCGATATTTGCGTTCGCGCTTCGGCCGTTGGGCTTCTTCCGGAATTCATTTGGAATCAGCCCAACCTACGGTCGAGTCTTCACCCCATCGCGCCGCGGCTCATCGGCGTCGGCGGCGTGACGGTGTTTTGCGGCAGCGGCTTCAAGCGGTACAACCCCAGCGCGATCGCAAGACCGACCAGCGCCATTGCGCCCACGAACACGCCAATGCCGTTCCAGCCGTGCGACGCGTAGAACACGCCGCCGAGGGCGCCCGCGATGCTGGAACCCATGTAGTAGCAGAACAGGTACAGCGACGATGCGTGTGCTTTCGCCGCGCCCGCGCGGCGGCCGACCCAACTGCTGACGGTGGAATGCCCACCAAAGAAACCGAACGTCAGCACGATCACGCCCAGCACGATTACCCACAGCGGCGACAACACCGTCAACGCCGTGCCGACCAGCATCAGCGCCATCATCGTCCACAGCACCTTGCGCCGGCCGAGTTTGCCAGCCAGATGCCCCACCCAGGGCGAGCTGAAGGTGCCGATCAGATAAATGATGAAGATCGCGCCCACCACGGCCTGGCTCAGGTTGTACGGCGGCGCCAGCAGTCGATAGCCGATGTAGTTGTAGATGGTGACGAATGCGCCCAGCAACAAAAACCCTTCCGCGAACAGCCACGGCAGCCCGCGGTCGTGGAAGATCACGCCGAAGCGCCCGGCCAGCGCGCGACGGTTCAGCGGCTGCGCCACGAAATGTCGCGACGGCGGCAGCAGCCTCCAGAATATCCACGCGCATGCCAAACCGATGATCGCCACCACGATCACGCCCACGCGCCAGTTCGCGAAATCCGTCAGCACGCCGGTGATGAGGCGCCCGGCCATCCCGCCGATTGCGTTGCCGCTGATGTAAAGCCCCATGCCGAGCCCGATCGAACCGACGTCCATCTCTTCGGCGAGATACGTCATGGCCACCGCCGGCAGACCGCTGAGCGTCAGGCCCAGCAGCGTGCGCACGATCAGCAACGTGGTCCAGTTCGGCATCAACGCCGAAGCCAAAACCAGCAGCGCGGACGCGAGCGTCGACGCGACCATGATGGGCTTGCGGCCCCACGCGTCGGAAAGCACCCCGACGAACAACATGCCGAACGCCAGCACGAAGGTGGTCAGCGAGAGTGACAGCGCGCTCACCGCTTCGCTCACGCCATAGTCGCGTGTGAATTCCGGCAGCAACGGCTGCACGCAATACAGCAATCCGAACGTGGCGAAGCCGGCCGCGAACAGTGCAAGGTTCACGCGCCGGAATGCCGGCGTGCCGCGGCGGATGAAATCCCCGGATGCCGCAGCATCCGGTGCTGAAGCGCGTGCATCGGCCATCCGCGCATCATAGCGACGCACGGGCGGTCATCGCTTCGGCTCAATGGTAGCGCCAATGCCCGCGAACCCACACATCCGCGTGCCAATGACCGGGCACCCAAACCCGCGCGGGCGCCACGGCGACCACGCGGGCGCGCGGTGGCGCGACCACGCAACCGCCGAGTCCGAGTCCGGAAAATCCGGCCAGCACCAGCAATGCGAAAGCACGACGTTTCATGACGGGTCTCCGTGATCGACTGTCACGTAGAACGCATCGCGACGATGCGGCGTTGACGCACCGCCACAACGATCAGGAATTCGCCCGCGAAAATTTCCGCACAGAGTACTGTTCGCTTCAGCCCCGCAGCAGTTGCATCATGGGTGCGTGATAACGCGCGCCCGCGGCCACATCGCGCGGAAAGATCGCGTCGATCGCGGCAAGGTCCTCGTTGTCGAACTTTACATCGAGCGCGCCGATGTTTTCGTCCAGGTACTTGATGCGCTTGGTGCCGGGAATCGGCACGATGTGTTCGTTCTGCGCCAGCACCCACGCCAGCGCGAGCTGCGACGGCGTGCAGCCTTTGCCGCTCGCGAGTTCGCGCACCTTGTCCACCAGCATCAGGTTCTTCGCGAGGTTCTCGCCCTGGAAACGCGGGCTGTTGCGACGGTAATCGTCGGGCCCGAAATCGTCCCGGCTCTTGATGGCGCCGGTGAGAAATCCGCGGCCCAATGGCGAATACGGCACGAATCCGATACCGAGCTGCACGCACATCTGCAGCACGCCATCCTCGGGATCGCGGGTCCACAACGAATACTCGCTTTGCACCGCAGTGATCGGATGCACCTTGTGCGCGCGCTCGATGGTTTGCGCGGAAGGCTCGGACAACCCGAGGAACCGCACCTTGCCGGCGCGCACCAGCTCGGCCATTGCGCCGACCGTATCCTCGATCGGCGTGGCCGGATCGACGCGGTGCTGGTAGTACAAGTCGATGTGATCGACCCCGAGGCGCTTCAGGCTGGCGTCGCATGCCGCACGCACGTAACCGGGGCGACCATTGACGCCGCGTTTTGCGGCATCGTAGGGATCGCGCACGATACCGAATTTCGTCGCGAGGAATACCTCGCCACGACGCTCGCGGATGGCCTTGCCGACCAGCACTTCATTGGTGAGCGGCCCGTAGATGTCGGCGGTATCGAGGAAATTCAGGCCGGCGTCCAGCGCGTGATGGATCACGCCGATCGATTCGGCGTCGTCATGCGCGCCATAGAACTCGCTCATGCCCATGCAGCCAAGGCCGATCGCGGAAACTTGCGGGCCCTGCGGGCCGAGTGTGCGGAATTTCATGGTCAATCTCCTTTTTCGAATGATCCCGGAACGAATGTCACGCGGCCTGCGATTCGGGGGCCGCGGCATCTGGCGCAAAGTTCGGCGGCGGTGCCGCGTCGATCCAGACCCGGCGCGCGTAACCTTCAGGCTTGTCGCCGACACCCACGCCGCCGTTCATGCCGATCTGGTGCGACGCATCGAAGAAACTGTACGGGAATTGCGGCGGCAACGCGGAGACTGCATCGAGTTCGTGCAGGGTTTCATCGGACAGCGGCGTGTCCAGCGCGGCGAGGTTGTCGTCGAACTGTTCCAGCGTGCGCGCGCCGAGGATCACCGAACCGATGCCCGGCTGACGCGCCGCCCACTGGATGGCCACCTGTGCCATGCTGATGCCTTCGGCCTGCGCCGCCTTCTCGACCGCGGCGACGATCTCGAAATTGCGCGGCGTGAACTTGTCCTTGAGCGCGGGCAGGCCGCCTTGCCTGAACACGCCCAACCGGCCTTCGCTTTCGCTGTCCGCGCCATCCTGCGACGGCCGATACTTGCCGGACA
>Ga0209178_1000337_pt1 | contig 13365 bp, 9 predicted proteins | sample GAAS200_FD_187521 | JGI IMG/M metagenome (GOLD analysis project Ga0209178, IMG submission 187521) | Agricultural soil microbial communities from Georgia to study Nitrogen management - GA AS200 (SPAdes) (version 2) | ecosystem: Environmental > Terrestrial > Soil > Agricultural land | place: USA... | reverse complement strand
GGGACATCCCGCCAAAGCCGACCGCCTCAAGGCCCTGCAGGCCGGCGCGTGGGAAGTCCTGTCCCTCCCGCTCGACGCGGAAGAATTTCTGCTCAAGCTCCAGGCGTTCGTGCACGCGAAGACCGAGTCGGATGCGCTGCGCGAAGAGGGCCTGGTGGACCGCACCACCGGCTTCTACTCGGTCCGCGGGCTGGCCCGGCGCGCGCGCGAAGTGGGCGCGGAAGCGTTCCGGCGGAAGACGGGGCTGGCCTGTGTCGTGATCGGGGTCGATGCGGTCGCGGCCGATGGCGCCGACAGCGCCACCGACAACTCGGCCCTGGCGGAGGCGCTCGAAATCGTGGCGCAGGCGTTCCAGGGCACGGCCCGCTCGTCCGATGTGATCGGGCGCCTGGGACGGTCGGAGTTCGCGGTCATCGCGCCGGCCACTGATGCCGAAGGTGCCATGCGGCTCGCGGAGCGGCTCGCCGAGTCGGTCGCGAACCGTCAGTCGGTGCCGGGGGCGCGGGTGTCCACGGTGAAGGTCCGCGCGGGCTTTGAAGGTGTGGCGGATCTGCATGCCACGCCGGTCGAGCCGGTGGATCTGCTGGTGCGGGCCACGGCGGCGCTGCGGCAGGTGCGGACCAACGAGGGCGCGGGACCGTTCCAGCGCTATGATCCGGGGACGGCGACCAACAACTAGACGGCTAGACGGCTAGGCTAGACGGTTAGGAAGAAAAAAACGAAGGGGCCGGGTGAGTTGCTCTCACCTGGCCCCGTTTTTCTAGCCGTCTAACCGTCCAGCCGTCTAGTCTTTAGGTATTCGCCGGCGTCGCGATCTGCCGCTGGTCCTTCCCCGCCTTCCGTTCCTCTTCCGCCTCGTAGCCCGCCAGATAGCCGTAGTAGCGGTACACGCCCTCGGCCTTCACGTCGTTCAGCACGGCGCCGAGGATCCGGACCGGGAGCCGGTCCATCATCTCGAGCTTGGCGCGCGCCAGCTGGCGGTCGGTGGCGCCGGTGCGCAGGACCACGACCAGGTTGCCGGTCAGGGTCGCGAGGAGGAAGGGATCGACGGCCGCGCCCAGCGGCGGGCTGTCGATGAGGATCACCTGGTAGTTGGCGCGGAGCCCCAGCACCAGATCGCGCATGGCCGGGGTGCCCAGAAGCTCGGGCGCGGTCTGCTTGCGGGTCCCGCCGCCGATGAACCAGAGCTGCGGGTACGGCGTCGTCTGAATCACACCTTCGCGCGTCGCGGTGCCGCCCAGGTAGTCGGTCAACCCCGGAGTCCGTACGCCCTTCAGCACCCGGTGCAGGCCCCCGCGCCGGAGGTCCCCGTCGATCAGGAGGGTGTTGAACCCGGCGTCCGCGAAGGCAATCGCCAGGTTCGAGGAGAGGAAGGACTTCCCGTCCCCCGACCCCGGTGACGAAATGGTGAGCAGGAGCGGTCCCGCCGCGCCGTGCGCGTGCGAGAGATTCAGCCGGATCGAACGCAGGGACTCGATGACGTGGGACATCTCGTCCGAGTTCGCGCCCGACCCCTTGGAGACGCGCGGGAGGGTGCCGAGGATCGGCAGGCCCAGCTCGGTGGTGACCTGCGTGGGATAGCGGACCCGGGGATCCATCCGGTCGAGCAGGATGGCGCCGGCGAGCCCCAGTCCCAGCCCCGCGACGAGGCCCATCACGAGGATCCGGGACGCGGAATCCGACACCGGCGCACGCGGGACCATGGCGCGGTCCAGGGGCCGCACGTCCGGAATGCTCGACAACTCGGCCAGGCGGTTCTGCTCGTAGCTCTGCTGAAGACTGGTGTAGAGGTTCGCCGCGATCACCTGCGCGCGCTGCAGCCGTTGTTCCTCGATAGTGCGCGCGGGAATCTGCTGGAGATCGGTGGCCGACTGGCCCAGGTCGCGGTCGAGCGTCTGCGCCCGGGTATCCATGTTGGACACGAGGCTCATCGCCAGCTGGGGGATGGTCCGCCGCTCGAGCGAGTCCACTTCGGCGGCGGCCGCCGCCACCATGGGCGTCGCGTCCGTGTAGCGGGTCCGGAGACCCCGCAGGGTCGCCTGCTTGCTGGTCAGCTCGTTGAGGGCGCCCTTGAGCTCGGTCGAGCCGCTCACCGCGGGAATCACGAGCATGGCGTCCACCGACAAACCGGAATCGGGGACCTGGGTCAGGATCCGCATGATGGCGGCCCGGTCGGCGCGCAGCTGCTCCCGTTCGATTTTCTTCTGGAAGTACGCGCTGTAGGCCGGGTTGGTGGTCATCTGGATGCCCCCCGCGATGGGCGCACCCTGATCGGAAGGCAACGTGGCCGTGTGCACCCGGAACGATTCCAGCGCGTTCTCGGCGGTGGTCAGGTTCGCCTGCGCCTTGCTCAGCTGGTCCTCGAGGATCTTCGTCAGCTCGGTCAGCTTCGCCTTCTTGAGGTCAGCCGCGACTTCCACCTCGCGATCGACGACGGCGTTCACGATGTTGGCCGCGCGGACCGGATCGGCCCCCGTGTACGAGACGGTCATGAAATTCCCGTTCTCGTCCATTTCGATGTGGATCGTGTTCGCGATGTTCGTCGCGACATCCCGGGGCATGCTCAGCGTGAAGACGACGGGTTTTTCGGAGTGGAACGCGGTCGCCGCCGGCATCCATTGCAGGCCGATCACATTGCCGATCGAGTCGCCGAGCTGGCCGCGCTGGATGATGTCACCGGCGTCGGTGGCGAGCATGAACTGCCTGGCACCCTGATCGACGGTGAGCTTGTACTTCCCGGGCCGCAGCCGGTCGGCGATCCCGATGCCGGAGAAGATCGCGGTATCGGTGCCGGGGGCGGGAGCGAAATAGAGGTGCGCGCGCTTCACCGCCTCGTCCAGCACGATGAACGACCGGAGGAGATTCACGAACCCGCCGGAGGGGAGCAGATCCCCGGCCTGGATCGGGCCCGAGCGCTGACTGCCGGGGGTCCCCTCCCCCTGGATCCAGATGGTCCCTTTGGCGAGGTATTTGGGCGGAATGATCTTGGTCACGCCGAAGGCGCCGACGAGAGACACCACGGTCACCAACGCCACGAGCCAGCTGTAGCGCTTGACCGCCGCCAGATACCGGCTGAGGTCCACCCCTCCCTCTTCCGGCTGAGCGCCGTAGGGATCGAACCCCGGCGACGGCGTGAACCGCTGCGCCGACGCCAGTGCGTTAGGGGTGACGGGTGGCTGATCCTGCGGAACCAGCTCGTTGGACATTCGTCCTGTGTCTTCCGGGAAGTCGATGGGGTTCACAAGTATAAACTCAAGTGCAAAGGCCGCACCGACGCCTTTGGGGCGTTCTGTGACTGGTCTGGTACAGGATAACTGTTGCATCATTGCAACGAGTACCCCATAATTGTGCACCGGGGCGACAGTTCCCGGACACGACCGCCGTCACCCTCTTCAAGGGGCCTCAGTAGTGCGCACGCCAAGTACTCCCGGACGGAGCCGCGCCACCACTGCCGGCGCCGCCCCGGGCGGTAACGTCGCCGATCTCGTCTCTGTCTCACCCGAGGAACGGGCCAAGCTCCGCATCCTCGTGGTCGACGACGAGCGGACCCTCCGGGAGTCGTGCGCCAGCGTGCTGGAGCACGAGGGCTACAACGTCACCGCCTGCTCTTCGGGGGGTGAGGCCATCGAACGCCTCAAGCGCCAACCCTTCGATATCGTCCTCGCCGATCTCTACATGGAGCCGGTGTCCGGCCTCGAGGTCCTGAAGGCCGCGGTCGATCTCCAGAAGGACATCATCGTCATCGTCATCACCGGCAATCCGACCGTCGCCTCCTCGGTGGAGGTGCTCCGGGCGGGTGCCTGGGACTATCTCCCGAAGCCGTTTTCGGCGACCCACCTCCAGATCCTGATCGGCCGGGCGGCGCACGCCGTCCGCGTGGCCCGGGAATCCAAGGAGCTGCAGACCGAAATCGAGCGGTCGCACGGCAACAGCGAGAAAGTCACCGTCCTCGGCATCTCCCCGGCGTTTCGGCGGGCCATCGAGCTGGCGCGCAAGGTGGCGCCCACCGATGCCTCGGTCCTGCTCACCGGTGAGAGCGGCACGGGCAAGGAGCTCTTCGCCCAGTTCATCCACCAGCACAGCCGCCGCTCGGCCCGGTCGTTCGTTCCGATCAACTGCGCGGCGATGCCCGAGGGTCTGCTCGAATCCGAGATGTTCGGGCACGTGAAGGGCGCCTTCACCGGCGCGCTCCGCGACAAGCCGGGACTCCTCGAGACCGCGAACGGCGGCACGCTGTTCATGGACGAGCTCCTGGAGATGCCCAAGCCCACGCAGGCCAAGTTGCTCCGCGTGATTCAGGACGGCGTGGTGCGGCGCGTGGGATCGGAGCACACGGACGCCGTGGTGAACGTCCGCTTCATCGCGGCCACCAATGGCGATCCCGAGCAGTGCGTGAAGGAAGGCACCCTGCGGGAAGACCTCTACTACCGGCTCTACGTCGTGCCGATCCACATCCCGCCGCTCCGGGACCGGAAGGAAGACATTCCGGTGCTCGCGAACTATTTCCTGCAGCACTACTGGGCCCGGCATTCGCCCGGCGCGGGCGCGCCGCCGAAGTTCTCGGATGCCGCGGTGCGCGCACTCCAGTCCCACCCCTGGCGGGGCAATGTGCGCGAAATGCAGAACGTGGTGGAGCACACGGTGGTGATGCTCGAGCCCGGCGCCGAGATCCAGCCTGAACAGATTCCGCTGGGTGGTTCGGACTCCGCGGCCAGCGCGTCGTCGGCTCCCCTCGCCCGGGCGGCGGGGGCGGAAGCCCTGATTCCGGCCATCGGCGAGCACGAGGAGAGCTACCACGTGGCGCGCGACCGGTTGATCGCCGAGTTCGAGCGCCGGTATCTCACCTGGCTGGTGAACCACGCCGAAGGCAACATGTCGCGCGCCGCCCGCATCGCCGGGGTCGACCGCACCACGCTCTACCGCTTGATGGAGCGCCACGGATTGCAGCGTGGCTCCATCGCCTCGGGAGACGCGTGACCGTCAGGGAAGTCCGCCCCTCCCCGCCCCCGATCAACCCGGGGGCGAATGTGCCCGCACGCCTGCCTGAGCCGCTGGAGGACCCCGGCATCCTGGTGGTACGGGACGCCGCCCACGAGATCACCTCGTCCTGGCGCGATCAGTACGGCGAGGCGACCGATGCCCGCGATATCCTGGAGGTCCTTCAGGAGCTGACCGAAGCGGTCGGGGCCCGGATGAACGGGAAGGTCAAGCCCCTCTCCGGCACGTCGGTGTCGACCCTGGGGCGCCGGCTCGTGGATCTCCTGCGGGCGGCCATCATCCGGCGTGGCGCGGACCCGAGCGTCGTCCCATCCGACCAGCTCATCCGGGTACTCACCGCGATCGAAGGCGTCCGGGAGCAGGTGGAGCCGGACTGGGCGCGGTACTTCACCTCCCGGCTCGCCGGCCCTGAAGGCCACGAGCTGCTGGTCGAGGTCGCCCACGACCTCCGGTCTCCCCTGACCTCCATCCTGTTCCTGGCCGAGACGCTCCAGCGGGGACAGAGCGGCGACGTCAACGATCTGCAGCGGCGGCAGCTGGGTCTCATTTATGGGGCGGCGCTGGGGCTTTCGTCCCTCGCCTCCGACTTGATCGAGCTGGTGCGCGGCGGGGACCGCCTGCTGGATCAGGAGGAAGCGCCCTTCTCCATCACCGAGATTCTCGAGTCGGTGCGGGACATCGTGCGGCCCATCGCGGAGGAGAAGCGGCTGAAGGTGCGGATCCTGCCGCCCCCCACCGATCACCGGCGGGGCCACCACCTGGCGCTGTCGCGGGTGCTCCTGAACCTCACGTCGAACGCTCTGAAGTTCACCGAGGAGGGCTTCGTCGAGCTGGTCTGCCGCGCCACCGACCGGTACCGGGTGGAGTTTTCCGTGCGGGACACCGGCAAGGGGATCAATCCGGAGGTCGTGAACAACCTGTACCAGCCGTTCCGGCGGACCGGGGGCCGGCGCTCGTACTACCTCTCGGGAACGGGCCTGGGCCTCGCCATCTGCCGGCGGATCGTGGAGGCCATGGGGGGAGAGCTGAAAGTGGAGTCCCGGCCCGACTGGGGCACCCGGTTCTACTTCGAGATCAGCCTGCCTCCTGCGCAACAGTTCTGAGCAAACTACCCTAGACGGCTAGACGGTTAGACGGTTAGAGGTCCCTAGCCGTCCAGCCGTCTACCCGTCTAGTGGTTAGTCCGCTGCAACCCACTGTCGCAGGTACTCCACAACAGGCGCCCCCCTGCCACAAATGTAACTCTGCGGTAACGCATGCCAGATCGATAACAACTTATATCACAATAGTTTAGCGATTCTGGTGGTTTGGGCACGTCGGTGCACGCCCCTTGCCTTGTACGGCAGGCGAGATGACGCGTATCACCAGCTCCGCGGCTACCGCCGCCGACGCCACGTTCACTGCCGCTGCTCCCGCGGCGGTTCCCGCCCGCACAACCGCCCCGCGCCGTGCGCCCCGCACTGCGGCCGCGAATTGGGAACCGCACGACGGCATTTTCCACGAAGCAGACCGGGAGCGGCCCCGTCGGTTGCTGAACATTCTCGTGGCGGCCGCGGGGTTGGTGATTGCGTCCCCCATCATGCTGCTCGTGGCGGTGCTCGTGAAGCTGACCAGCCGCGGACCGGTGTTCTACTCGCAGATCCGGATCGGCCTCGACCGCCGGGACCCCAAGGTCCGCGCGGTGCACCCCCGTCGCTCGCAGGACCAGGGGGGCCGGCCGTTCAAGATCTATAAGTTCCGGACCATGCGGGTGGTGGAAGTCGGCGCCGATGCCCAGGTGTGGGCCCGTCCCGACGATCCCCGGGTGACGGCGATCGGGAAGTTCCTCCGGAAGTACCGTCTCGATGAGCTGCCCCAGCTGTTCAACGTCCTCCGCGGCGACATGAACGTCGTGGGGCCGCGTCCCGAGCAGCCCCGGATCTTCGACGACCTCCGCGTGCAGGTGCACGGCTATCAGGTGCGTCAGCGCGTCCGGCCCGGCATCACCGGGTGGGCGCAGGTCAACCACCACTACGACAACTCGGTGGACGACGTCCGGCGCAAAGTGCAGTTCGACCTCGAGTACATCCGGCGCCAGTCGCTCGCTGAAGACTGCAAGATCATGCTTCAGACCGTGCCGGTGATCGTGTTCCGGAAGGGTGCCTGGTAAGGATCAATAGCTTGCCGCACCCGTCCGTCTGCCCGAATTCGGCGGCCCACCCGGCCGCCGAATTTGTTAGGTAGGTTATGGATGTGACCGCTTCGGCCCTCCCTCAAAAACTCGACTGGCGCGCCCTCCTCCCGGTGGGTCTTGCCGCCCTGCTCTTCGCCGTCCTGTTCGCCCAGCCGTTCACGTCCCTGGCCCACGACTGGTGGTCCGATCCCGACGCCGGGCATGGCCTCCTGCTCTTCCCCCTGGCCCTCTGGCTCGGGTGGCGGTCCGGCCGCATCGAGACCCCCCGGCCACAGGCGGTCCTCGGGTTGACGGTGATCATCGGGGCCGTGGCGCTCCGGTATCTCGGCGGGCTCGCGGCGGAGCTGTTCACTCAGCGTGTGGCCATGCTCGGCGCATTCTGCGGGGTCATCGTGTACTTCGTGGGACTCGCGCAGCTCAGGAAATGGTGGCTTCCACTCGGCCTCGTCGCCCTGTCGATCCCCCTCCCCGCCGTCATCCTGGGCTCCCTCGCGCTCCCGCTCCAGTTCAAAGCCTCACAGCTCGGCGCCCACATGCTCGCGTCCCGTCACGTGCCGGTGGCGCTCTCGGGGAATGTCATTCATCTGCCGGGCCGGGACCTCTTCGTCACCGAGGCGTGCAGCGGCCTCCATTCGCTCACCGCCCTCATTTCCCTGGGCGTGCTGGCGGGCGGCCTCTGGCTCGCGACCACCTGGGGGCGCGTGATCCTGGTCGTCGCCGCGATTCCCGTCGCCATGCTGTTGAACGGCATCCGGATCTTCCTGACCGGATTCCTCGTGTTCTACATCGATCCCAAGCTGGCCGACGGATTCCTGCATCTGTCGGAGGGCTGGGCCATTTTCGTGGTCGCCTTCGCCATCCTCGCAGCCCTGGCCTGGTTGATTCATTTCCTGGAGCGGCGGCGCCGCACGCCGCGAGCTCCCGCCGGGCCCGCCGGGGTCGTCAGTGCCGTCGGGGCCGTATGATCGTGCGCCCCTGGCTCCCCGCGATCGCTCTGGGCGCAGGCGTGCTGGCCACCGCGGGACTCCGTGCCGACCGCCGCCTGCCCCTGCGTGTTCCCCTCCCGTCGGTCATCCGGGACACCGTCGACCGGTATGTCGGGAAGGATGAAGCGCTGGACGAGGGCGAGCTGAGGGTCGCGGCGCCCAACGCGTATCTGCTGAGGGCCTATACCATTCCGGGAGATTCGGCGGCGGATCACACCTTCACGCTGTACATCGGCTATTACGATCACCAGACACAGGGCCGCACCATCCATTCGCCCAAGAACTGTCTCCCGGGATCCGGTTGGGAGCCCCTCTCGTCACGGACCGAAGTGCTGGCCACCGCGGAGGGGCCCGCGCCGGTGAACCGTTACCTGCTCCAGAACCACGAACAACGGGCGCTGGTGCTGTACTGGTATCAGGGGCGGGGGCGCGTGGCGTCCAACGAATACCTCGTGAAGTGGCAGCTCCTGCGGGATGCAGCCGTGCGGCGCCGCAGTGACGAAGCCCTGGTGCGGATCATCGTGCCGGTGATTGGGAAAGACGAAGATGCTGCATGGAAACTCGCCGCGGCCCAGGCTCAGCGTGTGATTGGGGAGTTGTACCAGGCGCTGCCCTCCTAACTCCCTTCTTTACTTTGTTTTTCTCAATGGCGAAGCACCGCTCGTCATCCTGAGCGAAGCGAAGGACCTGCTTTTCGTGTCCCGTAGCTGTTGCCGAAGGCGCGTTCGCGCGCTCGCTCAGGATGACAATGCGGCCGCCTCTTTAGAAAAAAAACAAAAAAATTGACTACCGGCTCCCGTCCACCGGCGCCGGCCTGCGCGTCGGCTCCCAGATGGGGTTCAAGTCTCCCCGGAGGGCGCCGATCCACGCCTGCAGCGCCGCGACATTCCCCACCAGGGCGTAGGTCGGAATCGAGAGGAGTCTCGGCAACCGCCGTTCCCTTGGCCAGAACCACCCAGTGATGCCCGCCAGTACTCCCAGCCCTCCGATGGCCAGCAGCACGCGCGCCCAGAGGACCTGGGGAGCCATCAGCACCAGCCCAGCCAGAACCATCACCCCGCCCCAGGGCACCAGCCAGCGGATCAGCTTGTGGCTCCACAGCTCCCAGGCAAAGAGGCCGTACCGGACCGGGTTGAGCAGCCCGCGGTGGAAGAACAGCGTCTCCAGGCCGCGGGTCATGGTGCGCACCTTCCGGGCGTACTCGCGCCGGAGTGAGGTCGTGCGCGGCACGAATGCGATGGCATCCTCCACCGAGACCGACCGGAACCCGTACCGCCGCGCGACGAGCGGTGCCGCGAAGTCGCGGGACAACGCTTCCGGCACCAGATGCTGATGCAGGTGCGTCCGGATCGCGTAGAAGCACCCGGACGCTCCCACGATCCCGCCCGCGCGGGTCTCGAGCCGCCGGACACCCATTTCGTAGCCCACGTACCCCGATTCGCCCTGATTCCCCTCCTGCGCGGTGCTCGAGACGCTCACATCGCGGCAGCTGGCGACGCCCACCGTCGGGTCGCCGAACCAGAGGACCAGCGCTTTGAGGGACGACGCCGGCACGTCGATCGACGCGTCGCTGTTGACGACGATGCTCCCCTTCAGGTGCGGAAGGGCCGCGTTCTCGGCGGCCGTCTTGCCTCCGCGCTTCGGCAACCGCACCAGCTCCACGCCCCGCTCCTTGAACCGGCCGACAATCGCGTCGGTGTCGTCCGTCGAGGCGTCGGAGATCACGAGGATCTGACGGCGCTCCGCGGGATAGTCCCACTCGAGGATCTTCTCGATCTTCCGCTGGATGTGCAGCGCTTCATTGTAGACCGGAACCGTGATGCTGATCAGCGGCCATTCGTCCGGGGGCGCGGGACGCCCAGGCGATGGGCGCAGCCAGCCGACCACGGCCACGAGCCCGGGATACACGAGGTAGGAATAGACCGCCAGCCCTGCCCCCGTCCCCACGAGCCACCAGGCGATCGTCCCGGACGTCATCGCGCCTTGCCTCCCAGTGCCGCATAGAGCTGTACGTGCCGTTCGATCCAGGGACCCACGGCGAACTTGAATGCGACGCGCTCGGACGCGGCGGTCGCCCGCGCCAGCGCGCCGGCCCGGTCGTCCAGCGCCCGCATGATCCCCCGTGCCAGCGCCGCCGGATCTTCCGGCGGTATCAGCACCGCCTCGCGTTCGGAAACGACCGCGGGAATCCCTCCCACGGCAGTGGTCACGACCGGCACCCGTGCGGCGATGGCCTCGAACAGAATAATCGGCGTGCCTTCGGTTCTGGAGCTCAGCACCACCGCGTCGCAAGCGGCGAGAAGCCGGCCGGCGTCGGCCACGAGCCCGTGCCACGTCACCTGCCCGTCCACACCCAGCTGTTTCGCCTGGGCCTGCACGTGTTTCAGCGCGGGACCATCACCGACCATGGAAAGCTGGACATGCGGCCGCTTGAGGTGGGCCAGCGCTTCGATCATGACATCAGGGCCTTTTTCAGGGGACACGCGGCCCACCCATCCGATCCGGACGCCACCGCGGGGAACACCGAGCGCGTCCCGTGCCGCCGTCCGGTCGAGGACCTTCACTCCGGGCAGCTCTACCCAGGCATTGGGAAGGTGGTGCACCCGGGCGGGAGCCACGCCGCCGGCAGTCACTCGGTCTACGATAGGAGCCGACACCGCGATGACTCCGTCGAACCGCCGGTACGCCCGGATCTGCAGCCATTCGTAGAACCGGTTCCTCCACCCTCCACCCGTGAATCCGTGCACCGTGGACACCACCGGAACACCGATCCGGCGGGCCACGGAGCCGTCGATCACGTCGGGGTGGTAGCCGTGGGTGTGCATGACCTCCACGCCATGCGCCCGCCCGATCTCTTCGATCCGCGCGCGTTCCATCGCGTACTGCCGTCCGGCAACGTGGATGGGATGCGCGGGTACCCCCGCGGTCTCGAGGGCGCGCAGCAGCGGGTGATCCGTCACCCCGGGATCGAGAATCGCCGCGACGCGGGGCTCGTGGCCCGCCCGCTGAAGTCCCGACACCAGGCCGAGCACCACCCGTTCGAGACCACCGACGGGCGCAGGTGCCGTGACGTGGAGGATCTTCACGCCAGACGTCTCCCGACCCGCGCGGCGATTTCCTTGCCGATGGCGAGGGATGCCGTCGCCGCGGGAGAAGGCGCGTTGATGACGTGCAGGGACCCCTCCCCTTCTACTATATGGAAGTCATCGAGCAGCCGGCCCTCCCGATCGAGGGCCTGGGCGCGCACGCCACTTCCCGCCGGCACGATATCCTCCGGCTGCACCTCGGGCACCAGCCGCGCGAGCGCGCGGGCGAACAAGGTCCGGGAGTACGAGCGCACCAGCTCGTTCACCCCGGTCCGCCACTGGCGCAGCACCATCCGCCAGAACCCCGGAAAGCCGAACGCCTCGGCCAGGTCCGCCAGACGGACGTCACTCCGCGTGTACCCTTCGCGGGACCACGCCAGGACGGCGTTCGGTCCGGCGTCGACTTGATCGTTGATGCGTCGGGTGAAGTGAACGCCGAGGAATGGAAGGGCCGGATCAGGCACCGGGTAGATGGCGCTCTTGACGAGGCTTCTCCGTTCGGGCTTGAGCTCGTAGTACTCGCCGCGAAAAGGGACGATCGCCACGCCCGGGTCCACGCCGCAGAGACGCGCAAGGCGATCGGCCTGCAGTCCGCCGCAGGTCACCACGAGACGTCCCCGCACCGCTCCGGCGGTGGTTTCGACCACCTGCGCTCCATTGTCCCGCCGAAGCGCCGTCATGCGGGCACCCGTCATCACCGTCGCACCCAGCGCCTGGAGCCGCTCGCCCAGCTTGCGGGTCACGACCGCGTAGTCCACCACTCCCGTTTCCGGCACCCAGAGTCCCGCGATGCCCCGGACCGCCGGTTCGTGCTCCCGAAGGGCATCTCCCTCGAGCCGGGTGAGACCGGACAGCCCGTTGGCCCTTCCCCGCTCCTCCAGCCGCGTCAGGGCCGGCAGCTCCGCCGGGGTGGTCGCGACCACCACCTTGCCTGAGCGCCGATACGGAATGCCCTGTTCGTCGCAGAAGCGGGCCAGGTCCGCGAGTCCTTCGCGGCAGAGCCGGGCCCGGAGAGTGCCGGGACGGTAGTAGAGCCCCGAATGCATGACCCCCGAGTTGTGGCCGCTCTGATGGGCGGCCAGACGGGGTTCTGCTTCGATCAAAGCGACCCGCCGGCCGGACTGCACCATGGCCAGTGCGGTCGCGCAGCCCACGATGCCCCCGCCGACGACGATTGCGTCGTTCAAGACCGGCCTCCCAATTGCCGGCGCGGCGTGAAGCCGCGGCTCGGCATCTGCCCGATGAGACGGGCATGTCGCCGCTTCATGCGGCAGGTGCCGAGCCGCGAGTTTACCTCGCGCCGGCATCCCCGATGCCAGCCCACCCCTTTTTCCAATCCACGCACAATCGACTGTGGCAGTGACGCCACACCGTCACCTGTAGGATGGGGCTATGTTTCGATCTGGCTTATCATAACGATTGGCCTGGAAACTGCACTACCGGCCCTCGCGCCCCCCAAACGACCGGACCGGAGAGCTCATTTTGCGAGACACCCCCCCAGTGGACCTTCCCAAGCCCGAGGTGGCGCCCGCGTTGTCATTCGCGCGGTCTCGCAAGCTCCAGGCCGCCGCCCACGCCGTCATCCCCGGAGGGGCGCACACCTACGCTAAAGGGGACGATCAGTATCCGGTGCTCGCCCCGGGGTTCATTGCCCGGGGCTCCGGCTGTCACGTGTGGGACGTCGACGGAAACGAGTACATCGAGTACGGCATGGGCCTGCGTGCGGTCACTCTGGGCCATGCCTACCCCAGCGTGGTCGAAGCGGCGTACCGGGCGATGAAGGACGGGGTGAACTTCACCCGCCCCTCGCCGCTCGAAGTCGAGTGCGCCGAGTCCCTGCTGGGCCTGATCACGGGCGCGGAGATGGTGAAGTTCGCGAAGAACGGGTCCGACACGAGCACGGCCGCGGTCAAGCTCGCCCGGGCTTTCACCGGCCGCGACCTCGTCGCCATCTGCGGCGACCAGCCGTTCTTCTCCACCGATGACTGGTTCATCGGGACTACGCCGATGGCGGCCGGCATCCCCTCGGCCATCAGGGACCTGACGGTCGCGTTCAAGTTCAACGACCTCGAGAGCGTCCGGAAGCTCTTCGCGGCGCACCCCTCGCGCATCGCCTGCTGCG